>Ga0182742_1002935_pt1 | contig 17731 bp, 18 predicted proteins | sample eDN5th37CBELigMG_FD_128880 | JGI IMG/M metagenome (GOLD analysis project Ga0182742, IMG submission 128880) | Enriched Miracle-Growth compost microbial communities from Emeryville, California, USA - eDNA 5th pass 37_C BE-Lig MG (version 2)... ...
ATCTACCTTTTCCAAGTGATCCCCTCCCGATCATAGAGTTAGTGGGAAAAAATATCATCCTTATTGGTAATCTGGGACAATATATATTTATGATGTTGTCCTATACCTCTATGACATTTTTTTATTTTTTTTTGTTATTCTATCCCACATAATTGTGGGTTCATTTCCCACTACCACTCCCTGAAGAAAAAAAAACCCTTCTTCCACAATATATTTTGTAGAAGAAGGGTTATGCCTAATTATCTAAAAAGATTGGGTCCCCATTGGAAGAATCGATTGTATAAGGTAGAGAATAAGCCGGGACAAACATTGAATTCTCTGTAAGGATATAGCGGATATCCTCCCCTGGTGTACTACCATGTTCATTGTCTTTTATAACCTGATAAAGATCACTACGATAATCAACATAGATTTCTCCATCGCCAGTAATTACGTAAGGAAGATTCGCTCCAGTATACGGACTAACGGCTACAGGGTCTTCAGAATAACCAAGCTTACTATAGTCTAGGGTGAAAACGTTTTTTGAAAGCTGTTCCTTAAATGGCGGATATTCATTTGTTTTCAACCTTAATTTTATCTCTCTAATGGTCTCCGCCATCCTCAAATCCAATAGTTTAACGGTTGGATTTGTTTCAACATCGATTAAGACATATTGGAAAATACCCCCGTTTTCAAAAGCATTCCCAGGTATTTCCGGTATGTATCCCGGTACAATTTTTTTGAAGTCAATTAAATATTTTTGATAAATCGGTGTTGATGCATCCTTTGTTTTAATCGGTAAAATTCCGTTATTAGCCTCCTGGTAGCGATTGATCGCATTTTGCACTGATTCAATTTGGGCTTCGTACGGGATTTGATTTTGGGCTAAGTTTTCTTCAGGATACATACATCCCGATAGAAGAATTAAAACGAGTAGAAAGCCCAGTGATAATTTCTTTAATCTGTTCATAAAAATTTTCCTACTCTCATTTCCAGAATACCTCTTCTAACCAGTAGTCGGTCCGCTGAATACAACAAAAAAGATAATCAATCCTGCTGTTGCCATAAAGAAATAGGCAATGACAGCAGTTACAAATTTAAAAAAACCCTTTAGTTTATATCGACTGAAATAAAGTATAATGAGCGATAGAAACATAAAACCCATCCCAGCAAAGGACACATACATTTTTAATAAAGCTGGTGACAATATAAACCACTCCCCTTTTCCGAGAAGTATTATAACATAAAATACGGCATCTAGGACAAATAGAGCAAAGATCAACACAATAAAAAAAGCTGAGATAAAGAAGGGGCAGATTCTTTATCTCAGTTCCAATTGTGACTAAATTCCCCGAACACCCGGTTCAAACTACCAGTTGCTTCGATGCATTGTATGCAACAGCTTAACTTCTCGCATCATCGAATGCCCATATTTACAAATTAATTCTTATTTAACCGTATTTGAGTCAAGGATATTTGCCAAATCTTCAACTTCATGTGTTTTTTCTCTAGTCATCAACCCATCAACAGCATCTTTAGGATTGACCCCGTTAAACAGAATTCCATTTAGCGCAGAAGTGATCGGCATTCTCACATCAAATTTTTCTGCCAATTGGTAGGCTGCTTTCGTTGTCCTTACACCTTCGACAACCATTCCCATTTGGTCTAATACCTCTTGGAGATTACGGCCTTTTCCCAACATATTCCCTGCACGCCAATTTCGTGAATGGACACTAGTACAAGTAACAATTAAGTCACCAATACCGGTTAATCCAGAAAAGGTTAATGGGCTTGCCCCCATTTTCACTCCAAGGCGAGCAATTTCAGCTAGCCCCCGGGTAATTAAAGCCGCCTTAGCATTATCACCATATCCAAGGCCATCTGAAATCCCCGCAGCAAGAGCAATAATATTTTTCAACGCTCCGCCTATTTCAACCCCGATGATATCCGGGTTAGTGTACACCCGAAAATTCTGGTTGATAAATAAATCCTGGATACGTTCAGCTGCATCCATATTCTTTGCTGATACAGTAACCGTCGTTGGATGTCTGAGACTTACCTCTTCAGCGTGACTTGGGCCAGATAAAACGACAACATCCTTTAAAAGATTTACCGGCATTTCTTCTTCAATCATTTCAGAAATTCTTAATAATGTATCTGGTTCTATCCCTTTGCTCACATGAACAATTGTAAGCGGTTCTTTTTGGGTTTGTACAATTTTCTTCAGTACTTCTCTAATTGCCTTCGTTGGTACTGCAAGAATCATCGTTTCCACACCTGATAAGACCTCAACCAAATTAGAATACCCCTTTACCAACTCTGGGATATGAATTCCTGGAAGATACTTTTCGTTCGAGTGTGTTTTATTAATTTCTTCAATTTGGCTCGGATTATGGCTCCACAGCCTTGTCTGATGGCCATTATCTGCCAATACCAGAGCTAGAGCAGTCCCCCAGCTCCCAGCCCCAATAACAGCCACTTCCTCTAGTTTCTTTTCCACTCTCATCACAACCTTTTTAGCAGAAAGTTTTAACTACGTTCCCTAGCATAAATCTTAATCGGCGTCCCTTCAAACCCAAATGCCTCACGAATACGATTTTCAAGAAATCTCTGATAAGAAAAATGCATAAGCTCTGGATCATTAACAAAGACAACAAAGACCGGTGGCTTGACAGCAACTTGAGTCGTATAGTAAACCTTTAGACGCTTACCTTTGTCAGTTGGTGCTGGATTCATCGCAATCGCGTCCATGATTACCTCATTCAAAATTGTTGTTTGAACTCTTCTAGAATGATTTTCACTAGCGACATCAATCATTGGCATCAAGGTATGGATACGCTTCTTCGTTTTCGCCGATAAGAACACAATAGGTGCATAACTGAGAAACAGAAAATGCTCGCGGATATTTTGTTCAAATTCCTTCATAGTCTTTTCATCTTTCTCGACCGCATCCCATTTATTCACAACAATAATGACAGCTCTTCCGGCTTCATGTGCATAACCAGCAATATGCTTGTCTTGTTCAATGATTCCTTCTTCTCCATCAATGACAACTAAGACCACATCGGAGCGTTCAATTGCCCTTAGTGCACGCAAGACACTATACTTTTCTGTGGTTTCATACACTTTACCCTTTTTTCTCATACCAGCTGTGTCAATGATGACATATTCTTTGCCATTGTACTTGAAATTGGAATCAATCGCATCTCTTGTTGTCCCAGCAATAGAGCTTACAATAACCCTATCCTCGCCAAGTATGGCATTTGTAAGGGAGGATTTCCCCACATTCGGGCGACCAATTAAAGAGAACTTCACTATATCTTCATCATAATCTTTCGCATCTGATTTAGGGAAGTGATTTGCAGCCTCATCAAGTAGGTCCCCAATTCCTAAACCATGGGAACCCGAGATTGGAATTGGTTCACCAAATCCTAATGCATAAAAATCATAAATCTCACTGCGCATTTCAGGATTATCAATTTTATTTACTCCTAATACAACAGGTTTCTTTGACTTATATAATATTTTTGCTACTTCTTCGTCAGCTGCGGTGACACCTTCTCTACCATTCACTAAAAAGATAATAACATCCGCTTCTTCAATAGCAATTTCCGCTTGTAAACGAATCTGCTCAAGAAACGGTTCATCCCCGATTTCAATCCCGCCAGTATCAATAATATTAAAATCATATGCAAGCCATTCTGCCGAACTATAGATTCGATCCCTTGTTACACCAGGTATATCTTCTACTATAGAAATGCGTTCACCAACAATTCGGTTGAAAATCGTCGACTTCCCTACATTTGGACGTCCAACGATCGCTACCACTGGTTTCGCCATATATTTCACCCTTTCAAATACACAATTGATAGGACCTTTAAAGTCCAAATATCCCTTTTAGACAATTACTTCCTATAAGCTGCGATAAAATAAAACCCTTCTTTTTTAGAAGGGCCCAACTTACTCATTTTATCAAAAATGTTCCATTAGAGGCAACGAAAACCTTTTTAATGTTTAACAATAACATAAAGTTCTTCCGAAAGTCCATGGGCAATCCCATCTAGAATGGCTTCCAAATTTGCCGTGATCGTTTCCATTTCCTGTTTTGTATCACAATAGAACACACCTGTTCCTGCTGGAACCTTATTCTTATTTGTTGTGATTACAGCCAAAATATATTTTTCAAGATTCACTCTTCATCCCAACTTTCTCAGTGGACATTCTGATCGCATTTTCTAGAGTTGGCACATCCCCAATTACTTTTATCGCCTTCTCAATATCCCTTTCCTGAGGAAGAACAAATACCCCCACACGACCATCATCAAGATCACGCTTAGCTAGGGGAACTAGCGCAGGTGTCCCTGAATCTCGATAAACACCTAAAGCTGTAGATACATCATGGAGAATGGCTTGTCTTTGCCCGAGATTGGCAATGGTAGCCCTCGCATTAAAACTCTTTGGCTTCAAAATAAACCCCATCCCGTATCGAAGCACTTCTTTTTGTCTCGCCGGCAAACCAATATTCATAATATAGATGTTATCAATATACAAACCTGCCCCATCGAATCTAGGCTCTACATATTCGATATCAACAATTTCTTTTAATTTTCCACCGGACATCAGCATATGTGAGAGGAACATTGTTGCAATCGCAGCGATTATGCCTATCCATATATTAAATAAAAGATAAGCAAGGGTGCTAACTAGAGCAGTAAAAATAACTAAATAATTACGACTCTCAAATGCGATTGCGATCCCTTCAATATACGTTCTCCCTCTGGTAACCAGTTCATAATGGTCCAATTCAGTTAACGTATTTCTTTCCATATTCCTTACTTCACGGAACTGAGAAGCAGCAACAGTTAAAAAGGTTACGGCTGTAAACTCCTCCTGTAGAATGGCGGGGCCAAAGACAGCTCCTAAACCTGCAGCTATAAATCCGAGGGAGACATGGATAATTTTCCCATGTAAATATGTAGGGTACTGCCGATAATCCGTCCGAAGCATAAACAATCTTGACAATGTACCTGTCAATATTCCAAATGCAATCGGAAGCGTGAATTCTGTCATGGCGATCTTTGCTTCCCCCTTCCTTGATTCATATAATTACCTGTCAGTTCAGCAACATAATGAAAAGACACCCACAATCCTAGAATCATTGCAGCTAATGAGACAATATCTAGAAATGCAGGAGAGGCTACTTGATATGGAAAGGTTAATCTCTTCATGATGAAAGAAAACAAAATATCTCCCTGAAGCAAACCAAAACCAAGTGTCAAAACTTGTAATCGTCTCTCAGATTGCAGTACTGAAGCCATTAAAATCCCACCAAAAGCGATCATCCATTTTCGGTCGAAAATAACCCAAACAGGATCAAATAATTCAAATAATAAAAAGCTGACATACCCAATCATGATAATAAATGACGTAACGAAAACACTAAAAAATGTCCTATTCCTTAGCTTAGCTGTTGCTATCAAAAGGAAAATCATAAGTACAATTGCCGTTAAATAGACTTCAATGCCCAATATCTCGAGTTTATATGGAGAGGTGATTATTAGTAAAAGCAAACCAATCGCAATATTTAAGCGGTATTCATTTTGTTTGCTCATGAGAAAAGTTGACCATACCCAGCCAAGCCACGAAAACCAATAAAATAATGCGCCTTCCATCGCGTCCCCTCCTATCATTTCCATTATGTCTACATGTTATGTACTTTAATCTTTCTTGTATAAACTTTTTCGCTCGTTCCATGTTAAGAGGAGGAGGTGGAAAAATGGGACGAGATCGACAGGAAAAAAAGCTGAGAAAAAGTGGACGTGTAGAATCTGACCGTGATCAGGCTCTTCATTATCCTGGGGCAACCAAATTACAAAGCCCCGAAGAAGCTCATAGATTCAATGACGGGAAACAAAGCGAGTAAAACACTCAATTATGTTACCTAGTATTGAAGAAACCTGGAACTTCTATTAATGAAGACAATACACTAAGCTACCTTCCGATTTAACACAAAAAATAAGCTTCTGCATGAGGCAGAAGCTTATTTTTTTCTAATGCTATATTTTTGAGTGTTAATTCCTCTTTCATGAAGCCAGTGCCATGTCGGCCCTGAAATGATAATTGGAACCTCATGTAACTCCTCAATCTTGCTTGCCCCTAACGCTGTCATAATCATCTTGAGCTCTTGTTTCATCTTATTAATTTCTTCAATAAGTTTATCGGGACCTTGGCTCATAAGTATTTTCAGAATATAACCAGCTAACGCTACCGCATTCGCACCTAAGGCAATACTCTTAGCGATATCCAAACTAGTTTGGATTCCCCCGGAGGCTATGATGGAATGGGTTGGATTCATATGTCTTGCCTCAGCGATAGACACCGCTGTTGGAATTCCCCAATCTTCAAAGAAGAAAAGCTTATTTAATCCACGGCTATTTTCAATAGTAGCAAAATTAGTCCCACCAAATCCGCCCACATCCACTACAGATACTCCTATTGAAAGTAATTTATCAAAGGTTTCTTTCGCCATACCAAAACCTGTTTCCTTCACAATTACAGGTACATCAACTTCATTGATGATCTTTTCAATCCGCAATAGCATGCCACGAAAATCACGATCACCTTCAGGCATCGCTAACTCCTGGACAACATTTAAATGAATTTGCAATGCATTAGCTTGAATCATTTCAACTGCTGCTTTTGCTTGATCAACCGTGGCTTCACTCCCAAGATTTGCGATAATAATCCCGTCTGGGTATTCCTGACGGACAACTTCAAACGTCCGCCTTTCCTCGGGATTCTTTAATGCTGACATTTGCGAGCCTACTGCCATTCCAAGCTTCGTTTTTCTAGCCACCTGCGCAAGGCTCCGATTGATTTCTAAAGTGTGTTCGCCGCCTCCGCCCGTCATGGCATTAATAAAAATTGGCGAACTTAATAGAAGTTCGCCAATTTTAGTTTCTAAATTAATGGAGTTAAGGGAGGATTCTGGAATACTTTGATGAATAAACCTAACATCATCTAAACCAGTCTTCCGTAACTGGCCTGTCTCAAGCGCAAGCCTTATGTGATCTGCTTTTCTTTCACTTCTTGACACAATACATCACCATTATTGTTTTAAATTCTTTAACTTATCTCCAATCATTTCACCTAACTGGAAGCCCTTAGCCTCTTCTGGTAGCTGATAATCAGATACATCTAGTTCTTCCTTTGGTTCGAATTCTTTCATACTTAGAGACAAACGTTCATCAGCTTTATTGACATCAAGAACCTTAACCTTAACTTCTTGTCCTTCTTGCAGGACTTCATGAGGAGTTCCGATATGACGATTAGAAATTTGAGAAATATGAACTAATCCCTCAACACCAGGGAATACCTCAATAAATGCACCATAAGAAACTAGGCGTCTAACTACACCTTCCAACGTACTTCCCTTCGGAGCCTTTTCTTCAATATCTGCCCATGGTCCAGGTAGTGTTTCTTTAATTGATAAGGAAATACGCTCATTATCGCTATCAACACTTAAAATCTTAACTTTTACTTTTTCCCCCTCTTGGACAACATCTGAAGGTTTCTCTACATGCTCATGAGAAAGCTGAGAAATATGAACTAGTCCATCCACTCCACCGATATCAACAAATGCACCAAAATCAGTAATGCGTTGAACGGTTCCTTCAAGCACTTGTCCAGGTTCTAAAGATTCAAGCAAGCTCTGCTTTTTCTTGCTTTGCTCTTGTTCGACAACGGCACGATGTGACAAGATTAAGCGATTTTTTTCCTTATCGAATTCAACAATTTTAAATGTTAAATCTTTCCCCTTATAATCAGAGAAATCTTCAACAAAATGAGCCTCTACTAACGAAGCAGGTACAAAGCCACGTACTCCCAGGTCTACTACAAGGCCACCTTTAACAACGTCCTTAACCTCTGCTTCAAACACTTCTCCGCTTTCAAATTTAGCCTGCAGTTCATCCCAAGCTTTTTCAGCATCAACCTTACGCTTTGAGAGAATTAACGCCTCTTCCTCAACCTTAAGTACTTCTAAGTCAAGTTCGTCTCCTTCTTTGACCGCATCTTCTGCTTTTTCAATATGAAGGCTTGAAAGCTCACTAATAGGAATAATCCCATCTAATTTGCTATTCTCGATATTGACAATAACTTGCTTTTCTTCTACCTTGGTCACCTGACCTTTTACTCGATCACCAGTTTCGAAATTCTTTACCTCAATTTGATTCATATCTTCTGACATATGTATTCCTCCTTAATCCATGGACTACTAATCTAAAATATGAGATGAATTCATCTCTTGAAAATATTAGATAGAGAATATTCTAAAAAAGTCTCTTTTCACTAACTTCTTATAAATCTTCTTTTTTGTCAAGCGATAAAGTGTAACTTGCATTAGTGGTTTTCGGAGTTAACTAGGTCGAAATATTTATCCATCGTTCCAATTCAAAAGAGGATAGGGATAACTCCTCAGCACCCTCCGTCTGAAAACTTATTTATTTTCGCTTAATACTAATAGTTTACGGATTTCATCCATAATTAATTCAGTCGCTTGTTCTGCGTTCCCTTTATTTTCTTTGATTATTGCCATGTTAATCGGTTTTCCGTAGACTATCTTTAATTTACGAAGCGGTCGGTATGGACCAACAACCGCACACGGAATGATCTGAGCATCTGTTCTAAGGGCAAAAAATCCTGCTCCAGCTAAGCCTTTTCCTAGCTCCCCAGTCTTACTTCTCGTTCCCTCTGGAAATAATCCGAGGACCTTCCCCTCCTTTAAGATAGCCAGTCCTTTGCGAAGGGCCTCGCGGTCGCTCATTCCTCGTTTAACAGGGAACGCATTTAAATGAGGAACCATTTTCCCTAAAACGGGAACATTAAAAAGTTCTTCTTTCGCCATAAAGTGTACAGGTCTAGGAGCCATCATCCCGACAATAATCGGGTCGAAATTGTTAATATGATTTGAACAAATTAACACACCACCGTCCTTTGGAATATTCTCCCGTCCAATCACCTCAACACGATAAAGAGGTTTAAAAACACCATACACAACCGATCTAGCGAAATCATAAAAAGTCACTTTCATCCAATCCTTTCAAGAGCAAGCTTCATAATTTTATCTACAACCTGTTGAATGGATAGAGATGTAGTATCGATTTCTACAGCATCTTTTGCCTTTCTTAGTGGAGCCACCTCTCGCTCAGAATCAAACTTGTCCCGTTGTGCAATCTCCTGCATCAGGGTTTCAAGATTAGATGGATATCCCTTTTCGATATTTTCAGAATGCCTTCGCTGCGCTCTCTCTTCAACACTTGCTAGCAGAAAAACCTTTACCTCGGCATTAGGTAATACATGGGTTCCGATATCTCTCCCATCCATGACAACCCCACCTCTTTCGGCAAAACGCTGTTGCCTTCTCACCATTTCTTCCCTTACTGCCTCGTGCGCTGCAACAACCGAGACATTATTTGTTACTTCAGACGTTCTAATCTGATTTGTGACATCAGTACCATCTAATAATACAATCTGACCTGTTTTTCCTGGCAATAACTCGATAGCTGCATCATTAAGAATCTCCATTAAAGCAGCTTCATTGTTAAGATCTGTACTATTATTAATAGCTTTATACGTTAGCGCTCTATACATCGCACCTGTATCTATATATATGTATTCAAGTCCTTCAGCCACAATTTTCGCAACAGTACTTTTACCAGCTGCAGCTGGACCATCAATAGCAATTGAAATTCTTTTATCCATAATGCCTCCTATAAACTCAAACGATGTAAACAATCATACACTTTATTTTAACACAAGAAATGCGATTACAACCAAGAAAAAAGAAAGCAGGTCATTTCCCTGCTTTCTGATTTTCCCATATCGTTTCTACCGATTCAGTATTTTTTTCATTCACAACCCCTTCATATTGGGTGATGACTTTTAGTTCGGGTAAAACATTCAACTGATGGAAGAAAAGCTGAGAAATGAACAGAAAAGCGAATTGAATAATGGCCAATTTAATTAAAATTCTTTCAAAAGTTTTCAATCCTATCCCGCTCCTTCCCATCTATTATGGGAAGATTTTTCTTAATTTATCCATGAGGATTTTAGAATAGAGGAAAAGCTAGGCTTTTCCTCAGACTACATCTTCATAAATTTGTTCTGCATTAGAAAGTTTTTCTACCTTTTCTTCCACACCACTCTCAGCATTGATATAGATCCGGTAAGTGTCATCCCCAAGGACACCATAAAATTCATAGCATAGCACTTCTTTACTTAAATCATTAAGGATAACACCTAAGCCTTCATCCATGATTTTAACATTTGGATTCACCTGTTTTTTTGCTTCCGCAGCTGAAATTGTTGGCTCGGGGATTTCTCTTTCATGATTTGACTTTAAATAGTCTTCAGCTGAAAATCCAACGATGTCTCCATTATCTAAGGCGACTTTCACCCTAATAGCATCAGGATAAATGCGAACATCATTCTTTGTTCCAACAAATGTGAAAACTCCCATATTGTCATATTGAGCACTTTCAAAAAGATCAAGATCTTTAAAATCACGGTCCTTCAAAAAGGCAATCGCTTTTGCTGAGGCCTCGTCTAAACTAATCTTTTGATCCTTTACATCTCTAGAGGATAAAAACCAGATTGGATATCCGCCATTTTTTGTAATATCCATTGTCGAATGGGTTTTATTTTTTTTATCTTCAATATAAACACTGAAAAATCCATAATCTGCTCCATCCCCATTCTCAGTGACCTTGATCTCAACCTCATTTTGCGGATTAGTCCATTTTTTTGCAATCTTCTCCGCTTCCTTTTTATCAATATTGTCTCCCTTTAAATATTGAAAATTATCATCGTCTTTTTTCATTGTAATCATACCAGCGCCAAATTCTGTTTCAGAATAGCTTTCTACTGTTTTCTCAACTGTTTTAAACCCATCAATTATTGTGTTGTCTTGAGGAGCCCCTTCTGTGGCAAGGGCTAGTTCGACATCCATCCATGTTAAATGGTTGTCTAAAACCATATGTTGAACCTTCCTTAAGTCAGTCTGAATCTTGCCTGACTCCTTGTATAATGTCTTTAGCTGGCCATATTCCTCATCAGTTAACGGCTCTTTATCTAAATCTCGAACTGCTGTTTTGTAAGCGAAATCACCTACATTTGCAAGAAACTCTTCCGTTTTGTTAAAAGGAACAAGTGTTAGAGGAAGTTGTCCCACATCATTATGTGCTTGGGAAGTAATCTTCCAAACTTCTGCAAGAGCAGGAGATAATGAACTCCGGGAATTCATCGCTAATGAAGTTCCAATTTTATCGTTCAAAAGATCCATTTGAAACGATAAGTCATGAAAGGCTCTTTGATAATTGTTTTCCGCGTTTTGAAGAATTGCATTTTTTTCTTGGTGTTCTTGGTAGCCCCAAAACGCTGCTCCAGCAACCCCTATTGTAAGAACGGTAATTAAGATGCCTCTTAGCAAAATTCTTCACCTCTATTTACAAAAAATATGTTTCCCAATCTTTTTAATTTGCGGTCGTCCCCAAATCCAACTGCTAGTTGCTGTAGCTGGGTTAAAGTAATAGAGCGCTTCCCCTGTTGGATCCATCCCATTGATAGCATCAAGAACTGCTTTTTTGGCATTTTCATTTGGCGTTAGCCAAATCTGACCATCTGCAACTGCTGTAAATGCCAAAGGTTCAAAAATAACTCCAGATACTGTATTAGGAAAAGTAGCGCTTTCTAGTCTATTAATAATAACCGCTGCTACTGCAACCTGCCCTTCATACGGCTCACCACGTGCCTCACCATAAACCGCATTCGCCATCAATTGAATATCATTTTGTGAAAATCCATTTGGCGTATTGGCCGCGGTAACCTTAGTTGTCTTTTCATTTTGTTGCGGTGCTGCTTGTTGATTATTTTGTTGTGGTGCAGCTTGGTTATTTTGCTTTGGCGCAGCCTGGTTATTTCCTTGTGATCCTGACTTCGCATTTTGATTCCCTTGACTGCTAGGCTGCTGTTTTCCTTCGTCACCAGTTTGGTTCTTTGCAGGTGCCTTAGAACCTCCCTGTTTATTAATATCCATACCGCCATAATGAGTAAATTTATTTCCTTCTTTAATTTGCTTCTTAACATGATCTTCGTAATATTTTGATGCTTTTACCAGTTTTGCTTTTGTTTGTTCTCCTGCTAATCCGTCAATCTTCATTCCAAATTCATATTGAAAATTTCTAAGTGCCCAGTAAGTTCCCCAGCCAAAGACTCCATCAATCTTGCCGTTGTAAAAACCGAGGTACTGTAGCCTGGACTGAAGTTCTAAGACATCATCACCGACTGCTCCCTGTCTAATAACCTGATTTGTAAACGCCTCCGCACGTTGCTCGAAGTTGCTACAAGGTATCAGAGTGATAATTAAAACAAGGACTGAAACCATTTTAATAAACGACTTGATTTTCACGCTTAACCCCCCATGATGTATACTAGTAACATTTAAGATTAATCCTATTTTTTGTAACAACTGTACTTTTATTCAAGAAAATAGAAAAAACCCCTCATTTTCCTGAAATGAAGGGTTTTTCATATATCATTTTTTGATTAAAATGTTTATCACTCATTAAGCGCGCCTTTTTCACCTTTTTCAATCCTAGGTACCAGAGGAAGATCATAAATGGAATCATCATGACCAACCAGTCCTCAAGAGTAATTAGAATATAATTATAGCTTCCATGAAGCAGGACAGGAATCATGAGCGAAAAGAGTAACCATTTGTTCTTCGAGCCCGTTGAAAATTTACTCTTGCCAAGATAGTAACCCATTATGACCCCAAACAAAGCATGACTAGAAACCGGAAGAAGCGCCCGTCCAAAGGCATATTCTAGTCCATTAGCAAATAAGTAAAAAATATTTTCAATCGTAGCAAAACCTAGTGAAACAGAAGCACCGTAGACAATTCCATCATAGGGCTCATCAAAAGATACATGCTGATATACTGTATAAAATAATATAAACCATTTAAAGAATTCTTCCAAAAAACCCATAGAAATGAAAGGTTCATAAAATAAACCCTGCATAATGTTTTCCGCTTGGAACACGTATTGAATGAACATAATCGGGAAAACAAGTAGGGCCCCAGAAATAAATGTCTTAAAAACAATTGCAAACGGCTCGGAACCATATTGGTCTTTCAAGTAAAAATAGCTCATAAGTGCCAAGCCTGGAGCAATTCCAGCAGTTACAATTCCAAGCATTAGGCTATCCTCTTTTCAAATCGTTTTAATAATCGTATCATGATATGAGTAGAAAGAAAATAAATTCTTCTAAATCTATCGAAGGGGGTACCCTCATGAAAAAAACAATCTTACTTATACATACCGGTGGTACCATTTCAATGAGTGAAGATACAAGTGGAGCTGTGAAACCAGGGACTAGGAACCCTTTAACCGAAGAAGGACAAATTCTTAGTAATTTGGCTGATTTGATTGTGGAAGAGCCCTTTAATTTGCCTTCACCCCATATTACAATGAAAAATATGATCGAGCTAAAACAGCTACTTGAACGTTACGACAAAGATGGCGAAATTGATGGTGCAGTTATTACTCATGGGACTGATACGTTAGAGGAAACAGCATATTTTTTAGATCTTACAGTTCAAGTACGTTTCCCAATTGTGGTCACCGGTGCAATGCGATCAAGCAATGAAATCGGATCCGATGGACTCTACAATTTGATTTCTTCAATTAGAGTGGCATCAAGTAATGAGGCACAGAATAAAGGGGTTCTCGTAGTATTAAATGATGAAATTCATACAGCAGAGAATGTAACAAAGACGCATACCAGTAATGTATCTACCTTTCAAAGTCCACAATTCGGACCAATTGGAATCGTGACAAAACAAGGCATCTTTTTTCATCATATGCCTTCATATCGAGAGAATTACAAGATTACTGAATTAACGAAGCAAGTAGTCATCATTAAGGCTCATGCCGGAATGGATGCAGCACTTCTATATGCCGTAAGAGACTTAAAGGTTAACGGTGTAGTAATTGAAGCACTTGGTCAAGGAAATATGCCTCCCGCAACTGTCCCGGGAATCAAATCTTTAATTGATCATAATATCCCAGTCGTCATTGTATCTAGGGCATTTAATGGAATTGTTCAAGATGTCTATGCCTATGAAGGTGGAGGGAAACACTTAAAAGAAATGGGAGTAATCTTTTCTAACGGCCTCAATGGTCAAAAGGCGCGGATAAAACTATTGGTTGCATTGGCCAGAACCGAGGATCTTAACGAAATTACAGAAATGTTTAGGGTCTAATACAGAAAGAAACAGGCATTGGAGCTCTGCCTGTTTCTTTTTTAATTTGAGCCTTTTTGAATTGCGCTTGCGATAGAGGCCCCATGAAAGCGTCCGTTTTCGATAAAAATCTCATTTGCATTATTCCCAGCAGCAATTACTCCAGCAATAAAGATTCCCGGAACATTGGTTTCCATGGTTTCCGGATTAAAGTTTGGCCTTCCTGTAACATCATCAATCTCAACGCCCATTTCCTTTAGAAACCCATGATCAGGATGATAACCAGTCATGGCAAAAACGAAATCATTTTTAATTGTTTTCATGTTATTTTCTTGTTCATAAACAATTTCTTTTTCTCTAATTTCAATTAACTGAGCATTAAATTCCATTTGAATGGCTCCGTTACGAACCTGTGCTTCAAACACAGGGAGAATCCATGGTTTAATACTTTCGGAATATTCTCTCCCACGATATATAACCGTTACTCTTGCACCTGCTTTCACAAGCTCTAGAGCGGCATCTACACTAGAATTTTTTCCTCCGATAACGGCAATGTCCATGTCAAAATATGGATGAGCCTCTTTGAAATAATGGGATACCTTGGGCAGTTCTTCCCCTTTAATCCCCATATAATTCGGGTGATCATAATAACCAGTTGCTATGACAACATGATTAGCAGTATATTCTTGTTTATTTGAGATAATCTTAAATACTCCATCCTCAGTTTTGTTCACCCTTTCTACCTTCTCATAAGAGTGTATACGTAGTTCCTCTCGTTTAACAACTTCACGATAATAAACTAGAGCCTGATTTCGCCTTGGTTTATGGTCTTCTGTTATAAATGGAACATCACCAATCGATAGCTTTTCACTACTACTAAAGAAGGTTTGATGTGTTGGATAATGATAGATAGCGTTAACAATGTTTCCTTTTTCTATAATTAGTGGACTTTTCCCGATTTTTTTCAAGGCAATCCCAGCGGCTAGACCACAAGGACCTCCACCGATAATAATGACTTCTTCATTTGACAATTTTTATGTCACTCCTTCTCTAGATCCAAGAACAATGCAGATTTTATGATTACACCTTTTTTACTCCTCAATCAAAAAAATCCCCTATCTTATAATGATAGGAGATTTTACATTAAGATTCAATCCAAACTACTTTATGCTTAAATCCACCCTCTAAACCTACTTGCCTCTGCCATTTTTCGTACACCTACCATATAGGCAGCTAAACGCATGTCAACACGCCGGCTCTGAGAGGTATTAAAGATACTATCAAATGACTTAACCATTACCTTTTCTAACTTGCTTTCTACTTCTTCTTCCGTCCAGTAATAGCCTTGATTATTCTGTACCCATTCAAAATAAGAAACCGTTACACCACCTGCTGACGCTAATACATCGGGAACAAGGAGGACGCCACGGTCAGTCAGGATTTGTGTTGCCTCTAATGTTGTTGGTCCATTTGCTGCTTCAACAACGATACTTGCCCTAATATTGTGAGCATTCTCCTCAGTAATCTGGTTTTCAATTGCTGCAGGTACAAGAATGTCACAGTCAAGTTCAAGTAGCTCTTTATTCGATATTGTATTATTAAAAAGCTTTGTAACAGTTCCGAAGCTGTCTCGTCTGTCAAGTAAGTAATCAATATCAAGACCTTCTGGATCATAAAGAGCGCCATATGCATCAGAAATCCCTACAACCTTTGCACCAGCGTCATGCATGAATTTAGATAGGAAGCTTCCAGCATTACCAAAACCTTGGACAACGACTCTTGCCCCTTCTAGTTCAATGCCTTTCTTTTTCGCTGCTTCTCGAATACAGATGGTAACACCCTTTGCGGTAGCTGATTCTCTTCCATGTGAACCACCAAGAACCAAGGGTTTACCTGTAATAAAACCAGGGGAGTTAAATTCATCAATTCTACTATATTCGTCCATCATCCATGCCATTATTTGAGAGTTCGTAAAAACGTCTGGTGCAGGGATGTCCTTTGTCGGACCAACAATTTGGCTAATTGCCCTAACATAGCCACGACTTAATCTTTCCAATTCACGGAAACTCATATCGCGAGGATCACAGACTATGCCCCCTTTACCACCACCGTATGGCAGATCTACAATTCCACATTTTAAACTCATCCATATCGATAACGCTTTCACTTCTTTTTCAGTCACATTTGGGTGAAACCTAATGCCACCCTTAGTTGGGCCAACTGCATCATTATGCTGAGCCCTATAACCAGTAAAGACTTTTACTGAACCATCGTCCATCCGAACTGGTATTTTGACTGTCATCATTCTTAGCGGTTCTTTCAGTAACTCATAGACTTCATCTGGGTATCCCAACTTCTCCAAAGCCTTATGAATAACAGTTTGCGTAGAACGCAGGACGTCAAGTTTTTCTTCTGTATTTGCATTTCCGTCATTTTGTGCAGCCACCATTCTTGAAATCCTCCTAAATTGCAATAGCAGTTATAGACGCTTTCATGACATAGTATACACCTTTGGATATTTAATGCAATAATAAATGGTTCTAATTATGATGAAAACAAAACAGCAGTCAAAAAGGACTGCTGTTCTAAAAAAAGTAGTAAACGATTGTATCAACTGCGTTTTCATCAATGATTTCCCTACCATATTCGATTAGACGGTGAATGCTAAAAATCGATGGATTTCCATACTCTGCAAGCAAAGAAACTGTTTTATCCGTATCAGGCTGTAGTCCGCTCATAGACAAATAGTAGGTATCATTTAAAAAGTATAAGCTTCCCCCACCAATTCCAGCATCCCATAATCTTTTTGATAGCTGAATAACATCCTCAATATTAGCAAATTCAAAAAGAATAATTTCACGGCCTTCCATTGTAACCTGCATCTCAATAAATCCTTCATCATCAAAGGATACCTCATCCTGCTCATCATGTTCATCTACAGTTACGATCATAACCATTCCTTGGGCCTGTAATGAGAAAATCTCTACCGCAACTGTTCCAAGTATTTCAAGCCCAAATAGATCGCTAGCTTCTTCAAGCATATCATGAAATAACTGATTCCACTTCATCGAGTCTTTCCATACATCTTCTTTGGATAACCCTCGATCCGAAAGGTCATCAGTAGTTAAGAATATCTTAATTTTATTATATGTTAACCTTTCTAAGCGCATAATCGTGCCCCCTACCGTTAACAAAACTCTTGTTTACAGTGTATGAGATAATTCCCGGAAGGTGAGCTTTTTCTTAAGATACAATGAACGGTCCCGTCATTTTGGCAAATGATCAAAAACTAGGCTGTTTTCTCAAATCTTTGTTGCGGTAGTAATGAAGTGGTTGATTTGCGCTTCAGGATGCTCCCTTTCCGCGGGGCGTGCGGTGAGCCCCCTAGTCGCCAAGGCTCCTTCATGGTCTCACCTGACCGCTGCTCCCGCAGGACATTGAATGGCTTCC
>Ga0182742_1002938_pt1 | contig 17720 bp, 18 predicted proteins | sample eDN5th37CBELigMG_FD_128880 | JGI IMG/M metagenome (GOLD analysis project Ga0182742, IMG submission 128880) | Enriched Miracle-Growth compost microbial communities from Emeryville, California, USA - eDNA 5th pass 37_C BE-Lig MG (version 2)... ...
GAAGCCGACGCCCCAGGAGAACGGGTCCACGGCGCGGGTCTGCCCGTACGCGTCCGCGAAGTTCGGGGACTTCTGCGCGATCCCCTTCTCCACGTCGTCGGCGGTATAGATGCGCTTGATGAGGACTGGCTGGCCGAAGCGCCTGAACGTCTCGTAGATCTGGCGGCGGAGAAGCTTGATCTCCTTCGGGACCCACTGCTCGCCAAAGTACTTGAACGAGCGCATGCCAAGACCCCGCCGAGGCAGGGGCATCAGCGTGGACGGGAAGGGCTGGCCAGATGCGCCCCCGCTCGGGAAGACGGAATCTGACGGGAAGAGAGATGAACTCGGGTACAGGCTCATAGGGAGGCTCGTCTATTACCGGTCCCGCAGTTGTGCCTAGATAGGCGGATACCACGCTCCATCCGTGTAGCGGCGACGCTGTGTCGCCATCCAGCGGCCGTCGTACCAGCGAACAACCGTGCGGGTCGGCTCGTCCGTAGGCTCGGCGACGGTGTACTCATCGCGCAGCGCGAAACGAGCTACCAGCGGTTCAGGAGGAGCGACGGTGTATTCCTCCCGAAGAGCGAAGTACGTGACCGCCGGTTCATGAACAACCGGCTCTGGAGCCAGCAATGGATGCGCGGTGAGCCCCGGGGTGCCGTAAGCAGAGAGATCGGGTCCGTTGTCGTGTTCGGGCTCAGGATCGTCTCCGTGGAGCAGCCATAGCCATGTCGGGTCGAACTCGACCATCGGGCTCAGCCCCGCGAGAGCCTCTACCTCCTCAGGCGTGAGAGCGTGGCCGAAGACGTAGACGTGGCTGTAGGCGCCGGGACGCTGGTTACCGACGGAGACGCCGTTGATCTCCCAGCCGGTGCTCTGATGGCCTCCCCACTCGGCTCCGATACACGTGCGGTCAAGGTTGCTCGGAGGAATGGTGCCGCCGATCCACGTGGGGAAGCCCGGTACACCGTCCACGTAAACGGTCGCGTATCCAAGCGGAGCGTCTCCCTCATCCTTATCGTGGCCGAACACTACCGCGAAGTGATGCCACTCGTTCGGTCCGATCTGCTGAGCGGCGTCGGTCTCGTATGCGATCGTGTAGTTCTGCCCGTTGAACTCGGCGAACGCGTAGTTACCCGGGATCACGCCTAGCGTGACATAGTGATCGTCCTCGTGGTCGGAGGCGATGCAGATCATCGTACCGCTATCCTGTGAATCGGTCGTGCGGTACCATAGACTTAGGGTCGCGCCATCCGTCGGGATCGGTGAAAACGGCGCTTCTTCAACGTAGAACACCTCGTTCTCGCCAAGCGTTCGTGCGCCGGGACCGGCGAACTCGACAGTGTACTCGTCGCGCAGCGCAAAGTACGTCGAGGGCGGGAGAGGCGGAGGAGGCGGCGGCTCGTCCACCGTGATCGTGATGCCGTGAACGCCGCCAACACCAAAGCCGACTACGCCCTGGTACTGGAGAACAAACCGGCCCTCATCTGCGCGTTCGCTGACCTGAAGTGAACCGGGGACTGCCCCTTCATTGCCGTCTAGGCTGATATCCCATAGGAGATGGCCGTCATCCCAGCCCGAGCCATCGTTCACCGCGTACTTGATCTCGTAGCCGAACTCTTCAACGTAGAAGGCGTACAGAGTTTCATTCCCGGCGTCAAACCCGAGCGCAAGCGTTTCAACTGGATCTGTAGTGACCTGTTCGGCGGACTGCCAGCCGAGGTCCGGGTCACGCATCTTGCTGACCGCCCCGCCGTCCGAGGACGGATAAATGATCCATGCTCGACCCGTCTCCGGATCAGTAACGTAGCCGTAAGCGGTGTAGTTGAACGCAGCGGGCGTGGGATCTTCGTCATCTACGGACTCGACGGCGCCCCACTCTTCGTTGTCCCAGACACGCGCCTTGATGACGCTCGTGTCCCACCATAGAGCTAGCAGCGCTCCGTCACCAAGATCGCCTACACCGATCCACGTGTAGGTCGCATCGGTGTCTAGCTGGTAGGGGAAGTCATCTGCGGTTACCCAGGTGCCGTCGTTTGTCGCGCTCATGATGACCATCGGGCGCGGCCAACCGGGCTCGGCATCATTGAACCACTCGTACCCAATGACGGGGTAGCCGTTGACGGCAGTGATGCTGACCTCGGCAAGGTCTGTCTCAGTGATTACGTCTTGAAGGTCATGACTCCAGTCGATGGTACCGTCAGACTGAGGCTCCCCGCGACGGTAACGCATCGTGACTTCGCCCTGACCGCTAACGACGATATGCAAGTACTGACCGTCAAAGTGAGCGGCCGTACCATAGTTTCCGACGCCGCCAGAGAAGTCTTCCACAATGACCGTAGGAGTGGTCCATGTCTCGCCGTCGTCGTCGCTGGTAGACACAGCGAGATGCTCTCCTGTCGTACCCAGGGCCGCAATAATGGACCACACGAGACCGTGCGCGGCAAAGGTCTCGCGCTGGTACTGCTGACCTGTGCCGATAGTGGTAGGCGTGGCCTCGATTAGCCCGCCGACAATCTCCCCGGCCACGGCTCCTACTCCGCGACTTCAGACAGCTTGAACTCGATCTGCACCGCGTACGGATCGTCGTCCGGCTGTAGGCCGGGGACGGCAGCGAAGGCTAGGTAGAAGCCTAGGAAGTCATCTTCGTCAACGACGCCAAGATCGGCCGCCGTCTCCTCCGAGGACGGGGAAAGCAAATCCACCCCGACGGGCATCGTCGCGTTATCTTCCTCGCCAGTGACGATCTCGCCGCTTGCTTCGCTAACTGCACCTACGGCCCATTGCTGCTGATCGCCCTCGGGGTGCTCGCTGAACCATGCCTCTAGTCGCACCTTCTTCGCTGCTTCGTCGTTCTTCACGTATAGAAGCCAGAAACGGGAAAAGCCGCTAGCCGCCTCTTCGGCAGTGATCTCGCCAAGAAGACCCATGAGATCGGGACCGAGATTGACCTCGGTGCTGGTGATCTCCCCGCCGTGCCCGTTCGCGGACGTGTAGAGCGTGAACCGCAGCGGCGGCGCTGGCTCGACGGGGCCGATGACGTTCGAGCGCGCCGTGCCCTCACCCTCGCTGTTCGAGCCCGTCTCCAGCACGGAGAAGTACTTGTCCACGTCTCCGCTCGCGAGCACGACACTTGGGTCGTCCGGGCTGCCTACGTTCGACCAGCCCGTCGCGCCGTCGTCCGAGACCTGCCACTGCGCGGCCACGGTCGGCGTCGGGGTGCCAGTCCACGTGCCCGCCGTGCGTGTCAGGGTCTCCCCGACCTGCGGCGTGCCTGTGATTGCTGGCGCCACCGTGTTGGCGGGGGCTTCGCCGCCGGGTTCCTCCTCGGCGACCGTGACCGCGAACGTGACCGCCTCACCGGTCGGGGCCGTGCCAGCGTCTACGGTGCGCGTGCACGACGGCTGGAAGCTCGCGCTGCTGTGATCCTCGCTGTACCCCAACGAGTAGCCGTAACCGTCGGTCGAGGAATAGGGGACGAACGTGTCAACCAGCTCGGTCGCTCCAGCCCAGGAGTTCGTGACGCCCGACATGCCGTCCCCGCCAGCGACCGCCTTGACGGCCAGCCCGAGGTTGGTTCCGGTCAGTCCGGTGAGGCTCGGCATCGCGGACGCGTTGCCGATGTCGGTCGCGAACTCCGCGTCAACCCAGGTCGAGCCCGCCGGGAACTCGAAGAAGTGGAAGATGCACGGATAGTTGGCCGCGTTGTGCGTGACCGTGATGTCGTCGTCGCCGCCCCCGTCCGCCTCGTCCTTGGTCCAGATGTAGAGCGCGCCGTTCTCGATTGCGCTGCCGCGAAGCGTCCAGCCGCTGGGGGTCGTGCTCGTGACCGCGCCGTACGCGACGCACAAGAGCATCCGGCCCGGCGTCGGCTCGAACGCCTCACCGGCGACCGCCGTGCCCGAGGACGGGCTGACGCTGTGCGAGTTGGTGCCGTTGCGGGGCGCGGCGATCGCAACATGGTTGGTCCAGAGTGCCATCAGTCCTCCTCGTTACAGCGGATGCCGACGGGGCCGCCGGTGGTTGATCCCGTCATCGCCCCCGAGGGACCCGTCAGACACCAGTCCGCCCACTCTGTGAGCGACCCGCCGCCCGCGAACGTCGGGGTGCCGTTGATGTTCGGGCTGCTGGCCCCCGAGAACAGGTTGTTCGAGTTGACCGCCAGCGTGGACGCGTCGATCAGCACGCTGCCGACGTTGTCGCGGAAGATCGTGCCGGTCCCGTTGTTGTGGCCGCTCTTCTTCGATAGTTCGAGAACGGGACCGGTCGCGTTCGTGTTGTGCTCCACTAGCGAACCGGTGTCCGAGTAGAGCGTGATGCAAGCGCCGCCCGAGCGGTGAATGCTCCGGCACGCGTTGTCGCGGATCGTGTGCCCCGCCGTGTCATCGAAGTCAACGATCCCGCTCGACGTGTTGATGATCGTGTTGCCCTCGATCGTCGCGCCCGACGCGCCGACAAGCTGGATCGCGTCCGTGTGCGAGCACGGGTGCCCCTCATCCGAGATGTTCTCGAAGTGGTTGTCGATGATGTTGACGCCGACCGCGCCCTGGAAGCCGTCCTTGCTGCCGCCGATCATCGTGTTGCCCGTGATCGTCACGCCCGAATGCGACGCGGCCCAGTAGGAGAGCCAGATCCGGGCGGGCGCGTTCGAGCACGTGCTGTTCGCGTTGAGGTTGTTCAAGACGAGACCCGGCCCGAGCGTGATCGCCGAGTTCGTCGGCCCGTCGATCACGATCTCCGCGGTGAACGTCGCGTTGCGGACCGTGATGTTCCGGGCGTTGGTTGTCGAGCCGTTCATGTTCGCCCCGCCGATCGTCATAGACCCGCCCATGAGCGACCCATCGACGGTGACGTTCTGCACGTTGCTCAGGTTGAACACGAGGCCCATGCTCACGCTCGCGCCCTCAGCGGCAGTCAACGTGATCCCAGGCGCACTCTTCGACGCGCCGTTCCATGTCCCGTAGGAGCCCGAGGCGAGGCAGATGGTCTGGCCCGCCGTGGCCGCGCTGACCTGCGTGGCGAGCGTGCTGGTGGTCGCGTTGCGGTCGCACTCCCCGCTCGGCGTCGCCGTGGGTGTAGGCGTCGGAGTGGCGGTCGGGGTCGGCGTAACGCTCACGATGACCGTAGGCGTGGGCGTGACATACGGGCCGGGGGTAGGTACGTCAACTGCACCAGTGCCGACTAGAGTTGCGATTACAGCCGCCGTAGCGACCCACGCGCTGTTGCGCCAGACCTTTCTCATGCTTCTTCCTCGACAGTCGGATCCCACACGTCGCCCTCACGCAATGTGAATCCAGCGTCGGCGGGGTCCATGGGGCCAAGGAAGGTGCGGACCGGATCTTCGACGGCCACGTATTCCTCTGCGTCACTGTCCCAGACGTAATAAACTGCGAGGCGACTATCCTCGTCAGTGACATAACGATTAGCGTCGCCAGGAGTACCTTCTGTACCCGCTAGCGCCGACTTCTGTCCCGATGTGGGGAACCGCGAATCACTGCTGTCTGCCTTGCCGGATAGAGCGTCGGATAGTCCGGTGATATCGCTTTGTTCGTGAGTGTGACTTGTATTCGCCTTGCCGCTCAGGGCGGTCGAGAGACCGGTAATATCGCTCTGCTGGTGAGTGTGTGTCGCGTTTGCCTTGCCAGAGAGCGCAGTCGTAAGGCCATCGATGTCGCTCTGATCGTGCGTGTGCTCCGAGTCAGCCTTACCGCTTAGCGCCGTCTCAAGGCCGTCGATGTCCGACTGGTCATGCGAGTGTTCCGCATCCGCCTTGCCGGAGAGAGCCGTCGAGAGACCCTCGATGTCCTCTTGATCGTGAGTGTGCTCCGCGTCAGCCTTGCCAGAGAGGCTCTCGGCGAGCCCTTCGATATCTACCTGCTCGTGGGTGTGGGCAGACGGCTCACGCGGGTCAGAGGGCGTGTCAACGCCGAGCGCCGTCCGGATATCCTCGGCGTCGCTCTCGAAGTCGAGAGAGGCGCGGGTCGCGCCGTCGAGCGTGACAACCGTGCCCTGACCCTCGCCGACGAGTCCGACGACTTCCTCGATCGCGTCCTGCACGTTCTCTGAGGAGAGACCGGCGGCCGGTTCGAAGGAGACTTCCTCGGCCGTGCTGGCACCGCCAATATCCGGTAGCTGCGACTCGGGCACGAGCCCGTCGTCGTCCAGAGAGGCATAGCCTCCCGGCTCGCCCTTCTCGCTCGTGTCCTGCTTACCCGTAAGAGCATCAGAGAGGCCATCGATGTCCTCCTGAGCATGGGTATGCTCGACCTCAGCCTTGCCGTCGAGCGTCGTAGCAAGCCCTGTGATGTCGCTCTGAGCGTGGGAGTGGGTCGCGTCGGCCTTGCCCGCCAGAGCGTCTGAGAGGCCGGTTACGTCGCTCTGAGCGTGCGTGTGCTCGGCGTCGGCCTTCTCGTCTAGAGCGTCCGCCAGTCCGTCGATGTCGTCCTGGCCGTGCGTATGAGAGGCGTCCGCCTTGCCCGCGAGCGCAGCGTTACGCGCCGACGCCTCCTCAGAGGCCCGCGTGTCCGCGTAGTTGGTTACGCGGGTCTCTAGATCGATCAGCGCTTCGGCGCTGAGCGGCGTACTCTCATCCGGAGTATTCTTCCATTGCTTGGGCGTGAACATCAGACTCCGCCGCTGAGGTCAAGGTGGGTCATCACCTATTCCATGCCACGCAGACACAGAAAAGCCCGCCGAGGGCGGGCTTCGTTTAGAGGCTGATGTTCCGGAGTGCTCTACGCGGCGGCGCGCTCGCGCTGCCACTCCGAGCCAAACGGAGCGTAGCGCTCCTCGAACGGCGTAGCCTGGCACTCGCGGAACTGCGCGACGTGGCCGTACGGGTCGTCCGTCGTGTAGTTCTCGACCACGTGGCCGCGATCGTCAACCATCTCCACCACGTGCGTGGCGCCCATCTCGGGCTCTTCGAGCGCGGTGATCTCGAAGCGGAAGTCGCCCTTGTCGGCGGGGCGGCGCAGAAGAGTCGAGCGCCCGGCGTAGTAGTCGGCGAGATCTTCGGCAGTTGGGCTGCAAGCGTGGCTGCTCATAGAGGTAAAGATACAGGATAGAGAAGAGTTGGTCAAGCTACTTCTCCATGAGAGCGTGTACCTGCTGCGCGAGTCCACGCTGCTCCAGCATCTTGTAGGAGAGGTTGGACTGCGCGAAGTCACCCTTATCTGCCGCCTGGTCCTTCTGGCGCTTGCGGTGAAGCTGCTTGTAGTACATGACGGCCTTGTCTGGCTCGTAGCGCAAGAGTCGCTCCATCTTGTCGGCGACGATGAGCGCCTGCGTGTATGCCTCGTACTCCTCGCGCTTCGTGTCGCGGGCGAGCGCGCGCTGCGGAGGCTGGAACCACTCATCCTTGAGCACATCGTAGCCCGAGCGCAGACCCTTCTTGTAGAGATCGCGCGGCTCGATGCCCTTCGCGACGACGTATGTCTGAAGCTCGTGCGTCGTGCCCGGCATGACGAGACCGTCGCAGCCTTCGATCATGAGACCGATAATCTCGGCGCGAGACCACTCCGGGAAGACCTTGGCGTCCACGAACAAGCTTACGTCCACATCGCTGTCGCCTGAGTACTGGTAGGTCGTGAGACTACCCGTGAGATACAGCTTACCCCACCTCTCGGCGCCCTCGTATCCAGCCTCGTCCAGAATGCGGTAGATGGTGGAGATGATCCACTTGCGGTGCTCGGGCTTCAGGCGAGGCTTGTCCGCGCCGGGCTCCTCCCACACGGTAGGGTCGAGCGTGTCCTGAATCGGATCCAGGATGTTCGCCTCGTGGGCGCCGCCATGGAACATGCCGTCTTCCTGCATCTCCGGGCATCCGCCATAGTCATCGTCGTGCCGATGCTCAGGAGAGCCGCAGACCTGGCAATGCCAGTCGCCGGGTAGTTCGTGGCGGTCCACGATCTCCCACGGGAACTTGGAGCGTCGGTCTCCGGCGAAGTTGCCCCGGGAGTACTCGCCTCGGTAACGCGGATCCTCCTCGTGCGGGCCGGTGGGTTCGACGGCGTACACCACGGGCTTCGACCACGGCACATTGGCGCGCTCGTGAACCTGCTCCGCGTACCACTCGGCATTCTTGCGGTCAGTGGTGGCGTAGGCATACCCGGGCTCGGACTCCGAGAAGTTCGCGCCGTGACCCGGGTTGACGTGCGTCCACTCGCCCTCGGTCTCAGGCGTCTCGATCGTGCCGTGGTAGTACGTCGGACCGTCGTAGGTCTCGAAGCCCGGCTGGTACTGGTACGGATCCTCAGGCGGGTACATACAGCTTGGCCGCGTTGAGCAGCGTCTCTCGGTTGTTTGCCTCAGGGTTGTCTAGGACTAGCTCGGTCAGGTGACGCAGGATTTCTCCCATCTCGGGACCGGGCTTGAAGCCAGCCGCCATGAGGTCATGCCCGTTGATCGCGAGGCTGGCCTGACCCGTCGGCTGCCCCGTCTCGCGCACCTGCTGGACAAGCTCGCGCTCGCGTCCTACGGATTGATCGATCTTGCTCGGGTACTCCAGCTTGCCGCCCTGGTCGGCCTGTCGAAGCAGCATCAGATCGTCGGCGTGCTCATCGCCGACGCGGTTGATGAACCGTCGCGCGCCCTTTGCCGACGTGAACGGGTCGTACATGTGGTGACGGATCAGATGCGTGATGCGCGCGACGCGATCGGTGGGGTACTTCAGGCGACGCAGGAGCTTGTCGGCCTGCTCTGCGCCCACGGCCTCGTGATCGGCTCCCCACACGGTGCGAGAGCCGTCGGGATTCTCCTGGTGCCACTCGTAGTAGTGGCCTTGTCCGTCCTGCCCGCACTCGGGACACACGCGGCTGGCGATCGGGTTCTTGATGCGTAGACCGGTGTCATGGTCGATCTTCGAGCACGGCTTGCACTCGAACCACTGCGAGTCCACCTTGCCGATGTCGTGGAGGAGCGCGGCCAGCACCAGGTCGGGGTCAGCGCCCTGCTGCTTGGCGAAGCGCATGACCATCAGGAGGTGCTCGCCGAGGTCGCCTTCAGGGTGGTGGACGTTGTACTGGTCGAAGCCCATCGCGCGAGCCACGTCAGGCAGGACGTAGGGGAGGACGCCGGTCTCGTGCGCGAGCCGGATGGCCGCCTCCGGATCATCCCCGGCAAAGATCTTGTCTAGCTCGGCCTGGATGCGCTCCGCCGGTAGATGCGTGAGACGCTCGGCGTAGTGCGCCATCTGCTCCTTGGTCGCCTCATCGGGCTTGAGGCCGTGACGAGACGACAGCGTGAGAGCGCGTAGCGTCCTCAGCGGGTCATCCTTGAAGCTCTGTCCGGAGGTCGTGGCGAAGGTGCCCTGGCGGATGGCTTCCGTTCCGCCGAACGGGTCCACGAGCTTGCCCGTGTCCAGGTCCACACCCATCGCGTTGACGTTGAAATCCCGGCGGTAGAAGTCTTCCTCCGGAGACATCGTGTGATCGGCCTGAACGTCGAAGTCGCCATGCCCCGGTCCGGTCGAGCGCTCGCGGCGGGGGAGAGCGATCTCGACCTCGCCGACGCCGGGCTCGATGTACCGGATGACCGAGAAGTCCTGGCCGTGCTCGGCGACCTTGCCGGGCAGGCGCTTGAGAGCCTTCAGGACGGCATCGTGGGGAAGGCCCGTGACCATCATGTCGAGATCCTTCGGATCCTTCCCCATGGCGACATCGCGGACCGCGCCGCCGACGATGTAGCAGCGTCCGCCAGCCTTCTTTAGGGCCTGGTACGCCCGCCACACCGCGTCGTCCTGAGCCGCCAGATTCGCGACTGCCTGACCGATCTCCATACCACTTGTAATCGGCCGCCCGACCTTCGAGTGGTGATACGGGCCGATGTATTCGAGCGCCTGCGGCGGAATCGGGCCACGGTGCGCAAGAGTGTCGTACTCTTCGGCCGAAGCCGCAGTGTCAACAGGGTCGGCACCGTAGTCGAGGTGCTCGGCGATCTCCCCTAGGGTTCTTCCGGGGAAGCGAGCGGGCAAGGTGTGGTCGTTCTCGTGCAAATGGTCTTCATCCGGGTTGAGGCGGGCCGGGTCGAGCTTTCGTAGATCAACCCGGAATGTGTGAGGCTGACCGTGCACGTGAGGAGCACCCGGCAGACCGAGGTAGACGTGTCCCGGGCGAGGAGTCTGGAACCAGTCAAGCCAGTCATGCTCAGTTCCGTAATCGTCAGGGTCGATCTGAGGCTCCTGCTTGTGAAGGGGTGCGCGCCTCCCCGGGATGAGACCTTCACGCTTGATGCTCTCGATCTGCTGCGACACGTCCACGCCATCGCGCGGCCAGACGGCGTGATACGCGTAGGGTCCGTTCGCCTTGATCCAAGCGTTTAGCCAGTTGGGATCGGCCGCCATAGCTGTCCTTGCGAGCTTCGTATCCTTCCCCTCATCGTCGCGTAGGTGCACGGACTTGATGATGTACTCCGGGTGCTGATAGTACCATAGCTCCAGCATGTGCCTAACCGTGTACGGCATGGAGGTGAGGGAGCGAACGATCACCTTGCCGCCGGGCTCGTAGGTACCCTCCACGATGCCGCCCGGGGTGAACTTGCCCTGGATGTCGGAGTGGCGCTCGCCGGGATGACCGACGGTCACGCTGTCCTTGTCCACATCATAGATGAACGGCACGGCAGCATCCAGGAGCTTCGAGGGATCCTGGTCTGCGCTCCATCGGTAGCAGAAGCTACCGGCGTAGATGAATCCCGCCCTCGTGAGTAGATCAAACTCCTCCGACGCGGCGACACGAGTCCCGTTGGGGAGATACTCATCAGCGAGGTGCATGGAGAGCTTGTCGTGAGCACTCTTCAGGCGCGCGAGAATGGCGTCCGTCACGTGGAAGCCCAGGGGAGAGGAGATCCACGTAATGTTGTCTCCCTCTAGCGCAGCGCAGCCGACCGGACAGCCGTTCTCGTACGCCGTCCAGTACTCCTCGGATGCGTGCCTGAAGTACCGCTGATTGACTCCGGGTACCTGAGCGGCCTCGCGATTGCTCGTTCGCAAGACGACGCCGTTGAAGCCCGCGACGATGTTGGACGGCTCGAAGCTTTGCTCGGAGAAGTTGTTGGGGAAGGTGGCGTCCATGTTCGGCTCCGGGAACTTCGACGGCTGCACCGTCGTGTCCACGTCGCCCATGGGTTCCTCCTTCTCGCGGTGATCGATGTAGAGGTCCCAGCGCGGGAAGATCCGGTGACACTCCGGACACTTGAAGACGCCGCCCGGAGCACGCTCGTCGCGCTTCGGCTGGTTGAAGAACTGCGTGCCCTCCGGCTCGTTGTCCGTCGGACTCCAGAGATTGTCTGTCTCTAGATCCTCGATACGCTTGATGACGTTATCGCCCGCCATGAGGCGCAGTCCTTCGTCACCAGCCCACTCCTGAAGCGCGTCGAAGAGATACGGGCGATCCTCGAAGTGGGCGACCTTCGCCAGCGAGCCTTCCACCTGGATGAGGCCGCCGACGACTTCGCCGATCGACTCCTCCCATCCGTCGTAGTCGTCCTGGATTCGTTCCGCGAGGTCCCACGCCGAGCGCGAGAGGTACAAGTGCTCGGAGTCCGCGAGCCACCCGTAGAAGAGGGTCTCGGACTTCTTGGGCGCGAAGTCGTCATTGATCGGCTGGCCAGAGGAGTCCACGAGGCCGCCCCATTCCCAACCCATGTGCTTGTCGTAGTCCTTCAGGACACGCTCAAGGGCATGTAGGGCGACGTTCGAGCGAAGCTGCCAGTTCGCCTTGCCCATGTTGACGGTGACGAAGCCTGCCGCGAACGGGCCGGTGTAATCCACGGAGATGCCCGCTTGCTCGGCTAGCTCCTGGTGCGAGTGGTCGGGGGAGAGGTGGAGCGCGCCATTGCCATAGACGACGTTGTAGGTCTTCGGTCCGGCCTCGCCCATCGGCGAGTCGTGCATGTAGCGCTGCTCGTAGTTCTCGATCGCCTGCGGCTCCTCTGCCGGGTAGGCATCCCCGGCGCCGAGGTCGAGCGAATGCTTCGGGATGTGTCCGTCTAGCGCCCTGTCCGCGCGCAGCATGAAGCGCTTCGCCCGCGCGTGCGGGTCCTCGTCAGAGACGATCTCGTGACCCTTGAAGTACGGGTGAGTGATCCGCTTGTAGAGCATCGGTCCCGAGCGCCAGCGGAGATGCTCGTCGTGAAGCGTGAGGCCCGGATCCTCTTCGCTGAAGCGGATGCCCTGGATCGACGGGTCGGCAGGCGGCAGGATGTGACGATCGCCGCAGAGGTCAAGCGCGTGCTCGCCGTCGGTCCAGAAGTAGCAGCCATCCTTGCGGGCGACGTTCCCTCCGAGACGGGACTGGAGCCACTTGGCCGTGTTGTAGCACTGGCCGACCGCAGGGACGGGATGCCCACGGTATGCGCGATGGCGCGTGTCGTCGCCCCACGCGTGCTCTGCGGCCTTACGAAGCGCGTGAATTTGTTCCTGGGTAAGCATCAGAACGGCATGTCCTCAGACGAAGAGACGGTCGGCGCCGGGTGGTCGGGCTCTAGGAACGGGTTACGGAAAGGGACCTCCTCCACGAGCTTCGGTACGGTGTGCGCTCGATACGCGAAGACACCCTTGCCCTCGCCGATCGGCATTTCCTTCACGTAGATGTCGGCGACCGAGCGCCTGTAGTCCAGGATCACGAGCACGCCTAGGACGCCCTTGTAGCCCATGCTGGCGGCCTGCTCGTTCTTGGACTGCTTCTCGTGCGGGCGTCCAGGCACGAACCGGTGGTTCTTGGCGTCGATGCAGACGGCCTTGACCTCGATGCCCCACTCAGCGGTGCCGCCGTCTAGAGGAGAGTGGTACTCGGGCGCCCACCACGTGATCGGGCCGTAGCCGGGGATCTCCTCCATGTCTCTTACTAGCTTCTCTGCTAGCTGGCCCTGGTCAGTCGGCGATAGTCCGACGATCGTGCCTCCGCCAGGAGAGAACGATCCGCTGGAGAACGAATTTGTCTCTAGTAGGTTGTAACGCTTCTGGCACGACGGGCAGTCGAACGCGTCATACTCGTCGTGTGTCGCCAGGCGATCTGGATGGATATGGAAGTCACAGACCGGGTTGTAACACTTCTGGAAGCCCGCGCGTGATAGAGTGTCCGCCTCCTCACGGGTAGCCGCAACCTGCCCCTCCGCAGAGGGAGGGACACGGTTGAGGGTAGAGACGGGGATCTGTTCGGTTAGCGCGGACATCGCCTATTACTCCGTAGGAGGCGTCGCCTTACCGTGCAGCGCCATCGCCGCCTCTAGTTCGGGACCGTCACAGGTCGGGCAGAGGCGGAGCGGGATCTCCGGCTTGTCGAACTCCTCGGACTGCGTGGCGCTCTCATGGATGACCACGAGCTTCCGAAGCGCGAGCTTCTTCTCCTCGCGCTGCTTCCGGCATGCCTGGCAGAACTCAGACGGGGGCGTAGGGGGTGCAAGACGGCCCACAGGTCAATCCTCTCTTGCCCACCTTACGGGCAACTCGACGGCAGCGCGTGCAACGCGTCTCACCGTTTGAACACTTTGCGTACTGAGTGCTCGGCGCGGCGTACACCGTGCCTCCGCACTCGCAGTCCCACTCGTTCCTGATCGGACGATCGTTGACGACCTTGCGGCTGATGACCTGTCCTCTACCGTCCATCGCGGTCCTCCATCCGTTGTCGCATTGCCTTGGCGAATAGTTCTTGTGCCATCTCCATGATCTGCACTTCGAGTAGATCGGCCGATTCGACGGAAGCTGCGATAGCCACTCGGGAGGGCACGTGTATGGTCAGTCCGGGACGGATCTCTCGTTCATCCACCCAGATGAGCACGAACCCTTCTGAGTCGCGAGCCTCGGCCACGGCGCTCTCGAAGACGGCGCTGAGATGCTCTCGCTTCGAGTCGTCGGTTGATCCGGTTCCCTCGGCTTCAGGCACAGCATCCATCTCGCTCACCTCAGGCGGCTCCCCGTCCTCGGCGGGGTCCTCCTGAGCGCGACGCTCCATCGCCTCGTTCACGATGTCCTTCACCGTGAACTCGCCAACGACCTCGAAGTGCGCCGGGTACGTCCATCCGTCTGCCTGGCCGGAGGAGTAGAGCCAGTGGTCGCGGTCCCACTCGATGTAAACCATCGCGAAGCCCTCGTCATCAACCTTCGTATCCTTGACGATGCCTCGCCACCCTGCTGTTGCTACCGGGTAGTAGTGGGACGCGTGCTCAAGTAGCTCTACGACCTTGCCAACCCACTCCTCCTGCTTCACGTACGGATCCTCCGTAGCGTCTCCAGCACGTGCTCGATGAACTCCGTGGCGCCCTCGCGCGTGTCGAAGTTGTGAGCCTCGGCCCAATCGGCGAGATCGTTGACCTCAGCCTGAAGGCTCTTAGACGTGGTGACCTCGCGCTGGCGGGCGGCCTCTTCGATCTGCTCGCGCACCTGTTCGCGCATCTCCTCGGCGTCCACGAAGGAGCCAAGGGTCTGTCCGGCGAACGGCGACGAGCCCTCGTGGAAGCCGTACCCCGGGCTCCAGCCGACGCGGCCGACATCACTCATCAACCGGCTCCTCGTCCTCTAGGGCATCGAGATACGCCTCCAGCTTCATGAGCGCGTCGCCGGTCGCGTTGGTCAGCGGAGACCTACGGGGGCGCTGGTCGAGCCTGCGGTACTGCTCAGCAAGGTCGTGCGCATGGAAGTGCGAGAAGATCGCGGCGAGCGTCTCCTTCCAGTGCACGAGATCGCTGACGAGGATCGGGGTCTCTGCGGTCGGATCAGGCATCGAAGAACTCCGTGATGTCCACAACCGGATTGACCGGCTCGTAGTCGGTATTGACGTGGGAGAGGTTCACGACGGGCGTGCTGGTCGTCTTGTGCTCGTGCCAGCCGTACTCCTCGTGGATGTGACCGCAGAGGAAAGCGCGCGGCTTGACGCGATGAAGCATCATGTTCGCTTCGATGCAGCCCACGTCGATATCCCCGAACTGCGGGCCGACGTGATCGGCGACGTGTAGGGGAGGACCATGGGAGACCACGATGTCTGCGTACTCAGGCACGGCCTCATACACCGCTCTTAGGGCGAGCGAGTCTCCGTAGAATGCCCAGCGCTTGAGGTTGGGTACCCACGGTAGGCCGTAGATGAAGTGACCTTCCCACGAGACGCCCTCGTCACGTAGGTAGACCCACGGGAGGTCAGGCACGAATGCTTCGTTCTCGAACACGAAGTCATGATTACCTGCAATGGCGATGACCGACGTGGCCGGAATATCCGCTAGCCAGCGGCGAAAGACGGTGTTCAGCCACCTACCCTGCTCTACCGCGCTGTCGAGGCGATCCCTGATGTTGTAGTCAGGGCAGATGTCGCCCGCGATGATGAGAAGGTCACAGGGCTCGATCGCAGGTAGACGGCCGTGTAGATCGCTAGTTGCGAGCACCTTCACGGTCGAACACCCCCTTATCCTCCATGTAGTTGATGAGGAGGTTCCACGTCGGCGCGAGGTAAACGTTCGGCACGTCGGTTAGCGCGCGGTTGTACTCCTTGAGGAGAGCGAAGCCCTTGCGCTGCGGACGACCGCTGTTATACCACTCGTGGTCGTAGACGAAGTTCACGAGCGTCTTCACGCGATCGTCAACGATGTACTGGCAGTCACGCACATACTGGATCTTGTCCTCGTGCGTGCAGATCAGGTCACCATACGGAAAGCCCTGAAACATGAGCCAGTGACGCGTGGCCTCGGTTACCTCCGGGTCGCGCGTGGAGATGTAGAGGAGGTCGTACCCGGCGTCGTCTAGGCGCCACAGACCCTCATAAGCTCCGGGGTAGGGGATCTGCTCGATGATGACATCGGGCGCGTGGCAGAGATCGATGATCCTCAGCCAGTGCTCTAGATCAACCACGTCGGCCGGTGACCTCCACTCAGGCCACGCACAATAGGCGCCGCGCTGGAGCGACTTGTCGCCACGCTCCATGGCGTACTCGCCCCACTTCTCGCGGGCTAGGCCGCCGAAGTCATAGAGCGTATCGTCAATGTCGATTGCGATGGTCGGCATACTGCTCGTACTCGGCCGCTAGAACCCGAACTGGACGAGAAGCGAGAACGCAAGTCGTTCGCGAAGGTCGTCTAGGGTCCCGGAGTTGTCGATCACCACGTCGATATACCGCTCGTCCAGCGGCTTCTCCGAGGCATGCGTGTCGCCGACTAGAACCTGGGGGCGAGAGATCGCCCAGACCTGACCGCCACAGGCACGGATATGCTCCGCCTCGTTCGGGAAACGGCAGTCGGTGATGACGAGTAGGTCGTTGAGTCCGAGGTCGGCTCGGCCATCAGGGCGCATGGAGTCGTCATAGACCGGACCCGGTAGCACTTGCTTGGTCCAGAAGTCTGTGCCGAAGACGTTGCGGTGAGCCTCGGTGCCATACCGCTGCAAGAAGACACGTCCAGTGATCTTCTCCTCGGGAAATACGGCCTCAACTCCGAGATTGGCGTGCCCGATCTGAGTAGAGCCGGTCGTGCGCATGATCCGCGTGTTCTCGTCCTTGAGGCTGTTGCACCAAGTAACGGCCTCTTCTAGCTCGATCTCAGGATGGAAGATACGAGCCGCCGAGAGCTTGAGTCGATCGGCGAAGGCGTCCCGGACGACGTTGACTTCGGGTAGTAGCTCGCGGATGAATTGGAGTGACTGATCCTTGCCCGATCGGGCCGGACCATGAAGTCCTAGAAGCAATTGTTCTCCTGTAGAACGACGAGGGGCCGCCCGGAGGCGGCCCCAGATGAAGCGTCAAGCGGGGCTAGGCCACCAGGACGAAGGCGAGGGCCTCTGCGCTCGCGGTGACGGCGCCCAGGAGAGCCTCGGCCGCAGCGATTCGCTCGCGCGGGAGAAGCGCCTCGTCGGCGGCCAGGTCGGCGAGAGCGGTCAGAGCGACGAGCACGAGGTCTTCCGTCGTCTCCTCGTACTCCTCGTTATCCTCCTCGGTGTCGAGGTCGTCCTCGACCAGCCGAGCGAAGTCCTCGACGGCGAGGGCGACAAAGGCGTCGTCATCGAAGAAGCCGTCGTCGGCTAGCGCGTCGGCTAGCCCCTCATTGAACGCCTTCACGTCCTCGTAGCTGATCTCGGACAGCGAGACCTGGAGCGCCTCGGCGATGTCGTTGATCTCCTGCTCGGCGAGGATCTCGTCCATCGTCTTCGGGACGAGCGCCTCAGGGTGGGGGAACAGACCCTCGCCTAGCCACTCGGCCTTACCGACAGGCCGATAGACGCCGGTAATCTCGTCACGAGCCGCATCGTAGACGGGATCCAACACCTCGTAGATGTTGCCGAAAGCTCGGACGATGATGGTATTTAGGTCAGACATACTTGTGTCCTCAGTTGAGAGCGGAGCGTGCGTCTTGTAGAGCCTGGTATTCGGCGTCTGCGTGCGGCTCTACCTCTTCACGCAGTCGAATGACGGCATCGGCGTGGAACTTCTTTGCCTCTTCCTCCGTCCACTCACCTGTCCACGCGCGGGTCATGGTGAATGTGTAATTGGCGCTCTGCTCGTACTTGACTAGCTGCACCGTCCCGCCGATGGAGACGGACGCGCGCACTTCTGTGACGACGGGTTCCATTACCCTTGATATTCGGCTGGCCGATGCAATTCTGATGAACGCGTCTCGTACGAGATCGACGGCTCCAGAAGAACAACGCCCTTCTTGCCGTCGCCGAAGCCTCCCCGCGCCGTGCGCTTGCCGACGGCCACGCAGTAGAGATCGCTCTCGGTGTAACCGTCGGCAGCCGCCAGAGCAACGAGCACCTCATAGATGTCGGC
>Ga0182742_1002939_pt1 | contig 17713 bp, 15 predicted proteins | sample eDN5th37CBELigMG_FD_128880 | JGI IMG/M metagenome (GOLD analysis project Ga0182742, IMG submission 128880) | Enriched Miracle-Growth compost microbial communities from Emeryville, California, USA - eDNA 5th pass 37_C BE-Lig MG (version 2)... ...
CCCGTGGAAATCCCTGTCCTGCTTGAGCGCATGCGGGAGCTCGCGCGGCCGCTGCTCAGGCCGGCAAAACCCGCGCCCGAGCCGGCTCGGGATAGCGGCAGGACCGATGTGTCCTGAAGGCCTGGCCGGGCAGCACGGCTAATCTGAGCGCGTCGGCGCCTTTTCAGATTCCGTTCTGCTCGCACCATTGCACGACCGCATCCCGGAAGTCGCGGCAGATCGGGGAAAGATAGCCACCCTTGCGCCAGAAGACGCCCAGTTCGTGGTGCCATGACATGCCGTCTCCCGACAGGGCGACCAGGTCCTGGCCGGCGGGCTGTTGCAGGATGCGCAGGGGCATGATGCCCAGCAGGTCAGAGCAGCGCAGCAGTTCGGCAAACGCTACCGGCGAGGCCGAGCTTTCCACCGCCAGGCGTGGCGGGGGCAGGCCTACGCTGGTGAAGCGCTCTTCCAGCCATTGCCGCAGATACAGCGATGCCGATGGCATGGCCCAGCGCTCGTGGCCGAGGTCGGCCATGCTGTTGAACGTGCGGAGCCGGGGATGGCCGGCGCGTGCCACGATCTGCATGGTCAGCACACCCAGCGGCAGGTATTCGAGGTCGGCCGGCAGGGTGTGGGGCACGGCAGCCAGCGCCAGGTCCACCTGGCCGGTCTGGAGCAAGGCGACAAGATAGGCACTCAGGTGCGTCTCGATCGAGAAGGTGGCGAGTGGCCGGCTGGAGAAAAAGCCGGCCAGCAGGGGGGACAGCAACGAGGGCAGCAGGTAGGGCAGGCTGCCCAGGCGCACCGTTCCCGAGCGTGCCACGCGCTGTTCGCCGAGTTCCTCCTCCAGGTCGTTGACGGCCAGCAATACCTTCCTGGCATGGTGAACCAGCGTCTGCCCCGCCTCGGTGGCGGTCACCCCACGCGGCGTGCGCTCGAAAAGCTGCATGCCGACTTCCCGCTCCAGACGTCCCAGCGTCTTGGACAGGGCCGACTGGGTCAGGCCGAGGGCCTCTGCCGAACGGTGAAGATTGCCGATTTCGGCCACGTGCAAGAAGATTTTCAGATCCTGTAGTCGCATGTCTCCCACCGTCTGCCGCCCCCTCGTGGGCGATGCCGGCACTGTAACAGTACGTGAGGGACGATGGACTCCCCCACCGCCCCGGTGAGGACGCCGTCCGTCGTGGAACCGCAAGGCTGCAGGTTTCCTGCGAGGAATCGACCCCAGCCCGGCAGGAATCCGGATCCCGGGGCCGCGCCGGTACACTCAGGCAAAAAACGTTGTCGCCTGCATACGGCGCAGCCCACTTCATAACGAATCCGGAGGCAATTCCCATGTTCCAGACATTCACTGGTCGTTTCTGGCGCCGTAGCGCCGTCGCCCTCGGCTGCGCACTGAGCGTCTGCGCCACGGGCGCATTCGCGGCCGATGCCGATACCTACCCGTCCCAGCCCATCACCATTGTGGTGCCGTCCGCAGCGGGCAACGTAAATGACGCCGTGGCGCGCCTGATCGGCCAGGAGCTCACCAAGAAGTGGGGCCAGCCCATCATCGTGGACAACAAGCCCGGCGCAGGCACGTCCATCGGCACCCGGTACGTGGCCCGTGCGCAGCCCGACGGCTACACCGCCCTGCTGACCTTCACGGCCCATGTGCAGAACCCCTGGCTGTACAACAACCTTGGATACGACCCCCTCAAGGATTTCGAGCCTGTCAGCGAAGTGGCGCTTTCATCCACCATCCTGGCCGTATCGCCAGGCTTCGAGGCGAAAACCCTTCCCGATCTGGTCGCACTGGTCAAGGCGAACCCCGGCAAGTACAGCTATGGCTCGTACGGCATGGGCACCACGGGCCACATCCTGGGCGAACTGTTCAAGCAGGAAGCCAAGCTCGACATGGAGCACATCGCCTACAAGGGCGGCGCACCGCTGGCGACCGATATGGTCGCGGGCCACGTCAAGATCGGCCTGATCGCCGTGGGAACGGCCATGCCGCTGCTGCAGTCCGGCAAGCTGATCCCGGTGGCCATCGCCGGCCGGGAGCGGTCCGACCTGCTGCCTGACGTGCCCACCTTCATCGAGGCCGGCTACCAGGGCTTCGAGCCCGACGCCTGGATGGGACTGCTGTTCCCGGCCGGGGTGCCCAAGGATCGGGTCGAGGCCCTGTCCCGGGAAGTGGCGCGCATCGTGAAGGAGCCCGAGATGGCGAAGCGCCTGATGGACCTAAACCTGGTGCCCATCGGCAACACTCCGGAAGAGTTCGCCAAGGTGATGGAGGACGACTACAACAAGTGGGGCCAGGTGATTCGCCAGGTCGGCATCACGGCCCAGTAAGGAAAAAGCAAACATGCAAGACTTCGAAGGGTTGGTCTGCACCCACTGGGGGCACTGGAGCGAACTGGAAATGCAGCGCATCGGGCGGCCTGCGCTGGCCGCTGGCCAGGTCCGCATACGCGTTCATCATGCCGGTGTCGGGTTTGCCGTCAGCCTCTTCGTGTCGGGCAAGTACCAGCGCAAGCCGCCGCTGCCCTTTACGCCCGGTACCGAGGTTTCCGGGGAAATCCTGGAAGTGGCACCTGACGTGACCCGGCTTCACGTGGGACAGCGTGTGGTAGCCGCACTCGACTGGGGCGGCTTTGCCGAGGAGGCCGTTGCCACGGCCGACACGGTCTATCCCGTACCGGATGGCCTGGCCCTGCGCCATGCCGCCGCGCTGCCCATCACCTACGGCACGGTATGGTCCGCGCTGGAATGGCGTGCCAACCTGCGGGCGGGCGACACCCTGCTCGTGCATGGCGCGAGCGGTTCGCTGGGCATGGCGGCCGTGCAGATCGGCCGGCTCATGGGTGCGCGCGTCATTGCCACGGCCAGCACCGAGGCCAAGCGCCAGGCCGCGCTGCAGAACGGCGCTGCCCATGCCATCCCGTCGGACCCGGCCGAGCTGGCCCAGGCCGTCAAGCGCCTGTGTCCCGGCGGCGTGGACGTGGTGTTCGACCCGGTGGGAGGCGATCTCTTCGATGCGTCGCTGCGCTGTGTCGCGCCCGAAGCCCGGGTGCTGGTCATCGGGTTTGCCAGCGGCCGCATTCCGACGGCGGCAGCCAACCTGCTGCTGGTCAAGAATGTATCGCTCATCGGCTTCAACTACGGCTTCTACATCGGCTGGGGGCTGACGGACGAGCGCAGGCGCTACGCCACCCAGGTCCAGGACGTCGTCGCCAAGGTGCTGAATGCGATGGCCAGCGGTGCCATGCCGCTGCCCATGACGCAGCATTTTGCGCTGGCGCAATGGCATGAGGCCATCGATACCACCATGTCGCGCCGTGCCGTCGGCAAGGTCATCCTGGACATTCAGCCCGAGCGCACGTCGCCATAGCGCCGAACCGCTCCGGGACAATCACCGCAGCCGGCATGCAGGCCGGCAACGTTCACAAGGAATCGTCATGCAAGCGCAGCCGAACGACCAGGAAGACGCCCTGCTGCACGGATTGACCGTACTGGACCTGAGCCAGGGCATCGCAGGGCCGTATTGCGGCATGGTGCTGCGCCAGCAGGGCGCACGCGTCATCAAGATCGAGCCGCCCGGCGGCGACTGGGCGCGCCAGATGGGCCGGGTGCGTGACGGCCACACCGCCATTTCCATTGCCTATAACGCAGGCAAGGAAAGCGTGGTCCTGGATTCGCGCACACCGGAGGGACGGGCCGCATTGCGCCGGCTGGCCGGGAAAGCCGACATCGTCATCCAGAACTTCCGTCCCGGGGTGGCCGAGCGCATGGGTGTCGGCTATGCGGAACTGGCAGCAGCCAATCCGAAGCTGGTGTACGTGTCGATCTCGGGCTATGGGCCGGACGGGCCGGCCGCCAGCCTGCCGGCCCTGGACACCACCATGCAGGCCGTCAGCGGCCTGATGCACGTCAACCGGGATGCGGCCGGACGGCCGCGCCGCATCGGCTTTTTCCTGGTGGACCTGAGCACGGGCCTGTATGCCGCACAGAACGTCGGCGTGGCGTTGTACCGTGCAGCCCTGACGGGCCGCGGCCGCCACGTGCAGGTTTCCATGCTGCAGACCAGCGCTGCGCTGCAGTCGTATGTGGTGCTGGATGACGCGCTCTTCCCCGGAGACGAGTCAGCGGTCTTCAACGCACCCACGGGCCTGTTCGAGACGACCAATGGAACACTCTACGTCAGCATGCTGAACGATGCCATGTTCGAGCGGCTGGCTCGCACGCTGGGCTTCGATGACTGGCTGGCGGATGCGAGCCTGCGCACCAGTGCCGGGCGCATGCCGCGTGCGGCCGAGCTCAACCAGCGAGTGGCGTCGGTGCTGGCCACGAACACCCTGGAACACTGGGAACGCGTGCTGGCGGACAACGACGTGCTGTTCGGCCGGGTCGGCCACCCGCGGGACCTGCGCACCCATCCCCAGGCAAGACATGTGGGGCTCTTCACGCCACTGGCCCAGCCTGCCGTGGGTGAACTGCCCTGGGCAGGCGTGCCCGGCAACGGCGGCTTCCAGGACCCGCCGGGCGAAGCGCCCCTGCTGGGGCAGCATACCGAGGCGGTGTTCCGGGAGTTCGGGCTGTAGGACGCTTGCCGGCAAGGCCTCGCGTCGCACGCCTGTGTGCCGACCGGCCGCCGGGACGCCAGATCGCCGGACCGCAGGGCCGCGTCGAGACTCCGGCCCTGCCCAGCAGCTCCCCGGGCTTGCTATTCGACCTTGATGCCGGCTTCCCTGATGAGCCTGCCCCACATTTCATAGCGCGGTTGCATCTCGCTGGCGAACTCTTCGGGGGTGGAGCCGACCAGCTTGATGTCGATATCCCGGAAGTTCTGCTGGATGACGGGATCGACCAGGATCTCGTTGATGTCCTTCGAGATCTTGCTGACGATCTCGGGCGGCGTGCCCTTCGGGGCGAAAAACCCGTACCAGCCGTTGACGTCCATGTCCTTGTAGCCCAGTTCCTTGAACGTCGGGACATCCGGCGCCACCAGCGAGCGCTCCGGGCCGGTGACCGCCAGCGCCCGCATCCTGCCGGTCGCCAGGTGTGCCTTGGCGCCATTGCCCGACATGAAGACCAGGGGAATCTGTCCGCCCAGCAGGTCCGCGACGGAAGGCGCCTCTCCGCGATAGGCGATGTGCACCATGTCCAGGCCTGCCTGCTTGGCGAAAAGGTGCCCGTACAGGTGGGCCGTACTGCCCACGCCATACGTGCCGTACGAGAACTTGGTGGGACTGTTCTTCGCCAGTTCCACCAGTTCGGCCAGGGTCTTGGCGGGGACGCCGGGGTGGGTGACCAGCAAAAGCCCGTTGGTGGCCGACTTCGTGATGGGCTCGAAGTCGTTGATGGGATCCACGGGCGTCGACGGCGTCAGGTGAGGAGCCTGGAGCAGCGTCGACAGCGTATGCATGATGGTCAGGCCGTCCGGCTTGGCGCGCGCCACGAACTCGGCGCCGATCAGTCCCCCGGCGCCGGAGCGGTTGTCCACCACCACCGACTGTTTCCATTTCTGGCTGAGGCGGTCGGCGATGACGCGCGACAGATTGTCGGTGGCGCCGCCGGGCGGATAGGGAACGACAATGGTGACGGGACCGGAAGGATAGGTGTCCTGCGGCGCGGCATTCGCCGCCGGCGCGCCTGCCACGGCGCAAAAGGCGGCTGCCATGATGGCCTGGGCCAACATGCGACGAGCGTTGCTGAATGCCATGACGTCATCTCCTTTCAGGGGGTGGGTGTCGCAGTCCCGCTCGGGGCGCCGATACGTTCTAGGCCAGCACGCCGGTCTCGCGAATCATGGTCGACCAGCGTTCGCGTTCCCGGTTGAGGAAATCGGCGTATTCCTGTGGCGAGGTACCGGTTGGCGTGACGCCCAGCCCGATCATGCGTTCGCGCACCGGCTGGTCCAGGGCGGCAAGCGCCACCTGGTTCAGCTTGGCGATCACGTCGGCGGGTGTGCCTGCCGGCACGAAAAAGCCGTTCCAGATCGGCACGGCATAACCGGGAAAGCCCAGCTCGGCCACCGTGGGCAATTCCGGTCGGGCGGCAGCGCGCTCTCCGCTGATGGTGGCGAGCAGGCGCACGCGGCCATCGGCCACCAGCGGCTTGGTAAAGGCAATCGTCATCACGGCCACATCGATGCGGCCGGTCATCAGGTCGGGCAGGGCGGGCGCTTCACCTGCATAGGGCACATGCACCATCGAGACGTCGGCCTGCTTGCTGAGATATTCCATGGCCACGTGCAGCGGGCCCAGCGGCCCGGTCGACATGTAGGAGATCGACTTCGGCGCCTTGCGCGCCGCGGCCAGCAGGTCGTCCAGCGTCTGGAACGGGCTGTTGGCGGCCACGGCCAGGACATAGTCCACATTGCAGACATGGGCCACCGGCAGCAGGTCCTTGACCGGGTCGTAGGCAAGGGTGGGCATGGTGTAGGCCAGCACGATGTTGCTACCGACGCCCCCCATCAGGATGGAATATCCGTCTGGAGGCGATTGCACCACGTTGGATGCTCCGATGGCGCCCGATGCGCCGGGTCGGTTGTCCACCACCACGGTCTGCTTCAGGTGAGGCTCCATGGCCTGGCCCAGCAGGCGTCCCAGGATATCGGTGGCGCCCCCGGCGCTGAACGGGACGACGAGGCGTACCGGCTTGGATGGGAAGTCGGCTGCGCGCACCATGCCCCCCGTACCGAAAAAGGCGGCAGCCGCTGCCGCACCGCGCAGCAAGGTACGGCGGCCGGCATCGGTCTCGCTGCTCCGTCTCTGAATGGCCCGATAGTCCTGCTTTGCTGCCATGCTTGTCTCCTGGTTTGGTTATCGTTGACTCGGTGTGGCAACTCGGGCGGAAGGCCTGTGTCGCCGAAAAAGGCGGGGCCGGCTCAGACTTCCGGTGCGGTCCAGCCGGCTGCCGGTGGCTCGGGTGTCGATGTGTCGGGCAGCTCCAGCCGGTATACGCGCGCTGCGGTGCGATGGAAAAGGTCGGCCTTCTCGGTTGCCGAGAAATCCCGCGCGATGCGCTTGAAGGCGTTCCACAACACCGGATAGCTGCACGAGGCCTTGTCCACCGGGAAATTGCTCTCGAACATGGCGCGCGCCGGCCCGAACTGCTCGATGCAGGTAAGAAGATAGGGACGCCAGGCTTCGGCCAGTTCCTGCGACGAAGGAGCGCGCGGGCGAAGATGAAAACCGAAGCCGGTCAGCGGCATGCCCAGGCCGCCGAGCTTGACCACGACGTTCTCGTATTGCGCCAGGCGATTGATGCCCTGGCTCCACTCGTGAAAGACCTCGTCTCGCCTGCCGGCATAGGGACCGATACCGACGACGCCGCCCACATGGTCCAGCACGATGGTGGTGTCGGGAAACGCCTTGGCGAGATCGGCCAGGTCGCCCAGCTGATGGTGGTACAGCCAGGCGTCGAACGACAGTCCCAGGGGGGCGAGTTCGGCGAATCCTTCGCGCAGGGAACGCTGGTACAGCATGCGGGGGGGCGGCGTGCGCGCGGTGGTGCGGACCTGGCCGCTGGGGTCCCAGACGCTGGATTGCCGGATGCCGCGAAAGCGTCCTCGGCCGGCATCGATATGGGCCTCGAGGATGTCACGGACCCGCGCGCCAGTGCAGAGGTCGGCATAACCCATGATGCCCGCGCAGAAGGCAATGCCGGCACCCGGACCCGGGGCTGTGGCCTCGGCCAGTTCGGCAACGAATTCGGTTTCCCCGACGGGCAGGAAGTCGCTCGGGCCCTTGGTGCGATAACGTTCCGAACATTCCGCAAATACGGTAGCCACGATGTTGTGGCCGCTACAGGCATCGGCGAGCATGTCTTCGCGCAGATAGTGGCCGCGCGGAGGCCCCCAGAGGTGATGATGGGGGTCGACGATGGGCAGGTCCGCGTCGAGGATTTCCTCTTGCGTTCCGGCCAGCCATTGCGGTGTGCCAACCGGATGCATCGGCACCGAGGAAGGGCGTGATTCGGTTTCCATGCTGTCTCCGGGCTACCTTTTTGAGTAGGTATTTTGGATTAGGACGCAGACAACCCGGAGTTATGGAAACACAAAAGCATTTGACTGACAATTCACGGCAACCCTTGGTCTGTAACCAAGGCCGACATGAGGGACGAGGCCTACATACGGTCGATTTTGCCGATCCGGCCGACCAGCTGGTGCCACTTCTCCACTTCCGCCTTCAGGTAGACGCCGTACTCCTCGGGGGTGTTGACCACCACCTCGCCGCCCTGGCGGATGATGTTGTCGCGAAAGCCTTCCTGGCGCGAGGCGGCTTCCAGGGTGCCATATAGGGTTTTCACGACACGGTCGGGCGTGCCGGCCGGCGCCAGCAGACCGAACATGGTGCCTATTTCCAGCTCGTTCATGCCCAGTTCGGCGAAGGTCGGGACGTCCGGCAGGACGGGCAGGCGCTTCTGGCTTGCCACGCCGACGGCCTTGAGCTTGCCTGCGGCAATCATGGGCTGGGCCGAGATATAAGTGGTGAAGGTCATGTGGACTTCGCCCGACACCACATCGGTGATGGCCTGGGCCGCGCCGGCATAGGGCACGTGGACCATATCGATGCCGGCGCCTGCCTTCAGGAGTTCGCCCGCAAGGTGGGGGGCGCCGCCTGCGCCGCTGGACGAAAAGTTGAGGCTGCCGGGCTTTTCCTTGGCGATCTGGATGAGGGACTGCAGCGAGTCGCCCCCGAAGTCGGGGCGGGTGACGAGAATCATGGGCGCGAAGGCAACCATGGTTACGGGCGCGAAATCCCGCAGGGGATCGTACGACAGGTTCGGCGTGACGGCCGGGTTCAGCGTCAGGTTCGTGGTGGTGAAGAGCAGGGTATGCCCATCTGGCGCGGCGCGTGCAACTGCCTCGGCGCCGATGTTGCCGCTGGCGCCGGCCCGGTTCTCCACGACGACCGACTGCTTGAGCGCAGCCGAGATGACTTCGCCCGTCGAGCGGGCCAGCAGGTCGGTGCTGCCCCCCGGCGCGAAGGGGACGATCAGGCGAATTGGGCGGTCCGGGTATGCAGCGTCGCTCGCAAGCGCCAGCGGTGCATGGGAAGCGGCCAGTGCGGTGGCCAGGAAAGCCAGAAAACGGCGTCGTTGCTGCATGCGGTGTTCTCCTTGTCTTGTTATGGCTGGCGTGCATGTGGTTGCGCGCTGCCTGTCGCCAGGCGCATGGCCCGGCGTCTCGTGCCCGGCCCGCCGTGTTGCGAGCATTCTGGGTGATTCGCTGCGCGACGGACAAGCAGCAAGGGACGAACGCCTTATTCGGAAAAGCTGAAAAATTGTCCAGGCAAAAAGTGCCGGGACATTCGGAATTTTTGAACACACTCTTCGGCTGGGCAGGGTGGGCAGCACCGGGCACCCGTTGCAAAATGCCGCCCAAAGGATCGAGGAGAAGTTCATGAAAATCAAAACCACCATGGCAGCGGCCCTTGCCCTGCTGGCAGGCACTGGCGCGCAAGCCCAGGAAGCGTCCTATCCATCGCGACCCATCACCATGATCGTCGGCTTTCCGGCAGGCGGGGCCTCCGACGTGGCGGCGCGTGCCGTGGCCGCGAAGATGGGCGAGCAGATGGGCCAGACGATCATCGTCGACAACAAGCCCGGGGCGGCCAGCAATATCGGCGCGGATGCGGCGGCCAAGGCCAGGCCCGATGGCTATACCGTGCTGTTCGGCACGATCTCGATGGCCATCAACGGCAGCCTGTACAAGAACCTGTCCTATGACCCGTCAAGGGACTTCCGGGCGGTGTCCCAGTTGTCGTCCGCGCCTTTCCTGCTGGTCGTCAATCCGCAGTCGCCCATCAAGTCGGTCGCCGACCTGATCGAGCAAGCCAAGAAGCCGGGACGGCTGGTGGACTACGCCAGCGCCGGCAATGGCTCGGGATCCCACCTCTTCACCGAGCTGTTCTCCAGCCGGACTGGCGTGAAGATGAACCACGTGCCATACCGGGGCGCGGCGCCGGCCATGGCCGACGTGCTGGGCAACCAGGTTTCGCTGACCTTCGACAACATCATCACCACGCTTCCCCTGGTGGAAAGCGGCAAGCTGCGTGCGCTGGCCGTCAGTACCGCCAGGCGCTCGTCGGCTGCACCGGACATCCCGACGCTGCAGGAAGCCGGCGTGGCGGGGTACGACGCCACCTCGTGGTTCGGCCTGTTCGTGCCGGCCGGCACTCCGGATGCGGTGGTGCAGGCCCTGAGCGAGAACGCGGCCAGGGCTGTGAACAGCCCGGAGGTCGCCAAGACCTTCCAGGCCCAGGGTTCGGAAGTCGTCGGCTCAAGGCCCGAGCAATTCGATGCTTTCTTCAAGGCCGAAGTCGCCAAGTGGGCCGATGTGGTCAAGGGCGCAGGCGTACAGATCGACTGAGCGGCCGGAAAGGCTGCGCCGCGCACAAACTTTCCTGTAGCAACGAATCGAGCAACCATGAAAATCTGGCATCAAAGCTTCACTGTCCTGGAAGATCTCGGCCCCTATCGCGAGGCCCTTGAAAAACACTTTGCGCGGGTTGCCCGGCCGGACACGGAAATCGTGCTGCACGGCATGCACGCAGGCACGTATCGCACGAACTATCCCGGTACGGACATCCGCCACACGGCGCTGCAGCATTTCCATTCCACGCAGTTCATGCTGGGCGCCATCCAGGCCGAGCGCAGCGGCTATGACGTCTATGCGATCAGCACGCTGCCCGAGCCCGGACTGCGCGAGATCCGGGCGCTGGTGGACATCCCCGTCGTCGGCTATGGCGAATCCGCCATGCTCACTTCGTGCATGCTGGGCGCGCGCTTCGGCGTGCTGGTCTTCATCGACGCCCTGGCCGATCTGGTGGCAAAGAACGCCGAAGGGCATGGCCTGGCATCGCGCTTTGCCGGCGCCATGCCGGTAGGCTTCACCTTCAATGACGTGCTGGCAGCCTTTTCCGATCCCGCGCCGCTGATCGAGCGTTTCCGTGCATCGGCCCGCAAGCTCATCGAGCGTGGCGCCGAAGTCATCATCCCGGGCGAGGCCCCGATGAATGTGCTGCTGGCCATGAATGGCGTCAACGAGGTAGACGGCGTGCCGGTGCTGGATTCGCTGGCCAGCTGGATCAAGCAGGCCGAGGCCATGGCCGACCTGCGCAAGCATTGCGGCATCTCGCCCTGCCGCAAGGGCTACTTCAATGAGCTTCCGCCGGCCGACCGCGTCAACGAGATCTTGGCTTTCTACGGTCTTGACCGACTTCTACCAGCGTGTTGACGCCGGGACGGCGGCGCGCATCGAGGATCTCCAGCAGGAAGTCCACGAACGCGCGCACCTTGGGTGCGGCGTAGCGGGACTTGACCGTCACCGCATGGAAGGTGAGGGTAGCGGTTTCCCAGTCGGGGAAGAGCTCCACCAGTGAGCCGTCGGCCAGGCTCTCCGCCGCGAAAATGTCCAGGACATAGATGATGCCGGCGCCTTGCGCCGCGGCCTGGATCAGGGCGCCCGAGTTGTTGAAGTTCAGGGGGCCGTCGGGCCGCACGATGGCCTCTTCATTGTTCTTGCGGAACGTCCAGTGCCTGGGGTTGTGGGCACCTTCCGACAGCAGGCCCAGGCAGAGGCCGGGGTCGAGCTGGTGCGGGCTGTGCGCCTGTATCCTGCGTGCCAGCGCGGGGGCGCAGCACACTACGTATCGTGCCGCATAGATCGGCCTGGCGACCAGGTCGGCGTCCTCGACACGGTCCATCCGGATGGCCACGTCCGTGGCGCGCTCGATCAGGCTGCGTGGCTCGTTGACCATGGTCATGGCGACCGACAGCCCGGGGTGTGCCTCGACGAAGCGGGGCAGTGCAGGGCAGATCAGGCTTTGCGCAATCGCAAAGGGCGACTCGACCCGAAGCACCCCGCTGACCTCGGTGTGGCTGGCCCTGACCTCGGTTTCCGCCTGGGCCACGCTGGCCAGCACGGTCTGGCACTTGGGAAAGAAGAGTTCGCCTTCGTCCGTCAGGTGCAGGTGGCGGGTGTTGCGCTGGATCAGCGTCACCCCGAGATGCTTTTCGAGATTCCGGATGCAGGAAGTCACCGTGGCGTTGGCCAGGTCCAGCGACTCCGCCGCTCGCGAGAAGCTGCCGCACTCGACCACACGAACGAAAACCTCCATTGCCCACAGCTTGTCCATATCCCCGCCTTTCGATTTTTTCTAACACCGCATTAGGCCCGCGCGTCTAACGTTTTCCTGCGCGCGCACCTAAGCTTCGGACTGTACTGGATAACACAGATTTCAACAGGACGAGACGATGGATCTGACTTTCGATGTAGTAGTGGCTGGATGCGGCGTCGCCGGGCTGTCGGCTGCGGTCACGGCCGCTGAGAAAGGGCTGCGTGTGGCCGTGCTGGAGCGCGCGCCACGCGAGGAGCGCGGCGGCCAGAGCCGCTATACCGAGGCGTATTTGCGCATGAAGGCGATCGATGCCGTCGCCGACGATTTCGAGACGCATCTGGCAGAAAACCTGGGACCATACAACGATCCTGAAATCATGCAGGAACTGGCCGGCGAGCCCGGATCGATGTCGCCGGTCGCGCGTGCGCTGGCCATGCCGGATCCCGGCACGATCGCGTCGTTCGCCGACGCCGTGCCCGGCACCATCGCCTGGCTGCAGCAGATGGGGGTGAAGTTCGATTTCCTGCCCACCGCCTTCCTGACCAAGACGCAGCCGCGCCTGCTGCCGGTAGGCGGCGGAGCCGCCCTGGTCGATGCCCTGGCGGCACGAGCCGAGGAGCTGGGCGTCAGCTTCTTCTACGAGACCACGGCTCGTCGGCTGGCCCAGGCCGAGGATGGCACGGTGCAGGGCCTGGTCGCGCAGCGCCAGGGCCTGGGACTGTCCACCTTCAAGGGTGCAGTCGTCCTGGCCTGCGGAGGCTTCGAGGGCAACCCCGAAATGCTGGCCAAGTACCTCGGACCGCGTTCGGTATACCTGCGCCCGGTGTGCAAGGGTGCGTACTACAACCGTGGCGAGGGCATCGAGATGGCCCTGGCAGCCGGCGCGGCCCCCAGCGGCGAGTTCGGCAGCTACCACGCCGAGCCGGTCGACCCGCGCTCGGGCGTATCCGAGCCGGCCATCTTCATCTTTCCCTATGGTGTGCTGATCAACAAGCAGGGCAGGCGCTTCACCGACGAGGCACCCGGCACGGTCGACGCCTGGTACGAGCGCGTGACCCGTCAGATCTACCAGCAGGACGAAGGTCTGGCCTATGTGATCCTGGACCAGCGCATCAAGTCGGTGCCCAACTACCGGCTGGCCATTCGTACCGACAGGCCGGCCATCGAGGCGGCCACGCTGGACGAACTGGCTGGCAAGCTGGGCGTGCCCGCCAGCGTCCTGAACGAGACCATGGCAGCCTACAACGCATCCTGCCCCAGTGGCGAAGGGTTCGATCCGACCGTGGCCGACGGCGTTGCCACGAGCGGGCTGGTGCCGCCCAAGTCGAACTGGGCCCTGCGAGTGGACCAGGGCCCGTACATGGCCTACCCCATCATCTCGTCGAATGTATTCACATTTGGCGGGCTGAAGGTCAACGAGTCGGGCCAGGTGCTGGATACCGATGGGCTGCCAATGCCGAACCTGTATGCCGCAGGCGAGACGGTGGGCGTGTACTACACCAACTACACCGGCGCCACGTCGGTCCTCAAGGGGCTGGTCTTCGGTCGCCTGGCCGCCAGCGCCATCGCCGGTGGGTCCGGCGCCCGTGTGGCAAGCGCGGCATGACAGCCCCGATCGCGGCCGCGCTGATCGCCAGCCTGCGCGCGCTGGGGCAGTCCCGACAAGGGCTGCCGGGCAGCGTCGAGCAGCACGCACGCGTCCATCTTGCGGATACGCTGGGCATCGCAGTGGCGGCCCGCTCCACGGCCGCCGCCGACCGGGTGAAGGCTGCCATGGGCACGGCCGAAGGCGGAGCGTGCCGCCTGATCGGCGGCGGAAAGGCAGGACCCGCTGCCGCGGCCTTCGTCAACGCCGCGCTGATCCATATCCAGGATTTCGATGACATCCACGATGTGGGCAGGCTGCATCCTGCGCCGGTGATCCTGCCGGCTGCGCTCGCCTGTGCGCAGCTGGTCGACGCGAGCGACGCCGAGGTGCTCGAGGCATTTTCCCTGGGCTGCGAATGGCTGTGCCGGATGGGCAAGGCGTGCTCGCCGGAAGGCAGCGGCCGGGCCTCGGAATGGTTCCTGACCCAGCTGCTGGGGTATGCCGCTGCCGCCTATGCCGCAGGGCTGGTGCTGAAGCTGACCGACGCACAGATGGTGTCCGGCGTGGGCCTGGCATGCATGCAGGCGGCCGGCAGCAAGGAGGCCGGGTTCGGCACCGGGTCGACCGCCCGGGCCGTCTATCCGGCATTCGCCGCCATGGGAGGCGTGCAGGCCGCCCTGATGGCCCGCGCCGGCATGGACGGGCCGGCGGGCGGGCTGGACGGCACTGCAGGCCTGTTCAAGGTCTATCTCGGCAGCCAGCTCACCGCCGCACAGCGCGAACTGCTGCTGGATGCGGACACCTGGCACTGGCTGGAAACGGATATCAAGCCGTGGCCGTGTTGCCGGCTGTCACAGCCCTACGTGGCAGCAGCCCTGGCAGGGCGCAAACGGCTGGGTGAAGAGCTGCCGGCACGCATCCGCGTGGCGGTGAACGCCTCGGCCGCCAAGCTGTGCCGGCCACTGCCGGCACGACGCCGGCCTCGCACACTGCAGGATGCGCGCTACAGCATTCCCTTCATGACCGCATTTGCCCTGGCCTGCGGCGAGCCGACCCTGCAGAGCCTGAGCGAGGCCAGCCTGGACGACGAGGCGGTGCATCGCCTGGTGGACCGCCTCGAGATCGAGGAGACGCTGGCCGACCGCCCGGGCCATCCGATGGCCGAACTGCGCCTGAGCACGGCACGCGGCAACTCCATCGTCGAATGCTTCCATCCCGATATGCTGGCCATGCCGGCCGAGGCCGTGCAAGCCAAGTTTCGCGATTGTCTGCGCTTTGCCGGTGTCGAGGCCGACGCGGATGCCCTCTGGCAAGGCCTGATGTCGCCCGCGATACCCGGCGGCATCGGAGCCATCCTGGATGCGCTCGCCACCACCGTACATTCCGAGGTCCTCCATGTATAGCTCCACACTCCTTCAGAATCGCGTGGCCCTGGTGACAGGCGGCTCGGGCGGTATCGGCAAGGCCATCGCCAGCGCCTATGCCGCCCACGGCGCCCGTGTGGTTGCCGCCGACCTGCGTGCTCCTGCCGGCACGGCCGGCGACAGCGATATCCGGCATATCGAACTCGATGTCACGCGTGCCGACGACGTGCGCGCGGCGACCGACGAGGTGGCCCGGCAGTACGGCAGCCTGGATATCCTGGTCAACGTGGCGGGCATCGTCTCCTTCGGCAGTGCCGAGAAACTGCCGGTCGAGGAATGGAACCGCGTCCTGGCCATCAACCTGACCGGCTCCTTCCTGTGCTGCCAGGCCGCCATCCCGCACATGCGTCGCCAGAACTTCGGGCGCATCATCAACATGGGCTCGGTGGTGGGCAAGAACGGCGGCAATGCCCGCCCGTGGCTGTCGCCTGCCGAGCAGGACCGGGCAGGCAATGTCGCCTACGGTGTTTCCAAGGCCGGCGTGCACATGATGACCGCGTTCCTCGCCAAGGAGCTTGCCTCCAGCGGCGTTACGGTCAACAGTATTGCACCCGGGCCGGTGGCATCCGAGATGACCACCGGTTTTCCGCAGGCCCTGCGCGACCTGATACCGGTGAGCCGCATGGGCGAGGCCGGCGACATTGCGCGCGCGGCACTGTTCCTGGCGGCGCCGCAGAACGGCTTCATCACCGGTGAAACGCTGGACGTCAATGGCGGGATCTGGTGCGATTGAGGAATGATGGCTGCCGCCACCCCGTGCGGCAGCCGCTCGAGGCTCTCGCGCGCATGCGTGCCTGAGCTGTTTACTGGCTTCACTTCTGTTCAAAAAGGAATTTGCTATGCAAGGTTCACGTTCGGTCTATCTCGTGCTCGACATGGAAAACGACCTCGTCCACGAAGACGGCCCCAATGGCAAGGGTCCGCTGGGCGAGCAGGTGCGTTCGCGCGGCATCATCCAGAAAACCGCCAACGCCATCCGCAAGGCACGCGAAGCCGGTATCGCCGTGGGCTATGTCAAGGTGGGCTTCTCGGAAGGCTATCCGGAGTGCCCGGCCAACTCGCCGGTGTTTTCGGCAGCGCCCCAGCACGGCCTCTTCAAGCTGGGCGCCTGGGGCACCGAGATCCACGCCGACCTGGCCCCCCAGACCGGCGACCTGATCATCGTCAAGCACCGTGTCAGCTCGTTCTACTCGACCACCCTGGAAGCCCAGCTGCGTGCGCAGAACATCGGCCGCATCTACTGCTCGGGCGTGTCCACCCAGGCCGTCGTCCAGGCCACCGTGCGCGATGCCCACGACCGCGACTATGAAGTGGTTCTGCTCGAGGACGCCTGCGCCGCGCACAGCGCCGAAGAGCACCGCAACTCGGTGCAGAGCCTGGCGCGCTTCTGCAAGACCGAGACCACCGAGAGCGTGGTCTTCGCGCATCCCGGCCAGTAATCGGCATACCTCGCGGCAACTGCCCGGCAGGACGGTTGCCGCACCGTGCTGGCATGACAACGAGAAAGGGCCTGCATCAAGCAGGCCCTTGTCGCTGTTGCGACGTCCGCGGCGCGCTCAGGCTTTTGCCTGGCTTGCCGTCATGCGCTGCAGCTCCGCCGACAGATGCGGCAGGAATTCGGTCCATTCGGCTACGACGCCCACCCTGGCCACCCCGAAAATCGGCGCCTCGGGATCCTGGTTGACGGCCACGATGGCCGACGCCGGATCCACGCCTGCCAGGTGCTGCGGCGTACCGGAGATGCCCACGGCCAGATAGACCGCGGGCGACACGTAGCTGCCCGACTGGCCGATCTGGTGGGAGATCGGGAACCAGCCGGCATCCACGGCCGGCAGGCTGCCGCCCACGGGCGCATTCAGGTGCGAGGCCAGCTCGTGCAGGGCGGCGACGCCTGCCTCGCCGCCGATGCCGCGGCCACCCGAGACGATCACCTCGGCACCGACGAAACCTGCGGGGCGCTGACCCTGGGACGTTTCGGTGAACGAGACGGCGGCGGGCAGGGTGCCGTTGAACGCCAGCACGATGGGCGTGGACCGCAAGTCGCCGTCGGCTTCGGCCACCGTCTCGCGAGCGACGCGCATCACGGCCATGGCAGGGCCCGCCTGCCAGGACAGGGCAGCCTGCAGCCGGCCGCCGCACACATCGCGCCAGGCCAGCATGTCGCCGGTATCCGCATCGCGGGCAATGTGGCTGCAGCGGCCCAGGACGGCCGCATCCAGCCGTGCACCTAGGCGGGCTGCGATCTCGTCGTTCAGGGGGCTGGACCGCATCAGGATCAGCGCATGGTCCATATCGCTGCCCAGGGCATCTTGCAAGGCCTGGGCGAACACGGGAACCAGTTGTTGCGCCTGGGACGGCACGGCCAGTCCGGGCACGACAGCCAGCCAGGCATCGTCTGCCTTGCCTGCCACGCCAGCTGCTGCTTGCGACAAGGCGCCGGCGCTCACCATGACGGCGGCGGCGCGTGCGCCGATTTCCTCGGCCATCCTGCGACTGGCCGCCACCAGGGCGCGGGCATCGGCCGCCTCGTCAGCGTCCATCGCAATCAGCGCGACGACATGGGTTGGAGTCTGTGTAGTCATTTTCGTTGGCACCAGGGCTGGAGGTAC
>Ga0182742_1002942_pt1 | contig 17685 bp, 11 predicted proteins | sample eDN5th37CBELigMG_FD_128880 | JGI IMG/M metagenome (GOLD analysis project Ga0182742, IMG submission 128880) | Enriched Miracle-Growth compost microbial communities from Emeryville, California, USA - eDNA 5th pass 37_C BE-Lig MG (version 2)... ...
GCAGCCGGCCGGCTGGCCGACGCGATCCGCTATATAACGCATCCGCCGACAACGCCAGCGCACCGCGCGAGGGTGCGGCGATTCCGGACGCGCCGCAACGCGCAGCTCCCGCAACGCGTAGATGTGCGGGTGACACCCCCGAGGCGGATCAGGCGTGGCTGAGCAGCCCGGCGATTTCGGCTCTGGTCTCGCGGATCGCCGTGCGCAGGCTGTCGATCCCCTCGGAGCGGCCAGGGGCCTCGCCGCACAAAGCCGCCTCTTCGACCATCGCCGCGGCCTTGGCCAGGGCGAAGGCTCCGATCCCCTTGGCCGAGCCCTTCAAGGTATGGGCAGCGGCGGCCGCCACGGCGGGCGGAGCGGTCTCGATCCGCTCCATCAGCAAGCCGATCTGGCGCTCAAACAGCGTCAGCACGTCGCGCTCGAGCGTCCGGTCGCCCAGCGTCATGCGGGAGAGATGGACCAGGTCAATCGGCCGGTCCCCCGGGACAAGCGGGGGCGAGGTCACGGCGTCCAGCGCCGTCTGGGTCAGTTCGATCATCGCACGCCTCCGGAGCTCTGATGGCTCCTATCCGCACAATTTGGCCCCCCACCGGCCAAAGCGAGGTAAAAGATGGCCGAAAATGCAGGGGTCCGGGGCAGCCAAGTCTCGGCGCGGTTAACGGGGATTTGCCGCCGCGGGTTCCAAGGCTGTGCCGAAATCACACAGCCGTGAAGGGACAGCGTTAACGATGATTAAGAAGCTCTTAAAGCGGACAGTTTTATTCGGTCCCGCAAGCCGTTAGGATGGCGACCGGCGGCTATTGTCTTGGCAATCTCTGTGACTTGGCTGGAACCGGCGGTCTGCGGACCTTCGGGTTCGGAAAAGTGTCCGGACGGTTGAAGCCACCGGATTGTAGCTGTCTGTTGTGTCAGTGAGGCGGGAACATGTCGAACAACCCGAAGAAGGTCGTGGATCCGACTGAAGCGGCGATGGCAGCGATCCAGGAGGCGCTCAAGGTCAGGGACGCCGAGATGAACAAGCCCGCCGCCGCCGCACGGCCGGCCGTCGATGCACCACCTCCCCCGCCGCCATCGCCTGCCGCCCGGGATGACAATCGACAGCCCGCGTCCGATGGCAATGCGGCGCGCCGGCGCGAATCCGCCGCCCCGCTGATCGAGGAACCGATCATCGCCGACGCGGCCGATGTCAAACCGGGACAGCCGGCGAACGACGACTGGAAGTCGGTCGGCCAGATCCTTCAGGCGACGCGGGTGCCCTCGGCAAAGCCGATGTTCATCACCGCCGGCGTGCTGTCGGCGATCTGGCTCGTTTTCGCGGGCATCCTGACAGCGCCCTACCTGCCGCAATTGCAGCAAAGCTTTGCACCAACGCTGCTCGCCCTGCTGCTGGTCTTCCTCGCTCCGGTCGGCTTCTTCTTCACCGTCGCGCACATGATCCAGCGTTCGCGCGAAATGCGCGCGCTGTCGCAATCCATGGCTGAAGTGGCGCTCCGCCTGTCGGAGCCCGAAGGCATCGCCAGCGAGTCGATCGTGACCGTCGGCCAGGCGATCCGCCGCGAGGTCGCGGCGATGGGCGACGGGGTCGAGCGCGCGCTGGCGCGCGCCGCCGAACTCGAAGCGCTGGTGCAGAACGAGGTCGCGGCGCTGGAGCGCGCCTATAACGACAACGAAGTCCGCATTCGCAGCATGCTGGACGACCTCGCCAATCAGCGGGACAGCCTGATCGGGCAAGCCGAGCAGGTGCGCAACGCCATTACCGGCGTGCATCTCGACCTCAATCAGGACATCACCGGGATCAGCGACCAGGTCGCAGCCCAGGTCGCCTCCGCCACCGACGGCATCACCCGGGACCTGCAGGAAAAGACCGCGCACATCACCTCCACCCTCAATCGCATCAGCGACGAGATGCTGGCCCAGCTCGGCGAGCGGGCCGGCGAAATTCTGGAGCGGCTGCAGCAGACCGCGCAGGAGACCTCGCAGGCGGTCGATGCGATCAGTCAGTCGGCGGCGACTTCGATCGAGAATTCCGGTTTTGCCACCACCAGCGCCATTGACGGCGCGGCCGAGCGGCTGAACGCCAGCCTCGCCTTCAAGGCCGAGAGTATCGCCGAGGAATTCGACGTCCTGTCGCAGAATCTGATCGAGATGATGCAGCTGCGGCTTGCCAATGTGACGACCGATTTCTCGCAGCGCTCGACCGCCATCACCGAGATGATGGGCGAGCGCGCCAACGACATCTCCTCCAATCTGCTGCAGGTTTCCGCGGAGGCCGCCGAGAACCTCACGCAGGTTGCAGCCCAGACCACCGAGAATCTCACGCAGGTCGCAGCGCAGACCACCGAAAATCTCACGCAGGTCGCAGCGCAGACCGCCGAGAATCTCACGCAGGTTGCCTCGCAGACAGCGGAAAATCTCAACCAGGTTACGGCCCAGAATGCCGAAAGCCTCACACAGATTTCCGACCAGATCGTCGAAAACATCACCGTGCGCAGCGAGGAGGTGAATTCAACCTTGCGGGCCACCGGCGAGTCGCTGGTCGTCGACCTGAGCCTGCGCGGCGGCGACGTCGTCCAGAAGCTGGAACAGGCCGGCTCGCACATCACCGAGACCATCCTGTCGCGCAGCGACGAGGTGATGCAGACGTTCCGCTCGTCCGCCGACACCATCGCCACCACGATCGGGACGCATGGCGACGCGCTCAAGGAGATGCTCGGCGCGCGTCTCGTCTCGTTCGAGGAAATGTTCACGCAGGGCGGAGCAGCGCTGGCGGAACGGATCGCCAACGACTCCTCCTCGCTCGGCAACCTGATCACGCGGCACCTCAGCGATTTCGACCGCACGGTGAAGCTGCACGGCGCCGAGCTCGTCGAACGGCTCGGCGACCGCACCCAGTCGGTCACCGATTCAATGCGGTCCTGCATCGACAATTTCGACGAGCGGATCGGCAGCAAGACCGGCGAAATCACCGAAGCCCTCGACCAGCGGCTCATCCGCTTCCAGGAGGCGCTCGATAGCCGCAGCCAGAACCTCAACGAGGCGCTGGGCGGACGCGTCCTCGAAATCGCCAAAACGCTGGCCGAAGGCGGCAAGGAGGTCGTCACCGCACTTGAAGCGCGAATTTCGCAGGCGACCGACGCCATCGATTCACGCGGCAGCAAGCTGGCGGAAACCATCGCCGCGCGGGCCGAGGAGATCGACAAGGCGCTGGGCTCGCGCGCCATGGATCTTGCCGGCACGCTCGACAGCCGGCTCGGCAAATTCGAGGAACTGCTGATCGGCCGCACCGAGGCCGCGACCCAGCAGCTCGAAACACGCGGTCTCAGCGTTGCCGAAACCCTGGTGGAGAAGGCCACCCAGGCGACGCAACTGCTCGACAACTCGGGCGCGACCGCGATCAAGGCGCTGGCCGAGCGCTCCGAATCGACGGTTCAGGCCGTCGAAACCCGCGTGCGGCTTGCCGCGGAGTTTCTGGCCGATCGCGCCGACAAGATGTCGATCGAGGTGGAAACGCGCGTCAAATCCGCCGGCGAGGTGCTCACCGACCGGGCCGACAAGGCGGTCACGCTGGTCGAAGCCCGTACCCGTGACGCGAGCGAAGCGCTTGCCGGACGCGCCGAAGACGTCGCCTCCCAGCTTGAAAGCCGCACCCGCGCCGCCGCCGAACTCGTCAGCGAGCGCACCGAGCATATCGGCGCCATGATCGAAAGCCGCACCCGCTCGGCAACCGAAGAGCTGGCTGCGCGCGGCGAGCACGTCGCCCTGCAGATCGAGGGACGCACCCGGACCGCGACCGAGGAGCTGGCCGCCCGCGGCGAGCAAGTCGCCGCACAGCTGGAAGGCCGCGCCCGCACCGCGACCGACGATCTGTCCGCGCGCGCCGAACAGGTGGTGGCGCATATCGAGGGCCGCACGCGTGCGGCAACCGACGCCGTGACCGAGCGCGCCGAATCCGCCGCCCTGCAGATCGAAGGGCGCACGCGCGCGGTCACCGACATCCTGACCGAACGCACCGAACAGGTCGCCTCGCAATTCGAAGCGCGTTCGCGCGCCGCGACCGAGGTGCTCACCGACCGCGCCGAACACGCCGCCACGCAGATCGAAGGCCGCACCCGCGCCGTCGTCGACGTGCTGGCCGAGCGGGTCGAACAGGCCGCCACCCAGGTCGAGGGCCGCGCCCGCTCCTTCGTCGACGTGATGACCGAGCGCGCCGAACACGCCGCCTCGCAGGTCGAAGGGCGCACGCGATCGGTCGCCGACATTCTGGCCGAACGGGCCGAGCAGGCCGCTCTCCAGATCGAGGGCCGCACCCGCTCCGCGACCGATATTCTGGCCGAACGCGCCGAACAGGCCGCAACCCAGATCGAGGGACGCACCCGCTCGGTCACCGAACTCCTGACCGAACGCGCCGAACAGGCCGTCGTCGCGATCGAGGGCCGCACGCGTGCGGCGACCGAAGAACTGGCCGAACGCGTGAGCGAGGTCGCCGGGCTCGTCGAAACCCGCAGCCGCGTCGCTGGCGAAACGCTGGCCGAGCGCAGCGAGAAGATCGTTGCCCAGATCGAGGCGCGGACCCATGCCGTGACCGACATGCTGGCCAGCAAGTCGGAGGTGGTCACAAGCCAGGTCGAATCCCGCACCAAGGTCGCGGCCGAGTCGCTCAATGCGCGGCTCGAAGCGCTCGCGCAATCCGTCAGCCAGAATACCGGCGAAGCGGAACGCTCGATGTCGAATCTGGCCAACACTTCGACCGAAGCCATGCGCAGTGCGGCGGCCGAAGCCGAACGCGTGCTGACGGTGGTCTCGGCCGGCATCGGCTCGGCGCTCAAGCAGAATGCGAGCGAGGTCGAGCGCACCCTGCTGAGCGTCAGCGCCGAAGTCGCCCGCGGCTTTGTCGGCAAGTCGGATGAAATCGCCGCCGCGGTATCGGCGCGCGCCGCCGAAATGACCCGCGTGCTCGACGCCAATTCCTCCACCCTCCTCGCCGCCTTGTCGGCGAAGGGCCAGGAATTCACCGGCGAGGTGCAGCGCGCCACGCAGTCGGCGGTCAGCGCGATCGAAAGCCAGGGCTTCGATTTCACCCGGACCATGCTCGACAATTCCAACGAGCTTGCGCGGCTGATCAACGACGCCAGCGAAGCGGCGACCGCCCGCGTCAATCAGACCCTGCAGAACCTGCAGTTCACGACGCGCGACGCGATCGAACAGTCGCAGCGGATCGCGACGGAATCGGTCGAACAGGTCATGACCAAGACCCGCGAGGCGGTCGAGCATTCGCAGCAGGCCTCGGCCGATTCGGTCGCGCGCGTCATGAACACGACGCGCGAGGCGATCGAGCAGTCGCAGCGGGTTGCGACGGAATCGGTCGCGCAGGTCATGGAAACGCATGCGCGACTGCGCGGCGAATCCACCACCCTGTTCGAGCGCATGCGCGAGGCCAATGTGCTGCTGCACGAAGTGCTGACCGGCGCGCAGGAAAACCTCGCGACGATCGAGGGCTCGCTGACCAGTCGCGTGACCGAATTCGCCAACGCTATGAACGATGTGACCTCGCGCAGCGACACCGTCGGCGAGCAGATCAACGCCCATGTCCAGTCGTTCCGCAGCGACACCACCGCCGTGCTGGACAACCTGTCGCAGCTCGCGGCGCAGTTCGCCAATCATGGGCGTGCGCTGGTGGCGGCGGCCGACGCGGTGGAGAAGAGCAACCAGCGCGCCGAGGAAACGGTCGGCGAGCGCCGCGCCACCCTGGAAGCACTGGCCGCCACCCTCGATGCCAAATCGGAGGATCTGGAGCAGCGCCTCCAGCGCTTCACCGAACTGCTCGACCAGTCCCTGAACGGGGCGGAAACCCGCGCGCGCGAGATCGGCCGCATGATCGCCGAAAGCTCGACCGCCGGCACCCGCACCATCGCCGAGCAGTTCCAGCTTGTGCGCGACGTGACCGAACAGGAGCGCAAGCAGACCAGCGAGGTCATGCGCGAGATCTACGAGCAGTCGGTCAGCGAAACCGATGCGCTGTTCCGGCAGCAGTCGGACCGCTTCGCCGAGACGCTCGCCGGCATGAGGAGCATGGCGAGCGAAATGCAGGCGCAGCTCGAACAGACCCGCGCCGAACTGCGCCGCGGCATTCTGGAACTGCCGCAGGAGACTGCCGAAAATGCCGCGCAGATGCGCCGGGTGATCGTCGACCAGATCGAGGCGCTGGCCGAACTCAACCGCATCGTCAGCCGGCACGGGCGCAACATCGAAACGGCCGAGCCGCGACGCGCCGCCGCCGAGCCGGTGCTGGCGGTGGTCGGCGGCGGCCGGGCGGAACCTGCGCGTCCGCAGGCGCGCCATCCCGAGCATCCGCCGCAGGCCCCGGTGGCCCGTCCGTCAGCGCCGCCGCCGCCGCGCGGTGAAAACTACGGGCAAGCCGCTCCGGCCGGGCGCGGCCAGGGCAGCTGGCTGTCCGATCTGCTGCAGCGCGCCGATGACGGACACGGCGCGCCGGCGGCCCAGCATCCGCGGCAGGCGCCCCCGCCGCCGCAGCAGCGGCCGATCGACTCGCTGGATGCACTGTCGGCCGACATCGCCCGGCTGGTGGAGCATGACGCGGCCATCGACATGTGGGACCGCTACAACCGCGGCGAACGCAACGCCTTCACCCGCCAGCTTTATTCCGTGAATGGGCAGCGCGCGTTCGACGACATCCGCAATCGTTATCGTGCGGACCGCAATTTCCGCACGACTGTCGACCGCTATATCGCGGAATTCGAGCGGCTGCTGGAAGACGTTTCGCGCGACGAGCGTGGCGGCCAGACGATGGTGCGGACCTATCTCCTGTCCGAGACGGGCAAGGTCTATACCCTGCTCGCGCATGCGGCCGGACGGTTCGACTAGACCGTCCGTTCCGTTCGAAGTGTCGGCAAGGGGCGCAGCGATGCGCCCCTTTTCGCATCAGCGGCGCGTTTTTCGCCCGGCGGGGCTCGCGCAAGCCGTGAACTTGCGGATGGTTCACGCGTTGGCTCCCGATTGCGATCTGGAGGCGAGCGTGAGCGCACAGCAAGAGCAAGCGGCGGGGATCGTCTTTGCCGGCGGAATGGGACTGGGCGCCTACCATGCCGGGGCCTGCCGCGCGATCATGGAAGCGGAGTCGCTCGAACCGGCCTGGCTGGCCGGATCATCGATCGGCGCCGTCACGGCCGCGTTGTTCGCCGGAAATCCGCCCGAACGACGGATGGCCGCGTTGCGCAGCTTCTGGCTGGATCGCCGCTTCGAACCGCTGTCGCCGGTTTCACGGGGAGAAGCGCGGCATCTTTACAACTGGGCAAGCGCATTGAGCGCGCGCCTGATCGGCGTCGAGGGGCACTTTCGCCCGCGCTTTCCGTCCAATCCGTTCGGCCCGTTCCGCAGCCTCTATGACCTCGCTCCGATGCGCCGCCGTCTGGAGGCCCTGATCGATTTCGAGCGGCTCAACCGCGGTCCAATCCGGGTGACGGTGGCGACGACCGATGTCGAAACCGCGCGTCCGGTCTATTTCGATACGTCAACCGAACCCATCACCATCGACCATCTGCTGGCGAGTTGCGGTCTTCTGCCTGACTTTGCGCCGGTGGAGATCGGCGGGCGGCAGCTGGTCGATGGCGGCCTTTCGGTGAATGCGCCGGTCGACCCGCTGCTCCGGCATCCCGAGCACTGGCGCCGGCTGTTCGTCCTCGACCTGTTTCCGCCGGATGGCCGCCGCCCGGCCAGCCTTGAAGCGGCGGCGGCGCGCAAGAGCGACCTGACCTTCAGCAGCCAGACGCTTCGTATCCTTGAGGCCTATGAGGCCTGGGGCTCGCGCGACGACGATTCGCGCGAGCGCTCGATCTTTTACCTGAGCTATCGCCCTGTTCGCGAAGAAGCGGGCTCGGAACGGCCGTATGACCTGTCCGTGCAGTCGATCGAAACCAGACTGGCCGCCGGTTATCTCGATATGCAGGATGCGCTGCGGCAGGCCGGCGCCGGCGGGCGCACCGGCCTCGTCACCATGGTGCGCCGGCCTGCTCTCGCGGCCTAGACCCGGCTGCGGTCGAGCGGCGGCGCCCTACTCCGCCCTCACGTTCATCGCCCGTGCGATGTCACCCCACAGTTTCAGCTCGTCGCGCGTGCGCTTGCCGAGTTCGTCCGGCTTGTCGGCGACCACCGGCAGACCGAGATCGAACAGCTTCTTCTTCACCTCAGGCGTATTGAGCGCGTGAACCAGTTCGCGATTGAGCGCCTCGACCGCCTCCTTGGGTGTGCCGGCCGGCGCGTAGAATGCGAGCCATGAGGTCGCCTCGAATCCCGGCACGGTTTCGGCGATCGCCTGGATGTCCGGTTGTCCGGCAAACCGCTCCTTCTCGCCGATGCCGATGATCCGCAGCAGCCCGGTCTTGTGCTGCCCGAGGGTCGAGGAAATCGTCGCGATCACCGCCTGGATATGGCCGCCCACGGCGTCATTGGCAGCCGGCGCGCCGCCCTTGTAGGGCACGTGAACGAGATCGATGCCAGCCTCGCGGTTGAGCAGCAGGCCGGCCATGTGCTGCGGGCTGCCGATGCCCGCGGTGCCGTAATGCACTTTTTTCGGATTGGCCTTCGCATAGGCGATGAACTCGGCAACTGTCTTGGCCGGAAGCTTGGGATTGATGGCGATGCCGAGGATGCCGCGGATCGCCGTGGTCAGCGGCACGAAATCCTTCAGCGGATCGAACGGCATGGTCTGCACGTTCGGCACGATCGTCATCAGCGCGTTGGTGGTCAGCAGGATCGTATAGCCGTCGGGCGTCGCGTTTTTGACGGCCATCGTGCCGATGCTGCCATTGCCGCCCGGCTTGTTCTCGATCACCACTGGCTGTTTCAGCCGCTCCTGCATCACCGGCTGAATCATGCGCGCCACCTGCTCGGTCGATGCGCCCGGCGGATAGGGCAGCACGATGGTGATGGGGCGGGTCGGAAAGTCCTGGGCCGACGCCGCAAAACTCGCAGCGGCCAAAACAACTGCAGCCAGCATTGCGCGCGGTGCGGCGACGATCATGGGCATCCTCCTTCGGCGGCCTCATGGAACGGGCCGCTTTTTCGCTATCACGTAGCAATTATCGACAACGCGAAGGGTAATGGAGCGCCGCGTCAGCGGTCAAGGCTGGCGCAACGTCCATGCTGCGCCGGCTGCAGGTCTCACGAGCGTGGCGCGCAGCCGCGTCGCCACAGCCCGCAATAGCCAATAACTAGCGCCGCGGACTGGTCGCCGGACGGCCGCCGCCGAAGATGATGCGCGACGGATTCTCGTCGAAGTTACGCACCGCGCGGTCGACGGTATTGAGCGTGCGGCGTCCGTCCACGATCAGGCCCTCCAGCCGCTTGTCCAGATTTTCCGCCAGCGCCTTGAAGGCGCGCACCGCTTCCGGCACATCGCCCTTCTCCGCCGTCAGGCCTTCGACATTGCCGAGCATGCGGTCGGCGCTGGCCAGGATCTGATCGACCTTTTCGGAATTCTTCGCCAGCGTATCGGTGAAGGCCTCGATATTCTTCACCGACTTCGACAGCGACTCCGAATTCTTCGACAGCATTTCGGTGAAGCTCTCGATATTCTTCAGCGAATTCTTGAGCGCCTGCTGGTTCTCCAGCAGCACGCTATCGATTCGCCGCGCCACGTCGCGCGCCGCGGCCATCATGTCCTGCGATGCGCTGGTGCCCGCGGTCAGGAGCGGCGTATCGCCCATCTTCTCGGTCAGCGGCTCGGCGCTCGATGAGCCACCGCGCAACGCGAGCACGGCAATACCCGTCAGGCCCTGCGAATCCAGACCGACTTCGGTGTCGGCGCGGACCGGCGTCGTGGCATCGACCGAAATCGTCGCGATCGAATTTTTCGGGTCCGCCGGATCGAGCGACAGCGCCGTCACCTCGCCGACCCGGATGCCGTTGAATGTCACCGAGGCGCCGGAGCGCAGTCCGCCGATCGGACCTTTGAACATCACATTGTAGGTCATGCGCTCGCCGGTGCCGCCGACATGGTGGAACCAGTAAACGAAACCGAACGCGCCCAGAATGACCGCCAGCGTGAAGCAGCCGATCAGGATGTAGTTTGCCCGGGTCTCCATCCGCCAACCTCACATCGTTGCGCCGACACGGCCGCGCTTGCCGCGGAAGTAAGCCTTCAGCCACGGATGTTCCGAGGCGAGCATCACCGACATCGGCCCTGCCGCGATCACCTTGCCGTCGGCCAGAACTGCGATCCGGTCGCAGACGGAATGCAGGGAGTCGAGGTCATGCGTTACCATGAAAACGGTGAGGCCCAAAGTGCGCTGCAAGGTTCTGATCAGGTTGTCGAATTCACCGGCGCTGATGGGATCGAGGCCGGAGGTCGGCTCGTCGAGGAATACGATCGCCGGATCGAGCGCCAGCGCCCGCGCGAGCGCAACGCGCTTGATCATGCCGCCGGACAATTCCGATGGCATCTTGTTCAGCGCTTCAGGCGGCAGCCCGACCATCTTGAGCTTCGCGGCCGCGACCTCGTCGAGCAGGCGCGGTGACAGATCGAGATATTCGCGCATCGGAAACTGCACGTTCTGGCGCACGGTCAGCGCCGAGAACAGCGCGCCGTGCTGGAACAGGATTCCCCAGTGGCGTTCGATCAGTTGCTCGCGCAATTCCTTTGCCTTGGAGAATTCCTGTCCGAACACCTCGATCGTGCCCGAGGTCGGCTGAATGAGGCCGATCATGGTTCGCAGCAGCACCGACTTGCCGGCGCCGGACGCGCCGACAAAGCCCAGCACCTCGCCGCGCTTGACATCGAAATTGACGCCCTTGAGCACGTGCTGGCGCTTGAACCTGACATGCAGGTTGCGCACCCGCAGCGCGATATCCTGCGAGATATCGAGTTGCGGCTGCGGCGTGTCGTCGAACAGCGACAGGATATCGAAACCGGATTCTGTGTTCGACATCGCACCCGCCTATTTGTCGATCGCCGCGAAGAACACCGCGAAGATGCCGTCCAGCACGATCACAAGGAAGATCGCCTGCACCACGGCGGCGGTGGTCTGCGCCCCGAGGGATTCCGCCGACCCCTTGGTCTCGAGGCCGCGCACGCAGGCGACGACGCCGATCACCATCGCCATGAACGGCGCCTTGATCATGCCGACCATGAAGTGATCGAGCGAGATCACTTCGCGCAGCCGCTGGACGAACACCTCGGGCTGAATCCCGCCATAGAGCGACGCGACGAGACCGGCGCCGTACAGCGCCGACATTTCGCCGAGGAAGGTCAGCATCGGCACCGCGATCACGAGTGCGAGGATACGCGGCAGCACCAGCACGCTGATCGGGTCGAAGCCCATGGTCTGCAGCGCGTCGACCTCTTCGCGCATTTTCATCGAGCCGAGTTCGGCCGTATAGGCCGAGCCGGAACGCCCCGCGACCATGATGCAGACGATCAGGACGCCGATTTCGCGCAGCACCAGGATGCCGACCATGTCGACCACGAAGATGTCGGCGCCGAATCTGCGGAAATGGAAGATGCCCTGTTGCGCGAGAATGGCGCCGATCAGGAAGGTGATCAGCACGATGATTGGCACCGCCCGCCAGCCGACGAGGTCGATCTGATTGACCAGCGAGGTGAAACGGAAGGTGCGCGGGCGCCAGAATACGCGCAGGAACGCAACGCTCACCGCGCCGAACATCTGCACAAAAAGCGCCGCCGAACGTCCCACCTCGGCGATATTCTCGCCCACCGCCGCCAGCCAGTCGGCGACGCTGGCGCGGCGCAGCCGCTCGGGGTCGGGCAATTCGGTGGTCTGATGGACGGTGTCCACGAGGGTCCGGAACTGCTCGGGCAGATCGACCACATCGGCCTTCGCGCCCTGCTCGCGCGAGCCGCGCAGCAGGCGTTCCAGCAGCCACGCGCCATAGGTGTCGAGCTTGGCAACGCCCGCCATGTTGACGCGCACCGTCCGGATCGGGCTCTTCCGCGGTAGAGCCACCGCCATGATCAGACGTTCCAGATCGTTCGCGCGATCGGCGGTCCAGTCACCGGCCGCCAACAATTCAAGCCGGTCGCCGCTTACAGTCGCGGCGAGCAACGCATCAGCACCCATCGCGCTCCCCGTCCCGCATGCCTCGGACGGTTTCCAATGCCGCATCGGCAGCCCGGCCGCGGCCTGGATTTCGGCACCTTGAGAAAAACCGCATTTCGGTCACATACTTAGCAGAGCGCCCCCGGCTGTCGAGCGGCGTTAACAAAGCTTTAAACAGATGTTTAACCCTGCCGGCCCGCAGCTCTCCGTCAGCATCGAAACCTGGCCGATTACGGGACATTTTGCGATCAGCCGCGGCGCCAAGACCCAAGCGCGGGTGGTGGTTGTAGAACTCTCGCACGGCGCGATTCGCGGCCGCGGCGAGTGCGTGCCCTATTCGCGCTATGGCGAAAGCCCCGAGGCCGTCGTGGCCGCGATTGAGCTCATGGCCGACAAGGTCCGGCATGGTCTGACCCGCGACGCGTTGCAGCGCGAGATGCCGCCCGGCGCCGCCCGCAACGCGCTCGATTGTGCGTTCTGGGATCTCGAAGCCAAAAGCAGCGGCAAGCCGGTGCATGTCCTTGCCGGCCTTCCGGCACCGCGCCCGCTGACCACGGCCTTTACCATCTCGCTCGGAACGCCCGATGCGATGGCGAGCGCGGCGCGGGCCGCTGCGGCACGGCCGCTGTTGAAGATCAAGCTCGGTGCCGATGGCGATCCGGACCGCGTCGCCGCGATCCGGGCCGCCGTGCCTGACACAGAGTTGATCGTTGATGCCAACGAGGGCTGGAACCCGGACAACCTCGCCGCCAATCTTGCCGCTTGCGCGGCGGCGGGCGTCACACTGGTCGAACAGCCCCTCCCGGCCGAATTCGACGAGGCGCTGCGCGCGATTTGGCGGCCAGTTCCGGTCTGCGCCGACGAAAGCGCGCATGATCGCGCCTCGCTGCCGGCGCTGATCGGCAAATACGACGCGGTTAACATCAAGCTCGACAAGACCGGCGGACTGACGGAAGCGCTTGCCATGGACGCTGAAGCCCGGCGGCTTTCGCTGATGACCATGGCCGGCTGCATGGTCGCGACCTCGCTGGCGATGGCCCCGGCCCTTCTGGTTGCGCAGAGCGCGCGCTTTGTCGACCTTGACGGCCCGCTCCTGCTGGCGCGCGACCGCGCCGATGGCCTGGTTTACCAGGGCAGCCTGGTCCATCCGCCCACGCCGGCGCTGTGGGGCTGATGCGCCGTGATGGAACTTCGCTGCACGTCGCGCGTTGAGTTGCGCATCGGTGTTCCGTCCGGCCGAAAGGCCGGTTTTCTTTTCTTTGAGGGAGTTGGGCCGGCTATGCTGGACCGTCCAGAACAGCACGTTTCAGCCTCTGCAGAAGCCCTGCTGAATGCGCTGCCGGCTGCGATCTACATCACTGACGCCGAAGGGCGCATCACGTTCTACAACGAGGCCGCGGCCGAGCTGTGGGGCGTGCGGCCGGTCCTTTGGGAGAGTGCATGGTGCGGTTCGTGGCGCCTGTACTGGCCCGACGGGACGGCGCTTCCACCTGATCAATGCCCGATGGCGACAGCGCTGAAGGAGCAGCGTGCGATCAGTGGGGCCTGTGCGGTTTGCGAACGTCCGGACGGCACGCGCGTGCCGTTTCTCGCCTTTCCGCGGCCCCTCTACGACAGGGACGGGACCTTCATCGGCGGCATCAACACGCTGGTCGACATCTCGCCGATCAAGTCCGCAGAGCAGTCGCTCGGCCGGCGCGCGCGAGAGCAGGAAGCACTCTACCGATTCACCGACAATCTCTACAGGGCAAGTTCGCTGGCCGATATCTATGCGGCCGGGCTCGACGCAATCCTCGAGACATTACAGGGCAAGGCTGCGTCGATCCTGAGATTCGACCAGAGCGGCACGATGCGGTTCGTCGCATCGCGCGGCCTGTCGGAGGCCTATCGCGCGGCCATCGACGGCCACTCTCCGTGGCAACCCGACACTCGCGACCCGGAGCCGATCTTTATCAGCAATGTCGAGGAGGCCAGTCTTCCAGACGAGTTCCGCGCGAGCATCGAAGCGGAAGGCATCCGGGCGCTGGCCTTCATTCCGCTGACGAGCGGCGGCCGTGTCATCGGGAAGTTCATGACTTATTACGATGCGCCGCGGGCCTTCGACCGCGGCGCGATCGATCTCGCCGTGACAATCGCGCGCCAGCTCGGCTTCAGTCTCGAGCGTGCAGGGGCCGATGAGGAACGACAGCAGGCGCGGGACACGCTCGCAGCCAGTGAGAAGCGGCTCTCCCAGGAACTCGATTTGACCAAACAGCTGCACGAGATCAGCGCAGCGCCGATTCATGAGGGTGACAGCGCATCGCTATACGAGAAGATCCTCGACGGCGCGGTCAACGTCATGGGCTCCGATTTCGCGAGCATGCAGATCGTTAGTCCCGAGCGCGGTCCCGGCGGCGAATTGCGTCTCATCGCATTTCGCGGCTTCGACGAGCAGGCGACAAAATTCTGGGAATGGGTGGGCGCCGGTTCGCAGAGCACCTGCGCCGTCGCGCTGCGGACCGGGCAGCGGGTGGTCTGCGAGGATGTGCGCGCCTGCGACTTCATGCAGGACACCGACGATCTTGCGATCTACCTGCAGTCCGGCGTCCGCGCGGTGCAGTCCACGCCTTTGCTGTCGCGCTCCGGACAGTTGCTCGGGGTGATTTCCACGCATTGGCGAAGACCGCACCGACCTCCGCTCGCCGATCTTCATCGCCTCGACTTATTGGCGCGGCAGGCGGCCGACCTGATCGAGCGGGCAAACGCCGCGAGCGCGCTGCGGGACCGTCAGGAGCGGCTGCGCGCGGTGTTCGATTCGCCAACGGTCGGAGTCGCGGTGCTGACGCCGGACGGGCACTTCATCGAAACCAACCTCGCCTTCAGCGAATTGTCCGGATTCGACGCCGAGGAACTGCTTTCGCTGAATTCGCTGCAACTGACCCATCCCGACGACCGGCCGGCGATGCGCGCGGAACTCGACGGCATGCTGGAGGGCGACCGCCCCGGCTTCGTGATCGAGAAACGGTATATCCGCAAGGACGGATCGGTGATCTGGGTTCAGAACAGCGTCTCGCTGACGCGTGACGAAGCCGGGCGGCCGCTGCATCTGGTCAAGCTCATCCAGGACATTACCGGCCGCAAGGTCGCCGAGAAGCGCCAGCGCCTGTTGATCGACGAGATCAACCACCGGGTGAAGAACACGCTGGCGACCGTGCAGTCCTTCGCCTCGCAAAGCCTGCGCAATGCGTCCAGTCTGGCCGAGGGACGAACCGCGTTCGAAGCGCGGCTGATGGCGCTCTCGAAGTCGCACGATGTGTTGACGCGCGAGCATTGGGAAGGCGCCGACCTGATCGAGGTGGTGAACGGTGCGATCGCCGCCTATCGTGGCCGGGCCGAACAGTCCCGCTTCCGGATCGAAGGCGAGCGGCTGCGGCTGCGGCCGAAGGCGGTGCTGGCGCTGTCAATGGCATTTCACGAACTCGCAACCAATGCGGTCAAATATGGAGCGTTGTCGAAGGACAGCGGCAAAGTCTCGGTCAGCTGGCGGGTCGTTCCGCAATCGGGCCGGTTCGAACTGCGTTGGCGGGAAAGCGGCGGACCCGTGGTTTCGCCGCCGGCGCGCCGTGGCTTTGGCTCGCGACTGATCGAATACGGCCTCGCGCAGGACATTGGCGGCGAGGTCCGCCTGAGATTTGACGATCTCGGTGTGATATGTTCGATCAGCGCTCCGCTGAATGAAATCACCGGACCGAAATGATGCGGCCGGAGTGACAGGATCGTCAGTAAACACAATGACGTCGGTGCTGACGGGCCGTAGGGTCCTTCTGGTCGAGGATGAGTCGCTCATCCTCATGCTGGTGGAAGATGCGCTCGCCGATTTCGGCTGCGAGATTGCCGGTGTCGCCTCGCGCTTCGACGACGCGGTGTCGAAAGCGCGCTCGCTCGACTTTGAGCTTGCGATCCTCGACGTGAACTTGAACGGCCAGCGCACGTTTCCGATCGCCGAAGTCATCCAGGCACGCGGCATCCCCTTTGTGTTCGCCACCGGCTATGGCGCGACCAGCATCCCCGAGGCGCTCAGCACCGCGCCGATCCTGCAAAAGCCGTTTGCCGCACCGGAACTGGAACGGGCCTTGCGGACGGCGCTTGGCGGCGATTCCTAGACCGGGACACCGAACCGGCCGCGTTGCAGATTTCTCACACCGTCAGTTCAACGACTTTTTGCGCTTGGCAAGGCGCCGCCTTCCCGTTTAGCTTTTGCCGGGGACGTCGTCGGCTTGGGAGGGTCGGGGAATGTGGCTCCGTGCGGCTGTTGCCGTCGCGCTCTTGTCTGTGCTGATCGCCGGGGATGCTCATGCAGCGGTTCGCATCGCAAACGACCAGGGCGGCCAGATCGGACCCTATCTCGACGCATTCGTGAGCCTTCGCAAATCCGGTCAGCGCGTCATCATTGACGGTCCCTGCCTGTCCGCCTGCACCATCGTGCTTGGCGTCGTGCCGCGTGAACGCATCTGCGTGACGCGTCGCGCCCAGCTCGGCTTCCACGCGGCCTGGAACCCCGGCAACAATGGGCGGCCGATCCTGAGCGAGGCCGGCACCAAGGCGCTGTGGGACCTTTATCCGGGCGAGATTCGCGCCTGGCTCAAGCGGCGCGGCGGCCTGAAACCGAGAATGGTGTTCCTGTCGGGGCCGGAACTGATGGCGATGTATCGCCCCTGCGACTGAGCGCGAGCGGCGTCACGCGCGGATTCGCACCGAGACGATCATCGCGATCGCAGCGCCGATACAGGCGATGATAGCCATCGCGCCATAGCTCGCCGCGCCGATCGCCTCGTACAGCGTACCGGCGAGCAGCATGCTGGCGCTGAACGTGATGCCCTGCACCACCGAAAAATAGCCCTGCGCGGTCGCGCTGCGGCCCTCGGGCGCCGCATGCGCGATGAAGGCGATGGCGCCGAGATGGCTCGCGCCGAACGAGAAGGCGTGCAGCAATTGCAGGGCCGGCAGCGACCAGCCGGTCGGATCGAAGGCAAGACCGATCCAGCGGATCGTGGCGCCAAACCCGCCCAGAACGATCAGCTGGGTCGGGCCGAAAGCCGGCGGCAACCGGCTCGCGAAAGCGAACAGCACGATTTCGGCGATCACCCCGAGCGCCCACAGCGCGCCGATGGTAATGCCGTCAAACCCTGCCGCTTTCCAGGTGATGGTCGAGAAGCCGTAGTAAACCGCGTGGCTCGACTGGATCAGGCTCGCAGCCATGACCACCGCGACAAATCGCGGCGCGCGCCAGAACGGCCGGTCCGTTCCGCCATTGCCGGACGGCATGGGCGATGGCGGCAGCGGCATCAGGATGGTGGCGACAATGGCGGTTGCGATCGCCGATGCGGCGATCAGCCAGATCAGGTTGCGGGTATCGACCAGATCGAACGCGAGGCCTGCTCCGAAATTGGCCAGGATGAAGAAGATCGAGCCCCAGAGCCGCACCGGGCCATAGGCCGCGCCGCGCGCGCGCAAGCCACGCAGCGTATAGGCATCCTGCAGGGCAACGGCCGGGGTGTGAGCGAAGGCCGTAAATGCGGTGAGCGCGACAATTGCAACCGGACCGGACACGAGGCCGAGCGCAGTGAAGCCCGCC
>Ga0182742_1002943_pt1 | contig 17673 bp, 29 predicted proteins | sample eDN5th37CBELigMG_FD_128880 | JGI IMG/M metagenome (GOLD analysis project Ga0182742, IMG submission 128880) | Enriched Miracle-Growth compost microbial communities from Emeryville, California, USA - eDNA 5th pass 37_C BE-Lig MG (version 2)... ...
ATGGTCGCCGGGAAGAGCAGCAGGCTCGAGGCGAAGATCGGCGGGATCACGCCCGACATGTTGAGCTTGAACGGGATGTGGCTTGTCTGGCCGGCGTACATGCGACGGCCGACCTGGCGCTTCGCGTAGTTCACGGTGATGCGGCGCTGGGCGCGCTCCACGAACACCACGAACGCCGTGACGCCGAGGACCAGGATCCCCAGGAACAGCACGAACGGGCCCGACATCTCGCCGCTGCTCACCATGCCCAGCGTGTTGCCGAACGCGCCCGGGAGACCCGCCACGATACCGGCCAGGATGATCATCGAGATGCCGTTGCCGATGCCGCGCTCGGTGATCTGCTCGCCGAGCCACATCAGGAACAGCGTTCCCGTGGTCATCGTGATGGTGGCCGTGAACAGCCAGTGGAAGCCCGTCGTGAGCGTCAACCCGTTGTTCTGGAGCGCGATCGCCGCTGCGAACGACTGGAAGGCGCCGAGGACGACGGTGAGGTACCGCGTGTACTCGGTGAGCTTGCGCCGGCCGGACTCGCCTTCCTTCCGCAGCTCCATGAACTGCGGGACGATCATCGACATCATCTGGATGATGATCGAGGCCGAGATGTAGGGCATGACGCCCATGGCGAAGATCGACAGGCGCTCCAGCGCGCCGCCGGTGAACATGTTCACCACGCCGAAGATGGTGTTCGACTGGTCCTCGAAGAACCGCGCCACCTGCTCGGGGTTGATGCCCGGCGTCGGGATGAACGTGCCGATGCGGTAAACGATCAGCGCGCCGATCAGGAACATCAGGCGCTGGCGAATCTCCCCGAAACGGGCCGCGTCGCCGAGTCCGGCGGTGGGGCTGGAGAATGCTGGAGATGTCGCCACGGTTTACCTGTAAGCGCTGCCGCTTTTAGTCCTGGAACTTGCCGCCGGCCGCTTCGATGGCAGCGCGAGCGCCCTGGGTGGCGCCGATGCCCTTGAGCGTGACCGCCTTCGAGACTTCGCCCGAGAGGATGAGCTTCGCCTGCTCCGCGAACACCGGCACGACACCGGCCTTCTTGAGCGCGTCGAGATCGATGACGGCCGCGTCGACCTTGGCGAGCTCCGAGAGCCGCACTTCGGCGCGCGTGACCTTGATCTTCGAACGGAAGCCCACCTTCGGCAGGCGACGCTGCAGCGGCATCTGGCCGCCCTCGAAGCCGACCTTGTGGTAGCCGCCCTTGCGGGCGCGCTGACCCTTCACGCCGCGGCCCGAGGTCTTGCCCTGGCCAGCCGAAGCGCCACGCCCCACGCGCAGGCGCGTCTTGCGCGAACCCGGGGCCGGTTTGAGTGTATTGAGTTGCATCGGTTCGATTCCTAGTGGTCCGGGTGGGCCGGGCCGCTCAGGCCTTCTCCACCTTCAGCAGGTGGCTCGCCGTGTTGATCATCCCGCGATTCTCGGGCGTGTCGTTCACGGTGACCGTCTGGTTCGGCTTGCGCAGGCCGAGGCCGCGCACCGAAGCCGTGATGTTCGCGAGCTGTCCCGCGAGGCTCTTCACGAGCGTTACCTTCACCTGGGTCGCCATGTGCTTAACCCGTGATCTCTTCGAGCGTCTTGCCGCGCTTCGCCGCAATCTCTTCCGGCGAACGCACGCCCGACAGCGCGCTGATGGTGGCGCGAACGACGTTGATCGGATTGCGCGAGCCGTAGCTCTTCGCGAGCACGTTGCGCACGCCGGCGCATTCGAGCACCGCGCGCATGCCGCCGCCCGCGATGACGCCCGTACCTTCAGAGGCAGGCTGCATCAGGACGCGAGTGGCGCCATGCGTGCCCTTGATGGCGTAGTGAAGCGTGTCGTTCTTCAGGCTGACGTTGATCATCTGCTTGCGGGCCTGGGCCATCGCCTTGCTGATGGCAACAGGCACTTCGCGCGCCTTGCCGAAGCCGTAGCCGACGCGGCCGGCGCCATCACCGACGACGGTGAGCGCCGTGAAGCCGAACTGACGGCCGCCCTTGACGACCTTCGCCGTGCGATTGACCGCGACCAGCTTCTCGACGAATTCGTCTGCGGACTGCGGCTTGTCGATACGTGCCATAAATTAGGTTCTCTCTTAAAACTCGAGCCCGGACTCACGCGCGGCATCCGCCAGCGCCTTCACACGCCCGTGGTAGCGGAAGCCCGCACGGTCGAACGCCACCTTCGTGACGCCCGCGGCCCTGGCCTTCTCCGCGATGGCGCGGCCGACAGCCTTGGCGGCGTCGACGTTGCCGGTGTACTTCACGCCTTCCTTCAGGCTTGCCTGCACGGTCGAGGCGGCGGCGAGCACCTTGGCTCCGCCCGCATCCGTCACCTGCGCGTAGATGTGACGCGGCGTCTTGTGGATCGACAGGCGCGCGACACCCAGGTTGCGGATGTGGGCGCGGGTCTTCACGGCACGGCGCAGGCGCCGGTCTTTCTTTCTGATTTGCATATGGATAGGCCTTACTTCTTCTTGCCTTCCTTCAGCTCGATCTTCTCGCCGGCGTAGCGCACGCCCTTGCCCTTGTAGGGCTCCGGCGGACGCACGCCGCGGATCTCCGCGGCGACCTGGCCGACCTTCTGCCGATCGATGCCCTTCACGACGATTTCCGTCTGGCTCGGCGTTTCGATCGTGATGCCTTCCGGCACGTCGTAGTTCACCGGGTGCGAGAAGCCGAGGGTGAGGTTCAGCACCTTGCCCTGCACGGCCGCGCGGAAGCCGACGCCCTGGAGCTCCAGCTTCTTCTCGTAACCCTTGGTGACGCCGGTGACGACATTGGCGAGGTGCGCGCGCGTGGAGCCCGCGTGCACACGCGCCTCTTCGTTCGCGAACTTCACGGCCAGCGTCTTTTCCTTCTGCTCGACCGACACGCCGGGCTTCAGCGGCACGCTGAGCGTGCCCTTCGCGCCCTTGACCGTCACCGCGTCGGCGGCGATGGAGGCCGTCACGCCCTGCGGCAGGTCGATGAGACTCTTTGCTACTCGAGACATGGCTGCTTACTCGGTTTCGTTCATCAGGCGACGATGCATAGCACTTCGCCGCCCTGGCCGATGGAGCGGGCCTGCTTGTCCGTCATCACGCCCTTCGGGGTCGAGACGATGACGGTGCCCATGCCACCGAGCACCTTCGGCAACTCGTCCTTGCCGCGATAGATGCGCAGGCCGGGCCGGGAGACGCGCTCGAGGCGGTCGATCACCGGCTTGCCCTCGTAGTACTTCAGGCCAATGGTCAGCGTGCTCTTGCCGCCGTCGGTGCCGACGCGGAAATCCGCCACGTAGCCTTCGTCCTTCAGCACCTTCGCGATGGCCGTCTTCACCTTGGAGGAGGCCATGGTGACTTCGGTCTTGCGGGCCGACTGCGCGTTGCGGATGCGGGTCAGGAGGTCTGCGATGGGATCGGTCATGCTCATGCCGCGTTCCTCACCAGCTCGCCTTCGAGACGCCAGGAATCTCGCCGCGGTTCACCACCTCGCGAATCTTCACGCGCGAGAGGCCGAACTTGCGGTACACGCCACGGGAACGGCCCGTGATCGCGCAACGGTTGCGGCCGCGGGAAGGGCTCGCATCGCGCGGCAGCGACTGCAGCTTCGCCTGCGCGGCTGCGCGCTGCTCCGGCGTGCTGCGCGGGCTGCGGATGATCTCCTTCAGCTGCGCGCGCTTCGCGGCGTACTTCTTCACGATCCCCGCGCGACGCTTCTCGCGCTCGACCATGCTCGTCTTGGCCATACGTTCTGGATTTCCTCTGTGATTCCGGAAGGCTTACTTCCGGAACGGGAAGTTGAAAGCTTCGAGCAGTGCTCGTCCCTGCTTGTTGTCCGTCGCCGTCGTCGTGATGGTGATGTCCATGCCCCGGATCGCGTCGATCTGGTCGTACTGGATCTCGGGGAAAATGATCTGTTCCTTCACGCCGAGGCTGTAGTTGCCGCGGCCGTCGAACGAACGCGGAGACACGCCACGGAAGTCGCGGATGCGGGGCATCGCGATGTTGATGAGGCGGTCCAGGAACTCGTACATGCGGTCGCCACGCAGCGTGACCATGCAGCCCACGGGCAGGCCCGCGCGCAGCTTGAACGAGGCGATCGCCTTGCGGGCCTTCGTGACCATCGGCTTCTGGCCGGTGATCTTCGTGAGGTCCGCGACCGCCGCATCCATCACCTTCTTGTCCGCGACGGCTTCGCCCACGCCCATGTTCACCGTGATCTTCACGATCTTCGGGACCTGCATGACGTTCTTGATGTTCAAGTCCGCCTTGAGCTTCGGGATGATCTCGTCGCGATATGTCGCTGCGAGCCTTGCTGCTGCTGCCATGACTGTGTGTCTCTGTTGACTTTCGACGCGCCTTACGCGTCGAGCATCTCGCCGTTCGACTTGAAGAAGCGGACCTTCTTCCCGTCGGCGAGCGTCTTGTAACCGATGCGATCGGCACGCTTGGTGCCGTTGTTCCAGATGGCGACCTTGCTCACCGGCAGGGGCATCTCCTTCTCGATGATGCCGCCCGGCTGGTTGGGCTGGTTCGGGTTGCCCTTCTGGTGCTTCTTCACCTTGTTGACGTTCTCGACGACCACGTGGGTGCCGCCGATGACCTGCAGCACCTGGCCCTGGCGTCCCTTGTCCCTGCCGGACAGGACGACGACCTGGTCGCCTTTGCGAATCTTGCTCACAGGACCTCCGGGGCCAGCGAGATGATCTTCATGAACTGCACCGTGCGCAGCTCGCGCGTGACGGGCCCGAAGATACGGGTGCCGATCGGCTCGAGCTTGTTGGTGAGGAGGACCGCCGCGTTGCCGTCGAAACGGATCAGCGATCCGTCCTGGCGACGAACGCCACGGCGCGTGCGGACGACGACCGCGTCGTACACCTCGCCCTTCTTCACCTTTCCGCGCGGGATCGCATCCTTCACGCTGACCTTGATGACATCGCCGACCTGCGCATAGCGACGACGCGTGCCGCCGAGCACCTTGATGCACATCAGGGTGCGGGCGCCGCTGTTGTCGGCTGCGTTGAGGAGAGTGCGCAACTGGATCATGGCTTCACTCCTCTTCAGGCGCCGGCGCGCTCGACCACCTTCAGGAGCTTCCACGACTTGCGCCGGGAAAGCGGGCGGCACGGGGCGATCTGGACCGTGTCACCTTCCTTCGCCTCACCGTTCTCGTCATGCGCGAGAAGCTTGGTGGTGCGACGGATGAACTTGCCGTACTGCTCGTGACGGACCAGCCGCTCGATCTCGACGGCGATCGTCTTCTGCATCTTCGCGCTGACCACGCGGCCCGTCTGGGTGCGTGCGCCGACGGCTTCCACCTTCGACTCGCTCGCCGCTGCGGCGGCAGTCGCGTTGCTCTGTTCCGCGCTCATTACTTGCTCACTCCGGCGCTCTTGATCTGCGCCTCGCGCGCGATGGTCTTCAACCGCGCAATGTTCTTCCGCACCTTGCCGAACTGGTCGGGCTTCACGGCCTGGCCCGTCGCGCGCTGCAGGCGCAGCGCGAACTGCTCCTTGCGCAGCTTCAGGAGCTCTTCGTTCAGGGCGCCCGCGTCCATCGAGCGCAGCTTCCCGGCCACCGCGTTCGGCTTGCCCTTCTTCGGCGCGGCTTCGGCCGCCGCCTTCTTCTTTCGCGCGGCCATCAGCGCACCTGCCTCTTCACGAACATGGTGGACACGGAGAGCTTGGAGCCGGCGAGACGGAACGCTTCGCGCGCCGTCACCTCGTCCACGCCTTCCATCTCGAAGAGCACCTTGCCGGGCTGCACCTTGGCGACCCAGTACTCGACGTTGCCCTTGCCCGAGCCCATGCGGACTTCGAGGGGCTTCTTGCTGATCGGCACGTCCGGGAACACGCGGATCCAGATCTGGCCGCCGCGCTTCACGGCGCGCGCCATGGCGCGACGGGCGGCCTCGATCTCGCGCGCGGTCATGCGGGCGCGGCTCGTGGCCTTCAGCCCGAACTCGCCGAAGGCGACCGAGCTGCCGCGAACGGCGAACCCGCCGTTACGGCCCTTGAACTGCTTGCGGAATTTGGTGCGCTTGGGTTGCAGCATGATCTCTTACTCAACCTCAGGCCGTGGCCGGCTGCTCGGCGGGAGCCGCCGCCGGGGCGCCGCCCTCGGCACCTTCGGCCGGGGCCGCGGTTTCGAGCGACGGCTTCTCGAACACCTCGCCCTTGAAGATCCACACCTTCACGCCGATGACGCCGTAGGTGGTGCGGGCTTCGGAGAGGCCGTAATCGATGTCGGCGCGGAACGTGTGCAGCGGAATGCGGCCCTCGCGGTACCACTCCGTGCGCGCGATTTCCGAACCGTTGAGGCGGCCGGACACGCGAACCTTCACGCCCAGGGCGCCGGAGCGCATCGTGCTCATCACGGCGCGCTTCATCGCGCGGCGGAACATCACGCGCTTCTCGATCTGCTGCGCGATGCTGTCGGCGACGAGCTTCGAATCGAGCTCGGGCTTCCTGATCTCGCTGATGTTCAGGCGGACGTCGCCGACCGCCATGCCGAGCAGCTTCGCCGTCTCCTGGCGCAGCTTCTCGATGTCCTCGCCCTTCTTGCCGATGACGATGCCCGGACGCGCGGTCTGGATGGTGATGTTCACCTTCTTCGCGGCGCGCTCGATGGCGATGCGGCTCACGGAGGCGTCCTTCAGACGCTCCGTCAGGAACTCGCGCACGCGGAAGTCCGTGTGCACGTTCGTGGGGAACTGCTTCTTGTTGGCATACCACTTCGACATCCAGTCGCGGGTGATGCCGAGGCGAATGCCAAACGGATTAACTTTCTGGCCCATGCCTCAATCCTTCTTTCCGTCGCTGACGGCAACGGTGATGTGACTGTTGCGCTTGATGATGCGCGTGCCGCGGCCCTTGGCCCGGGCGGCGAAGCGCTTGAACATCGGCGCGGCGTCGACGTAGATGCGGGAAACCTTGAGGTCGTCGACGTCGAGGCCGGCGTTCTCGCGCGCGTTCTCGACCGCGGACCACAGGACCTTGTAGACGAGCTTCGCGCCCTTCTTCGGCATGTAGCGCAGCGTGGAAAGCGCGGTACCGGCCGGCGCGCCGCGCACGGTGTCGGCGACGAGCCGGCACTTCTGCGGCGAGATGCGCGCGTAGCGCAGCTTTGCGGTGACTTCTGCCATGGTTGCGCCCTTAGTTCGACTCGACCTTGCGGTCGCCGGAGTGCGTCTTGAACGTGCGCGTCGGCGCGAACTCGCCGAGCTTGTGGCCGACCATGTTCTCGCTGATCAGCACCGGAATGTGCTGCCGGCCGTTGTGGACGGCGATCGTGAGACCGACCATCTCCGGCACCACCATCGAGCGGCGCGACCAGGTCTTGATCGGCTTGCGATCGTTCTTCGCCTGCGCGGTCTGCACCTTCTTCGAGAGGTGCAGGTCGACGAAGGGACCTTTCTTCAATGAACGCGGCATGACTTATCGCACCTTGTTCTTGCGGCGCTGGACGATCATGTTGTCCGTGCGCTTGTTGTGACGGGTCTTCAGACCCTTCGTGTTCCAGCCCCACGGCGACACCGGGTGCGGATTACCCTGGCCGGACTTGCCCTCGCCGCCACCGTGCGGGTGGTCGACAGGGTTCATCGCAAGTCCGCGCACCGTCGGGCGCACACCGCGCCAGCGCTTCGCGCCGGCCTTGCCGTAGCTCCTGAGATTGTGCTCGTCGTTGCTCACTTCGCCGATGGTGGCGCGGCAATCGATGTGCACCTTGCGCGTCTCGCCCGACTTCAGGCGCAGGTACGCGTAGATGCCTTCGCGAGCCGTGTACGAGACGCTGCTGCCGGCGCTGCGGGCGAGCTGGCCGCCTTTGCCGGGCTTCAGCTCCACGTTGTACACGATGGAGCCGACCGGCACGTGCCGCAGGCTCATCGCGTTGCCGGACTTGATCGGCGCATCCGAGCCCGAGCGGATCTCGTCGCCCGGCTTCATGCCCTTCGCCGCGAGGATGTAGCGGCGCTCGCCGTCGAGGTACTTGATGAGCGCGATGTGGGCGGTGCGGTTCGGATCGTACTCCACGCGCTCGACGACGCCGGGGACGCCATCCTTGTCGCGCTTGAAGTCGATGAAGCGATATTTCTGGCGCGAGCCGCCGCCGATGTGGCGCGTGGTGATGCGGCCGAAGCTGTTGCGCGCACCGGTCTTGTTCTGGTGCGCGGTCAGCGGCGCGTACGGATCGCCCTTGTAGAGGTGCGACCGGTCGACTTTGATCACCGTGCGCGTGCCCGGTGAGGTGGGCTTCATTTTGATGAGGGCCATGGTTCTATCTCACGAGGCTTACGCCTTCGCCCTCGCTTCGTAGTCGATGCTCTGACCCTGGGCGAGGCTCACGTACGCCTTCTTCCAGTCCTGCGTGCGGCCGGTGATCTTGCCGAACCGGCGCGTCTTGCCCGGCTCGTTCACGATCTGCACGCCCTTCACCTTGACTTCGAACATCAGCTCGACGGCGGCCTTGATGTCGGTCTTGGTGGCGTTCTTCTTCACGCGGAACGTGTACTGGTTGTGGTTCTGCATCGCGACCGACGTCTTTTCGGTGACGTGCGGGGCGATGAGCACATTCATCAGCTGTTCGGGCTTCACTGCAGGCGCTCCTCGATCATCTTCACGGCGCCGACGGTGGCGAGCACCTTGTCGTAGCTCGCGAGGGACAGCGGGTTGAGGCGCGAGACCTCGATGACTTCCACGTGCGGCAGGTTGCGCGCGGCAAGGAACAGCTTCTCGTCGAGCGCCTCGACGACGATGAGCACGTTCGAGAGCTCCCACTTGCTGAGCTGGCTCGCGAGCAGCTTCGTCTTCGGCGCTTCGAGCGGAATGTCGTTCGTGACGACGAGACGATCGGTGCGCGCAAGCTCGGAGAGCATCGAGGCGATGGCGCCGCGATACATCTTGCGGTTCACCTTCTGCGAGAAATCGCGCGGCTTCGCGGCGAATGCGCGACCGCCGCCCACCCAGATGGGGCTGCGGCTGGAGCCGGCGCGCGCCTGGCCGGTGCCCTTCTGGGACCACGGCTTCTTGCCGCCGCCACGCACTTCCGCCTTCGTCTTCTGCGCCTTCGTGCCGGCACGGCCACCGTTGCGATACGCGGTGATGACCTGATGCACGAGGGCTTCGTTGAACTTCTGGCCGAACGCTGCTTCGGAAACCTGCAGCTCGGCACCACCATTGACGATCTTCAGTTTCATGGCGGATTACTTCTTTCCGGCCTTGCCCGGGTTCACGGCCTTGCCCGCGACCTGCGCCTTGGTGGGCGCGACGATCTTGCGATTCGCCTGGCGAGCGGCCTTCACCGAGGGACGCACGATGACTTCGCCACCTTCGGCACCCGGGACGGCGCCGCGGATGAGGAGCAGGTTGCGCTCGGCATCGATCTCGACGATGCGGAGGTTCTCGGTCGTGCGGCGGACGGTACCCATGTGGCCCGACATGCGCTTGCCGAGGAACACGCGGCCCGGCGTCTGGCGCTGGCCGATGGAGCCGGGGGCGCGGTGCGAGACCGAGTTACCGTGGGAGGCGTAACCGCCGGCGAAGTTGTGACGCTTCATCGTGCCGGCGAAGCCCTTGCCGATGGTGGTGCCCGTGACGTCCACCTTGGCGCCGGCCTTGAACATGTCGACCTTGAATTCGGTGCCGGCCTTCACGTCGGTGTTCTCTTTCTCGCCGACGCGGAACTCGACGAGGGCGCGGCCCGGAGCCACGTTCGACTTCGCGTAGTGACCCGCGACAGCCTTGGAGAGCAGCGACTGGCGGCGCTCGCCGTATGTGACCTGCACGGCCCGATAGCCGTCCTTGTCCACGGACTTCACCTGGGTGACGCGGTTCGGAAGAACCTCGACCACGGTGACGGGAATGGTTTCACCCGCGTCCGTGAACACTCGCGTCATGCCGCGCTTGCGGCCGACTAAGCCGATTGCCATTAGCAGTATTCCTCTACAGGGCCGACGCTACGATTGGCGCCAGGGCCGTACGACCGTTCAAAGGGTGGGGTTCGTCCACGAGAGAAGCGCGCGACGAGAACTCGTCACGCGTGCTCGAGTGGTCTTGGATCCAGCGATCCAACCTCGCCCGATGCCGCATACGCGGCCGCCCACAGGATGGCCCCGGGGCGAAAAGGGCGCGCAGTGTACACAGCGCCCCCGGCAGGTTCAACAGCTAACCGGAGCTAAATGCAGGGTTTCTTTACTTCACGGTATAGCCACGCCCCTCGAGGCAGGCGGTCTGCGCTCGCAGGTAGTCGGAGCGCTTGGAAGCGGCCTGGGACTCGTCTACGCCGCCCATGGGCTGCGTCGGATCGAACCCGGTCTGGGAAACGGCCCAGGTGTGGCACTCGTAACGGTCCTTCGACTGCTGCTCTTCGGACTGGCCGTTCCTGGGGTAGATGAAGAGATCGCCCTTCGGCGTATCCGTGCTCGCACGGGCAGAGCTCGGCGGCGGGTTCGTCACCTCGTATTCGCGGCGGTCCGCGCGCCAGCGGTAGTAGACGTCGTCAGCGTAGTAGTACGGGACGCCTCCGTACCAGACGGTTGAGTAGAACGGCGGGAGCACCGGAACGAAAAGTCCTATCGCCTGGCGCACGACCACGAAGCCAGAACCCCCGCGTCGGTACCAGATGCCGGAGCTATAGAAGTACGGGCCGGTCCGGTAATGGACCGTGACGTATCCCCGAGGGAGGGTGTGTACGGCGTAGCCGACGCGCGGGTAGTAGTGGTGGTGATGACCGTAGTGACGATCGACGACGTAGCCGCCGTGCCGGACATGCACTTCCCGCCGGTCGTGTCGGCTGTCGGCGGAAGCCAGCTGAGAGGTGAGGAGCGAAGCACCAAGCGCCACGGCCAAGGCTAATTGTTTCATATACGGCCTAATAGCTGCGAAATTCATGACGATCTCACCTCACCGTGTAACCACGGCCTTCAAGACAGGCACTGAGCGCCCGACGGTAGTCGTTCGCCTGGCTTTCGAGCCTCGCCACGCGGGCTGCTTCCTGCTGGTCGTACCTGCTCTGAACTCGCTTGGCAGCTTCCACACGCTGCTGATCTGAGATCGCGCCAGCCGCTCCTCCCAGGATGGCGCCACCCACCGCGCCTGCCCCCGGGTCATGCGCGATAGCCGCTCCAACGATGGCGCCGGTCACAGCGCCGGCAACCGTATCGGCACCCCTCGGCGGCATGGGCACGACTTCCACCCGCTGATGAGGTGCCAGGGAAGTCTGGCTCGGATCGAAGCCCGTCTGTTTCACCGCCCAGAGATAGCACTCGTACCGATCGCGCCCGAGTCGATCGGCGGACTGGCCGCTGGTCGGGATGACATACACCGCAGTGCTAACGGGAGCGCGCGCTGGCTCCGGCGCAGGTTGCGCCGGCGGGGGCGGCGGTGCCGGACGGCGAGCGACTGGTCTGCCCGGACCGGGCGCCGCGCAGGCGGCGAGCGTCAGCAGGATCGCGAGGGCCATCGCGAGCATTCCAAGCTGCCGGGGCGTGACGCGGAGAGCCAGGGCCCGGATAGATAGCTTGAAAGGCAGGGATCGCATGAGTCGGCGGCGGGGAGAGATGTTGGCCACGGCTGATTCCTCAGACCGCGAGTGCAGCGCTCGCGTGCAGCATGTGTTGACTCCATCGGGAAGTGTTCGATCTCTGCCGGAGGAAGGACGGCCGGGCTGCGGTCGGCGCTTGCGGCGTCCGTCAGAGTTCTCGAAACGCGCCCGAAAACGTCTTTACAGTGCCGCCGGGGCTACGTTAGGTTCCCGCACCGCCATGGCCCACATGACGATCAAGCGCACGAAAAAAACGAAGAAGCCCTTCGGTGGGGTTCTCCGGGTGCGCGCGCTCTGAAGTAACGGTCTGGTACGCGAATCTTGAGGCCCCGCCGGGAAACCGACGGGGCCTCGTCGTTTGGGGCGCCCGTCTCCCGCGGGATCCGCAAACGTCCGGCGCCTTGCGCCGCAAACAGCTCGAATCAGGAGACTTCCGATGTCATCGCCCTCTGCCGCCGGCCCCGCTGGCCGCCTGCCCGCCAAGCCCGTCATCGCCGTCGTCGGCGCGACGGGTGCCGTCGGCGTCGAAATCCTCAGTTGTCTGGAGAAGCGGAAGTTTCCGTACTCGGAAGTGCGCGCGCTCGCGTCGGCGCGCTCGGCGGGCAAGCAGCTGCCGTTTGCCGGGAAGTCCGTCACTGTCACCGAGCTGACGGAGAGCTCGTTCGATGGCGTGCACCTCGCGCTCTTCTCCGCGGGCGGCTCCACTTCCAGGAAGTTCGGGCCGGTCGCCGTGTCGAAGGGGGCGGTGGTCGTCGACAACTCGTCGGCGTTCCGCATGGAGAAGCACATTCCGCTCGTCGTGCCGGAGATCAATCCGGAAACGATGGCGAATCATCCGGGCATCATCGCGAATCCGAACTGCGCGGCGATCATTTCGATCACCCCGCTGTGGCCGATCCACAAGGCGAATCGCATCAAGCGGCTGATCATCTCGACGTACCAGGCAGCTTCGGGCGCGGGCGCGGCGGCCATGGAGGAGCTGCGCGAATCCACTCGCGCTGCGCTCGAAGGGCGCGAGTATCAGCAGAAGGTTCTTCCGCACCCGTACGCGTTCAATCTCTTCAGCCACAACACGAAGGTGGATCCGGAGACGGGGTACAACGAGGAAGAGTCGAAGGTCATCGCCGAAGCGCGGAAGATTTTCGGCGAGCCGGACCTTCCGGTGTCCGCGACGTGCGTGCGCGTGCCGGTGCTTCGCGCGCACTGCGTGTCGCTCACGTTCGAGTGCGAGAGGCCGATCACGCCGGACGAAGTGCGGAAGATCCTTGCGACCGCGCCGGGCGTGAAGATCGTCGACGACGTGGAGCGCAACTACTTCCCCATGCCGAAGGACGCAACGGGTCAGGACGACATCCTCGTCGGCCGCATCCGCAAGGACCTCAGCGACCCGGGCGGCAAGTCCATCTCGCTCTTCTGCGCGGGCGACCAGCTGCTGAAGGGCGCGGCGCTGAACGCGGTGCAGATCGCCGAACGACTGCTCTAGCAAGCCGTCCCGCAAGACCTGGGGCTCGCGTCACAAAAGGCGCGAGCCCGGCCTTGACAGCAAAAGCGACCCTGAATCTACTTCGACCCTCTCACGCGGAGGTGTACCGAAATGGGTCTCGTCGCCACTGGCTCTCCCGAGCTTCAGGATCAGGTTGCCCGCTTTCAGCCGCAAATCATGACCGCCCTCCAGAGGGCCGCTTCCGCGACGAGGGAACGCAAGGCCGGCGCGGAGTGCACCACCTGGTTCGGCGACTCCAGCGGCCCTTTTCTGGGGCGCCTGTCGAAGGCGCTCAGCAAGATGCGCTCGATCATCAACACGCAGCGCATCGACGTAGTGTTCGCCCCGCTGAAGTATCGAAGCGGCGATGAGAACGCCGCGGCCTACGCGCCGGCGGAAGGCTGGGCGGAGTACCTGGATTTCGCGCAAGCCTCCAGGCAGGGCTTCACGATCCACCTGAACGAGAACTTCCGGCGGCTGCCTCTCTTCTGCAACCCGTCGCCGGATCAGGTCGACGGACAGAGCCAGTTCGAGACGCTCGTGCACGAACTGTCTCACCTCATCCTCGGCACGGACGACGAGAAGCTCGGGAGCTATACCGCGTATGGCGCGAAAGCCGCGCGGGACCTCGCGAAGGCCAGCCCCTACAAGGCCAAGAACAACGCCGAGAACTGGGGCCTGTTCGTCGAGTCGTTCCGCGTATAGCAGGCCTGCGCGTCTAACAAGCCTAGAGCGGCACGAGGCCGCGCCGGATCGCAATCGAGACGGCCTCCGCGCGCGTTGCGGCGTTGAGCTTCGCCAGGATCTGGGAGACGTGGAATTTCGCGGTGTGCTCGGAAATGCCCAGTCGCGCGGCGATCTCCCTGTTTCCGAGTCCCACTGCCAACGTCTGCAGCACTTCCCGCTCGCGCGGTGTCAGCGCATCTTCCGCAGCTAGCGGACCAACGAGCCCGACATGGTCGGGATGCAGAACTGCAAGACCGACGGCGACCGCTTCGATTGCGGCGAGGATCTGTTCCACTGACGCATTTGTGGGCAGCTGTGCGAAACCTTCGCGCGCACTTCGCAGCGTGGCGAGCGGAAGATCGTCATCGGACAGCAGCACATGGGCGACGTCGTCCGGATTCTCCGCGACGGCATCCGTGAGCACGACGTCTGCCGCCTCGTTCATCACGGACTCGTGCGAGCCTGAGAGCACTTCGACTCGCGACGATTCGCGCAGCAATCCCTCGAGCTCGCTCCGCAGGCGGGCGGACTCGACGATGACAGCCACGCGAATCACACGCGCACTCAGCAGCGGCCGTGCGGACGCTCGCCGAGAGTCACCTCCGCGCTGATGAGCTCTCCTCCGCGTATGAGCGACACCTTTACGGCCTTCCCGACACGCTCGGGGGTGAGCGCAGCAGTCAGGTCTTCCACCGCGGCGAGCGCCTCGCCGTCCACCGCAAGCAAGATGTCGCCGAGCATGACTCCAGCAGCCTCCGCAGGGCCCTGAGGAACCGTGGAAAGGACGATCAGCCCCTGGGTGTTCGACAGCCCGAGGCGGCTGCGCAGCGCCGGCGGAAGCTCCACCGATTGAACCGCCGCACCGATCCAGGCCCGGGCAATCCGACCGCGCGCGAGAAGCATCTCGCTCACGCGCTTTACCACGGCGCCCGGGATGACGACTGCACGCCCACGTGAGAGGCCGGACGTGCCGATGCCGATTGCACGCCCGCGCGCATCCGCCACGGGCCCGCCCGAGAATCCCGACCACAAGCCGCCGTCGAGCTGAATACGAGGCTCGACGCGAGCCCCTCGCCACGTGCGCCACTCCCCGCCAGCACGCGCCACGATGCCGGCACTGGCGGCTAGCGTGCCGTCTGCATCGCGCGCAACGGCAACGACATAGTTTCCGGCTCGCACGGCTGCGGCATCCGCGAATTCGGCGGGCGCGCCAGCGGACGACTCGACCCGAAGAATCGCTATGTCCGTGCCCGGATCAACTCCTGCCAGCGCAGCAGCAGCGATCGAGCCGTCCGGCATCAGCGCACTGATACCGTCGTCGCGGCGAAGAGTGTGCGCAGCCGTGGCAACGACTCCCGACTGCAGAACGACGCCGGAAGACGGATACGAACGACGCGCCTGAAGCGCAACGACACTTGCGCCGATCCGCTCGACGACCGCGGCGAGCTCGTCAGAGAACGCGGCCAGCGAAGGCGCCGAAGAGGGGCCCTGATTTGGAACAGTCACGGAGGTGTCTCCCGGGAAGCATTGGCTTGGAGACGACTTTCCGCGAATTCAACCGGAGCCCGCATCAGCCGATCGGGCAGGCTCCGCGACCGGCAGCGGCAGGCGCCGCGGCGGCAGCGGCGGGATCCGCACCGGGCGGCGGCGGAGCCCCCCTCATCGACGCCCGCCGCCCAGTGCGTCCCGGCGATCGTTCAGCGTTTCGTGAAGACCATGACGAACCGGTCCGTCTTGCCGAACGCGGGACCGTCGTAGGAGAGCTGGTCGCGCCGGTCGTCCGCCCGGCGCAGCAGGTCGCTCGTGGCCTTGAGATCGAAGCCGCGCGATTCGAAGTCCTTCCGCGCGAACGCTTCATCGATCCGGTGAAGCGAGGAGGCATCGCCCGATCCCGTGCCCGGCTTCGCCGAGTGATCGACGAGCAGGACCACGCCGCCGGGTTTCAGCGCCTGCGCGATCTGGTCCAGCACGGCCGCCGGATTCACCTTCGGCCAATCGCCTTTGGGATCGACCCAGTAGAGGTCGTGATACACCTTGATCAGCAGGACGGCATCGAGCGTGCCGCTGCCGAGGCCCATCTTGTTGAGATCGATGGTCCGGTGCTCGACGTTCGGCAGCCTGTTGCCGGCAATCCGCTTGTCCCAGCCCGGCCCCCATCCGTCGAACGCGGCGTTGTTGAGCATCAGCACGCGTCCCTTGGGGCCGACGACGTAGCTGACGAGCTCGCTGTAATAGCCGCCGCCCGCAAGGATGTCGGCCACCTGCATGCCGGGCTTGATGCCCGCGAGTCGCAGAAGCTGGGCGGGATGATCGGCCTTGTCCCGCTCCACGTCTTTCGCGCTGCGCGCGGGGTTCTTCACCGAAGCGTCGTACACATCCTCAGCGCGTGCGCCCTGGGCGCCCAGCGCGAAGACGAGCAGCAAGAGCGGGAGGACTTTCCTGGCGAACGAAACCGTAGAAGCAGACATGACTCTCTCCCCACGGAAACGCCGGAACGGCGCGTGAATTCGAGGGTAGGAGCAGGCAGGTGCGACAACAACCGACGGGCCGGTACGTAGTCGCGCGCGCATCTCGCCTCATCGCATTCGATGCTAACCTGCCGCATGCCCGGGACGGATGGGCGAGTATCCTTCCACGGCGAACATGCTTTCGGGGGGCGAAACATGCGCAGGCACATCGACCTCAGTCACACGATCTTCGACGGCCTGGTCACGTACAAGGGACTGCCGGCGCCGGTCATCTGCGATTACCTGAGTCGCGCGGACTCGCGGAAGAACTACACGGATGGCGCGGAGTTCCAGATCGGGCGCATCGAGCTGGTCTCGAACACCGGCACCTACGTCGACTGTCCCTTTCATCGATTTGCCGACGGCAAGGACCTCAGCGAGGTCCCGCTCGAACGATTCGTCGATCTGCCTGCCGTCGTCGTGCGCGTGCCATTTCGTGAGCGCCTCGAGATCGGCGAGCAGGATTTCAGCGGCATCGATGTGGAGGGCAAAGCCGTGCTGGTCCACACGGGATGGAGCACGCACTGGAACACGCCCGCGTACTTCGAGAACCACCCGTTCCTCAACAGGGAAGCCGCAGTGTTCCTGCGAGACGCCGGCGCGACGCTCGTCGGCATCGATTCACACAACATCGACGACACGCGCACGAAGAACAGCCGGCCGGTTCACACCACGCTGCTCGGCGCGGACATCCTCATTGCAGAACATTTGCGCGGGCTCGATCGGCTGCCTTCGAACAACTTCCTCTTCAGCGCGGTACCGCCGAAGCTGAAAGGCGTGGGCACCTTCCCCGTTCGCGCGTTCGCCACCGTCGATTCCTGACCAGCGCCCCTCTGAGCCGCCCGGCGATCGAGGGCTTCCGAAGGCGCACAACGAAAAACGCCGCGACCTTCCAGCCACGGCGTCTTCGGCGATTCCGCTGCACGCGCGCTATTGCCGCGCGCGTCAATCCACTCAGTTCAGCTTGATCTGAACGTCCACACCCGCCGGCAGCTCCAGCTTCATGAGCGCATCGACGGTCTTGTCCGTCGGGTTCAGGATGTCCATGAGGCGCTTGTGGGTGCGCAGCTCGAACTGGTCGCGCGCATCCTTGTCCGCGTGCGGCGAGACGAGCAGGGTGAAGCGCTCCATCTTCGTCGGCAGCGGCACGGGGCCGCGCACCGTCGCACCCGTGCGCTTCGCGGTCTCCACGATCTCGCGCGCAGAGCTGTCGATCAGCCGGTGGTCGAAAGCCTTGAGGCGGATGCGGATGTTCTGATTAGCCATGAGTCTCTCCAAGAGCGCCCCGGGCGCTCGGGCCCGGGGAGTTCGTGATGGGTTTTAGCGATTCTTACTTCAGGATCTTCGAGACGACGCCGGCGCCGACCGTCTTGCCGCCTTCGCGGATGGCGAAGCGCAGGCCTTCCTCCATCGCGATCGGGCTGATGAGCTCGACCGACATTTTGATGTTGTC
>Ga0182742_1002944_pt1 | contig 17654 bp, 15 predicted proteins | sample eDN5th37CBELigMG_FD_128880 | JGI IMG/M metagenome (GOLD analysis project Ga0182742, IMG submission 128880) | Enriched Miracle-Growth compost microbial communities from Emeryville, California, USA - eDNA 5th pass 37_C BE-Lig MG (version 2)... ...
CGCCGACCCCGACCGCTACGTCGTCCTCGATGCCACCCAGCCGCCCGACACCGTCCTCGCCCACGCCCTCGCGGCCCTGAGATGAAGCGCGCCCTCGAGTTGCTCGCCGCCGTCTTCGCCGACTCCCGCTCGGGCGCGCCGCTGCTCGACGAGCTGCGCGCGGCCTGGCCGGCGCTGGCGCCCGAGGAGCGCGAGGCGCTGACGCCGCTGGCCAAGCTCGCCGCGGCGCGCGTCGAGGCCGCCCCCGCCGCCGACGACCCGGACGGCTACTGGGCCGCGCTGGAGGCCGCGGGCGTGCCGGAGGAGGCCGACGTGGCGCCCCCGCCCGAGGCCGCGCCCGCCGCGCCCTCACCCCCCGCCGCCACGCCGGCGCCGGCCGACGCCGCCCAACGCGGCTTCGACGAGCCGCAGCAACTCGCGCTCGGCGACGCGCCGCCCGCCGCGCCCTCGCCGCCCGCCGCCGCGCCGCCGCGACCCGCCTCGTCCCGCGACCCCGAGTCGCTCCTCTCCCTCCTGGGCCTCACCGCGTTCCGCCCCGGGCAGCGCGAGGCGGTCGTCGCCGCCCTCGAAGGCCGGGACGCGCTCGTCGTCATGCCCACCGGCGGCGGCAAGAGCCTCTGCTACCAGCTGCCCGCGCTGGCCACCGAGGACCTGACCGTCGTGGTCTCGCCGCTGATCGCGCTCATGCGCGACCAGTGCGCGCGGCTGACCGACCTCGGGCACCCCGCCGTGATGCTCGCCTCGGGCGAGGACAACCAGCAGGCGCTCAGCGACATCCGCAGTGCGAAGGCGAACATCGTCTTCGCCGCCCCCGAGCGGTTCGCGTCGACCGCGTTCCGCAGCGCGATCGCGCAGCGGCGGATCGCGCTGTTCGTGGTCGACGAGGCGCACTGCGTCTCGGAGTGGGGCCACGACTTCCGCCCGGACTACCTGCGGCTCGCGCAGGTCATCCGCGACCTCGGGCACCCGCCGACGATGGCCTGCACCGCGACCGCCACGCCCAAGGTCGCCGAGGAGATCGTCGCCCGCCTCGGCCTCCGCGACCCGGAGCGGGTGCGCTCGGGCTTCGACCGCCCGAACCTCTCCTTCGACGTGCTGCCGTTCGACGGCGAGGGCAGCGTCGCGCGCAAGCGGGCGACGCTGGTCGCCGGCCTGCAGCAGCCCGAGAACCGCCCGGCGGTCGTCTACTGCGGCACGCGCAAGTCGACCGAGGAGATCGCGCAGCTGCTCGCCGCCGAGGGCCTGAGGACCGCCGCCTACCACGCCGGCATGCCCGCCGAAACCCGCACGCGGGCGCAGGACGCGTTCATGCGCGGCGAGGCCGACGTCGTCGTCGCCACCAACGCCTTCGGGATGGGCGTCGACAAGGCCGACGTGCGCTCGGTGTGGCACTGGGCGCTGCCGTCGAGCCTGGAGGCCTACTACCAGGAGGCGGGCCGCGCCGGCCGCGACGGCCTCCCCGCGAAGGCGGTGCTGCTGGCCTCGCGCTCGGACCTCGGGCGGCTCGTGCGCTTCATCCGCGAGGCCGAGGTCACCGTCGACCAGGTCGCGCAGCTCGTCAACCGCCTGCGCGCCCAGGGCGACCTCGAATTCGACCCGACCGAGGACAAGGACCGGATCCTGCTCGCGGTCGCCGAGCGCGCCGGCGCGCTGACGCTGCAGCCCGGCGCGGGCGGCCGCATCCGCGTCCACCTCGCCGAGGGCCAGATCGACCGCGCGCGGGTCGCGCGCCTGTGCCGCGCGGCGACGGACCGCCGCTGGCAGTCCTACCGCTCGATCGAGCACTACGCGGCGGCGGGCGACCGCTGCCGGCGCCGCCAGCTGCTCGACCACTTCGGCGACCCCTCCCCGGGCGCCCCGAGCGGGCGCTGCTGCGACGTCCACGACCCGCCGGACTGGGTCCCGAAGATCGCCGCCAAGCCGAAGAAGCTCGCGCCGGTCGAGGACGGCCCGCCCGTCTCGGACGCCGAGCTCGCGCCGCTCAAGCAGTGGCGCCGCGAGCGCGCCGAGGGCAAGCCCGCCTACACGGTGGCCACGGACGCCACCCTGCGCGAGATCGTGCGCCGGCGCCCGCGCTCCGGCGACGAGCTGTTGCAGATCAAGGGCATCGGCGCGTCCTTCGTCTCCAAGCACGCCGAGTCGCTGCTCGAGCTGCTCCGTTCCCAGGCGGACTGAGCGGCCTCAAGTTCTCCCGCGGGCAACCGAGGGATGGGATGTGCGAGGTCTTGTCACACTGCGCGCCGTCGCCGCCTCGGCGCTGGCCTTCGCCGCGCTGATCGGCGCGGGCGAGCTCGCGTTCGACACCGCGGAGCCCGAGCAGGAGGCCCGCCCGCTGCTCGAGACCTGCGTGCACGAGCAGTGCGAGCGCCCCCGCGCCGTCGCCGTGAAGACCTCTCAGTAGCCGTCCGGGTGGGCCTGATGCCAGGCCCAGGCGTCGCGGATCATGTCCTCCAGAGACCGCTCCGGCGTCCAGCCCAGCCCTTCGCGCGCCTTCTCCGTGGACGCCACCAGCCGCGGCGGGTCGCCCGCGCGGCGCGGCCCCTCGCGCACCTCGATCCGACGTCCCGTGACCGCCCGCGCGGTCTCGATCACCTCGCGCACGGAGTAGCCGCGCGCCGAACCGAGGTTGTAGATGTCGTGCCGCCCGGGCACGGCGCACTCGAGCGCGAGCAGGTGCGCGCGCCCGAGGTCCTCGACGTGGATGTAGTCGCGCACCGCGGTCCCGTCCGCCGTCGGGTAGTCCGTGCCGAAGATCGCCACCCCGTCGCGCGTGCCGGCCGCGGCCTGCAGCACGAGCGGGATCAGGTGCGTCTCGGGCTCGTGGTCCTCGCCCAGCGCGCCGCTCGCGCCCGCGACGTTGAAGTAGCGCAGCGACACGGCCGCGAGCCCGTGCGCGCGCGCCTCGTCGGCGAGCATGCGGTCGATCGCGAGCTTGGAGTTGCCGTACGCGTTCACGGGCCGGTTCGGCTCGTCCTCGGTGATCAGCTCGGCCTCGGGCTCACCGTAGGTCGCCGCCGTCGAGGAGAACACGAGCCGCGGCACGCCGCGCTCGCGCATCGCGTCGAGCAGGTTCAGCGCGCCGACCACGTTGCCGCGCCAGTAGCGCTCGGGGTGCGCGACCGACTCGGCCACCAGCGACAGCGCGGCGAGGTGCACGACGCCGTCGAAGCCGGGCTCGAACGCCCGCCGCAGCGCCTCGGTGTCCAACAGGTCGGCCTGCACGAACGCCGCGCCCTCGGGCACGGCGGCCCGGTGGCCACGGTAGAGCGAGTCGAGCACGGTCACGTCGTCGCCGCGCGCGACCAGTTGCTGGGCGACGATCGAGCCGATGTAGCCGGCGCCGCCGGTGACGAGCAGTCGCATGGAGCGCGTGATCTTAGGCGGCGGCGATCACCTCGACCTCGACCAGCCACGAGGGGTCGAGCGTCTCGACCACGATCGCGGTCGTGGGGACGGCGCGGCCCAGCGCGGCCACGCGAGCGGCCGCGTTGGCCTCGGCGTAGGCGGCGTCGCGCAGGTAGCTCGTGACCCGCACGACGTTGTCGAGCGTCATGCCGGCGCCGGCGAGGATCGCGCGCAGGTTGTCCCAGACCAGCTCGAGCTGGGCGTCGAGCGTGGGCGGCGCGACGCCGTCGGCGTCGAGCCCCATCGTGCCCGAGACGAACAGCAGGCGCTCGGAGCGCACCTCGAGCGAGTGGGCGTAGTCAGATCCAGGCGAGTACATGCTTCAAGCGTTGCGCCTCACCACGTTCGTACGCAATCATTGACAGCACATGACGCCTTTGGACGACATCGATTGCGCGATCCTCGCGTTGCTGCAGGAGCGCGGGGACCTCCCGAACCTCGAGCTCGCCCGCGCCGTCGGCCTCTCGCCCGCCGCGACCTCGCGCCGCGTGCAGCGCCTGAAGGCCGAGGGCGTGATCGAGGCGATCCGCGCCGTCGTCGTGCCCGAGGCGGTCGGGCTCGCCATCGAGGCCTTCGTGCTGGTCACGCTCGCCACCCACTCCGCGGACGCCGACGCCGCGTTCGCCCGCGCGGTCACGGCGATGCCGAACGTCCTGCGCGCCGACGTGATCGCCGGCGACGAGGACGCGCTGCTGCACGTCGCCGTCTCGTCCCCCGCGGAGCTGCACCGGCTGGTGCTGCAGCTCAAGCGCGCGGGCGCGTCGCGCGCCACTACGATGCTGCGCCTGCAGGCCATCAAGCCCCCCGCCCCCGTCCCGGCATGAGAGCGCTCGCGATCGCCGGCTGCCTGGTCTTCCCGGCCTCCAACCCCTGGAACCAGCGCGTCGACGACCGCCCCGTGCACCCCCGCTCGGACGCGATCATGGCCTCGATCGGGCTCGAGCGGGCCGTCCACCCCGACTTCGGCGCCGGCCGCTGGGAGGGCAAGCCGATCGGGATCCCGATCAACGTCGTCGCGCGCGACACGCGCAAGCAGCGCGTGCGCTTCGCGTATGCGAGCGAGTCCGACCGCGGGCCGTACCCGATCCCGGCCAGGCCGCGCATCGAGGGCGGCTCGGACCGCCACCTGATCATGGTCCAGCGCGGGACCTGCCGCCTGTTCGAGCTCTTCGCCGCCGAGCGCCGCGGCGGCCGCTGGCACGCGGGCAGCGGCGCGATGTGGAACCTGCGCTCGAACAAGCTGCGCCCGCGCGGGTGGACGAGCGCCGACGCGGCGGGCCTGCCGATCCTACCCGGGCTCGCGCGCTACGACGAGGTCGCGCGCGGCGCGATCCGCCACGCCCTGCGCTTCACCGCCTCGCGCACGCGCCGCGCGTTCGTGCACCCCGCCCGCCACTACGCGTCCTCGCTGACCGACCCCGACCTGCCCGCGATGGGCCAGCGACTGCGGTTGAAGGCGGGCGTCGACGTCTCGCGCTTCCCGCGCCAGGCGCGGGTCGTGGCCACCGCGCTCAAGCGCTACGGGATGCTGCTGGCCGACAACGGCTCGGACCTCTACCTCTCGGGCGCGCCCCACCCGCGCTGGAACAACGACGACCTGCGGGCGCTCAAGCAGCTGCGCGGCAGCGACTTCGAAGTCGTGTCCTAGCCGTCGAGGAAGGCCTGGATGTGCTTCGCGCGCGTCTCGGGCCGCTTGGCGTGGTGCAGGCGGTACAGCAGCGAGTAGCGCTCGGTCGCCTTGAGCGCGGCGAAGCGCGCCGCCGCCTCCGGGTGCGCGTCCAGCGCGGCCTGCAGGTCCTCGGGCACGGTGATCTTCGCCGGCGAGTCATAGGCGGCGTCCCAGCGGCCGTCGGCCTTCGCGCGCTCGACCTCCGCCAGCCCCGCGGGCTGCATGGCGCCCGAGGCGATCAGCGCCTCGGCCTTGGCCACGTTGATCTTCGACCACTTCGAGCGCGGCCGCCGGGGCGTGTACTTCTGCTGGAAGTAGGTCTCGTCGAGGCTCTTTCGCTGGCCGTCGATCCAGCCGTAGCAAAGGGCGACATCCAGCGCCTCCGCGGTCGTCACAGAGGGGATGCCGGAGCCTTTCTTGGCCACCTTGATCCAGACGCCGTCGGCGCTCGCGTGGTGCTCGCGCAGCCACGCCTCGAACTCTTCCTTGGTGGCGAACGACAGCAGCTCCATAGGGCCCCGACGGTACACTGGAAGGCCGATGTGCAAGCGCCCGATCACGGCCCTGCTGGCCGCGCTGGCGCTCCTCGCCCTCGTTCCGGCTGCGTCCTTCGCGCAGGATCCGACGCCGACCGCGACCGCCGCGCAGGATGACGGCAGCGCGGCCGAGCCGCCCAAGAACGCGTCCGAGGAGGTCAAGGCGATCTACGACGATTACAGCCGCGACGGCGTGATCGACGTGTGCGAGCACGACCGCGACGACCTCCGGGAGACGTTGGAGACGATCGCGGCGGACTTCGACCGCGACTTCCCGGACTTCCGCGAGGCGATCGAGGCCGGCATCCAGCGCCACGACGGCAACCGCTGCAAGGACGACACCAAGCCGCGGGCGACGCCGACCCCGACCGCGACCCCGGACGACTTCACCTTCGACGACGACGGCACGGACGATCCGGCCCCGCCCGACGACGGCACGCTGCCCGAGGACGACTTCGGCGGCGACGACGGCGGCGCGCTCCCGCCCGAGGACGGCACGCTGCCGCCCGAGGACGGTGCACTGCCCGAGGACGGCGCGCTGCCCGAGGCGACCGTGCCGCCCGCGGCCACCCCGAACGTGGCGCCGGCCGTCACGCCCACGCCGACGCCGACCCCGTTCGTCGTCACCCGCTCGCGCACGGACGCGCTGCTCGTCCCGGGCATCATCATCGGGATCGCGCTGCTTGGCGCGGCGGCGCTCGCCGCGTCCGCGTACGGTCGCTCGCCGCGCGTGCGCCACGCCTGGAGCGAGGCCATGTTCCGCGTCCGCGGGACCTGGGCCGACTTCTCGGACTGGCTCCGCCTGGGGCGCTGAAAATCGCCGTAGGTGCGGGTTCCCGCACCCGGCCGGACCCCGCCGCCCTCTACAATGGAAGGCGTGCATAAGCATTCGTTTTGCAGGAGATTTTCGTTCTCCCGCGACGTGGGCTGACCGTCTCGTGACCAGCGCCGTTCCGTCCGAGGCGCCCTGCAACATCCACCGCCCGCAGATTTGAGGTCCGTGCCGGGAGCCGGCACGCTGAAGGGAGAACGCCCACCATGGAACAGACCACGCCGCAGACCACTCTCGAGCCCGCGTCTCGACCTGCCGAAGCGCTCACGGTTCGGCGACTGTTCACGCGTCCTGGTGTTCATCCCTACGACGAGATCGAATGGGAGCTGCGCACGGCAGCCGTCGGGTCGTTCCGCCAGGAGAACGTCGAGTTCCCGAAGTCGTGGTCGCAGAACGCGACGAACATCGTCGCCCAGAAGTACTTCCGCGGGCAGCTGAACTCGCCGACGCGCGAGCGCTCGGTCAAGCAGATGGTGACCCGGGTGGCGGGGACGATCGCCGACTGGGGCCGTGAGCGCGGCTATTTCGCCTCGGAGGAGGACGGGGACGCGTTCGAGGCCGAGCTCACGCACATCCTGGTCAACCAGATCGCGGCGTTCAACTCGCCCGTGTGGTTCAACGTGGGCTTCGAGGAGTCCCCGCAGTGCTCGGCCTGCTTCATCCTCTCGGTCGAGGACACGATGGAGTCGATCCTCGACTGGAACACGCGCGAGGGCAAGATCTTCCGCGGCGGTTCAGGGTCGGGCATCAACCTGTCCAACATCCGCGGGTCCAACGAGCCGCTGAGCAAGGGCGGGACCGCGTCGGGCCCGGTCTCGTTCATGCGCGGGGCCGACGCCTGGGCGGGCACGATCAAGTCCGGCGGCAAGACGCGGCGCGCGGCCAAGATGGTCGTGCTGGACGTCGACCACCCGGACATCCGCGAGTTCATCTGGTGCAAGGCCAAGGAGGAGGAGAAGGCCGCCGCGCTGCGGGACGCCGGGTTCGACATGTCGATCGACGGCGACGGCTTCCACTCCATCCAGTACCAGAACGCCAACAACTCGGTGCGTGTCTCGGACGAGTTCATGCACGCCGTCGAGGACGACGCGGACTGGCACCTGATCGCGCGCACCACCGGTGAGCCGATCGGCGAGCCGGTCAAGGCGCGCGAGCTGATGCGCGAGATCGCCGAGGCGGCGTGGCGCTGCGCCGACCCGGGCGTCCAGTACGACACCACGATCAACCAGTGGCACACGTGCCCGAACTCGGGCCGCATCAACGCGTCCAACCCGTGCTCGGAGTACATGCACGTCGACGACTCGGCGTGCAACCTGGCGTCGCTGAACCTGATGAAGTTCCGCCGGCCGGACGGCACGTTCGACGTCGAGACCTTCCAGCACGTGGTCGACATCGTGCTGCTGGCGCAGGAGATCATCGTCTCGCCGTCGAGCTACCCGACCAAGGAGATCGGCGACAACGCGCGCGCCTTCCGCCAGCTCGGCATCGGCTACGCGAACCTGGGCGCGTTCCTGATGGCCAACGGCTTCGCGTACGACTCCGACGAGGGTCGCGGCGCGGCAGCGGCGATCACGGCGCTGATGACGGGCCGCTCCTACGCGCAGTCGGCCAAGATCGCCGCGGCGATGGGCCCGTACGAGCGCTACGCGGAGAACCGCGAGGCGCACAACAACGTCATGCGCATGCACCGCGACGCGGCCTACGCCGTGCCGGACGAGGCCGTGGTCGACCAGGATCTGCTGGCCGCCGCGCGCAAGTCGTGGGACGACGCGGTCGCGCTCGGCGAGATCTACGGCTACCGCAACGCGCAGGCCTCCGTGCTCGCGCCCACGGGGACGATCTCGTTCCTGATGGACTGCGACACGACCGGGATCGAGCCCGACTTCTCGCTCGTCAAGTACAAGGAGCTCGTCGGCGGCGGCCAGATGGTGATCACCAACCGCACGGTGCCGATGGCGCTGCGCACGCTGGGCTACGGCGAGGCGGCGATCTCCAAGATCGAGGCCTACGTCGCCGAGCACGGCACGATCGTCGGTGCGCCCGGCCTGGACGAGAAGCACCTGCCGGTCTTCGACGTCGCGGTCGGCGAGCGGCCGATCTCGCCCGCCGGCCACATCAAGATGATGGGCGCGGTCCAGCCGTTCCTGTCGGGCGCGATCTCCAAGACGGTCAACATGCCGCAGACCTCGACGGTCGAGGACATCGCCGAGGCCTACATCCAGGCCTGGCGGCTCGGCGTCAAGGCGCTCGCGATCTACCGCGACGGCTCCAAGACCGCGCAGGCGCTGCGCACCGACGCGCAGAAGGGCCTGCCCGAGGGCCTGCCGGAGAAGGCGGCGGTCGCGCTCGAGTCCGGCGAGCAGATCTACACGCAGGCCGAGGTCGACGAGCTGGTCAAGGCCGCGGTCGAGAAGGCGGTCGCGAAGGCCAAGTCGGGCACGGGCGCCGACGAGCCGCTGCGCAAGCGCATGCCGCGCGAGCGCCAGTCGCTCACGCACAAGTTCTCGCTCGGCGGCCACGAGGGCTACATCACCGCCGGCATGTACGAGGACGGCTCCGTCGGCGAGATCTTCCTGACCGACATCGGCAAGGAAGGCTCGACGCTGCGCGGCATGATGAACTCGTTCGCCACGGCGATCTCGATCGCGCTGCAGTACGGCGTGCCGCTCGAGACCCTGGTGCGCAAGTTCGCCTACATGCGCTTCGAGCCGGAGGGGATCACCACCAACCCGGAGATCCCGTTCGCCAAGTCGATGCCGGACTACATCATGCGCTGGCTCGCCTCGCGCTTCCTGGACGCCGACACCCAGGAGGAGCTCGGCATCCTCACGCCCGAGGTCCGCGCCCGCAAGAGCGGCGAGGACGTCGTCTCCGGCGCCTCCGGCGGCTCCTCCAAGCCGACGAACGGCAACGGCGGCGGCGCCCACGCGGCCACCCCGCCCGCCCCGGCGCCTCAGGCCCCGACCTCCGCGCTCACGGACACCCCGCCCGTCGTCCCGGCGCGCATGATCGGCCTGGACCTCGGCCCGGCCTGCCAGCAGTGCGGCGGCATGATGCAGCGCACCGGCTCGTGCTACACGTGCTCGAGCTGCGGCAACAACACCGGCTGCGGCTGATAGAGAAGGCGGGGCAGCCCCTCCGCCCCACCCCGATCATCCGACCTTCAACAGATCAATCGCCGGAGGGCCGCCGCGAGGCGGCCCTCCGCCGTTGAGATGGCCGTGACACACCCGGTCTCGGGGCCGTTTGTGTCCTTCTCGATGTATCGACCGAGGGGGTGCGGCTCTCTGCTTTCCTCACGGTGAAGCGCAGAGGGGCACCCCCTTCGACGCGCCAGCTCGAATGGGACGAGCACCCTCGTCCTCCGTTGGCCCGTGCCGACGGACTTCGACGCAATCCGCCGTCGGCCGACTACGCTCACGCGCGATGATGCGGAAGTCAGGACCCCTGCTGGCGGTGCTCGCGTGCCTCGCGTTCGCCCAGCCGGCCAACGCGCAGCTGCCGACGCCGGACCCGGCGCTCTACGTCCCGGACTACGGGGCGATGATCGCGCAGGACACGTTCCTGCGCCAGGCGCTCGGGCAGCCGGGTGGCGCGGCCCGTGAGCAGACGGCGAAGGAACGCAAGAAGAAGGCCAAGCGCAAGAAGGCGGCGCCGAAGAAGCCGACGGCGCGCCAGCGCGCGACGCTGCGGTTCGCGCCGGTGGGCGAGGTGACGGCGAAGGTCGACCAGTTCTTCCTCGAGAACTTCGCGGCGCCCGGTGTGGCGCCCGAAGTGGTGCTGGCCGACCTCGCGCGGCTGCGGTCGATCGGCGCCGAGGACATCCGTCGCATCGGCTGGCGCACGACCGACCTCGGCGACGTCGCCGCCTACGGGCTGCTGGTCGGCTACATGGTCGTCAACCAGGAGTCGCGGGCCAACCGCAAGGGCGTGGCGCTGCTGCGACGGGCGGTCGTCGACGAGCTCGCGCGCACGAAGTCGGTCCGCCGCATGGACGACGCCGGCCAGCAGGAGGTGGCCGAGCTGATGCTGCTCCGCATCGCCTACTACACGGGCTGGCGCAACGACCTCGTGGCCAAGGGGGAGATCGGCGCGGCCGAGCAGGTGACGACGTCGCTGCAGCGGTACCTGCGGTCGGTCTACGGCCTCGACGTCAGCGAGCTCCGGCTCGGCTCGCGCGGCTTCCGCAAGCGCTGAACCGCGGTGGGCCCGCCGCGACGCGGCGGGGCCCACCCTCAGCTCGTCAGCGCAGCACCCAGAGCTTCGTCCGCGCGGTCGTGTCGCCCGCGCGGATCAGCAGCAGGTAGGTGCCCGGCGCCAGCCGCTTGCCCTTGCGCCCGGTGGCCGCGACGGTCAGCGTGTTCGTGCCCGCGCGCAGGTTGAGCGCCTTGCTCGTGAACGGCCGGTAGACGCCCGGGACGCGCCGGCCGTTCCGCTTCGGGACGCCGCGGGGCGGTGGGCACTTGGTCGCGCCGCGCTTGCCCTTCAGGCGCTGCAGGCGGATCCGGACGGGCGCGTCCTCGCGCAGCGTGAAGCGGACCTTCATCGTCTGCGTGCGCGCGATCCGGGCGCGCAGGTCGTTCGCGCGCAGGCAGCGCGGGCTCACGGACGCGCCTGTGATGGCCTGGGCGGGCTCCGCGGCCGGTTCCGCGGTCGCGGGCGGCGGGGGCGAGGGCTCCGGCGGCGCCTGCGGCAGCGGCGCGGCGACCACGAGCCGGTGCGTGACGACCTCGCTCTCGTCGCCGTCGCTGTCGGTCGCGCGCAGCCGCAGCGTCCGCTCGCCGGGGCCGCCATAGGTGTGGGTGAGCTCGTGCTCGCCCGCGCCGGCGATCTCGGCGCTCGTGCCGTCGCCCCACTCGAGCGTGCCGGTCAGCTCGTCGTCACCGGGGTCGGCCAACCGCACGCGTACGGCGGTCTCGCCGGACGCCGGCACCGTGTCCGGCGCGACCAGCGACGCGGTGGGCGCCGCGTTGTCGACCGTGACGGTCGCCTCGTACTCGCTGCGGCCGCCGTCACCGTCGAGCACGGCACCCCGCACGGTGATCGTGGCCGGCCCGTCGGGCGCCGGCACCTCGACGCTCCGCCCGCCCGGCTCGAACGTGCCGTCGCCGTCCACGTCCCACTCGAAGGTCAGGTCATCCAGGTCGGCGGCCACGTCCGCGAGGTCCTCGAAACGCAGCTCCGCCGGCGTGCCCTCCGACGTCGTCGCGTCCGCCAGCGACGCGGTCGGCGCCGTGTTCGTCACGTCGATCGTGGCAGTGCGGGTCGCCGTGCTGCCGTCCTTGTCGATCATCACCACGCGCACGGTGTGCGCGCCCGGCCCGTCGAGCTCGCCCGCCGGGATCGTCGCGCTGTCCGCCTCCGTGGCGCTGTCATACGTGCCGCCGCCGACCTCGTAGTCGCCGTCGTTGTCGAAGTCGTAGCCGAAGCGGATGCCCGCGGACCGGTCGGCGTCCGAGCGGTCGTCGACGTCGGACAGGCTGACCGGGACAGGCTCGTCCTCGGCGGCCGCGGCCGGGACGTTGAGCGTCCCCGTGGGCGGGATGTTGTTGACGTTGAGCAACTGCGTGCGGGTGGCGATGCCGCCGTCCTTGTCGATGATCACCACGCGGATCGTCCGCAGCTCCGGCCCGTCGAGCTCGCCGGCCGGGATCGTCACGCCCGGCGTGCGCGTGCCGGTCTCGTAGGTCCCGCCCCCGACCTCGTATTCACCGTCGTTGTCGAGGTCGAAGCCGAAGCGCAAGCCCGCCCGGACGTCGGCGCTCGACGGGTCGTTGAGCCCGATCACGTCGATGTCGAAGGAGGTGCCCTCGGCGATGCCGCTCGGGGCGACGATCGTCCCCCGCGGCGGCGCGTTGATCACCGTCACCGGCGTCGGCCCGACGGTCACCTGCCCGCCGAAGTCGTCGGAGACCCGCAGCCGCAGCGACGCGGGCGCGCCGCCGTCGAACCCGAGCGCGTCGAGTTGCTGCCAGGTGAGCTCGGGTGACGGGCCGGACGCGTCGTCGAACTCGCCGTCGCCGTCGAGGTTCCACGCGTAGGTGAGCGCATCGCCGTCGGGATCGCTCGCCGTGGCCCCGAGCGTCAGGCTCTGGCCCTAGGTCACCTCGAACGGACCGTCGAGCGTGGCCGTCGGCGGCCGGTTCGGGCTCGTGGTGACCGTGGCCGGGCTCGAGTAGGCGGTGCCGCCCTGGTTGACCGCGTACGCGCGCACGGTGTAGGAGGTGCCGCGCGAGAGCCCGGACATCGAGCCGGTGAACGCGCCGGTGCCCGAGCCCCCGTCGAGGTCGACGACGCCGGCGCCGCCGCGCGTCGGCGTCGGGCAGACGCAGTAGACGAAGCCGCGCCGGGAGACCGTGCCGCTGCCGTCACCCGTGACGCTCGCGGACAGCGACGCCGACGTCTGCGTCACCGCCGAGGAGGTCACGCTGCCCAGCGTCGCCAGGTCCGGCGCCCGCACCCCGAGCAGCGCCGCCGTCCACGCGTTCTCCGTGAGCGGGGTCGGCGCGGTCCACGACCAGGTTATCGACTGGGCGTCCTCCCCGTACATGTTGCCGAGCACTCGCAGCGGACCGTCGTCGCCGCTGTCGCCCCACGGCCCGCCGGCCGGCGTCACGCTCAGGTTCGTCATGGTCGTCGCGTCGGCCCCCGTCAGCACGCCGATCAGGTAGTCGACGGCCCGCCCGGGCGTCGGCAGGGACACGGTTGCGCTGGTGGCGACCGAGTCGCCCGCGTTGCTCGCGGCGCCGAGGATCGGGTTCGTGCGGTGCGCGCCGGTGAGCTGCGCCGCGGCGAAACGGACCGGCGTCGCGCCGGACACGACGAAACGGACGTCGCCGAACGACGTGTCGGGGTTCGAGAGCGTCCAGATCTCAGTGCGCGTTCCGTGCTCCGCGCGCTGGACCTGCCGCGTGAAGTCCTGCGTGCCGTGATGGACCCTCTCGACCGTGACGCCCTCCCGCACCGAGATCGCGGCGAACCACATCTGGTCGGGATGATCCGTCGGGACGAGACGGAGCGTTCCCGCCCCGGAGAAGGTCGGGGCGCCGGCGGTCTTCCCATCGATCAGCTGGACGTCGGCGGAGGCTCCGGCAGGGAGCAGTGCCAGGAGCGCCAACGCGGCAAGCACCGAAGCGAGTTTCATTGCGCGACGCTAACCGACGCGCTCTCCCGTTCGCAGTGAAAACTGGCTCGTTGGCGCTCATGTGGACCGATGTCACTTTCTAGAGCGTGCAGGCCCGCGGGTCGCCGGACTCGAAGCCGGCGTACCAGGCGCCGCGCCGCTGCTCGGGCGTGCCGTGGTGGCCCGGATCGTCGCGGTTGAAGTCGCCGACGGCCAGCGCGGCGTCGAGCGCCTCCTGCACGTCAGTCTCGTCCAGTCGCTGCTCGTCGTAGACGTGCTTGGCCCAGGAGCCGGCGAAGCAGTCGGCCTGCAGCTCGTAGGCGACCGTCGGCAGGCCGCGCTCGAAGAGCCCGAGCTCGTTCTGGATCTGGTGGCCGTACTCGTGCGCGACGATGTAGGCGACGGCGAAGTCGCCGTACGTGCGCCCGAAGCCCTGCGAGCTGCCCGGAAGCGCCTGGTCGAGCGCGCCGGTGGCGATCGCGTCCGCGAAGGCCTCGCTGATGTAGATCGTGTCGTCAGCCGGGCAGTAGGCGGCGGCGCCGTCGCCCATCGCGTTCGCGCCGCAGGCGCTCTGGACGGATTGGCCGGCCGGGATCCAGGCGTAGCGCACGCGCGGCTCGTCCAGCCCGGCGCGCTCGAAGACGCCGGTCCAGTAGCGGTCGGTGTCCTGCGTCACCGCGGTCAGGAACTCGCCCGTGGTCTGCGGCTCGTCCGCGTCCGGCGTGAACGCGTCCGCGACCGGCGAGGCCACGAGCGCGACGGCGGCGAGCACGGCGGACCCGGTGAGGATTCGTCGAAACGTCTTGGTCACGCGAGTGGTTATGGCGGCCCGCCCTAAGCGGGCGGCGGCGCCGCACGTAAGCGTTGCCGAAGACGCCTTGAGCCGCTTTAGGCCGAATCAACATTTGTCCGAGGGCGAGTCAGCCGCCTGACGGCTATCTTCACTGACACGGTGTCGAGTTAGCGCCACGGAGGCCCAGGCACCCCACTCCCCACATACCGCCGCGCGGGATGAACGGATCACCCCGCACGCGCAGTAGCTCCCACGGATCACAAGGAGGCTGATCCCCATACGTTCCCTCGCAGTGGCGGGAGCACTCGCCGTGCTCGCCGCCGGAGCGGTCCCGGCGACCGCATCCGCCACCAACAGCGTGATCGCACCACGGACCGTGTGCGTCACCCCCACCAAGGACGCCACGAACACGGTCGTCGGCTACTGGGCCACGTTCACCTATACGGCGAGCGGGCTCACCGGCCAGGGCAAGAACATCCCGGCCGGCAACAAGAACCAGGTCACGATCGGCGGCTCGCCCGTCGTGTTCACGCAGAGCGGCCAGCAGCCCTGGATCGAGCGCTTCGTCAACACGACGCAGCCGAAGTACGCGTTCCAGATCTGGTTCCCGGCCAACAGCACCGTCGAGTGGACCGTCACGGCCGACGTGACCCGCTCGGCGAGCGCCAACAAGAACACCGCCCACTGCGGCGAGAACGGCCTGCCGGGCGAGCCTGGCACCCCCGGTGAGCCGGGTGAGCCGGGCGCCCCGGGGCTCTCGCCGCTGATCGAGGAGCTCGAGCCCAGCCTCGAGTACCCCAACGGCGCCATCCGCATCACCGAGCGCACGTACGGCTCCAACGGCGAGATCGTGCTCGGCCAGCAGTACGTCGTGCGCAACGGCGCCGACGGCAAGGACGGCAAGGACGGCCTCTCGCCGCTGATCGAGGTCCTCGAGCCCAGCGACGAGTACCCCAACGGCGCCATCCGCGTCACCGAGCGCTCCTACGACGAGGACGGCGAGATCGTCCTCGGCCAGCAGTACGTCGTGCGCAACGGCAAGGACGGCAAGGACGGCCTCACGCCGACCATGACCGCCCTGCCCGTCGGCGATGAGCGCTGCCCGGCCGGCGGCGTCGAGATCGCCGCCGCCGAGACCGTCTACGTCGTCTGCAACGGCCGCGATGGCAAGGACGGCGTCGACGGCAAGGACGGCGTCGACGGCAAGGACGGTGTCAACGGCAGCAACGGCGCCGACGGCGCGCCGGGCACGACGACGATCGTCTACATGACCGCGCCCGCCACCACCGAGAGCCGCGGCGCCGTGCTGGCCGCGACCGCCGAGAACAAGGGCTCCAAGCGCGTCGCCAAGCTGAAGATCGTCGCCCGCAAGGGCAAGAAGATCAGCAACCTGAAGGTCCGCGTCGAAGGGCGCCGGGTGAAGGTCAAGCGCACCGGCAGCCGCACCTGGACGGCGACGGTCGACCTGCGCGGCCTGCCGCGCGGCACCTACGCCGCCGAGGTCACGGCCCGCGTCAACGGCCGCCGGGTCACCCGCAAGCACCTCTACCGCGTGCTCTACGGCAACCCGAAGGGCGGCGCCAAGACCGGCCTGAACGCCACCGGCTTCGTCCGCCTGTAACCCGGTTCGGGTCATCGTCGGCGCCGCAGATGTAGTCTGCGGCGCCGAACGAGTACCCGATCTGGGAGGCCTCTGTGAGAGGGAAAGGGTTCGTGTTCGGCGCGCTCGGCGCGTCGCTGTTGTTTGCGCCGGCGGCGCTCGGCGCCTCGAAGAACGTCCAGCACGTGCGGACGATCCCCGAGGCGAAGATGGCCACGGCGATCAACTTCCTCGAGTACAAGCAGGGCCGGCACAAGCTCGACGTGATGCTGGTGACCGGCCGCTTCGGCCTGAAGGCCTACTCGCTCGAGAACCCGGCCAAACCGAAGCTGCTGGACGAGATCTCGTCGGAGCGGCTCAAGCTCGAAGGCGACCCCGACGTCGACCTCGGGCCGCCTGACACGTCCAACCCGACGTCGACGTTCTGGCAGAACGAGGACATGGACGTCGACCAGGGCCGCAAGCTGGTCCTGATCTCGCGCGACCCGCGCGCGTACGCCGGCTCCACCTCGCGCGAGCCCGGCGAGCCCGACCCCAACGGCGCCACGAACATCGCCGGGGTCTACATCGTCGACGCGCGCGACCCCGAGGCGCTGCGCCTGCTCGCGTTCCAGCAGCTGCCGGCGGGCCACACCACGACCTGCATCAACGACTGCAAGTGGCTGTGGACCGGCGGGCCCGCGTCCACGACGCGCCAGCAGAACGAGCTCGGCTGGACCGGCGGGCGGCCGATCATCGTCACCGACCTGCGCAACCCGAGCCGCCCGAAGGCGTACCCGATGCAGCCCGTCGACCTCTTCCGGCGCGACGGCGTCACGTCCTACTCGCATGACGTCCAGGTCGACGACGCCGGGATCGCCTGGGTCTCGGGCGACGGCGGGACGCGCGGCTACTACACCGACGGCCGCCACTACGACCCGCTCGAGCGCCGGCACCGCCAGGCGACGCCGCTGAAGCCGATCCCGTACGCGGGCGGCGGGCTCCCCGCCGCCGTGGTCGGCGACGAGGACGGCGGCTTCGAGCACAACGCGTGGCGCCCGGTCGGCAAGAACGCGCCCAAGGGCGACCCGCGCTACCGCAAGGGCGAGCTGCTGCTGGCGACCGAGGAGGACTTCGGCCCCGCCGAGGACGCCTGCCGCAACCAGGGCCAGTTCACGATCGCGTCGCTGAAGGGCAGCTACGACGGCGAGGCCTGGCGCTCGACGCCGCAGAAGCCGTTCCGGCTGCAGGTCGTCGGCAAGTGGTCGCCGTACGGGCAGGAGGGCTCGCGGCCAGCGGGCCAGTACAACCCGCTGGCGAACTTCTGCTCGGCGCACTACTTCGACGTCGACGGCAGCCTCGTCACGTACGCCTGGTACGGCGAGGGCACGCGCTTCCTGGACATCTCCAACCCCGCCAAGCCGCGCCAGGTGGCGTACTGGCGGCCCGATGACGGCATCGTCTGGGCCTCCTACCTGCGCAACGGCTACGTCTACACCGCCGACCGCACGCGCGGCGTCGACATCCTGCGCCTGACCGGCGGCGCGAAGGCGGCGATGGCCAAGCGCAAGGAGGTCGTCGCCCCGCCGATGTCGCGCAAGCAGCAGCGCTTCCTCGCCGCCCAGGCGGCGAACGTGCGGCCCGACCCGGCGACGGGCGGCCTCTGCCTGCTGCCGTCCTACTAGCCCGACCGCGAGGGGCCTGCGGGCCCCTCGCC
>Ga0182742_1002946_pt1 | contig 17649 bp, 16 predicted proteins | sample eDN5th37CBELigMG_FD_128880 | JGI IMG/M metagenome (GOLD analysis project Ga0182742, IMG submission 128880) | Enriched Miracle-Growth compost microbial communities from Emeryville, California, USA - eDNA 5th pass 37_C BE-Lig MG (version 2)... ...
GCGGCAGGTCTATCGGCATCTCGAATTGAAACGCTGGAGCGAAATCCTCAAGCGTCCGTGCAATCTCGAACCGGCCTTTCATCCGGTTGCCGACCGCCGCGCCTGTTATCTCGTGATCGCAGCGATGCAGCGCGGTCTCGACTGGAGCCGGCTGACCAATGCCGTGCTGCGCGCGGTGTGGGTCGAGGATCGCAACATCGCCGATCACGCAACGCTGATTGCCATCGCCGACGAGAATGGTTTCGACGGAAGGGCATTGCTTGCGGCAACCGAGGACGAGGCGGTGAAGGCCGAATACCAGCGCAATACCGAGGAGGCGGTCAGCATCGGTGTGTTCGGCGCACCGACCTATGTCTACGAAGGCGAACAATTCTGGGGTCAGGATCGCCTGCTGATGCTCGAATACCGGCTGGCGCAAAAGCATGGCCTGCCGACCGACGGTTTCCATTTCGGTTGATCGCGGGCGGCGGCGCGCGCCGGTTCTTTCCAGATTGTCCCGCAGAGCCCGGCTTTCGCCGGGCTTTGCATGTCCGCCGGCAGAACCCACCGGCGCCTGACTGTTTGCTAGGCAGCCGTGGCGCTGGTTTGTGCGGTGCCGCAAACGGCGCGGCCTCCACCTGTCGCGACACACCTGATTTCCCTTCCAAGTCAGTCTCTTAGAGCCGCCGGCGCGAAGTGGCACGGGGTTTGATTCCGATCCCCCGGGAGCCGGCGGGGGCGGCACAGCCGTGCAGGCCGGGTCCCGAGTGAGACAGCCCGAAACGGCGTACGCCGCGTCGGGCCAACGGGGATCGAACCACATGAAAATCGTCATGGCCGTCATCAAGCCATTCAAGCTCGACGAGGTCCGCGACGCCCTGACCGCGATCGGGGTGCACGGCATGACCGTCACGGAGGTCAAGGGCTACGGCCGACAGAAGGGGCACACCGAAATCTATCGCGGCACCGAATACGCCGTGAGCTTCCTGCCCAAAATCAAGATCGAGGTCGCGGTCGACTCGGGTCAGGTCGAGAAGGTCATCGAAGCCATCGCCGGCGCCGCCAAGACCGGCCAGATCGGCGACGGCAAAATCTTCGTCCTCGACCTGGAAGCCGCCGTGCGCATCCGCACCGGCGAGACAGACGTCTCCGCCCTCTAAGCGAACGATTCGGACAGGAGCTCTATCATGTCGTTCAAGTTTCCAACACGGGCGGGAGTGACCACCGCGCTTTCTGCCGCGGCCGTGCTCGCGATGTCGTCAGCGTTCGCGCAGGACAAGCCCACACCCAAGCTCGATACCGGCGACACCGCCTGGATGCTGACCTCGACCGTGATCGTCCTGATGATGACGGTCCCCGGCCTCGCCCTGTTTTACGCCGGCATGGTGCGCAAGAAGAACATCCTCGCCACGCTGATGCAGAGCTTTGCGATCTGCTGCCTGATCAGCATCCTTTGGATGATCTGCGGTTATTCGCTCGCGCTCTCTGAAGGTCCCGCGGGCACGAATGCCTATATCGGCGGCCTGTCCAAGGCCATGTTCGCCGGCGTCACCAATGACTCGCTGTCCGGCACGATCCCGGAATGGGTCTTCATCACGTTCCAGATGACCTTCGCAATCATCACGCCCGCACTCATCACGGGCGCCTTTGCGGAACGCATGAAGTTCTCGGCGATGCTCTGGTTCATGGCCCTGTGGTCGCTCTTGGTCTATGTGCCGATCGCACACTGGGTCTGGGGCGGCGGCTTCCTCGCCACCGCGGGCGTGCTCGACTTCGCAGGCGGCACCGTCGTCCATATCAATGCCGGTATCGCAGGCCTTGTTGCCTGTATCATCCTCGGCAGGCGCAAGGGTTACGGCACCGCCAATCTGGCGCCGTATAACCTCACCTACTCGCTGATCGGCGCCTCTCTGCTGTGGGTCGGCTGGTTCGGCTTCAACGCCGGCTCGGCGCTCGTCGCCGGCGGCCTCACCGGCGTCGCAATGCTCAACACGCAGGTTGCGACAGCCGCGGCCGCGCTGGCCTGGATGTTCTGCGAATGGTCGGTCGTGAAAAAACCGAGCCTCCTCGGCATCATCTCCGGGGCGATCGGTGGTCTCGTGGCGATCACCCCGGCGGCAGGCTTTGTCAATCCGACCGGCGCGCTGATCATCGGCGTCGTGGCCGGCATCGGCTGCTACATCGCTGCGGTTCACATCAAAAAGGCGCTTGGCTACGATGACTCGCTCGACGTCTTCGGCGTCCATGGTGTGGGCGGCATCATCGGCGCGATCCTGACCGGCGTCCTCGCCGACGCGGCGATCAACGAAGCCGGCAAGGATGCGAGCATCGGATTGCAAGTCTACGGCGTCGCCGTCACGATCGTCTACACGGCTATCGTCAGCGCCATCATCCTGTTCGTCATCAATGTGGCGATCGGATTGCGTGTCACACCGGCTCAGGAAGAAGAAGGGCTCGACATCACCCTGCATGGAGAATCCATTCAGGAGTAATCACGATTCGCGCGGCGGGGCGTTACCCGGCACCGCCCCTCGCCGAATGGAAGCTCCGGTCGCAAGACCGGAGCTTCTTTTGTTGATCAGCTCGGGATGTCGGCAATGCCCGGCTTGCGTGACTCTTCAGACTCGGATTTGGCTCTCGCTGGCTCAGTCCAGCCGGCATCGGCGACAGCCTGTTCGCCTTCCTGCATCGCGCTGTCATAGACGCGTTCGGCGACCTGCATGGCCTTGTCGCTCTGTTCGCGCAGGGTATCCAGCGCGCGATCTTTCAGATCATCGCTCGCGCGTCCCATCAGACGGTCCTCGGCTTCCGTCCTCGGCATCATGCAGCCAATCGCCGCTCCGAGCGCAAGTCCGAGTGCGCCGAGCAACAGCGGCTGCTCGCGCATCAGGCTTGTGAGCCGATCGCCGGCCGCCCGCTGAAACCGCGCGGCCTTATGGCGGGTGGCGTCGGCGGCCTGATACATGCGATTGGAGGCATCGGCGGCGGTGCCGGCCGCCGACTCATAGGCCTGACCGGCACGATCTCGCATCGCGTTCATGCCATCGGCCATGCGCGAGGCGGCACCGCTCGCACTGTCTGCAAAGCGCGAGGCTGCATCGCTTGCACTATTTGCAAAGCCCGAGGCCGCGTCGCTTGCACTGTCTGCAAAGCCAGCCACCGTGGCGGCTGCGCCGTTGCGGGCCGAGCGCGCGCTGCGTTGTACGTCGTAACCATCGGAGCCGTAACCATAGGAGCCGCGATCGCGCCGCGCCAGCATCAGCCACGCCAGACCTGCGCCGACAAGCGCCACCGGCAGCGGGTTGTTCTTCGCCTGCTGTCCGAGATTGCGGGTAAATTGCGCAACGCCGCCGTCGCGAACGAGGCTCAGCCCCTCGTCGAGCATGCCGCCGGGACTGAGACGTGAGCGCAGACGATCCAGCGAGGCTTCAAGATTGGCGCGCGCGTCTTCGGCATCGCGTCCGGCTTGCGTCGTCTCTTCGCTTTTCATGTCCGCACCTGTTGTTTGGCGAGGGAGGCGTCGTTCCGCAATTGGCGGATCGTGGCGTGCGGAACGAGTTTGTCCGCCTTGAAACTGCGGATGCCGGCAAAGAGAAGGATGAGGCCAATCACCAGCGCCGCGCCGCCGACGATCGCGGCTGCGAGCGTGGGATCCATGCCCTGATCCGCCAGAGCGCTGACCAGCGCAGTCATCAGCACGACCAGCGCGGGAATGAGCAGCACAGCGCCGATCACCAGCATGGTCACGCCGCGGGTGACCTGACCCATCTTGTCGCTGACTTCCGCACGAACGAGGCGCACCTCGCTGCGGAACAGCGCCGAACCGTCGGCGACGACATCCGCGAACAGGTCGGGCAACGCCCGCCGCCGCAGACCCGCGCCTTGTGTCATCTCGTCCATCAGCGGCTCCTTACAGGTTGGGCGAAGGGTGATAGGGCTGTTCCGGCGTACCGGACTGCTTTTCACCGGAGGTCTTGAGGAAGCGCGCCAACACGAGGCCGGCGGCAAAGCTGCCAGCCATGAAGGTCAGCGGCTGGCGGCGCGCGAAATCGTGGATCGTGCCGTAGATGTCGCGGACATCCTTGCTCCGGAACGACCGGGACATCCGGTCGAGCCCGTCAGCGGCTTCGTGCAGCAGGCCGGCCATTCCCGAATTCGAACCGTCAAGCGACTCGGCCGCCTTGTGCGCCGCCTCCGCCAGCGACTGGACCTGATCGAGACCGGCATCCTTCTGGGCGTTGGCGAAACCCTTCAGCTTCTCGCGGGTGCCGCCGAATGCACGTTCGCCCTGACCATCCGAGCCGCTTCCGTTTGAGCGCGAACCGGACCGGAACCCGTCGCCCCCTTCACGCTGATAGCCGTGCTCATGGGTTTCGCTCATAAGGGATAACCTCCGCGGGTACTCCGCATTTTGCGGTTCTTGCGTTTTTGCAAAGACGTGTGAGGTCCAACCGCAGCGACGCAGCGCGGTTCCTTATCGTTAAAGAAATTCGTCCACGTCCCCTGCAGGTTGCCGCATTCGGGTGTCAGGACCGCTGCGGTCGATGGTTAATCGGACCTTAACCAGCCCGGCCTAGGCTCGCGCAATATCGAGTAATCCGGCCGAAATGCGCGTGATGTTCATGAATGCCGCCGAACGCGAACAGCCTCCCTCGTCGGCGCGGACGGCGCAAACGCGTGCGCAGAACCGCTCGGCTTTCGCGCGGCTGAACGACCTGCTGGCGCCGATCGAACCCGGCAAACCGGCCATCAACTGCGCCGTGGGCGAGCCGCAGCACCCGTTTCCGGCCTTTGCCGGGCCGGTTTTTGCGCAGCATCTTGCCGATCTCGGCCGTTATCCGGCCAACAAGGGCACCGACCTGTTCCGCAACTCGGTCGGCCGCTGGCTGAGCCGCCGCTACGCCCTGCCCCGCCCGCTCGATCCCGAAACCGAAATCCTGGTGCTGAACGGCACCCGCGAGGGCCTGTTTCTGGCCGCGCTGGCCGCCGCCGGCTATGCCGCGCCGTCCGTCGCAAGACCCGCGATTCTTGTGCCCAATCCCTGCTACGGGGCTTATTCGGCCGGCGCCGCGGCCTCGCATTGCGAGACCGTGTACATGCCCGCGACGGCGGCAAGCGGCTTTCTTCCCGATCTCGATGCGCTCGATGAAACGCTGCTCGCGCGAACGGTTGCCTTTTACCTCGCCTCCCCCGCCAATCCGCAAGGCTCGGTGGCCAGTCGCGATTACCTCTCGCGTCTTGTCGCGCTCGCCCGCAAGCACGGTTTCATGATTTTTTCCGACGAGTGCTATTCGGAAATCTATTTCGGCGAAAAGCCGACCGGGATTCTGGAAGTTGCGGGACCGGATTACGCCAGCACCGTTACATTCAACTCGCTGTCAAAGCGCTCGAACCTGCCCGGTTTGCGCGTCGGATTCGTCGCCGGCGACCGAACGTTCCTTGCGCGATTTCTCGAATATCGTAACAACGCCGCTCCGCAGGTGCCGATGCCGGCGCAGGCGGTGGCCGCAGCAGCGCTCGATGACGAAGAGCACGTGATTGAGAACCGCAAGCTCTATGCACAGAAATTCGACTTGGCCGACCAGATCATCGGCGATCGCTACGGCTACAGGCGTCCGGGCGGCGGCTTCTTCCTGTGGCTCGACGTGTCGGCGCAGGGCGGCAGCGTGACGGCGACGGAGCGCCTGTGGCGCGAAGCCGGCCTGCGCGTGCTGCCCGGCGAATATGCCTCCTTCACCGCGAACGACGGCGGCAATCCCGGCCGCGACTATATCCGCGTCGCCATGGTGCATGACAACGCGGCCACCGCCGAGGCGCTGCACCGCCTCGTGGCCGTGCTCGGGTGATGCGCATGCCGGCCATCAGTCAACGCGGGCTCGACCGCTTCGAGTTTCTCTCCGACGATTTGCGCAACGCAATCCGCAAGCGGGTTGGCGAGCTTTTTGGCCTGGCGCTACTGCTCGTCGCACTGCTGCTGACCGTCGCCCTCGCCACCTGGTCGGTGCAGGACCCGAGCCTCAGCCACGCGACCGATGCGCCGGTGCGCAATTGGCTCGGCCGCTCCGGCGCGATCTTCGCCGATCTGTCGATCCAGCTGTTCGGGCTGGCGTCGGTACTGCTGGTGCTGCCGCTCGCAATGTGGGGGTGGCTGCTGCTGACGCACCGCGCACCCGGCCGCCCCGGAACGCGCGCACTGTTCTGGCTTGCCGCACTCGTCCTGGGCGCCGCTTTCGCGTCCTGCCTGCCGCGTACCGCCGGCTGGCCGCTGCCCGCCGGAATGGGCGGCGTGACCGGTGATGCCCTTCTCAAGGCGCCGCTCTGGCTGTTGGGCGGCGTGTTGTCGGGAACCAGCCGGATTGTGCTTGCGAGCGTGATCGGCGCGGCGGCGCTTGCCGCCATTGCCGTCGTGCTTGGCTTCGGCCTGCGTCAAAGCGGCGATCTCGTGCAGGACATTCACCGCGAAGCCGAGGAGTTCGAGGAAGACGAAGAGCGCACTTCGGTTTCACTCGGCTGGATCGTGCATCTCCTGCTCAGCGCCAAGGCGCGCGTCGCGCTGTTCATCCGCCGCCGTCTGTCGGGTGACGACGAGTTGATGGCACGGCCCGCGACGCGGCCCGCCGCGCGCGCGGAACCGCGCCTGCAGCAGGCCGAACTGCAGGACGAGCAAGATTACGAGGAGGAAGACGACGAAGAGGAGGAAGAGGAGCAGGAGCCGGAAGAGCCCGCACCCCGGCCGCGCAGGGCGCGCGCCCAGCCGCAGCCGAAGGCGCGCCGCTCCGGCGCCTTCGCTCTGCCGGCGCTGAACCTGCTCGCCGCGCCCAAACCCGGCGACAAGGCGACCCTCAGCACCGAGGAGATCGAGGAACACGCGGAGGCGCTGGAAAGCGTGCTGGAGGATTTCGGCGTCAAGGGCGAGATCATCAATGCGCGCCCGGGCCCGGTGGTGACGCTGTACGAACTCGAGCCGGCGCCCGGCATCAAGTCGTCGCGCGTGATCGGGCTCGCCGACGACATCGCGCGTTCGATGAGCGCGGTGTCGGCGCGTGTCGCCGTCGTTCCCGGCCGCAACGCCATCGGCATCGAACTGCCGAACGAATTTCGCGAGAAGGTGTATTTCCGGGAGATGCTGGCCTCCCCCGAATACAACAACACGCCGGCCAAGCTGCCGCTCTGTCTCGGCAAGACCATCGGCGGCGAGCCCGTGGTGGTCGATCTGGCGCGCATGCCGCATCTTCTGATCGCCGGAACCACCGGTTCGGGCAAGTCGGTGGCGATCAACACCATGCTGCTGTCGCTGCTTTACAAGCTGCGACCGGATCAATGCCGGCTCATCATGATCGATCCGAAGATGCTCGAACTGTCGGTCTATGACGGCATCCCGCATCTCCTCACGCCGGTCGTCACCGATCCGAAGAAGGCGGTGGTCGCTCTCAAATGGGCGGTGCGCGAGATGGAAGAGCGCTACAAGAAAATGTCGAAGCTCGGCGTGCGCAACATCGACGGCTACAACACGCGCGTCAACGAAGCCAAGGCCAAGGGCGAAACGCTCACCCGCACCGTGCATACCGGCTACGACAAGGAAACCGGCGAAGCAATTTACGAAACCGAGGATCTCGCATTCGAGGAATTGCCCTATCTCGTGGTCGTCGTCGACGAGATGGCCGACCTGATGATGGTGGCGGGAAAAGACATCGAAGGCGCGATCCAGCGTCTTGCGCAGATGGCGCGCGCCGCCGGCATCCATGTCGTGCTCGCGACCCAGCGTCCATCGGTCGACGTCATCACCGGCACGATCAAGGCGAATTTCCCGACCCGCATCTCGTTCCAGGTGACATCGAAGATCGACAGCCGCACCATTCTCGGCGAACAGGGCGCCGAGCAGCTGCTCGGCCAGGGCGACATGCTCTACATGGCCGGCGGCGGCCGCATCAGTCGCGTCCACGGACCGTTCGTCGCCGACGACGAGGTCGAGAAGGTTGTGCGTCACCTGAAGACGCAGGGCGTGCCGCAATATCTCGAAGAGGTCACGCGCGACGAAGCCGAAGACGAGGACGGCGCGGTGTTCGACAATACCGGCATGGGCGCGGAAAAGGACCTCTACCAGCAGGCGGTCGAGGTGGTGCTGCGCGACCGCAAAGCCTCAACCAGCTACATTCAGCGGCGGCTCCAGATCGGCTATAACCGGGCAGCCTCGCTGATGGAACGGATGGAACAGGAAGGTGTGGTCGGACAGCCCAACCACGCCGGCAAGCGGGAAATTCTGATCGAGGAAGGGGCCAGCCGGTTCGGGTGAGATGGCGCGTTTTGAAGCGACACACTCAGTGCGCTTTCCGCCCTGCAAGGGCAGGGCAATCGCATCTGACCACGGCATGCACGGTGCGCTCCCTCTCCTGAAAGGGGGAGGATGGGGAGGGGTCAGATATTGCATGAGTTGCGAAGGATCGACCCCCACCCGACTGCCTCAGCTTACGCTTCGACAGGTACCTCCCCCTTTCAGGGGGAGGTAAGACCGCCGGCAGCCGCTTGAGAATCGGCCTCATGCCGATTAACTCGGGCAGGGGCCGCCAAAACGCCATCGCCAGGGCCTAAAGGCCGGGCAGGAGTGGAAAATATGATGCGGACGCTGCCGAGCTTATGTGCCATCGCGGTGAGCGGCCTTGCGGCTGCGGCGCTGACCCTGTCCGCGTCGGCGCAAACGGTGCCGCTGCCAAAGCCTGCGCCGCTTGCGAAAGCCGGCGATATCATGGTCGCACAGGCGCAGCGCCCCGTGCCTCCCGGCAGCATTGGAACGCCGCCGGCCCCTGTCCGTCCGAATGCGCCTGTCGGCAAGCCGGGCGAAGCCACGGCTTTCGACGCCGGCCAGCGTGCGCTGGTCGACCGCATTTCCGGCTACCTCTCGGGCATGCGGCAGGTGGTCGGCCGGTTCGTGCAGGTCGGGCCGGATGGCCGCAAGACTCAGGGCGACCTGTTCCTGCAAAAACCCGGCAAGCTGCGGTTCGAATATGACGACCCAAGCCCGATCCAGCTGATCGCCGACGGCACCTCGCTGGTGGTGCGCGACCGCCGGCTGGCGACCCAAGACCTTTACCCGCTCGGCCAGACCCCGTTGCGCTTCCTGCTGGCCGACAAGGTCGATCTGTTGCGCGACACCAACGTGGTCGGCGTCTATTCCGACGACATCTTCTCGACGGTGGTGATCGAGGAGAAGCAGACGCTCGGCGGCCGTCACAAGCTGATGCTGATGTTCGACGCCAAGGACCTGACGCTGAAGCAGTGGACGGTCACCGATCCGCAGGGCTTCGACACCACCGTCGCCATCTACAATCTCGACATGACCAAGAAGCCGGACCCGGCTCTGTTCAAGATCAATTACGAACGGATGCATTGATCATCCCTCCCCTGAAAGGGGAGGGTCGCCTGCCGAACGAAGTGAAGGCAGGCGGGGTGGGGTCATTTCAGCAAAGCACGGAGCCCCAACCCGGCTCGCATTCGCTCGCCACCCTCCCCCGCAAGCGGGGGAGGGACGATCTCGCATCACTCCTCCGCGACCGAGATCAGCCGAGCGCCGCGCCGGAAGGTCAGCCAGCTCCACAGCCAGGTGATCGCGACCACGAAGCGGTTGCGCAGTCCGATCAGAAAATAGATGTGGGCGACGCCCCAGAACCACCACGCCAGAAATCCGGTCAGCTCCAAGCGTCCGATCTTTACCACCGCCGCACGCCGTCCGATCGTTGCAAGATCGCCGGCATGCCGGTAGCGGAACGGCTCGGTGTGCGCCCGCCCTTCGGTACGGGCGGCGATCACGCGGCCGATATAGCGGCCCATCTGCTTCGCCGCCGGCGCGATGCCAGGAATCTGCGCGCCACGCACCGCGGCGAGATCGCCTGCGACGAACACATTCGGCAGGCCCGGCACCGAGAGATCGGCATCGACGATGACACGGCCAGCGCGATCCTGTTCGGCGCCGAGCCATTGCGCAACAGGTGAAGCAACCACGCCCGCAGCCCAGACGATGGTCGAGGCCGCGATCCGTGAGCCATTGCCGAGCGTCACGCCCTCGCGCGTGCAGTCGGTCACGCGGCTGTCAACCATGACCTCGACGCCCATGCCTTCGAGGGTTGTTGTGGCATAGTACGAGAGATTGTCGGGCAAGGCCGGCAGGATGCGCGGGCCTGCCTCGATCAACACGATGCGCGACATCCGCGGATCGATGCGCCGGAAATCCGCGCGCAGCGTTTCGTGCGCGACTTCCGCCATGGCACCCGCCATCTCGACGCCGGTCGGGCCGCCGCCAACCACCACGAAAGTGAGCAGCCTGCGGCGGACCGCGTCGTCGTCGGCAATTTCCGCCCGTTCAAAGGCGAGCAGAAAGCGCGCGCGAATGTCGCGCGCGTCCTCGATCGTTTTGAGTCCGGGCGCGGCGGCGGCCCATTCGTCATGGCCGAAATAAGCATGCGTCACGCCGCAGGCGAGCACGAGATAATCGTAGGGAAGCGACAGCGAGTCGGCCTGCACGGTCCGCGTCCCGGTTTCGACCGCCGTCACCTGTGCCATCACCACGCGCAGGTTGCTCTGGCCGCTGACAATGGCGCGGATCGGCCAGGCGATATCGGCCGGCGACAGAGTGGCGGTCGCCACCTGATAGAGCAGCGGCTGGAAGCAATGGTGATTCTGCCGGTCGACCAGCACGATATCCACAGGCGCACGGGCAAGCGCGCGCGCCGCTTCGAGCCCGGCAAAACCGCCGCCGACAATGACGACGCGAGGCCTGCGCGATTCCGTGACCATTGCGACTCCGTTCGATCGAGGTCCGAGGCCGGCAAAGGCGCCGCTTTGCTGGAAATTCCGCAGCGTCAGCTCTATTAAGGCTCACATGACGTTGAAGATCACGACTTGGAATGTCAATTCGGTGCGCTTTCGCATCGATCTGGTAGCAAAATTCATCAAGGCGACGCGGCCCGATATCCTGTGCCTGCAGGAAACCAAGTGCCCCGACGACAAGTTCCCGCTCAAACGGTTCAAGCGGCTGGGCTACGAGCATGTCGCGATCAATGGACAGAAGGGCTATCACGGTGTCGCCGTGCTGTCGCGGCTGCCATTCGATGAAACCAGCAAGCGCGGCTTTTGCGGGGTTAACGACTCGCGCCACATCTCGGTGACGCTGGGCGAACGCGCCGGCTTGAAGGACCAGATTGTCGTTCACAATCTGTATGTGCCGGCCGGCGGCGATATTCCCGATCCCGAGGTCAATCCAAAATTCCGGCACAAGCTCTCGTTCCTCGACGAGATGCGCGCCTGCAAGGACGTGCATGTCAACGGGCATGCGCGCGCCATCCTGCTCGGCGATCTCAATGTTGCGCCGCGCGAGCATGATGTCTGGAGCCACAAGCAGCTGCTCAACATCGTCTCGCACACGCCGGTCGAAACCGAGAAGCTCAACGCCGCGCAGAAAGATGGCGGCTGGGTCGATGCGATGCGCGAACTCGTGCCCGAGCCGCAAAAGCTCTACACATGGTGGAGCTATCGTTCGCCGGACTGGAAGGCCGCGGACAAGGGCCGGCGGCTCGATCACATGTGGGTTTCGCCCGGACTCATGGACCGCGTATCCGATATCCGCATCGCCAAGGAAGCGCGCGGCTGGGCGCAGCCATCCGACCATGTGCCGGTGACGGCGTTCGTTGAGGTTTAGTCCTCGCCCGGATCGAGCGTGTAGCGGACTTGCAGAACGTCGGAGATCGATTGCCGGACACGCTCCGCAATATAGTCGCGCAGCCGCAGCGCGGCGCCGGCGTCATCGTCCAGGATTTTCAGGAACATGCTGCGCGAAATGCGGATCACCGTACAGGCGCCATCCGCCTTGGCGCAGAGCGGCTGCGCGCCTTCGGCAAAGATCGCGAATTCGCCGAGCATCGCGCCCGGCCCCGCCTCAATGACCTTGCCCGCCTGATCGGGATCGGTGCTGAGGTGGAAGCGCCCCTCCTGTACCACATAGGCCGAATCGATTCGCTCGCCCGGCCGGAATAGGACTTCGCCATCGCGCACCTCGCGGGTCTCGGCGGCAAGCGCGATCAGCCGCAGCGGAACGCGTCCCAGCGCCCGGAGCATGGGCACCCGTTCCAGCACCGCAATGTCATCGTCGATGCTCACCTGCGGCCTCAAACGTCAGCTCGCCCCCGCGAAAGCCGCGGTCCAGAGCCGGGAATACTGGAATTTCGCTGTCGCGAGAATGAACGGGTTGGAGATACGGCGTCCAATCACACGCGCCCTAGGGTACGAGCTTGTAACCACCCGCATCCGTCACAAGGATCGATGGATTGGCGGCATCCTTCTCGACCTTCTGGCGCAGGCGATAGACATGCGTTTCGAGCGTATGCGTGGTCACGCCGGAATTGTAGCCCCAGACTTCCTGCAGCAGCGTCTCGCGCGAGACCGGCCGCTGTCCCGCCCGATAGAGGTAGCGCAGAATCGCGGTCTCCTTTTCGGTCAGACGGACCTTGTTGCCCTTCTGGCCGGTCAGCAGCTTGGAGCTTGGCCGGAAGCTGTAGGGTCCGATGGTGAAGACCGCGTCCTCGCTCGCCTCATGCTGGCGCAATTGCGCGCGGATACGCGCCAGCAGAACCGCGAACCGGAACGGCTTCGTGACATAGTCGTTGGCGCCGGATTCGAGCCCGAGGATGGTGTCGGAGTCGGTATCGTGGCCGGTCAGCATGATGATCGGCGCCTTGAACCCGCTCTTGCGCAGCACCCGGACCGCCTCGCGGCCATCCATGTCGGGTAATCCGACATCCATGATGATGAGGTCGATCTGCTCGTCCTTGGCCACCTGGATGCCCTTCGCCGCGCTGGCCTCGGCCCTGGCCTCGAATTCCTCATGCAGCGCGAGCTGTTCGACCAGGGTGTCGCGCAGCTCGGCGTCGTCATCGACAATCAGGAGTTTTCTAGCATTTGACATATGGTGGCCCCCCGCGGGCCAAGAGATTACCGTTTTATGGCGAAATAGGGCATTGAAGATTGCAAGGGCAAGCGGGACTTGCCTTTTTGGTGTCCGCAGCCGAGCCGCCTTCCGTTAACCATGCCCTCCCGCCCCCTCGTTCATATTCGCGTTCGGGCCCGATCTGGAGCCAAAACACGAGGCATTTTGAGGGCCGGATCCTTCACCCTGCCGGTCGCCCTGGGTCGGGCCGGGATTGTGGCCAATAAACGGGAAGGCGACGGTGGAACCCCGCGCGGCCGGTTCCGGCTCAAGCGGCTGTGGTGGCGGGCCGACCGAATCACCCGGCCGCGCACCGCGCTTCCCCTCCGGCCGATCGGCCCCCTGGACGCCTGGAGCGAGGACCCGGCCGACCGGCGCTACAATCGTCCGGTCCGCCGCCGGCCATCGGAGCCCGGTGACCGGCTGATGCGGGAGGACGCCCTGTACGATCTGATCCTCGAAATCGATCACAACGACCGGCCGCGCATCGCCGGCCGCGGCAGCGCTGTGTTCATCCATGTGGCCCGCGAGAATTTCGGACCGACCGCAGGATGCATCGCCTTGCGGCGTAACGACCTGCTGCGGCTGATCGAATGGCTGTCGCCCCGGACATGGATTCACATTCGCTAAATTGCGGGCCCGTTGCGGCCACCTTCAGTTAACAATATCGCAACACAAAGTCGTCCAGCGCAGGCTCGTTAATTGGATCGCGACGTCACGCTGCTATTTGAGGGCACGACCGACGCCCATCAGTGATCCTCCTCGATGTATCACAGTCCGACGCAAGAAGCTCCCCAACACGAGCCTGCCTGCGAGCCTGCGCCGTCCTACGAGCGTGAGATCATCGGCCGTGTTCTTTCGGTCGGCGGATCGAGCGCCACGATCGAACTCGCAGGAAACGTCAGTCGCGATGCGGCGCGCGCAACAGTCGGCAAATTTCTCGGCGTGGTCAGTGGCGAGGGCATCATCATCGGGATGGTCACGCAGGTTTCCGAGCAGCCGGCCCTGCGCGGGGCGAGCGTCGCGCATATCGACCTGTTCGGAGAGATGAGCGATCGCAATGGCGTTCCCACATTCTCCCGCGGAATCACCGATTATCCGATGATCGGCGACGCGGCCCTGCTGATGGGGAATGAAGAGCTCCGTCTGATCTACGGCAACACACGCGCGACCGCCCATGTGGGAACACTGCGCCAGGACCCAAGCATCAAGGCCCTGGTCGATGTCGACGAATTGCTCAACAAGCATTTCGCCATCCTCGGCACCACCGGTGTCGGCAAATCGAGCGGCGTGGCCGTTATTCTGCAGCAGATTCTTGTCGCGCGGCCCGATCTGCGGATTTTCCTCGTCGACCCGCATAACGAATATGGCCGCTGCTTCGGCGACAGGGCACAGGTGCTGAACCCGCGCAATCTGCGGCTGCCGTTCTGGCTTTTCAATTTCGAGGAAACCGTCGATGCGTTTTTCGGCGCACGGCCCGGCGTGCCTGAGGAAGTCGAAATCCTTGCCGAGGTGATCCCGCTCGCCAAAGGCGCCTATCTGCAATACCGCAACACGTCCGAACATTCGCTGATCAAGCGACGGGATCCGAGAAACGCCGGCTTCACCGCCGATACGCCGGCGCCTTATCGGCTCGAGGATCTGGTCGGTCTGATCGACGAGCGCATGGGCAAGCTCGAAAACCGCTCTTCGCGCTCGCATCACTACAAGCTGCTGCAGCGGATCCAGACCTTCCGCAACAATCCGCGCTACGCCTTCATGTTCGAGAACGCCAATGTCGGCGGCGACACGATGGCGGAGATCATTTCAAATCTTTTCCGGCTGCCCGCCAACGGCAAGCCGATGACAGTGATGCAGCTTGCCGGCTTTCCCGCCGAAGTGGTCGATTCGGTCGTGTCGGTGCTGTGCCGCATGGCCTTCGATTTTGGTCTGTGGAGTGACGGCATCGCCCCGCTCCTCTTCATCTGTGAGGAAGCACACCGCTATGCCTCCTCCGCGGAATCAAGAACCGGCTTCGGACCGACCCGGCGCGCCCTGTCGCGCATCGCCAAGGAGGGCCGCAAATACGGTGTCTTTCTTGGCCTCGTGACGCAGCGACCTTACGAGATCGATCCCAACATCATCTCTCAGTGCAACACACTGTTCGTGATGCGGCTCGCCAACGATCGCGACCAGGCGCTGATCCGTTCCGCCGTCTCGGACGCCGCCTCCAGCCTGCTGACCTTCGTTCCCTCACTCGGCACCGGCGAAGCCTTCGTGTTCGGCGCCGGCGTCGCGTTGCCGATGCAGATGTCGTTCAGCAACGTCCCGGAGCAGTTCCGTCCGTCGAGCGAAGTCGGCAAGAGCGCACACGGTAGCGCCGATGCCGGCCTCGACCTGATCACTTCGGTGATTGATCGCTGGCGCAGCGCGACCATGAGCCAGAAGCTCTTTGAGGACGACGGCTACGATATGGGGCTCCCGCGCGACGACACCCCATCGATGCAGCCGGCACCGGCCGGAGGCCTCGACCCGCAGCGTTCGCGGCTTCTGAAACAGCCGCTCAGTGCGGCGCTCGCATCGCGTGAAATGCCGAAGACGTGGAGGTGACGTGCGGCAGGCCACCTGCGCCGCCACACAATCCGCAAACTGCGAATCAGGATGGTTCGGTCTAGAGGATGAAGACCCGGAATCGGTCCGGGTCGTTCTGGAGAGGCTCCCTTATGAGCAAGCTTGTCTTATCATTGGTATTTGGCGGCGCGCTGGCGCTGACCGCGGTCAGCGCCCAGGCGTTTCCCGCCGCTCCGTCGGCCATGACGAAAGCGCCGTCGGATGTGATTGAGGTCGCCGGCGGCTGCGGGCCCGGCTGGCATCGGGGCCCGGGTGGCCGCTGCCGCCCGAACCGAGCGCCTGTGGTCGTGGTGCCGCCGCCGGTGGTTGTCGCCCCGCGCCCGGTGGTCGTAGCGCCTCCCCGGGTCGTTGGTCCACGCTGCTGGTGGCGCACGACGCCGCGCGGCCGGGTGCGCGTCTGCCGCTGATCGCTTACCGCGTCTGATCACCCCGGCATCTGCCGGCACCGGCGATCCACGCACCGTTATGAAAGCCCCGCATCTGACCAGGTGCGGGGCTTTCCTCTTGTCAGCGGCTAATGGACCGGACGCGTTCCAAAGATCGCGCTGCCCACGCGGATATGGGTCGCACCGAACGCAATCGCTGTCGCAAAATCCGCGCTCATGCCCATCGACAACTGGCTGAGGCCGTTGCGTGCGGCAATTTTCGCCGTGAGCGCAAAATGCGGCGCCGGCGCCTCGTCGAACGGTGGGATGCACATCAGCCCGGAAATCGTCAGCCCGTAATCCTCCTTGCATGCGCGCAGGAAAGCGTCGGCATTCTCGGGCAGGATGCCGGCTTTCTGCGGCTCGGCCCCGGTATTGATCTGGACGAACAACTCGGGCGAATACCCCTGTTTGCCGATTTCCCTGGCGAGGGCCTCACACAGGCTTGGCCGGTCGACCGAATGGATGGCGTCGAACAGCCCGACCGCCTCCTTCGCCTTGTTCGATTGCAGCGGGCCGATCAGGTGCAGGGACAGGCCCTGGTGACGGGAACGGATATCGGGCCATTTCGCCTTGCTCTCCTGCACCCGGTTCTCTCCGAACACCCGCTGGCCTGCGGCGATGGCGGGCTCGATCGCGTCGGCTGCAAAGGTCTTGGAGACGGCGATCAGCGTGACGGAGGCCGGATCGCGGTTGGCCTCGATACAGGCATCGGTGATGTCGGCCCGCACGCCGGCCAGGGCGGCGGCGACGTCATGGGACGGAATCGCAACTTCGCTCAAGACGGCCTCCTTTCTGCGGCTGGAACTAACGGTCGCCATCGGCTGGTGCAAGCGGCGCCGCCGCCATGAGCAACCCTGGCGACAACCGCCTCCCCGGAGACAGGCCGATCCGTCGCGAAGCCGCGCGGCGATGGCGGAACTCCTGCGGGATCGCGCCAGAATGTTGAAGGTCCGGACCGGCCGGGCCATTTTCGATCATCGAACCGGGGCGGATTCGCATGCGGCGGCTTGCCGGAACGTGGAAATTGGTGTCCACATCGCCAGCACTGTTTGACCAGCCGATATCGAGATGAAATCCGAACGTTACAACGCCCGCGACGCCGAACCGCGCTGGCAGAAGACCTGGGACCGCGACGGCATCTTCGCGACCAAGAACGACGACCCGCGCCCGAAATACTACGTGCTGGAGATGTTCCCGTACCCCTCGGGACGCATCCATATGGGCCATGTCCGCAACTACACGATGGGCGACGTGGTGGCCCGCTACAAGCGCGCCCGCGGCTTTTCGGTGCTGCACCCGATGGGGTGGGACGCCTTCGGCATGCCGGCCGAAAACGCGGCGATGGAGCGCAAGGTCCACCCCAAGGCCTGGACCTACCAGAACATCGCCCAGATGAAGGCGCAGCTTCAGGCGATGGGCCTGTCGCTCGACTGGGCGCGTGAAATCGCAACCTGCGACCCGGACTACTACAAGCATCAGCAGGCGATGTTCCTCGATTTTCTCCAAGCGGGTCTGGTCGAGCGCAAGCAGTCGAAGGTGAACTGGGATCCGGTCGATCAGACGGTGCTCGCCAACGAGCAGGTGATCGACGGCCGCGGCTGGCGCTCCGGCGCTCCCGTCGAGCAGCGCGAGCTGACCCAGTGGTTCTTCAAGATCAGC
>Ga0182742_1002947_pt1 | contig 17642 bp, 21 predicted proteins | sample eDN5th37CBELigMG_FD_128880 | JGI IMG/M metagenome (GOLD analysis project Ga0182742, IMG submission 128880) | Enriched Miracle-Growth compost microbial communities from Emeryville, California, USA - eDNA 5th pass 37_C BE-Lig MG (version 2)... ...
TGATAGGGCAAGATTATTGATTTGGTTTCCGGCATCGTTAATATAATATTCACGAGATACATCGTAACCCGCTTTTGCTAACACATTACAAAGAGAGTCCCCAACAGCCGCACCACGAGCATGACCAAGGTGAAGATCTCCTGTTGGATTCGCAGACACAAACTCCACCTGAATTTTTTGTCCATTTCCAACTGTTGTTTCGCCGTATTTATCACCAGCTGTAAGAATGGTTGGAATTAAGTCAGTTAAGTAATTATTGTTCATGTAAAAATTGATAAATCCAGGACCAGCAATATCAATTTTTTCAATGGACGCCTTTGATTGATCAAAGTTTGCCACAAGTGCGTCGGCAATCGCACGCGGTGCTTTCTTTGCTACTCTCGCTAGCTGCATCGCCATATTGGTCGAGTAGTCTCCATTTGCTTTATCCTTTGGTGTTTCTAAAATTACATCTGGAAGCTGCTCCTCTGTTGCTAACTCTGCTTTTATTACCGCCGCTCTTATTTCATCTTTAAGCTTCAATTGTACCTGTTCAACGATATTCAACGTTTTTCCTCCTCAAACACGATTTGCAATTTGTATGTACCTGCTTTTGAGCCTTGTATCGAAAGATCGTATAACACCTCAATCGTTCCTATACTACTCTCACTGTTCCATCTATGCTGAAGTTCTTTTGTATCTGTGATCATTAGCAGCTCTCCAAATGGAGTTGTATAGCTGCCACGATGCTGCTTCTGTTCTTCTAACAGCATTCGCATTTTCACCGAGCCACTTCTCATCAGAAGAATTCCATCATCTGTGAGCTTCATCGTGGTCTTCATCGGCCCCTCTTCTGTACTTTCCTCGTATTGAAGGTAGCCGCTCGCATTCTTTACATAGTATCGACCAAAAGTTGTGAGTTCAAAAGTTTCCTTTTCCCCACCATTCTCAATCGTCGTATGTACCTTAATTTTTACGGGAATTTGATCCGCTGGTTGAATCGGCAACGGCCATACACTTCCTTTTATCATTGCATTCTCTATAACTTAATAATTATAAAGATTTTGGAGGGGGAGTGCAAGGTGTGATGCTACTATTTGAGTTGTTGTATGCCTCTTATGACCTTATTGGAGGGGTAGCACCTTGTTTTCAGGTCATAACTTTGTTTTTATGACATATGTAACCTTGTTTTTAGTCTATGTAAGGTCATAAAAAGAACTTTATGACGCAAGAGCTATGCTATTTTTCATGTTACAGGTCATAACTAGCTTTTTAGGGGTTTTAATGAGTGGCTTTTTGGCAATTCGTTTTTCCTCATTTGCCTGTGCCCACACGTTATGTTCCCATGAGAACACTTTTGCTATCCCGAGCGGGAACCTAACCTCTACTTTAGTTCCCGCTCGCGCTCTTTTCCAGCCCACACGGGAACCTAACTCCTACTTTGATTCCCGCTCGCACTCTTTTCCAGCCCCTACGGGAACCTAACCCCTACTTTGGTTCCCGCTCGCACTTTTTTCCAGCCCATACGGGAACCTAACCCCTACTTTGATTCCCGCTCGCACTCTTTTCTAGCCCCTACGGGAACCTAACTCCTACTTTGATTCCCCCTCGCACTCTTTTCCAGCCCACACGGGAACCTAACCTCTACTTTTATTCCCGCTCGCACTTTTTTCCAGCCCACACGGGAACCTAACCCCTACTTTGATTCCCCCTCGAACTCTTTTCCAGCCCACACGGGAACCTATCTCCCTCTTCACTTCCTTAAACACCCTTTTCTCTTCATAGTAATCACCTGAAACACCTCATAAAAAAACACCCGCCAAATCCTGGCAGGTGCACAACTTCATCCTTATTTCACCCATCCAAGAATCATTTCGCGGATGAGTTTGCTTGCTGTGTTTGCTGTTTGTTCAGAGTGGTCGTAAATTGGAGCTACTTCTACTAAGTCTGCTCCCACTACATTCACTTCCGAGCGTGCAATTTCGTGAATAGAAGCTAATAGCTCTCTAGAAGTAATTCCACCTGCATCAACGGTTCCTGTTCCTGGTGCATGTGCTGGGTCAAGAACGTCGATATCAATCGTCACATACACGGGACGTCCTGCTAATGTTGGCAATACTTTTTTCAAAGGCTCAAGCACTTCGAACGGAGAAATATGCATGCCAACTTCCTTCGCCCATTGGAACTCTTCCTTCATGCCGCTTCGGATCCCAAATGAATACACATTTTGTGGTCCGATTAAGTCTGCTACCTTACGAATCGGTGTAGAGTGAGATAATGGCTCTCCCTCATAGTTCTCACGAAGGTCTGTGTGTGCATCCATATGTATGATGGCTAAATCCGGATACTTTTTTACCATCGCTTTAAAAACGGGCCAAGAAACTAAATGTTCTCCACCCATACCAAGTGGGAATTTCCCTGCATCAAGAACCTGATCCACGAACTCTTCAATCATATCTAAACTACGCTGTGGATTTCCAAATGGAAGTGGAATATCACCTGCATCATAGTATTTCACATCTTCTAGCTCACGGTCTAAGTACAAGCTGTATTCTTCTAAACCTATAGATACCTCACGAATACGCGCTGGACCAAAACGTGATCCTGGGCGGTAACTTACTGTCCAGTCCATTGGCATTCCGTACAATACCGCTTTACTTTCCTCAAAGCTTGGATGGCTTTTAATAAACACATTACCTGAGTATGCTTCATCAAAACGCATAAGTAGTTTCCTCCTTTAAATAACTCAATTGATTAAAAAGGTCCGGGCAGTTTCGCCTTCCCACTAACCTAATCTTTCACATTAAAAAACGGAGAGAATCTCCCCCCGTCTTATTTATTATTAGCCTTCAATTAAATCTTTAACAAACTTCGGTAGCACGAATGCTGCATTGTGAAGCTCTTTTGTGTAATACTTAGTATCAATATCATGGAAACGCTCTTCAGCTACTTCAAGTGGATCATGCTTCTTTGATCCTAACGTGAATGCCCACATTCCGCTTGGGTATGTTGGGATGTTTGCGATGTAAAGGCGAGTGATCGGGAAGATTTCCTTTACGTCTTTTTGTACAGATCGAATTAAGTCTGCTTTGAACCAAGGGTTATCTGATTGAGCAACGAAGATTCCGTCTTCTTTTAACGCCTTAGAGATTCCTGCATAGAAACCTTTTGTAAATAGGTTTACTGCTGGACCAACTGGCTCAGTTGAGTCTACCATGATCACATCGTATACGTTTTCTGCTGTAGCGATGTGCATGAAGCCATCATCCACTTTTACTTCTACGCGCGGATCGTCTAGCTGTCCTGCGATCTCTGGAAGGTACTTTTTAGAGTACTCAATTACTTTTCCGTCGATTTCAACAAGAGTTGCTTTTTTCACGCTTGGGTGCTTTAACACTTCACGAATAACTCCACCGTCTCCACCACCAACAACTAGTACGTTTTCCGGATTTGGGTGAGTGAATAATGGAATATGCGCAACCATTTCGTGGTACACGAACTCATCTTTAATAGACGTCATGACCATGTCATCTAAAAGAAGCATATTGCCCCATTCTTCTGTTTCTACCATATCTAACTTTTGAAAGTCTGTTTGCTCCGTATGTAATGTGCGCTTTACCTTCATTGTGATACCAAAATTCTCAGTTTGCTTTTCCGTAAACCAAAGTCCCATTTACGCCATCCTTCCTTATTTAAAAAATATCTATCGGTTTCAATACTTATTTTCCTGTATTGTTATTCTTCCCCAAAAAAACTCAAACATGAGAAAAAGTATAGATGAATCTAGCAAAATTGCAAGAGAAAAATTCTTTTTTTAATAGATAGGCGTTTAAAACAGCCTCTTTCTTTTCATACTAGTAAGAAAGATGGGAAAACAGGAAAAATCTATCTGAAGGTGAGGTGTCATCCTTGGAGGTAATTACGGATCAGCGGTTTAGAAGAACGATGAAATACATACGTGCCTTACTCATTCTTGGATCAATCGGTCTTGGTTTACTTGTTTTAGTAGTGACCGGTGTTCTTATATACGCCAAGGTGCAGGGCCCTCCTCCTCTTGCCGTGCCTCAATCATCTCTCTATTACTCGGATGATGGGCAGGTCATCGGTGAAAGCAATAATGGAGAAAAAAGATACTGGGTAGGAATTGATGAAATTTCCCCCCATTTAATTGAAGCAACCGTAGCGATAGAGGACCGATCCTTTTACAAGCATAACGGATTTGATTTTAAACGAATTGCTGGTGCTGCTCTTGCTGACATCAAGGCAATGGCAAAAGTTCAAGGTGCAAGCACGATTAGTCAGCAGTATGCCCGAAATTTATTTCTTGAGCATGAAAAAACGTGGAAGCGTAAGCTACTAGAAGCTCTGTACACGATTCGAATCGAAATGAATTATACGAAAAATGAGATTCTCGAAGGTTACTTAAATACGATCTATTATGGAAAAGGAGCATATGGCATTCAAGCAGCGAGTCAATATTATTTAGGAAAAAATGCCGCTGACTTGACTCTAGCTGAAGCTTCTATGCTAGCTGGAATTCCAAAAGGACCGAGCATCTACTCTCCTCTTATTTCGGAGGAAAATGCAAAGAGCCGTCAAAAAATTATTTTGGATTCGATGGTAAAAAGTAAATATATTACTGAAGCTGATGCAAACGCGGCTATTCATGAAACCTTATCCTTCATTGGTGAGCACTCCCATGCGGTGACACAAATTGCCCCGTATTTTCAGGATGCCGTCAAGCAAGCATTAAAAAATGATTTAGGTTTGGATGACCGAACAATTGAGCTTGGCGGACTTCGTGTGTACACGACACTTGATACCGAACAGCAGGAGCTAGCAGAGAAAAATGTTTCTACTCATATGGCAAAGGAATCTGATTTGCAGGTAGCACTCGTGTCGATGAACCCGAAAAACGGGTATGTTAAGGCGATGGTTGGTGGAAGAGATTATGTGGAAAGCCCGTTCAACCGTGCGGTTCAAGCAGTTCGTCAGCCAGGATCTACCATCAAACCACTTCTCTATTATGCGGCGATATCCCAAGGATTTACGCCAGCTTCATTAGTGAGAAGCGAAATGACGACCTTCCGTTTTGACGATAACCGAGCGGAGTATACACCACATAATTTTAATAATAAGTACGCGGGAAAAGAAATTACGATGGCACAAGCGCTCGCCCTTTCCGATAATGTGTATGCGGTTAAAACACATTTATTTTTAGGCGAAGAAACACTCGTAAAAACAGCCAAGCAATTTGGAATTACAACTCCGATGGAAAAAGTACCGTCATTGGCACTTGGGACCAGTGGGGTAAAGGTGATTGATATGGCCAATGCCTATAGCTTGTTTGCTAACGGTGGGAAAAAAGTAAAACCAGTTCTTATTAAAAGAGTGGAAGACCATCGAGGGGAAGTCATTTACGAGTATGAAAAGGAAAATGAGCGTGTGTTAAAACCTGAGGAAGCGTTCGTTATGACTCATATGATGACAGGAATGTTTGATAAAAAGCTCGATGGATATTCTAATGTAACCGGTAGCTCGATGATCAATGATATGACTCGAATTTATGCTGGAAAGTCTGGTTCCACTGATTCTGATAGCTGGATGGTCGGTTTTTCCCCTCAGCTCGTGACCGCGGTATGGACCGGTTATGACCAAGGAAATCCGATTGAAATTGTTGCCGAGAAATCGTACGCGAAAAACATTTGGGTCAACTATATGGAGGACGCATTAGCTGACGAGCCGATTAAAAACTTCAAAGCCCCTAAAGGAACCGTTGGAGTATATATTGACCCTGAAAGTGGCCTTCTAGCAACCGATGACTGTCCAATCAAACGACTCACCTATTTTATTGCAGGCACAGAACCAACCAAGCACTGCATCAATCATCTTGATCATGATGCCGAAAAGCCAACCGAAAAGAAAAAAGAAGAAAAGAAAGAGAAAAAGACGTGGTATAAGAGGATTTTCGATTGGAGCTAACCACCCATCACTATTCAAATATACGAAAAAACCCCGAGTCACATGTACTCGGGGCTTTTTCTGTCCTAGTGCTATAGCGTGTTATCGCTGTTTAAAGTTTACTTTTTTTAACGGAAAACGGCAAGTATTTCCTAACAATTTGTTAAAAAAACCTTTTTGGAATAATTTCCTATCCTTGAAGATCTGTCTTCAATTTCTCTTCTGATCTTTCCCACATACCCGCATCATGATTTTTCAGAAAATCAGTTAGAATTCCTTTTGAACGACTATCCATATGATCGACGATGATTTGACGTTTAATCGACTTATCCATGCGATTCACATGCTCAGGTAGTGACTTATAGCCACGACGAATTTCACGGTCCACGGTCATTTCGCAAGCCGTCACACCCGCATAATAAGGTCCTTCCTGCTTTCGGTCAATTGTGACCCAAACCAACCAGTAAGGCTTGGCGTTTGGAACTTCTTCCTTTGTTTTTAAAAACTTAATCCCTTTTTCCACCACACTTCTTGCGTGCATGGCACCCACATCAATGATCGCATCCCCGGCATCCACATCAATAATAACCGGTGAAACATTATCTAAGGAGAGAGCTCCCACACCAAATCCTCCATGCCCTTCGGTTGGATCACTTTTGATAATATTAAAACCAATACTTTTCTTCTTTTTTTCTTCCATAAAAATGAACGCCTCCTACAAAAATAACTGATAAAAGAACTGATCTAAAGTCGAAAGAATCGACGGAACGACTGTCAAATACAGTGGGTCAATCGTATATTGATCAAGTGGAGTAATAACTAAAATAAGAAAGATTAGTGCTCCATATTGCTCATACTGTGTCATTTTAGCCCGTACATTCACCGGTACGAGGTCTTCAATAATTCGGTAGCCATCTAACGGTGGGAAAGGCAGTAAATTAAACACGAATAAAGCCACATTTAAATACAAAAATATATTAAGAAACTCAAACACATATGATGGTAGAGTTTCCACCGCACCAGTAGCCACCAATCCATACAATAACACAAAGCCAAGAACGGATAGCATTAGATTACTAAGGGGCCCTGCTATTGATACAAGAATACTTGCTAACCGAGGATTTTTAAAGAAAAAGCGATTGACTGGAACAGGTCTTGCCCAACCGAATCCTATAATAAAAATTAACAATGTGCCAAAGGGGTCCAAGTGCTTCATCGGATTTAGAGTTAGTCTGCCCTGATTTTTCGCCGTATCATCCCCAAACTTATAGGCCACCCACGCATGGGCAAATTCATGGACAGAAAACGCTACGATCAACGTAATAACCACGTATGGAATCATTTCTATATCAAAAGCTAAAAACCTAGATAATTGCTCCAACACGTCAACTCCTTTTCGAAGACTCTATTTATCCAAATTATACATGAAATATAGGATAAATGGAAAAATGAGTATTCCTTTCTCCCGTTTGGAACATTATGATTAGGTTAAGAAGAACTTACATATCTCTCAAGGAGGCAATCATCATGCCATACGTAACCGTAAAAATGCTAGAAGGCCGTACTGACGACCAAAAGAAAGCTCTTGTGGAAAAAGTAACCGCCGCTGTTGTGGAAACAACTGGAGCACCTGCTGAGAAAGTCGTTGTATTCATTGATGAAATGACGAAAAATAATTATGGGATTGCTGGAAAAAGGCTGTCTGACGAGTAAAATTAGTTTTTGGGTGTCGGTTGTTATGCATTCTCTTCGCTGGTATTCCTATTGGAATACAGGCTCGATTCTGCATAACAACCGACAACATATTTTTTACAAAAGAGGCTTGGACATAAAAAGTCCAAGCCTCTCTTTTATACAGGAACCACTTTCCCTTTTAATGCTTCAATATATTCATACGCCTGCTTAATTTCGTCTTCGGTGTATTTTTGCTTGCTCTTTAGAGTAAAGATTTTCTCCTTTACTTCCTCTACTTCTAAATCGTCAAAGAAAAGTACGGTTGATACAAGTTCTAGAAACCTAGCATTCTGGCTATTCATGTCGGTTAAACAATCCTCTAAAGCCGGAAGTTCCACTAGGTTCATATTTAAAAATTCCATACCCTCATCTGTTAAGGAGTAGCGGTACTGCATGTAACCGCCCTTTTTCTCCTTTACCTCGTTAAGAAAGCCCATATTGCATAGCTCTTCTACGCGAAGGGTTAACTCTTCGGAGTAAGGTCCATAAAAGTGAAACTGAAACCTCTCTTGGAAAGGAAAATCTACTTTTTTCGCTATATAAATCATTTTTTGCAGTTTTTTCCGACCAACAATTTCCCCTGCCGCTGCAAAAGCTTGCATTATTTTGGCATGATCCTTTAACAATGAGACCCTCTCCTACTTCTATATTTATATCAAGCACCTATCTCATAGGTCTAGTAAGTTGCGAATTTGCTTTTTAATGTTCTTTTTAGATGAATCGTCCTTTAAAAGATCCGCAGGGAAATATAGCTTATGATCGGTTCTTCTTTTCCCTGAAATGGCATCAACGATTTGAGATTCTCTTGAAAGCTCTCTTACTTCTCCATTTTTCATAAGAAGTTGAATCGGAAGGCGCTCTTCTTCCTCACCTGGTCGATAAAAGTCGTATGGTAAGTCTGACGAAGAATCAACGACTAAATAATACTCCGGGTCAAGACCCGCCTTAGCAAATAAGGTAGAAAGCTCGCTTAGCTTCTTATATTCTTTCGCTGGATCAAACTCCACATATTTAAACAAATTTCGATCCATAAAACGGACACACAGGTCACGCAAGATCAAATCCTCTTCCTCTTCCCACATTTGGAAGTAATAGAGAATAACGGCTTCATCTAATTTCAAATAGTCATAAAGGGTAATATTCTCAGCAAATACAGAATAAAAGTGAATCGGTTCGTGCTTAAATTGGTAGCCTTTTTGGTATAAATGCTTGGCACGGTGGAGAATTTTGGTCAAAATGACCTCTGCACTACGAGTAACAGGATGGAAGTACACTTGCCAATACATTTGGTATCGACTCATGATGTAGTCTTCCACTGCATGCATACCACTTTGCTTGATCACGACTTGATCTTCTTTAGGCCGCATCACGCGTAGAATCCGTTCCATATCAAAATGCCCATAGCTCACACCTGTAAAGTACGCATCACGCTGTAAATAATCCATACGATCCGCGTCAATCTGGCTAGAAATCAAGCTGATCACGAGCTTGTTCGGTGAGGTTTTGGCGATCACCTCAGCGACCATCTTCGGGAAATCCTTGCTTACCTTTGTAAGAACCCTATTTACTTCTGTGTTGCCAAGAATAATCTTTTGTGTAAAAGCTTCATGATCGAGGTCGAATACTTTTTCAAACGAATGCGAAAAGGGACCATGTCCGAGGTCGTGAAGGAGTGCAGCACAAAGTGAAAGCAAACGCTGCTCACTGTTCCACTCCGGTCGTCCATCAAATACATCATCAATAATGCGACGAATGATTTCATAGACTCCGAGCGAATGGTTAAAACGGCTATGCTCTGCCCCGTGAAATGTAAGATATGTCGTTCCAAGCTGCTTAATCCGGCGTAAACGTTGGAATTCCTTCGTACCAATCAAATCCCAAATCACACGGTCTCTCACATGTACATAACGATGAACGGGATCTTTAAAAACCTTTTCCTCCACTAGCTTTTCCTGTGAATATGCCACTGTAGAATCCCTCTTCCTATCTATCTTTAAACTATTATAACTTGATTCATTCTACAATTCACCCTAAAAAAGGAAAAAATCTACAGAATTTCGACAAATTTAGAAGACAACATTCAACCTTTTTCTCCCCAACTCGGGTAGTAACATGTCTGAGGGGCTGCATTCTCTTTGCTGTTATTTCTATCGAAATAAAGGCTCGATTTTGCATCCCATCAGACAAATAATCAAAGAAAAAACCACCTATCTTCCGTACCAATAGGTGATTTTATTTTTTCAGCTTCTTATTAATTTTATCCATTAATTCTTCTTCTGTTAGCGCAGCAAGGGGACGGTTATTCACGAATGCGAATGTTTTCTTTCTCCCTGGTCCGCAGTATGATTGACAGCCAATTTCAATTGTTGCCTCAGGATCCATATCCTTTAAACGAGGAATCAACGTTTTTAAATTTACGGCCTGACAATCGTCACACACACGAAATTCATTTGCCATCTATATTACAACCCTTTCTTCGGTGCAAACTAAGCCAAGTAAACTCTTTTTAATAATCTAAACGGTATTTTACCGTTTCTTTTCTCCTAATGCAAGCTGTAATCCTTAGCCGAATATCCATAAAAAACCTGTCTATCTATTGAAATCTTATTATTTTTTTAAAAAAACTCTACTATCCTTTCAATCAATTGGTATAAAACCAACATCATGTGGTCATCCTTTAACTAAGAACATTGAAAATGTATAATGTTAGGGAGTTGAGTAGAATGAAAGTTAGACAAGATGCATGGACAGATGAAAATGATTTATTACTAGCTGAAACCGTTTTACGACATGTTAGAGAAGGAAGCACACAGCTAAATGCATTTGAAGAGGTTGGGGACAAGCTTAATCGTACCTCTGCAGCATGTGGTTTCCGCTGGAATGCCGTTGTAAGGCATCGCTACGAAAAAGCATTACAATTAGCTAAAAAGCAACGAAAGCAGCGTCAAAGAATACTAGGAAAAGACCAGGGTGGGAAAAAGAAACTATTATACTCACCACCAGTTCCAACACTAGAAGAAGTTGGCCCAATTGCAGCAGCTGAAGTAGAAACTTATGAAGTACCAAATTTCTCCGAAGAAATGGCTATTGAGCCAGCAGAGATCGCTCAAAGCGTTACACAAGTGGCCTTACCAAGCCCGGTCGCATCACAAACGCAAGCTCCAAGAGACATGAATATGGAAACGGTAATCTCGTATCTACGATCACTAGGTGGATCCAATATTCAAGTGGATATTTTAAAAAGTGAGAATGAGAGACTGAAGCGCGAAATCGCTTCATTGAAGAGACGTAATGAAGAGCTAGAAGGAAAAATTAATCATCTTGAGCAAAATACAGAAATCATCCAAGAAGATTACGAGACATTAATGAAAATCATGAATCGCGCTCGTAAACTAGTGGTGTTAGAGGAAGAAGAAGATCGCCCTGCCACTAAATTCAAAATGGACCGAAATGGAAATCTCGAAAAGATTGCAGAATAAAATATAGATATTTTTTGGGAGAGTAGGCAATAATATCTCTTAGTTGAAAAGCCGTACCTGGATTGGGTACGGCTTTTGTACTTCACTTTATTCATTTGCTTCAACTAAAAATTTATCATTCCGCTCCACGACTCTTAAGACATACGAATCAAGCATTTGCAATTCTTCATCCGTTAACACACCCGCTTGCAGGGTCCCTGCCTTCTTTTTCAAGGTGAGCAAAAGCTTTAGCATTACATCTTGAACCGTAAGTGGAACCCCAAACAATTCAGATAATGAAGCCATGACCCCTGGCTCTATTTTTGGATAAGAGAACTTCGTCTCCTCCCCTTTAATTGCCCGACTGTAGAACTCTTGTATGACCTTGGCACGTTCGCTTCCACTTCCCGATACACAAAGGTAGATTTGAACCGCCACACCGCCTCGCAAACGCCGCTGTGAGATTCCAGCAAACTTTTTTCCATCAATGCTTAAGTCATAACTTCCCGGACAATATGATCCTACAATTTCTCGAGCCTCAATCGAGCGTTCAAAATCAGCAAACATCTCTTGAATAAGCGTCCACATCGCATCGTATCCGCGATTGATATCAATTCCCTTTTCCTGTTCTGGGAGAATAATTGATAGATTGAGAACTCCCTCGTCAAGGACAACAGCTAACCCGCCTGAGTTTCGAACGATATACTCGTAGTTTTGATCATTCAAGTACTGTAGTCCATCACTTATATAAGGCAATCTAGTATCTTGGATTCCAAGTACAATGGTATCAGCATGAACCCAAGCCCGAACCGTCGCTGGTGCTCCCTTGGTACCAATCGAGGCGCAGAGTGTATCATCATACCCAAACGAATGAAGAGCACTCATATGAAGTCCCGTACTTGATTGATCAATAATTCGCCATGTAGGCTGGTTTAATAGTTTCTGCGCTTCTTCCATCGTTTCCGTCACCTCGTGTTTTCTTGCCTTTATTTTACCATAGAAAAGAGCCAGTTAAAGAGAACTGGCTCACTAGTAATTATTGACTTAATGCTTGAGCAGCTGTGATAAGTGACAGCTTGTATACATCTTCCTCGTTACAACCGCGAGAAAGATCGTTCACGGGGCGGTTTAAGCCTTGTAAAATAGGTCCAACTGCTTCAAAGTTTCCTAAACGCTGAGCAATTTTGTAACCAATATTACCAGCTTCTAGGCTTGGGAAAACAAATACGTTCGCATCCCCTTGAATCACTGAGTCTGGAGCTTTTTTCTTTGCTACAGAAGGAACAAACGCAGCATCAAATTGGAACTCTCCATCTAATACAAGAAGAGGATCTCTTAGCTTTGCTTCTTGAACAGCCGCAGATACCTTTTCCGTTTCTGGAGATTTCGCAGAACCCTTTGTTGAGAAGCTAAGCATCGCCACTCTTGGCTCGATATCAAACATTCTTGCTGTTTTTGCACTTTCTACAGCGATTTCAGCTAAGTCTTGTGCATCTGGAGCAATATTGATTGCACAATCAGCAAACACATACTTTTCCTCTTCGCGTACCATAACAAATACACCTGATGTTTTACGAACGCCTTCTTTTGTTTTGATGATTTGAAGCGCAGGTCTTACCGTATCAGCTGTTGAATGGGCTGCACCACTTACTAGTCCGTCCGCTTTGTTTGAATAAACAAGCATCGTTCCAAAGTAATTTTCATCAAGTAAAATCTTGCGTGCATCCTCTTCCGTTACTTTCCCTTTTCTTCTTTCAATAAAAGATGCCACTAACTCATCCATCATTGCAAATTGACTTGGATCGTAGATTTCAGCCTTCTCTAAAGACACGCCTAATTCTTTTGCCTTTGATTCAATTGCTTCTATATTTCCTATTAAAATAGGCGTTAAAACATTTTCTTCAGCTAAACGTCCAGCTGCATGAATAATTCTTTCGTCTAAACCTTCAGGAAAAACGATTTTAATGTTTTGTCCACTTACTTTTTCCTTCAGTCCTGTAAATAGGTCGCTCATGACGAATCCTCCCTTATGTACTATACCTTTAGCATACGCTTACCACATAAAATTTCAACCGTTTCACAGATTGTTACCGTTTCCACATAAAAAGTTTTTGTTTTCTGAATAGTCCACAAAAATCCTTATCTTCTTTACTATCTGCCATTCTCATTAAAAATATCCTTTTTAAATCAAACCATAGTGAAAATTCAGGTTTTATTCACACGTTTACTGGTGAAACTATGGTATAGTATGTTTTGTACATTATAATAATTCTAATAAGGAGTGAAACAAATGGCAGAAGCAGCACAAACCCTTGATGGCTGGTATTGTTTACATGACTTCCGTACAATTAACTGGAGTGCTTGGAAATTACTATCAAGCGACGACAGACAAACCGCGATTCATGAATTTTTAGGTTTAGTAGAAAAATGGAATGCCACTCAAGATAAGAAAGAAGGCAGCCATGCTTTATATACAATTGTTGGTCAAAAAGCTGATTTTATGATGATGATTTTACGTCCAACGATGGAAGAATTAAATGAAATCGAAACAGAATTCAATAAGACGATGCTTGCTGAATATACCATTCCAGCTCATTCTTATGTATCTGTAGTAGAGCTAAGCAACTATCTTCCAGCTGATCAGGACCCTTATCAAAGCCCTGAAATCCTTGCTCGTCTGTACCCAACTCTACCAAAAGCAAAGCATGTGTGCTTCTATCCAATGGACAAGCGTCGCCAAGGAAATGACAACTGGTACATGCTACCGATGGAAGAACGCCGTTCCATGATGCGCAGCCACGGGATGATCGGAAGACAGTATGCAGGAAAAGTAAAGCAGATTATTACTGGATCTGTTGGCTTTGACGATTACGAATGGGGAGTAACACTCTTCTCAGATGAAGCTTTACAATTTAAAAAGCTTGTGTACGAAATGCGCTTTGATGAAGTGAGTGCACGTTACGGTGAATTTGGTGCCTTCTTTATAGGAAATTTACTAGAAATTGATCGTCTACATAGCTTCTTACACGTAAACTAATCATGAATGAACCCTCTAGCTTTTGCTAGGGGGTTTTTTCTATTACCTAGGAATAAAAGAATTTCCCTTCACATACGAATGAATTAGTGAGCTTTTCCTTTATTTGACCCTTTCATCTCACCATAGAAGGTACAACACGAAGAGAGGTGAATTTCATGGGCGTGATCCCTTACACAGAAGAGCATGTAAAGCTTTTAGCCCGATTAATTCGAGCAGAAGCGGAAGGTGAAGGAAACTTAGGTATGCTAATGGTTGGAAATGTTGGTGTGAATAGAGTAAGAGGACAGTGTCTGGATTTTAAAGACATTCGTGACTTACAAAAAATGGTCTTTCAGCGTCCTGGTGGATTTGAAGCAACCGTCAAAGGTTACTTTTACCAAGCTTCAAGAAAAAATGAGATAAAGCTTGCAAGACGTGTAATAAAAGGGGAGCGATTTCATCCCGCTTCAAATGCTCTTTGGTTTTTTAGACCCTCGGGCCCTTGTCCCGCTCAGTGGTATAACCAGTGGAACACAGGTCGTTTTAAGGCACACTGCTTCTTCAGTCCATCCCAGCAGGATTGTCCAAAAGTATATTAAATACGATTACTAATTGGAGGGATTTCTTTGTCACAAAATTATGATCCAAATGCTTTCTACAGACAAACAGGGTATCAACAACCTTATTTTGGAGCCCCTGTCCAGCCAAGTGCACCAAAATACCCGACAGCAGGCCAAATAGCAGGCGCTGGCACCGGTGCGCCTACATACGGTGCACCACAAGCATATCCCACTATGCCAGCGGGTTCAACACTTCCACCTGCTGGAGCTGTTCCAGGTTACACAGGCGCCTTTAACGCGCCAACAGCTGGTCCTCAAGTACCAGGTATGCTGCCGCTAGAGGAATCGTATATTGAAAACATCTTTCGTCTAAACAAAGGAAAGCTAACTACTGTGTACACCAATTTTGACGGAAACGATGAAGGCTTAGCAAGGACCTTTAAGGGAATTATTGAAGCTGCTGGGCGTGATCACTTAATCTTAAGCGATCCACAAACCGGTATGCGATACTTAATTCCAATGGTGTATTTCGCTTACGCAACCTTTGATGAGGAACTTGAGTATGACTATCCTGGCTTTGTTCCTGGATTAGCTTCTTATCCTCCTCGCTAATATCGCATAAAAACAGGAGCATCCTTCAATTGCAGGATGCTCCTTGTTGTTTACAAATATTTTACTGCTGCTACTATGATTAAAATCCATGCAGCTAAAAACGCCAAGCCCCCTAGTGGTGTAATCGCACCAAGGATGCTAATTTTCGTTAAAGTCATAACGTACAAGCTTCCTGAAAAAAGAATGATACCAATTAACATCATCCAGCCTGACCAAGATAAAAGCGCATTTGCCGGCAAACGTCCAAGCAATACACCCACAATTAGTAAGCCAGTAGCATGAAACATTTGATACGTGACTCCGGTTTTCCAAATCTCTAAGTATTTTTGCTCCACTCGACCTTCTAGACCATGTGCCCCGAAGGCCCCCAATGCCACTGCTAAAAAAGCATTAATGGCTCCAATGATAATAAATGTTTTCAACCTCTCCACCCCATTATGTTAAAAATCAAACAGTGAATCTCCATTGCTTTCATCGTCTATTTGCAACTTTTTCGGCTGTGTTTGAAGGGGTGAAGGAGTTAGAATTTGCTTTTCGTTTGTTGGAATCACAGGATTCATTCGAGGTAGCTCACGTGTGGTCTCACCCATTTGGCTTTCAAGGACAAGCTCACATAATGTTTTAATCGCTTGAACTCGTTCTCTCACTTGTGAATTCGCCCCACTTGCTTTGGCTGCCAGCAGCTCCTGTTCCATTTTTAAAAGTAGCTTTTGCACACTTATATCCAATTCATTCACCTCATACCCTCGTCTACCCTATAGTATACGACCTGTTACTGATTTTTCCAAAGAATAGCGTTACTTTTTCTCAAAACGAAGACAAGCCTGTCCCGAAGCCTTCATTACCTCAACCGACGGAAGCTGCCTTGTTTTAAATCCAAATGCTTTACATCCCTTTGGAAAATGAGGATCCCAGGTCACGTAGAAATACTGACACTTAAAGCAGTCCTTTCTTTCCACCTTCATGTAATCCCCTCCTATTTCATTTGATAGACCAATCAATCTCTGTGTAGCCCTTCTCTTTCAGCCAGTCATTTGCCTTTGAAAACGGTCGGCTCCCAAAGAAGCCACGATGAGCAGAAAGTGGGCTTGGATGCGGAGCTTCAATGATATGATGGTGGTCCGAAATCAATCTCTTTTTCTCTTGTGCTGGTTTCCCCCATAGCACAAACACCATCGGTTTCTGTCTCTCACTAAGCTTGGTAATCACTGCATCGGTGAAAATTTCCCAGCCCATTTTTTTATGAGAATGTGCCTGACCCGCTCGAACAGTTAGGACCGTGTTTAACAAAAGAACCCCTTCATCGGCCCATTTTTTTAAATGTCCGTGATTGGGTACGGGGGCGCCTATATCATTCTGTAACTCTTTGAAAATATTTTTTAACGATGGAGGCGTCGGAACACCTGGTAGGACCGAAAAGCTCAGGCCATGAGCTTGCTCTGGGCCGTGATAAGGATCCTGACCGAGTATGACGACCTTCACCTGCTCATACTTTGTGTACTGTAATGCAGAAAAGATGTGTTCTCTTTTCGGATAGACCATGTACTTTTCATACTCTTCTTCAATCTTGTGTTCTAGCTTAGTGAAGTATTCCTTTTGAAACTCGTCCCCGATGTAAGATTCCCAGCCATTCCAGTTATTTTTCATACGTGATCACCGTTCGATATCCAAGTGCTGAGAAAAACTCCGTAAAAGTTTTTTCTGCATTTTGTTCTGCCACCTGAATGAGCCCTTGAGAAATAGCCTCTTCCTTTACAAGCCCCTTGGCCTCCTCTGCTAGCTCGTAAGCCTCATTCCAATTCACTTCATTCCGAAAGATTCCTTCCACGGAAAACACCTGAGCTTGGTCAAAATCTAGTGTGGGCTCTTGGATAATAGAGGCTTTTGGAAGCTTGATTTCTATTATCTTCTCTTCTTCATTTACATGGAGATTGGATTCAGTGATTCCAGTCAAGTCAACTCCCGCTGTAACCGTACCAGGGATAATTAGAAGGAACTTTCTCTTTGTTCCTGGAAGATTTGTGCTAATATCCTTCCCAAACAGCTGATTGTCCTCTTTTTCAATAACCGCCTTCACGTACGCCTGTGATGACGCTAGGGACGATAAGTCTTTTATTTGCTCTATGAAACTACCTGTTTGTACGGTAGCTTGATTGGTCCCTTTTATCGTGAAAATGGCTCCGAATATGACTAGAATGAAGAGGATAATTCCCAACAACTTCCATACTATTGATTTCGGAATACCTCTCACTTTTAATTGATTGTGATGGTGTATCTCGTTGAATGCAAGCGAGGCCGCCATTTGTTGCTTCGCTTCCGTAA
>Ga0182742_1002948_pt1 | contig 17633 bp, 15 predicted proteins | sample eDN5th37CBELigMG_FD_128880 | JGI IMG/M metagenome (GOLD analysis project Ga0182742, IMG submission 128880) | Enriched Miracle-Growth compost microbial communities from Emeryville, California, USA - eDNA 5th pass 37_C BE-Lig MG (version 2)... ...
TCCAAAATAATTAGTAATCATATTATATAGGTAATTAGCCAAAAAGTCCTGCTAAAGCGCTGATTATGTTTGCTAAAATATTTATTTCTTTTCTTAACAATATACTTTCACTTGGTTTTATTTTATTTTACATTGCCGCTATAAACAGATGAATATTAATAAACAATAGAAAAATCGCATGAACTTATCAAAAGGAAAAAGAACAAAGTACACTAGCTGCTGGCCTTAGAGCTGGACTGCTTTCAACATCCACATTTTATACTTTTCTATCAACAGAAAAGCCCCTCTAAAGTAGATCCTTTAGACACATTCCTGGTCTATCATCTACCAAAAAGGGGATTTCATCATAAAATATGATCGGCTTTCTTTTCTATATGCGCGTCTAATTGATAAAGAATTTCTGCAAAACTATCGATGTTCCAAGCAGCCCTGCCAATAAATAGGCCAGTAACATTTTCTAAATCAATATATTCAAGGAAATTATCATGATTAACACTACCACCATATAAGATAGGAATCTCCATTCCAGTCTCATCAAAAATCTCTTCCAAGGTATTCCGGAGAAAGTCATGGATTTCTGCAACATAAGCAGCATCAGCAGGGATTCCGTGCTCTCCTATGGCCCAAACAGGTTCATATGCAATCAATACATCCTTAGCCTGTTCCTTTGATACCCCCTTTAAGCAAACTTTGAGTTGCGATGACAATATCTCTTTAGAAATCATATTATTTTTTTGCTCTAGATTTTCGCCTATGCAAATAAGTGGTTTAATAGAATACTTTAAAGCAGCATGAACTTTTTTATTAATCGCTTCATCTGTTTCATTAAAATATTGTCTTCTTTCTGAATGTCCTAGTTCAATCATATCGATGCCAATCTCATCGAGCATCTGTGGAGAAATCTCTCCAGTATATGCACCACTATCTTCCCAATGCATGTTTTGTGCACCCAAATGAATATTAGAATCAAAAGTAATCTCCTTAATGGGAACAAGGGCAGTATGAGAAGGAATAATAAATAATTGTATGTCAGACAGAAGCTGTTCAGAAATCTGTTTAAGTCTTTTCGTAAACACTTTTCCTTTTGCTATTGTCTTTGTCATCTTCCAATTGGTGCCAATCCAAATCTTATTCATAATTTAAAAATATCCTCCCCCACAACCTTTTCAACTTTTCTACTAAGATCTTTATCTACTCCCAACTAAATTCAGTGCTTTTTCTAGAATGGATCGAACTGTTTTTTCATTTGCGTGATAGTTGTCTTTGTCTGTGCCCCTGACTTCAACTGCAACACGAAGCCCCTGCTCCGATTGCAGGCTGAGTTCATCTGCTTTTTGCAAGATATCGATTATTTTCTCTCCTGTTAAGAAACCAGGTTCTCCTATCGGCATATGGAAATCCCCATATAATTCACTGTTTGGGTCCAATACCGCATTTGAAAAATGAATTTGGTGAATCTGAGATTTTGCTTGTTCCATTGCATCAAGAATGTTCTCTCCGTTTAATGCCGAATGTGCGGTATCAAAGGCTAAACCAATATTTTTATATCTTTCGCCAACGCTCGAAAGCAATTGTACAGTTTCCTTCATAGGGCCAATCAGACGTTTTTTATGGGCATACCGATCAAGATGTTCCACCAAAACATTCATATTATATTTGGCGGCTTCCTCACATATTTCACATAAGCTTTCATAAAAGCCTTCCGTTGCCTCTAGCCGGCGTTCAGCGCCAGGATCTTGCCCTGGAACAAAAGCAATATTGGCAGCCCCACATTCTGCTGCTAAATAGATGCTTTCTTTTATCCTATTAACGGATTCTAAGCGCAGTTTGGAGTCAAGAGAGGAAACATCTAGATTGTACTTATCAATTAAAAAGGTTAGCCATTGTGTGAGTTGAAAATTATGTGTTTCCTTTAACGCTAAGATTCTTTTTCGCTCCTGCTGATCTTGCCCATCACCAATTTCAAATGAACGATAAAAACCTTCATCCGTCATTTTTTCAAGCAAACTGACCGTAAAACCTTTTTCATTTTTAACAGGAAAATAAATTTCTGGTACAAGCAAGGAAGGAATAAATTGTGTACTCATCATTACATTTCTCCTTTAACGATTAGTTTTATTTTTTTCTCTGATTTCATCACCATCAAATGAATCTTGTTTTATGAATCAGTTCCTAATGAATGATTTCTAAGCTATTTTGATAGACCATGTAAGCCTCTTTGGCTGTTCCGTTTTTATGAATAATTATATTTAGACCTGCAACGACTCCAATTGGATTTTCATCTAATATAATATTGCGACCGACAGCAACCCCTTTTGCTCCTACATCCATGCAATGTTTCACATATACAAAGTAATCAAGGATGTTATCTGTTTTTGGTCCACCTAATGCAAGAACTGGACGTTTGGCAGCTTTAATGATTTTAGCATCATCTGGTTCTCCTGTAAGTCTTGTTTTAATAATATCCGCACCCAGCTCTGTTCCGATCCTTGCAGCTGCTGCGATTGTTTCGATTTGATTTGATTCTGGACTTGTCACATGGTAGCTATAAGGCAATGTTTCACACATATAAGGAACATTCCAGTGATCCGAAGCTTTGGCAAGATTCCATGCAATTTTATGAGATTCCGTTTCATCATCTGCACCAGGAAAAGTCATCGAAATTACTCCATCTGCCCCGAGCTTTATTGCGTCTTCAACCGATAAAAGCTCTGTGGTATTAGGAATGCTTGGATTAAACACACTAGCAGATAAATCTGCTCGAACGACCAAGCCTAAATCGGCAAATGATTCTGCATGCATCTTTGCCATTCCATAGGTAACAATGACAGCATCAAGTCCATTTTCAATTAGCTTTGGCAGAATATTAATCATTTTATCAATTCCAACTGTTTTAGAAGAAAAATAATATCCATCCAAAGCGAGCGTTAAAGATTTTCCATCATGCGAAAAAATCCGAGACATTCTTCTTGTTTTAGACATTTCAGTCTCCCTTTCTAGCATATTTCCTTGCCAAACTTCCCTCGCTAATGCCAAAATAGTTGTTCCTGCTAGGAATGGCATGTTCCTATTGACTAAAAAAGACTTCATAATGGAGATCTTTTTTACTTGATTATTTAACTGGCGCACCAGCCTCATTTTCTAACAAATCAGCTTGAAGGAGAATTTTTTTCAATTCCTCTATCTTTTCTGAACTTAAAGAACGGGCTGGAGCAAGAACTTTTGTAGAAACATCCAATCCTCTTAATTTCATCGCTTCCTTTACGACGGAAACAAACGGTGAATCTAATTTGTACATTGTAGGCATAAAAGCCATGCGTTTATGTAATGCTACAGCTTGGTCAACACGGTTCTCTTTAAATTCCTTATACACACCAAGCGCCAGTTCTGGGGCGAAATTGACAGAGGCACTAATCGCGCCATCTCCTCCGAGACTCAGTGTCGGAAATAGATGATCGTCAAAACCAGAAAAAACAACAAATTCAGGATGCTTCCCTTTAACAGTTAAAATCATATCGCGAATATGTGAAATGCTTTCAACAGTTTCTTTAATTCCAATAATATTTTCATGCTGATCAACCAATCGCAGAACAAATTCTGGACTCAAATCTTGCCCTGATAGACCTGGGAAATTGTAAAGTAAAATCGGCAAGTGAACAGAATTAGCAATTTCACTATAATGAGCAAATAAATTTTCCTCCGTTAAAGGCCAGTAGTAAGGATTAATGACTACAACAGCATCTGCACCTGCTTGTTGGGCATGCTGACTTAGGAGTATTGCTTCACGAGTACTAGTGCTTCCAGTACCAATTAAAACCGGTACACGGCCGTTAACGTATTCGGTTGTAAAAGAAGCCACTTCCATTCGTTCCTCCACAGACATTTGAGAAAATTCTCCGCCACTTCCAAGAAAAAACAATCCATGCACACCTGAATCAATTAAAAAATCAATGACAGTAGCCATTCCCTTTTTATCAAGTTTTCCTTGGTCATTAAAAATGATGGATACTGGCGGGATAATTCCCTGAATTTTTTTAGTTGTCATTTGATTTTCCCCCTATTCATTATACAAATATATTAACCAAGCTTTATTCTTGAGCAGAAGCTTTCTCTACCCATTCTCTCATCGATTTAAATATAATCCAGACAGTGGTCGCACCTGCATCTTGATGGCCGATCGCCCTTTCCCCAAGCGTTTTCGCTCTTCCAAACTTTGCCACATAATCTTTCGTCTTTTCTACACCTGTTTTTGCACTTTTCTCTGCAGCAGCAAGTCCTCCTAGTAAACTTTTATTTTCTTTCACACTTTGTTTTAACCCTTCAACAGCAGGTTCAAGTGCATCGATCATCGTTTTGTCTCCTAGTTCAGCTTTTCCACGCTCCTTGATGGATTTCACTGATCCTTCAAGAATTTGCGTTAGCAACGGCAGATTCATTTCTTTCTGTGGATCAAGGCCCTTTACACCACCAGTAAACATTGTGCCAAAAATAACACCAGAGGCGCCTCCCATGTTTGAAATCATCGACATGCCGATTGTTTTAAAGACATCATTAATTGTCGTAAACTCTTTTTGTTTTAAGTTTTCTTCTGCCTTTGTAAAGCCAACAGACATGCCAACCCCATGATCTCCATCACCGATAGCGCTATCAATTTTAGTTAAAAGCGGCTTATTGTCACGGACCCGTTCTCCAACATATAGGAACATTTCTTTTACTTGTATAACATTCAACTTAATTTCTTGAATACTATTTGACATAAATACCCCCTCCAATGCTTGTAGGTGCTAACCCTTTTTTGTAATATGGCGAATCCGCAGGTGCATTATATAAATCTTTTAATTCATCATCCAATTTCAGTAAAGTGATTGAAAATCCTGCCATTTCCTGTGTCGTGCAATAGCTGTTAACATCCATATCATAGGCCTTAATCTCTTTTTCTTCTAAAATTTGCGCTACTCGACGGTTTATGATTAATAGCTCCATTAATGTCGTTGACCCAAGACCATTTACTAATACAGCTACTTCATCGCCAGCTTCCATATTGCCTTCTGCCAGCACTTTTTCCATCATTTTATCTGTTAACTCGTCAGCAGGAATCATTTTTGCGCGCTCCATTCCTGGTTCTCCGTGAATGCCCATGCCTATCTCAATTTCATCGTCACCAAGTGTATACGGAAGCTCTGTTGCACCAGGAATCGATCCGGGCGCTAAGGCAACACCAATCGAAAAAGTATGGTCATTTGCTTTCTGAGTCACTTTTGTAACTTCTTCTAAAGATAGCCCTTTTTCTGCAGCTGCACCCGCAATTTTAACAACAAAAATATCTCCTGCAATTCCTCTGCGGTCCCCTTTTCGTTCAATCGGAGCGGAAGCCACGTCATCCGTAACTAATACTGTTTGTGTTTTAATATCTTCCATTTCTAGTAATTCTTCTGCCATGCCGAAATTTAGAACATCTCCTGAATAATTTCCATAAATAAATAGAACACCTTTGCCAGAATCAACAGCTTTAGCTACTTCAAACACATTGGTTGGTGGCGGAGCTGCAAATACATTCCCTAGTGTGACTCCATCAGCAAGTCCTTCTCCAATCAGCCCCAAAAATAATGGTTCATGGCCACTGCCGCCACCCGTAACAATTGCCACTTTATCTTTAAGATTACGACGAATGATTCCGTTTACATTTTCAACTTTTTGATAAGAGCTTTTATATGCTGCTAAAAAGCCCTCGACCGTTTCTTCTACTACATTCTCAGGTTTGTTCATAATTTTTTTCAAACTAAACTCCCCTTTCTATAGAAAACAAAACAGAATCTGTTTTCGTTTTATTTTATTTATTGTCATTTACCATCATAACTCTCAATTTAAATAGTGTCAATTTTCATTCTATTTTTATTTCATTGAATTTTCTTGTTTTTTCGACAAAGAACAACACACCCCTAAGTATTCGAAATATACTAAACAAAAAGGCTGCTAAAAAGCAGCCTTTTTGCACCTTTAAAAGATTATGTTTCCGATGTTTTAATTGGTTCTTTCACAATAAACCAATAGAAGAAGGCTGCAAAACCAGCGATAATCCCACCGGAAATAAATGCTGCAGAATAAGAACCTGTTGCATCTAAAATAATTCCTGTCACTAATGGTGCAAATGCCCCACCAAAGTAGCCGCCAAAGTTTTGAATTGCCCCGACAGAACCAACCATAGCTGGAGGCGCCACATCACTAGACAATGCCCAAGCACTGCCAGTAATCGCGGAAATTACACAAAGAGCCAATGTCATTAAAGTAATTGTAATTGCTAATCCATGTACAAATGGTAAAATGATAACAAAAACAGCAGCTAAGAGAGCACTGATTGCAATCAGACCGCGTTTCGCGTTAATTGGCGAACAAATTTTCTTATCTGCTAACACCTTTGTGATATAGCCGCCGCCTAAGTTACCGACAATCCCGCCAATCCACGGGATACTTGCATAAATCCCTAGTTCTTTAAAGGTAACATTTTGTGTATTTAATAGATATAAAGGCAAGAATGTAAGGAAAATATTCCAAATCCAAATAGTGCAGAAAAAGCCAAAGATCATGCCCCATACACTTTTATACTTAAATAACTGTCTCCATTTGATATTAGTTGTTTCAACCGTATCAGTGCTTGCTCCGCCTTCTGCTTTAATATAATCATATTCTTCTTTGGAGAGCAGCTTACTTTGATCCGGAGATTTATAAAATTTCATAAATAATAGGATGAAAACAATGCCCACAGCACCAGTAATGAAGAATAATCCTCTCCAGCCAAATGCAACCTGCAGAGCAACTAGAATAGGCGGTGCAAGAGCAGGCCCAACTTTAGATGATGCATCCCAAAATCCTGTCGCTAATCCTCGTTCACTCTTAGGAAACCACTCAGAAGTAATCTTGGCATTAGAAGGCATACATGGCGCTTCCCCGACTCCAAGCAAGAAACGGGCTCCAATTAAGGTAAGCAGCTTATTGCATGCGCCTGTTAGGGCAGTCGCGATGCTCCACCAAAGAACAGCAATCGAATAGACGCGCTTTGCTCCGAATTTGTCAATCAGCCAACCAGAAGGAAGCTGCATAACAGCATAGGTCCAAGAAAAAATAGTACCCAATAGGCCAATATGCGTCATATTTAAATCTAACTCCTCAATCATAGCCGGAGCTGCAATAGAAAGATTTGTTCTGTCTAGGTAATTAATAATCCCACCAATTAATAGCCAAATAACAACGGTCCAACGGAAATTCTTTTTCGTTTTCGCTGTTTTGACAGGAGAAGCCGTCTGAAGCGCTTGTTCTGTTTTCATAGTATTCCTCCTACATCCTGTTTTTAATTGTTCTTTTTAAATCCAATCACAAGATAACGCTTTCATTATTTTCAAAAAAATCTACCCCATTTTTACTGCAGTAAGAAGAGGATAGTAATCTCAGAAACTACTAGCGTGTAATGGAGAACTTAGGAGTTTAATTGCTTCCGACTAGTTTCATGGCACTTTCTAATGCAGCTCTAATTGTTCTTTCATTAGCAAAATAATCATTTTTGTCCCTGCCCTGCACTTCAATTGCAACAGGCAAGCCTCTTTCAGCCTGGATGCCAAGCTCCTCGGCCTTTTGCAGAATGCTAGACATTTTTTCAATCGTTAGGAAACCTGGTTCACCGATAGGCATATGATTATCCCCATATAAAGGACTTTGCGGATCTAAGACAACATTCGCAAAATGAAGGCGATCCATCGTTGATTTTGCGAATTCCATAGATGTAAAAATATCTTCGCCGTTCAGCGACACATGCGCTGTATCAAATACTAAACCGACATTTGAATATTTTTCCTTAACCTTCGCAATAATCGGAACAGCTTCACTTGTTGGACCTAATACACGCTTTTTATGTACTTCCCGATCCATTGCTTCAATCGAAACATGCATGTTAAATGTAGCTGCTTCCTCACAGATTTCACAAAGACTTTCATAAAAGGCTTCAAGCCCTTGCTTGCGCAAAGAGATTCCTGGATCAGGGCCAGGTACAAACGCAACTGTAGATACTCCACACTCTGCAGCTAAATATAAACTTTCTTTAATCTGTTTAACGGTTTTTTTTCTTAAACTAGCATCTATCGCAGAAACATTTAAATCTGTCTTATACGTTAAAAAGGTTAACCACTGCAAGATCGAGAGGTTATTTCGTTCCTTTGCCTGTAAAATTCTTTTGCGATCCTCTTGATCGTAGCCATCGCCTATTTCAAACGAACGGTAAAAGCCTTGAGACCCCAAATTTTCTACTATACTCGCAGCAAACCCCTTTTCATCTTTTACTGGAAAAAACACTTCCGTGACGAGCAATGATGGGATAATTTGATGACTCATTGAATTTTCACCCCGTTAACAATCGGTTTTAATTGTTCATCAACATATTTACTAATATCATAAATACACTGATCGGCATTTACTTTAGCCTCTTCTGTTTCTTCCTCTACTATAATCCAGCCATCATAACCGTATTCTACAAGAGCTTGAACAATTGCAGGGAAATTAATATCACCATAGCTCATCTTTTTCCACTCAAAGGTTGTGGAACAGTCTTTAAAATGAACATGTTCAATGATCGGCAAGTATTTTTTCACAATTTTTAATGGATCCATTCCACCAGCTAAAATATGGCCAACATCAGGTGTATAGGCAACATATCTTGTATCTAACTCTTCAAAAAGAGTATCGTAATCGCTTTCTGTTCTAAAATAAGAAGTTGCAGGAGAATGCGGATGAAATACAGCAACAACCCCATTTTCAACAGCACGTTTACCAACGGCATTCACACAACTAATAATGTCCCTTTGTCGCTTCAATAGATTATCCCGGTTAGGGCCAACTCTTGGAGGAAGATTTAATTTTGCATTCGGAAAATGTTTTAAATAGTTAATATAGTAATCAGCTCGCCGTTTTTCCTCTTCTGATTCTGTATCACTTTCCCAGCTGAATGGTAAAGTTAGAGCAGCTAACTCAAGTCCCATACTATCCAATTTCTCTTTCAGCTTTTCTGGAGCTTCGTTATATTTCCCCAATAATGCATACTGAACATCAAGGCCTTTGAATCCAGCTTTCTTAACCGTATCGATAAGATGATCTAAGCAGTCCACTTTCTCATCATAATCGAGTACCCACGTCGTTCCATGACAACCAAACTTAATCGTCATTGCCCATCTCCCCTTTTTTAATATTGAACCTCTTTTAACTACGAAAGTTTCTATTAGGAAGCGTTTGCAAAAAAGAAAAGCAATCATGTTGTATCTCTATTTAAAATATTATCATTTGTTTTCGTTTTGTCAACGTTTTTCTAAAAAGAATTTAAAGTAAAAATAAACGAAAGCCAAAATATAGCTGACCTACTATTGAAACTGCCATCAAGTTAACAAGATTACTTCTTAAACCAACATTTCACATCCAAAAAAGAGTATAAAACAGCCAAAAAACAATCATTTGCTTTTGTTTCATTATAAAAAAATAAAAAGTTTGCCAAAACAAAAATAAAAATACACTTATCAAACAAATCAATGTGATTTTTATCCTTTTTCCAGATAAATTTCTCTTCCTGAAAAAGTAACTATCTTTTGTTTAAATAAAAGGCAATACAAAAAAATCGTCTTTCCCCGCAAAATTACGAGTAAAGACGACTTTCATTCATCTATCTTTTCGATTAAAAACAAAATCCACTTATGACAACACTTTATTTAAGAAATCTTTTGTCCGCTCATTTTTAGGATTGCCAAAAACTTCTTGCGGGCTGCCTTGTTCGACAATATAACCATTATCCATAAAAATAACACGGTCTGCCACTTCTTTTGCAAAGCCCATTTCATGTGTCACAATCACCATTGTCATGCCTTCTTGAGCCAATTGTTTAATAACAGCCAATACCTCGCCGACCATCTCTGGATCAAGAGCACTTGTCGGTTCATCAAACAGCATAATATCTGGATTCATTGCAAGGGCGCGTGCAATGGCAACCCTTTGTTTTTGTCCGCCGGATAAATTTGCAGGATTCGCTTTTGCTTTATCTTTTAAGCCAACACGATCCAAAAGCTTTAATGCCGTTTCTTTGGCTTGCTCTTTTGTTGCTTTTTTTAACTCAACAGGCGCAAGAGTAATATTATCTAGAATATTTAAATTAGGGAACAGATTAAAATGCTGAAATACCATTCCAATATTTTCTCTTACTTTGTTAATGTCCGTATGTTTATCTGTCAATTTCACATTATTGACAATAACTTCGCCGCCTGTCACTTCTTCAAGCATGTTCAAACAGCGAAGAAGCGTGCTTTTGCCTGAACCAGAAGGGCCAATTAAACAAACAACTTCCCCTTCCTTCACTTGCAGATCAATTGACTTTAATACCTCTAAATCACCATAGGATTTTTTTAAATTCGTTACTTTAAGCTTTTCCATTTTTAATCCTTCTTTCTAAAACATTCGACACCTTTGTTAAGATCATAATGACAATAAAGTACATTATTCCAACTATAATCCACATTTGGAATGATTCTAAGTTTCTTGCGATAATGATTTTTCCGCTTTGTGTTAGTTCATTAATGCCAATGATCGAAAGGATGGACGTATCCTTTAATGTAATAACAAATTGGTTGATAAACGCTGGAATCATTAATTGCACAGCTTGCGGCAGAACAACTTTAGACATGGCTTTCCCATAAGGAAGACCTAAACTGCGTGCTGCCTCCATTTGTCCTTTATCAACAGACTCAATTCCCCCGCGGACAATTTCTGCCATATAGGCACCTGCATTTAAGCTTAATGTAATTAATCCTGCTGCAACTGCAGAAATGCGGAAATCAAGGGCTGCTGGAATACCGAAATAAATAAAGAATGCTTGGACAATCAACGGTGTTCCTCTAAAAATATCAACATAAATTCCTGCAATAATTCGTAAAGCTTTATTTTTGGCAATGCGCATCAATCCAAAGATAACTCCTACTACAGTTGCGATTAATAGGGAAACTACCGTTAAAATCAATGTCATTTTTAAGCCGCTTAAAAGACTTGGCAAGCTTTCTTTCAGCAAACCAAAATAGCCATTATCTTTTGCTTGCTCTGAACCGGTTTCTAAATATTTATCCATAATATCTTGATATTTTCCTGAAGCCTTTAAGTTCGTTAAACCATCATTAAACATTTTTAAAAGTTCTGCATTTTCCCCTTTAGAAACGGCAAACCCATAAGAATTGCCCGCCTCTTTATTTGTCACGATTTTTAAGCCGTTGCCTTGCTTAATTCCATATGCTAATACAGGATAATCATCAAATACGGCAACAGAATTTCCCGTTTTTACATCTTCGTACATATTGGCAGAATCATCAAATGTAACAATTTTAAATCCATATTTATCTTGGATGCTTTGGGCAAAGGTTGCTCCTTCTGTACCTGTTTTAACAGCTACTCTTTTGCCCTTTAGATCTTTATAAGAGGAAACAGTTTCATTGTTTTTGTTTACCGCCATAATAATTCCAGAATCAAAATAAGGATCGGAGAAATCAAACTTTAGTTTTCTTTCATCTGTAATGCTCATTCCTGCAATAACAGCATCCACTTGCTTTGATTCTAGTGCCTGCACCGCTGCATTAAATCCTAGTGGTTTCATTTCATATTTAAACCCTTGATCTTCTGCGATCGCTTTAACCAAATCCATATCTATTCCAACAAAATCACCATTTGTATCTTGAAACTCAAAAGGCGCAAATGTTATATCTGTTGCGATTGTGTATGTTTTTTCTTCCGCTTTTGCGTAGTTAAAAGGCAAAAACAGATTAGCAGCAGTTAATAACACCACCATCAACATAAATAATCTAGTAAAATTATACGTTTTTTCCATCATCTAGCTCCTTTAAAACAAATATTATAAATTCTTGTTAAGAATATATATTTTTGGGATATATTTTAACAAAAAGATTTCCCAGTCTAAAATATGTAAGAAATTCTGACATAAAAAACACTAATTTACATAATACTATGAAATAAAAAGAATGTACAGTTGAGAATCCTAAAAGATCAGCGAAAATTCATTGCTTTTATGAGAGAAATGATACTTTTTTAAAAAAAACGCCATTTTTTGCGAGAGTAGGATTATTATTTACTAATAAAGAAAAAAACTTACATGCATTTCCTTCGAGGGGGATGCATGTAAGTTTTTTCTTTACATATTTTTTTAAAATCCAAAATATAGAGAAATTTCCTATATCCATTTAGCAAACCAAGCCACATAATAAGCAGCAGGAATAAACAGAGCTTGCGCCAAAAGAGTTCCGACAAACTTAGAGGAAATCATCGTCAATGAATAGCTTTTAAGATAAACATATTTGCTTGGCTGCTTTGTTACACGATCTGCAAGCACCGACGCTTTCGGATCAATAAATAATGTCAATAGAATGGTGGCAATGCCATTGATGATTCCGGAAGAAGTCAAAGCTGCTCCTGCATAACTGTCAGGCACCAATAGCGTTGCATAAATTGACGACAAAACACCAATCGTAAATACAGCGGAAATAACCACGTTAATAACAAATAAGCGTTTTGGAATCGTTTGAAGTGTTATGCCTTTTAAATAAGATAATGCAGGGAATCTAAAGCAGCCAATCACTTTTTTTATTCCATTCAACGTGCAGTTTTTCCTGCATAAAGCAAAGATAGATCCCCGCTCATTTGACAATTGGATAATGGCTCGTGAAAAGATGGCAATAAAAGTTGGAAAAAGCAGTATCCCAAGCAATACACCAACAGATGTGACCCCAATCAAGATGCGGTATTGCCCTTCTAAAAAAGCCAATTTATTTTCGCTCGGAGCTTCGGCAATTAATTTTGCAGTCAACGGCTGTTGGATCATCGTTGAAAAGCGGGAAACAATTACCAATGTGCTGAATAAAGATAATGCTGTTGCAATCAGTTTTACTCGTGTTCCAGAAATTCTTGTAGAATAAGCAAGTGTTTCAATCATAGTAATAATCAATAGAAAAAAAGAAATGATAATAATTTTGTTTGTAATTAGCTCCATTATAGGACTCCTTAACTCATTCTTCTACTTGTATTATACAAGGAAAAATCAAAAACGCATAAGAACATTTATTGAATTTTATTTGGATACTATAAAAAAACCACATTTCCTGCAGGAAATGTGGTTTTTGCGAAATATTTTATTCCCTAAACAAGAATACGCTTACAAAATTATTTGATTTCTCCAACTGCAATATCTTTTTGTTTCCTCTCTTCTTCCAAATTGTGAAAATAATGTTCTAGCTCTTCCAATGTACGATCCTTTGTTTCTGGCATATATTTATAAATAAAGAAAATTCCCCAAATTCCAAGAGCAACAAAGATAAAGAAGGTAGCAGATAAACCAATTGCACTTAATAGAGATGGAAATGTCAGCCCAATAATCGAGTTGGTCATCCAGAGGAAAAATACGCTTAATCCCATTCCTAGACCTCTTAGTTTAGATGGGAAAATTTCAGCAAGCACCAACCATGTAACCGTACCGATACAAGATTGCATAAAAGCTAAAAAGATAACCGTCAAGCCTAGAACTACAAATGGCAGCGCCTTTGTTCCTTCAAGGGTAAAAGAAAAAATTGCGATAAGAAGCAAGGAAGCTGTTGTTCCTGTTAATCCAGTTAACAACATCGGGCGGCGGCCTACTTTTCCAAGAAGCCAAATTCCAAAAATAACCGCAATAACGGAAATGGCGCCATTGGCAATATTGCCGATTAAAGCAACTTCTGTTTCAAAGCCAGCATCCTTTAATATTTCTGTCCCATAATACATAATCGAGTTGATGCCTGTGATTTGCTGAACAACTGCAATCCCAATCCCAATAAATAATATGCGGCGAACCCAAGGCACAGACAAATCTTTAAATGTAGCCTTTTCAATGGAAGATTCTTTGGCAATAGCAGCTTCAATTTCCTTCAGTTCTTTTGCCGCTTGTTTTTTATCTCTAATTTTTTCTAAAACAGCTAACGCCTCTGCTTTTTTTCCTTTTGCTACTAGGAAGCGTGGACTTTCAGGCACTCGAAGCATTCCAAAAAACAAGAAAATTGCTGGAATAGCTGCAATCACCAACATATAGCGCCATACATGGGAGCTATCAGTCATTGTATTCCCAATAATTGCATTAAATAGAAAGGCTAATAATTGACCTGTTACAATCATTAGTTCGTTTTGTGTAACCATCCGTCCGCGTCTTTCGACTGGCGACATTTCTGCCAGGAATGTCGGCACTGTAACAGAGGCTCCACCTACTGCAAGACCTAAAAGAAAACGAAAGATAACCATAACCGTTGTATTTGGGGCAAATGTACAGCCAAGTGCTGCAATAAAAAACAGCACTGCAAGAATAAGGATATTTTTGCGGCGGCCAATTTGGTCTGATAACCTGCCGCCAAATAATGCTCCAAGCGCTGCCCCAAAAAGCAGGGAACTGGCGACAAGACCTTGGGTAAAGGCAGTAAGGTTTAATTGATCAGGCTCTGACATATATGGAAGTGCCCCGTTAATAACACCCGTGTCATAGCCAAACAGAAGTCCACCGAATGTAGAAACTAGAATAATCATTAGTAAAAACGACTTTTGACTCTTCTGTTGGTTCATAAAAACATCCCCATCTCATCTAATATTTTTAAATTAATGCAGTTGCTTTTCCTAAATGCAGGAAACTATATTTTTTATGATGATAAAGAATACGGTCTTTTTCCCTCATTGTTTGATAGATACATAAGCGAAAAGTAAGACCGCATTCATTATTTTTAAACATAAAGTAAAACTTCAATCAGCAGGGGTTTTCTTTCGTCCCCCACTGATTGTAGTCTGAGACTTATAGGATATAACCACAGGACGCGGCGCCCTTAGTCTGTGTTCTTTTATATCAGACCTTTACGGATCAATTTCTACCCACCTAGATTTTTTGTTTTCTCTTCCACTCCCTTAGTTGGGAGTCAAAAACCCGTTAATGCCGGACAAAATTTATTCAAAATTCACCCAAACCGCTCCATTTTCTGCAGAGCGTACACAGTTTTCAATCCAGCGAACTCCTTCTAATCCTGCATCAATATCCGGGTAAACAAGATTTTTTAACATTTCCTCATCTCCTCGGTTTTTCGCATCAATGGCAACAGCAAATTTCAAATAAATATTGGCCCAAGCCTCAGACAATCCTTCAACATGGAGAGCGCCTAACCGTTCATCTGCATTGCAGCTTTCATCTAAATACGGCATAGCACGAATTAATGTTTGAATCGGCTCTCCTTGCACTTCATATGTCAACTCTCCAGGTTTAGAATCCCACCATTCTAGACTAGCTTTCGAACCGACAATGCGAATGCGATGTCCGTCCATACAGCCAGCATTGATGGAAGATGTCCACATTGTGCCAACTGCTCCGTTTTCATAATGCATCAGCACATGTGCATTATCTTCTAATGGAGCTCTGCTTTTAATGAAGCTTTGACGATCACATAATAATTCTTTAATTTTCATATTTGGCATAATCAATTGGGACATATAATAAGTGTGTGTCGACAAATCTCCTAATACAAAGCTTGGACCGGCTATCTTAGGATCTACACGCCATTTTTGCGCATCACTTGGTTTTTCCTCTTCTAGGGCATTAAAACCATGCGTATACTGTAAATCCACGACACGAATATCGCCAATTTTGCCTTGTTCGATCATAGCGCGCATCTGCAGAAGCATTTGGTTGCCAGAAAAGCCATATGTAACACCGACGATTTTCCCTTTTTCTTCAGCGAGCGCTTTTATTTCTTTTACTTCATCTGTTGTAAAAAATAAAGGTTTTTCACAAATAACATGCAATCCTGCCTCTAGCGCTGCTTTGCAGATCTCATAGTGAGTGCCATTCGGAGTGGCAATCGAAACAACTTCAATGCCATCCTCTCGCGCTGCCTCCTCTCTAAACATTATTTTATAGTCATCGTAACAGCGATTTTCTGCAACTCCTATATTTATGCCGAAATCTCTTCCTCTTTCTGGATCAATATCAAAAGCCCCTGCGACTAGCTGGAACGCTGTATTATCTCTTAACGCTCCAGTGCGATGTTTGTAGCCTACTTGACCAAGTCTTCCTCCACCTACCATTGCCCAGCGAAGTGGTCTTGCGATTTTTTTCTCTCCATTTAACATGATTGTTTCCTCCCCTTTTGTTATTAGAAATATAAAATTCCTTGTCTTTATAAAAAACATAAATTAATGCCAGTTATAAGTAGGCGCTTTATTTCAAAAGAAAAATTCCCTTCTTCCTCAGAAAAAATTACTAGCCTAACATCCGTTTTTTTTCTATTAATAGCTAAGTGTTTGTTTTAAAGCATCTATAGATGTTTTAACGCCTGCCTCAACAGACATTGTAAGATCTTCCATTTCAAGAGAAACTTCCCCGTCATATCCCATCATCTTTACAACAGAGAAAAATTCTTTCCACCACTGCAAATCTTGTCCACAACCTACCGCAACATAATTCCAAGCTCTATTTGCAACATCTGTAGCTTCTTTTGTTTCCAGCACTCCATTAATGCCCGATAAATGTCTCTCTAAACGAACATCCTTGCCATGAACATGATGAATTGCATCCCCTAATTCTCTTGCTGCAAGAATTGGATCTGCTCCCATCCAGATTAAATGGCTTGGATCAAGATTTAGACCAATAATCGGGTCAACTGCATTTCTTAATTTAAATAATGTTTCAGGATTATAGACTAATTGAGAACTGAAATTTTCAAGGGCAATTTTTTCAATCCCACAGTTTTTTGCTTTTTCCACTAATTGTTTCCAATACGGAATAGCTACTTCATTCCATTGATAGTCTAAAATATCTTTTAGTACAGGGGGCCAGCTCACTGTATACGTAATCCAGTTCGGAATTTTATCTTCAGGACTTCCTGCAGGCAATCCGCTCATCATAATAATTTTTTTTACTCCTAACAAATTCGCCAATTCAAATGTTTTATCTGTTATTTTTCGGTGTTCCTCGCCAAGGCTTCCTGGATCCAATGGATTTCCAGAACAATTTAATGCACATAATGCAATATTGCGCTTTTCTAGTTGATGTGAAAACTCCCTTCTTTTATCAGCGCTTTCTAGAAGTTCATCCAGTCTTAAGTGTGGTGCCGACGACCAGCCTCCAGTGGTCATTTCAATTGTATCAATCCCCATCTCTGAAATAACATCCAGCATTTCTTCAAATGGCAAGTGTCCTAAACTATCTGTTACATAAGATAATTTCATGTTTTTTAGTCCTCCTAAAATATTGATGTAAAAAATCTTTAAGACTTATAATTACAGGACAAAAAAATCAAAACAATTGCTTAGCGTCTTTGTTTCCCCCCTATCAAACAATAAAACTACTTAACAAAAAGTTATTCATGATTTTATCCTTTATTAACTAATAAATCTTAATTTTTGAGCAATCTCTTACTTGTAAGCGTTTTAAAATATAAGCAAGTGATTAACTTATATTCATATTATAAAGTTCCAAAACTTAATCGTCTTTGTATATGGAAGACCAATTGTTGTCTTTTAAGGACATTTTCTATCCATCATTTCTTTTTTCA
>Ga0182742_1002950_pt1 | contig 17610 bp, 16 predicted proteins | sample eDN5th37CBELigMG_FD_128880 | JGI IMG/M metagenome (GOLD analysis project Ga0182742, IMG submission 128880) | Enriched Miracle-Growth compost microbial communities from Emeryville, California, USA - eDNA 5th pass 37_C BE-Lig MG (version 2)... ...
CGAGCTCACCCTCGACGAGGTGGTGGACGGGCGCGAGGTGCGCTTCGACCCGTCCGGGCCCTACGGCGGCGCAGTGCCGCTCGGGTGGTTGAACGCCCTGCGGGAGCCGGCCTACGCGGCCAGCCAGGCGGTGGTGTCCCGGTGAGCGAGTCGAGGAGGAGGCACGACGTGCGGTGGAGGTGGACGAGGTGAACCGACCGGTCGAGGTCCCGGACGACCAGCACCGGCGGCCGGAGGGGTGCACCGACGCCACGGTGGAGGCGGTGGGCAAGGTCAGCGAGGCGCTGGAGTGGATCGAGCGGGCCCGGGGCCGGCTCTACGACTTCCACCAGATGATGGGCCGGGCCGACTTCCTCTTCGGCGACGCCGCCGACGCGCTCGAGGCCGCCGGTCACACCGCGGAGGCCGCGGCCCTGCGCGACGAGGTGGTCGGCCGCAACGTGCTCGACGGCCGCTGGACGTTCCAGGTCGTCGAGGAGTTCGAGGACTGCTACTACCAGCCGGTGCGCGCCGCCGAGCAGCGGGTGCGCGACGCGCTCATGGGCGGGCGGCGCCACGTCTTCGAAGCCGAGCTGAAGGAGCGCCGGCGCAAGGTGGGCCGCCTCGGGCACGAGTCCCGACCGCCTGCGTGAGGCGCGGCCCGGCCGCAGTCAGGCCGGCAGGAGCAGCCGCTCCTCGGTGACGAGGCGCAGCGACAGGTTGCGGTAGCCGCCGTCGTCGAACAGCACCACCACGGTGTCGCCGTCGACGCGCAGGACCTGGCCCTCGCCCCACTCGCCGTGCCGCACCCGGGCGCCTTCGCCCCACGGTGCGGCCTCGGTCGGTGCGTAGGCCTCGGCCACGCCCTCCTCGCAGCTGTCGCAGGCGCCGCACAGCTGCTCGAAGCGCTCGCCGAGGTACGTGAGCAGCACCCGGCGACGGCAGGCATGGGTCTCCGCGTAGCCGCGCACCATCTCGAGGCGGGAGCGCTCGACCTGGCGGCGCTGCTCCTCGGCCTCGTCCACCGCCCGGCCCGCGGCGTCGGCGTCGGGCCCGCCGGCCACGGCCTCGACCGACCCGCCGGGCCGGCGCACGAGGGCGCCGAGCTCCTCCAGCTTGGCCAGGACCAGGGTGAGCTTGCGGGCGCCGAGCCTGGTGGCCTCGCGGAGCCGGTCCACGTCGGCGCGCCCTCCCGCATCGGCGAGCGCGCTCACCGCCCGCCGCGCGTCCGCACCCTTCACGCCGCCTCCGGCGCCCAGGAACCGCCGCAGCGAGAGGTCCTCCGGTCGGTAGAACAGGCACGCCTCCGCCGGCTCGCCGTCCCGGCCGGCCCGCCCGATCTCCTGGTAGTAGGCGTCGAGCGACTCGGCCACGTCGGCGTGGAGCACGAAGCGCACGTCGGGCTTGTCGATGCCCATGCCGAAGGCGGTGGTGGCCACCACGACGTCGACGTCGCCGTCCATGAAGCGCGCCTGCACGTCCTCCCGTCGGCGCTTGGCCAGACCTGCGTGGTAGGGGGCGGCCCGCACCCCGCGCCCCTGCAGCGCGTCGGCCAGCTCCTCGGCCCGACGGCGCGTCCCGACGTAGACGATGCCGGCGCGCCGACCGTCGCTCAGCGCCGCGGCCCGGTCGAGCACCGCACCGTCCTTGCCGGCGGCGTCGGCGAAGGCCTCGACCGCGAGGTGGATGTTGGGGCGGTCGAAGCCGTGCACCACCACCGCGGGGTCGCGCAGGTGCAGCCGGCCCGCGATCTCGTCGCGCACCGGCGGCGACGCCGTGGCGGTCAGGGCGATCGTGGTGGGGTGGCCGAGCTCGTCGATCACCTGGCCCAGGCGGAGGTAGTCCGGACGGAAGTCGTGGCCCCACGAGCTGATGCAGTGGGCCTCGTCGACGACGAACAGCGAGGGTCGCGCGCGGCGGAGGGCGTCGAGGGTGTCGTCGCGGGCCAGCTGCTCGGGCGCCAGGAAGAGGAACTCGACCTCACCGGCCTCGACCCGCTCGAACAGCACCTCGCGGGCCCGCTCGCCGATGGTGGAGTTGGCGTGGACGGCTTCGCCCACGTCCTCGTCCGCCAGCCCCACCACCTGGTCGCGCTGGAGTGCGATGAGCGGCGAGACCACGACGGTGGCGCCCTTCACGACGGCGCCGGCCACCTTGTAGATGGCCGACTTGCCGTAGCCGGTGGGCATCACGGCCAGCAGGTCGCGGCCCTCGATGGCCGCGCTCACCGCCTCCCGCTGGCCGGGTTTCAGCTCGTCGATGCCCAGGCCGTCGCGGGCGGTGCGGTCGATGTCGTCCTCGAGGTCGGGCACGCCCTCCCATACCCGGCGCGAGCCCCCGCCATGGGAGACGGCCGGGCGGGCTGCTCACCGGGGTCGCGTCGTGCAGCAACATGGAGTCCCGGCCGACCGAGGAGCCCAGCGATCCCAGCCCGCCCGTCACCGCCCCCTCCCCGCCATGTCTGACCCGTCGCCCCTCATGGCGGCGGCCGCGCTCCTGATCCTCCTCGGGGTGCTGGCCAGCAAGGCGTCGAGCCGGCTCGGGGTGCCGGCGCTGCTGCTGTTCCTCGTCATCGGCATGTTGGCCGGCTCGGAGGGCATCGGCCAGATCGACTTCGAGGACTACGAGCTCGCCCAGGCCACGGGCGTCGTCGCCCTCGCTTTCATCCTCTTCGCGGGCGGCCTCGACACGAAGTGGTCGAGCGTCCGCCCGGTGCTCGTGCGGGGCGTCCTCCTCGCGACGGTCGGCGTAGCGGTCACCGCGCTGGTGGTCGGCGTGGTGGCCGCCTGGGTGCTCGACCTGTCCCTGACCGCCGGTCTCCTCCTCGGCTCGATCGTGTCCTCCACCGACGCGGCCGCGGTGTTCTCCGTCCTGCGATCCCACAGTGTGAGCCTGCGGGGGATGCTGCGACCGCTCCTCGAGCTCGAGTCGGGCAGCAACGACCCGATGGCGGTCTTCCTGACCCTCGGGTTCCTGGAGCTGCTGAGCGAACCCGGCACGTCGGTGGTCGAGCTGCTGCCCATCTTCGTGGCGCAGATGAGCGTCGGGGCGGCGGTGGGCTACGCGTTCGCCCGCGGTTCGGTGGTGCTCATCAACCGGCTGCGCCTGGAGTACGAGGGCCTGTACCCCGTGCTGATGATCGCCGTGGTGCTGCTGACGTACGGCACCGCCGCGCTGCTCGAGGGCAGCGGCTTCCTGGCCGTCTACGTGGCCGGCATCGTGATGGGCAACGCCTCCTTCGTCCACCGCAAGAGCCTGATGCGCTTCGCGGACGGGTTGGCTTGGCTCATGCAGATCGCCATGTTCCTGGTGCTCGGCCTGCTGGTGTTCCCCTCCGACCTGTGGTCGGTGGCCGGGCAGGCGCTGCTGATCTCGGCGGTGCTCATCTTCGTGGGGAGGCCCGTCGCCACCTTCGCGGTGCTGCCGGCGACGGGCGCCCGCTTGCCGGAGACGCTCATGGTGTCGTGGGTGGGCCTTCGTGGCGCGGTCCCCATCGTGTTGGCCACCTTCCCCCACGCCGAGGGCGTGGTCGAAGCCGACGTGATCTTCAACGTCGTGTTCTTCATCGTGCTCACCTCGGTGCTGGTGCAGGGCACGACCATCCCGATGGTGGCGCGCTGGCTCAGGGTCGACGCGCCGCTGCCGACGCGGCGCGCCTACCCCCTCGAGTCGGTGGCCTCGAGCGACGCGTCGACCGACCTGCACGAGATCGCCATCCCGGAGGACTCGCCCGCCGCCGGTCGCCAGCTGGTCGACCTGCGGCTGCCCCAGGGCGCGTTGGTGGTGCTCGTCAGCCGCGACGAGGACTTCGTGGTCCCGCAGGGGTCGACCGTGCTGCTGCCCGGCGACAACGTCCTGCTGCTCGCGGACGAGACCACCCTGCCGCTGGCCCGGGCCCTGCTGGAGGGCCACAGCAACGGCGACGGGCCTCGCGCCGACGGCGATCGTCCCGGCTGACGCCCGGCGACTCAGGCGGCGGCGAACTCAGGCGGCGGCGACGAACTCCTCCGTGCGGACCCACGCCCGGAAGAGCTCGGGCCCCATGGCCTCGAACAGGGGCGCCGTCTGGCTGTGGTGGGCCGCCAGGGCGGCCACCTTGCAGTCGAGCAGGTCGTCGGGCAGCTCGAGCTGCAGGGCCAGCGCGTCGCGCTCGGTCAGCGCCGGGGTCCCGGCCAGGTGCACCTCGAGCTGGGCTTCGACGGCGGCGAACTCGTCGTAGCGCTCGGGCGTGGTCGCCGCGTACCAGAGCCGTGCGCCGGCGGGTGCCGCCCGGCGGAAGGCCTCCGTGGTCCAGCGCGACACGGCCATGTGGTCGGGGTGGCCGGTGAGCCCGTCGGGCGGGAAGGTGAGCACGGTGTCGGGCCGCACGAGCCGGAGCATCGTGACCAGCGCGCCGATCGCCGCCTCGTTGTCGGCGGCGGCACACCCGCCGTCGGGGAAGCCGATCCAGGTCTGGTGCACGACACCCAAGGTGTCGAGCGCGGTCCGGAGCTCGGCCCGCCGGAGGGCGGCGACGGCCTCGAGGTCGTCGGTGCCCGGTGGCGCGCCGCGCTCACCGTAGGTCGCGGTCACGAGGGCAACCGTGCGGCCGGCATCGGCCAGCGCGGCCATCAGCCCACCGCTCAGGTAGGTCTCGTCGTCGGGGTGGGCCCACACGCCGAGCACGGTGCCGACGCCGTCGAGCACGTCGGCCAGGGCGTGGCGGTGGGCGGTGTCGGTGGTGCGCAGCATCGTCGTCATGGCGGCAGGATCGGACCCTGCGGTTGCACGGGGCTGGCGCGGCGCTCACACGCGCCGTGCGACCGGAGGCGATCAGACCGGCGAGGGCGACGCGGCGGCGATGGCGGTGAAGGCCACGTCGAGCACCGCGCGGCGGGGCAGCCCCGCGGCCCGGCGCGCGGCGCGGGCCAGGCCGTCGGCGCTGAGCGCCTCCTCCACCCTCGCTCGGGCCGCGACGAGCTCGGGCACCCGGTCGGCGTCGACGGCGGCGGCCTCCGGCGCGGCGTCGGCGGCCGCGAGGAGCAGCGAGGCGTCGTCGATCCGGCCCACCTGCACGAGCAGGATGGCCAGGTTGCGCAACGTGGTCCACAGCTGCGTCCAGTTGCCGGCGTCGCGCCAGTAGGCAACCAGGTCTCGGTAGCCGGCCAGCGCGTCGTCGATGCGCCCGCTCGATGCCAGCAGGCTCACCCGGCCCACGGACGCCACGCCCTCCACGAACCCAGCGCCGGCCATGCGGCCGAGCTCGATGGCCCGGTCGTAGGCGGCCAGGGCCTCGTCGGGGTCGTGCCGGGCGATCACCTCGCCCTGGGCGTACATGGCGTAGCCCAGCAGCCCGGGCGTCCCGAGCTCCTCCGCCTGACCCAGGCTGCGGGCCACCAGCTCAGCGGCGGCCGCGTCGTCGCCCGCGTACGAGGCGCCTAGGGCCGCCGACGCCGCGTAGGAGGGGAGGCGGATGGGGTCGTCGTCGGCGGCGTCCAGCCAGCCCGGCCAGGCCAGGTCGGGCCGGCCTCGGAACAGCGCCACCGTGGCCAGGGCGTCGAAGGCGCGGCAGCGGTCGCCGGGCGCCGTCGCGGCGGCCAGGCCGGCGCGGGCCAGCCGCTCGGCCCGGTCGAGCTCGCCCCGCTGCCACGCGCCGAGCGCCGCCGAGCCCAGCAGCTTCGGGCGGGACGGGTGGTCGAGGAGGGCGGGCAGCTCGGCCAGCTCCAGGCTCCACCCTCGCGGCTCGGGTAGGCCGTGCATGAGCACGAGGCGGTCGAGGGCCAGCACGGTGGTGACGACGGGGTCGAGGTGGGCGCGGGCCAGGGCGGCGTCGCGGGCGACGCGGAGGTTGGCCAGCTCGCGGCGCAACCGGGCGTCGGCCAGGGGCTCGGCCGGGCCGAGACCGGCCTGCAGCACCTCGAGCGCGAAGTGGGCGGCCCACTCGGCCAGGGCCAGCTCGGCGCCGCCCCGCTCGCCCAGCGCGTCGAGCTGCTCCAGGCCGTAGGCCCGGATCGTCTCGAGCATGGCGTAGCGGGCCGGCCGACCACCGGCGGCGGCGTCGGCCACCACCATCGACGTGTCGACCAGTCGGGCCAGGAGCGCCACCACGTCCTCGCCGTCGTCGAGGCGGAGCTCGGCGGCCGCGTGCTCGACGGCGTCGAGGTCGAACCCCCCGGCCCGGACGCTGAGGATCCGGAAGAGCCGCTGCTCCGCCGGGGAGAGCAGCCGGTACGACCACTCGATGGTGTGGCGCAGGGTGCGGTGGCGCTGGTCGGGCGACGGACGGGGGCTGGCCAGCACGTCGAAGGCCCGGTCGAGCCGGTCGCGGAGGTCTTCCAGGCCGAGCACGCCGACGCGCCCCGCCGCCAGCTCGAGGGCCAGCGGCAGGCCGTCGAGGCGGCGGGTGATCTCGCCCACCACGCCCAGCCCGGCCTCGTCGGGCGCGAAGCCGGGGTGCTTGCGGCGGGCGTGGTCGACGAAGGCCTGCACGGCCGGCACCGCCGCGACGTCGTCGGGCCGGCCGTCGGCGGTGGGGACGGCGAGCGGCCCCAGCCGCAGCACCTGCTCGCCGCTCACCCCGAGTGGCTCGCGCGACGTGGCCAGCAGCGTGAGCTCGGGGCAGGCGCGCAGCAGCGTGGCGGCCAGGTCGCGGCAGGCGTCGGCGAGGTGCTCGCAGTTGTCGAGCACAAGCAGCTGCGGCCCCGCGCCCAGCCGACCGGCGATGGCGCCGAGCACGGCGTCGCGCTCGGGCGTGGTCAGGCGCAGGGCGCTCCGGAGCGCGTCAGGCAGGGCCTCGGCCGACTCGACCACCGCCAGCTCCAGCACGGTGACCGGCGTGGCGTCGCCGGGCTCGGTGCGGGGCTCGGCCCGCCGGCCGGCCACCTCCAGCGCCAGGCGGGTCTTCCCCACGCCGCCCGGGCCGACCACGCTCACCAAGCGGTGGTGGCGCAGCAGGCGCTCCACGTCGTGCAGCTCGTGCACGCGGCCGATGAGGGGGTTGAGCGGTTTGGGCGGCGCCGCCGCCGTGCCGGGGCGTCCGGTCCCGGCGTCGCCGGCTGCGAGCAGCTGCTCCAGCTCGGCCAGGGCGGGTGTGGGCGTGAGTCCGGTCTCCTCGCCGAGACGCCGGCGGAAGTCGTGTCCCAGCCGCAGGGCCTCGGCGTGGCGGCCCTCGGCCGCCAGGGCCCGCATGGCCACCAGCTGGGTGCGCTCCCGATCGGGCCGCACGGCCACGGCGCGGAGGGCCTCGCCGGCGAGCCCCCGGACGTCGCCGCCCCGCTCGGCCGCGGCCAGGCGCGCCTCGAGCAGCTCGTCGTCGAGCTCGGCGTGCAGCTCGCTCAGGGCCGTGGCCTCGGCGGCCAGCGGGGCCACGTCGGGGAACTCGGCCAGCGGCGCGCCCCGCCACAGCCCGACGGCGGCGCGCAGGAGCGCGGCCGCCTCTGCCGGATCGTGGCTCCGAAGGGCGCGGGCGCGGGCTGCGAGGTCGGCGGCCTCCGCGGCGTCGAGCTCCTCTCGGGCCAGCGGCAGGCGGTAGCCCTGGGCGGTGCGCTCCAGGCGCGCACCGGCGGGGCCCAGGTGGGCCCGCAAGCGGGACACGTGGCTGTGCAGCACCCGGCGCCCCGAGTCGGGCATCTCGTCGGGCCACACCGCGTCGAGCAGCTCCTCGACGCTGACCGAGCGGCCCCCGGCGACGGCCAGGAGGGCGAGCACGGCGCGCCGGCGGGGCCCGGGCACGTCGACCTCCTGCCCCCCGACGCGCAGCCGCAAGGGGCCCAGCACATCGATCCGCAGCGCGGTCGTGGCCTCGTCGTGGTGCTGCTGTGCCATCAGCGTGAGAGCCCCGTGCAACCGCCGCGCCGCAGGGTCGCGCTCATCCTGCCATCCCCACTCCCCGCCCAGGAGGACGAATCCATGCGCACCACAACCCGCGTCCGGACGGGTGCCATCCTGACCGACGAGATGCTCGCTCGCTTCGACGAGCGCGCCGCCCGCTACGACCGCGACAACCGCTTCTTCGAGGAGGACTTCGAGGAGCTCCGCGAGTCGGGCTACCTGCTCGCCGCGGTCCCCGAGGAGCTCGGCGGGGCCGGGCTCACGCTCGCCGGCCTCATGCCGTTGCAACAACGCCTCGCCTACCACGCCCCCGCCACCGCGGTGGCCGTCAACATGCACCTCTACTGGACCGGCGTGGCCGCGGACCTCTGGCGCGCCGGCGACGACTCCTGCCGCTGGATCCTGGAGGAGGCCGCTCGAGGTGCGGTCTTCGCGGCGGGCCACGGCGAGGTCGGCAACGACGCCGGCCTCTTCGCGGCCACCACCGCGGCCGAGCCGGTCCCGGGCGGCTGGCTGGTGACCGGCCACAAGATCTTCGGCAGCCTGTCGCCGGTCTGGACCTACCTCGGCGTGCACGCCATGGACACCAGCGATCCCGAGCACCCGCGCGTCATCCACGGCTTCGTGCCGCGCGACGCCGCGGGCTACCGCATCGAGCAGACCTGGGACGCGCTGGGCATGCGGGCCACCGCCAGCCACGACACCGTGATGGAGCGGGTCTTCCTGCCCGACCACCTCGTTCCCGTCGTGTCGCCCGCGGGTGCCGGCGGCGCGGGCCCGTTCCAGCTCGGGGTGATCGCGTGGGCGCTCATCGGCTTCGCCCACGTGTACGCGGGCGTGGCGTGGCGGGCCTACGACCTCACGGTCGAGGCGGCCAAGCGACGCACGTCGATCGGCCTCACCCGCACGCTGGCCCACCATCCCGGGGTGCAGCACGAGGTGGCCGAGATGCGCATCGCGCTGGAGGCCGTCGAGGCGACCCTGGTCAAGATCCGCGAGGAGTGGTCCGCCGGTGCGCCGCACGGCGCGATGTGGCCGCTCAAGATCGTGGCGGCCAAGTACTTCGCCGTGAACCAGGCGTGGAAGGTGGTCGACGCGGCCATCGACGTGTCAGGCGGCGGCGGCGTGTTCCGGCGCAACCGGCTCGAGCAGCTCTTCCGCGACGCCCGGCTGGGCCGCATCCACCCCGCCAACACGTTCGCCACCCACGAGATCGTCGGGAAGCTGGCGTTGGGTGTCGACCTCGACGAGCAGCCCCGCTGGGGCTGACCTCGCTCGGCCAGGCGCCGACTCAGTCAGGGGGGCCGTTGCCGCGCTGCAGCGGCCCCCAGGACTCGGCGGTGCTGGCCCGCTCCACCTCGGCGATGGCCTCGTCGACCACGGCCTCGGCCACCCAGGCGATGGGTCGGGTGCACTCCACGAGCGGCTCGTTGTCGGGGCCGCGGCCCCGCTCGACGCCCTCCAGCACCCAGGCGCGCGTGCCCGGCCCGCGGTCGGCTCGCAGGTGGTTGTAGTCGTGGAGCCGGCGGGCCACCCAGGTCCGCACGGGACGCCCCGCCCACCACGGCTCCACGGACAGCGGGTTGGCGCACAGCCCGGGCAGCGCCACGCCTGTCAGCTCGTCGCGGCTGTGGTGGTCGGCGTCGACAGCCGGGCCCTTCGACCAGCGGACGTAGAGCGCGGCATGGCGCTCGACCAGCTCCGCGAGCTCGTCGAGCGACCACACCGTCGGAAGCTCGCCGTCGATCGGGCCGTCGGGGATCGTGGCCGTCGCCTCCTCGCGCCAGTGCCTGCGGGGAGGCTTACCCCGACCGCGCCTGTCAGCGCACCAGTCCTGGCGGGCGGCTCTGGCACGTCACGCAGCGTGTGGCGTGCGGGAGGATCTCGAGGCGCTCGAAGGGCAGCTCGACGCCGCACGACTCGCAGATGCCGTAGCTGCCCTCCTCGACGCGGTCGAGCGCGTGCTGGAGCTCGGCGATGGCCTCCTGCGCCCGCGCGGTCATGGCGATCGCGAGGTCCCGGTCCTCCTCGCTGTCGGCGAGGTCGTCCGCGTGCTCGGCGAGCTCGGCCTGCTGCTCGGCGAGCTCGGCCCGGAGCGCGGCGACGAGGCGCTCCAGCTGCTCGCCCGTGAGATGGGTGGCGCGTCGAGGCGTGGGCTCGGTGTTGGTGCGGGACGCGGGCATCGGGACCTCCATGTGTCCGGTGGTTGTCGAGATGACGAAGAGCCCGCCCACCGGGTGTGGCCCGGTGGGCGGGTGGCGGAGCTGTCAGCTGCGGGCTCGGGTCGCGCCCGGTGAGGCGCGCGCCGTCCGAATGGGATGCGGCCCCCCGGCCGCAGGTGTCAGGGCGCCAGCGGTGGTCGCAGGCCCGGCGGTGCGCCGAGGAGCAGCGAGCGCCAGCCGTCGCCCGGGTCGCCGAAGCGGCGCGGGGGCGCGGTCAGGCTTCGCTGGTAGCGCAGGCGCGGGTCCATGACCCGGTCCACCATAGCCCTGTGCCGCTGAGACCGGCCGGGAAAAGCGCCGGCGACCGCCGTGGCCAGGGGTGGCCGGGTGGATCCTCGTTCAGGTGGGGTCGTAGGTCCAGTCGGGGCGCTTGCGCCAGAAGTCCTCGTCGTAGACCGCCTTGCCGCCGGCCAGGTCGAGCAGCTTCGGCATCGGGAGCTTGCGGGGCCGCGGGCAGCCGCGGCCCTCCAGGTGCTCGGCCACCTCGTCGGGGAAGGCCTGCAGCACGCTGCCCACCAGCTGCTGCTCCTCCACGGCCAGGTAGCAGCGGTTCCCGTCGGTGACGCGCGGGAGCCACCCCACGATGCGGGACACGTCGTCCTCGGTGCCGGTGCCGAGCTGCAGCCGTTCGAGGTGGATGGTGATCTCCCCCGAACCGATCTTGCAGGGCGGGCACTGCCCGCAGGACTCCACCGAGAGGAACCGCGACATCAGGTAGGCCACGTCGACCATGCAGGCGGTGTCGTCGTACACGATGAAGCCAGCCGCACCGAGGGCGCTGCCGGCTGCAGCCAGGCCCTCGTAGCTCACCGGCGCGCCGAGGTGCTCGGCGGTGATGACGGGGTTGGCGACGCCGGAGAACACCGCCTTCACGCGCCGCCCCGGCAGTGGCCCGCTGCCCACGGCGTCGATGACGGCCCCGAGCGGCGTGCCCATCTCCACCTCGCCGACGTCGGGCGCGACCACGTCGCCGACCACCGTCGTGACGATCGTGCCGGGTGACTCCTCCGTGCCCATCGAGCGGTACCAGTCCGCGCCCTCGGCCAGGATGTGCGGGACGTTGCAGAGCGTCTCGACGTTGTTCACGAGCGTGGGGTTGGGACCGCTCGCGCGGGTGCCGCCGACGGTGCCGGGCGGCGGCGGGTTGGCGGCTTCCCAGCCCAGCTGCGGCGCCACCGCGAAGAGGCCGTGCTCGTAAGGTGGGAACCAGCGGGGGAGCGGCGGCTTGCCCTCGATCACCTCGAGCATGGCCTTCTCCTCGCCGAACAGGTACTCGTCGGGCCCGGCGACGATGGTGACCTTGCAGTCGGTGCACACACCGGCCGACTGCAGCTCCTGCACGGCGCGCGTCACCGCGTCCCGCTCGCGCTCGAAGCTGGCCTTGAGGCAGATGAACGCCTCCTCCGCACCCACCGCGAACGCGGCGATGACCACCCCCTCGACCAGCTGGTAGGGGTTGGCCCGCAGCAGGGCGCGGTCCTTGAAGGTGCCCGGCTCGCCCTCCGCGCCGTTGCACACCACGAACCGGCGGGTGCCGTGCTGGGCGGCGATGCCGGCCCACTTCCGGCCCGTGGGGAAGCCGCCGCCGCCCCGGCCCCGCAGGCCCGACGCCGTGAGCAGCTCGATGGTGGCCGCAGGACCGAGGTCCTGCGCTCGGGCGACGCCCCTCCCACCGTGGTCGGTGGCGAGGTACTGCTCGACGCTGGTGACGGGCGTTTCTGGCAGCAGGATCGGAGGCATAGCCCGCCCCCTTACCACAGAGGCCTCAGCCGAGAACGCCGGAACCGAGCGCGGCAGGCGCGGGAGGATCAGCCGATGGAGTCGATGCAGCCGCCGGAGGACGCCCCCCGCATCGTCACGCTGACGCTCAACCCCGCGCTCGATCTCTCCACGGAGACCGAACGCGTGGAGCCCGAGCGCAAGCTGCGCTGCACTGCCGCCCGCCGCGACCCGGGCGGCGGTGGCATCAACGTGGCCCGTGTGGTGAACGAGCTCGGCGGCGAGGCGCTGGCGGTGGTCGCCCTCGGCGGGCCGGTGGGCGAGCTGGTGGCCGAGCAGCTGGCGGCTTGCGGCGTCGAGTTCGTCGCGGTCGAGGTGGAGGGCGGCACCCGGCAGAGCCTGACGGTCACCGAGCAGGCCAGCGGTCGCCAGTACCGCTTCGTGCTGCCCGGGCCGCCGCTGCGGCCCGAGGAGTGGGTCGAGTGCATGGAGGCCACGGTGGCGGCGGCCGCCGGCGTCGACCTCGTGGTGGCCAGCAGCAGCCTCCCGCCCGGTGTGCCCGACGACGCGTTCGCGGCGCTGGCCGCCCGCCTCCACGAACACGGCATCCCGGTGGCCGTCGACACGTCGGGGCCCGCGCTGCGGGCCGCCATCGCGGCGCCCGTGGCGTTCGTGAAGCCGAGCGCCAACGAGCTGCGCGCCGCCGCAGGCCGCGACCTCGACCGCGAGGCCGACTACGAGCAGGCGGCGCGCGAGCTGCTCGCCGAGGGCCGGTGCGGCGCCATCGTCGTGTCGCTCGGCGCGGCCGGCGCGCTGGCCGTGGCCCGCGACGAGGAAGCCCTCTTGGTGCGCGCGCCCGCGGTGCGGGTGGTGAGCGCCGTGGGCGCAGGCGACTCGATGGTGGCCGCCATGGCGCTGTCGTTGGCGCGCGGCCAACCGCTGCGGGAGGCGGCTCGCTGGGGGGTGGCGGCGGGCACTGCCGCGGTGCTCACGCCGGGCACGGCGCTGTGCACCCGGGCCGACGTGGAGGCGGTGGCCGAGCGCGTCACCGTGTCGGCCGTGCCCGGGGAGGCGATGCGCTTCAGCGCGTGACCAACGTGGTGACCAGCGCGAACGCCGCGGTGCTCAGCACGGCCCCGGCCACCGTCGCGGCGGTGCCCGGCGACAGGGGTGCAGGGCGGGCGTGCGACTCGAGGTGCACGGTGCGCGCCCTGGCCACGACCACGAAGGCCACGCTCATCACCCCCGCGAGGGCGAGCGGGAACCAGGTCCACGCCGACGACGTCACCGCCCGCCGGCCGATCACGGAGAACAGCAGCGCGGACGACAGCGCCGTGCGGGTCCAGGCCAGGTGGGTGCGCTGCGGTTGCAGGCCGCGGTCGACGTCGGGCGCGGTGCTCATCCGACCACCATCACCAACAGGATCACCGCAGCGACCACAGCCACGCCGCCCGCGAGCAGCGGCACCGCTGCCGGCTTCGGCAGCGGCTGGCCGCGGCGCATGGCCCGTTGCACCTGGGCCCAGCGCGCGAAGGCGGCGACGGCCAGCACGAGGCTGAGCGAGGTGACCGCGACGGCGATCGTGCGCCGGGCGCCCGAGAGCTCGAGGTGCTCCACCTCGTTCAGGGCGACGCCGCCGGCGAGCAGCGCGAGCGCGGTGCGGATCCAGGCCAGGAAGGTGCGCTCGTTGGCCAGGCTGAAGCGGTAGTCGGGCTCCTGCTCGAGCTCGTCCGCGTCGTCGCCGCCGTCTCGGCCGCCGCGGTCGTCGCCGGTGCTCACCCGCATCCCCCCGTTCTTAGCCTCGGCGCGCGGTCCGCCGCGGCGCCGGGCAGGCATGGCAGGCTTCGCGGGCGCAGGCGCGCGCCGCGACCAGAGGGGGATGCATGCTGAAGGAGTTCAAGGAGTTCATCAACCGGGGGAACGTCATCGACCTGGCCGTGGCGGTCGTCATCGGCGCAGCGTTCGGTGCGGTGGTCACCTCGTTCGTTGACGACATCCTGATGCAGATCATCGCCGCGATCGGCGGCCAGCCCGACTTCAGCTCGCTCGTGATCGACGTCGGCGACGGCGAGATCCGCTACGGCGCCTTCATCAACGCGCTCATCAGCTTCCTCGTGATCGCCTTCGCGGTGTTCCTCGTCGTCAAGGCCATCAACGAGATGCGCAAGCGGCGCACCAAGGAGGAGATCGCCGCCGAGGCCGAGGAAGCACCCAGCGCCGAGGTGGCCCTGCTCGCGGAGATCCGCGACGAGCTCCGCCGGGCCCGCCCGACGGCAGGCTGATCGCCGCGCCGCACCGGCGGGAACCGGCGGCACCCGCCTGGCGTCGAACGGGCGTCCGTCACAGAAAGGTGCTGCCGTGTCCCGCTCGTTGCGCCTCGCCCACCGCCTCGCCACCGTCGCCGGGGTCGCCGGGCTCGCCGTCCTGACCGTCGCCTGCGGCGACGACGACGGCAGCCGGGCCGCGCCACCGGGCGGCTCATCGAGCGAGGTCGACGCAGGAGACGTCCCCACCACGGGCTCCGGCGGCCTGCCGATCATCCGCATGGCCGCCGGAGGCCAGCACCCCGGTGGGGACGCCGCCGAGAGCACGGCCATGGCCACCGACATGCGCATGGCGGCGCTGCGCTACGTGCTCGACGGCGACCTGCCCGCGCTCGACGGGCCCGCGGCCGCCTGGCGCTACCCGGCCAGGCCGGCGGTCGACGAGGCCACGGTGCGCGCCCTGGCCGAGCGCTTCGGGGTAGCCGGGGAGCCCGTCGCCTTGGACGAGGACCAGGGCGGCGGGTGGCGGGTCGGTCCCGAGGACGGGAGCGGCCCGAGCCTCACGGTCGCCGCCGACCCCATGGCCAGCTGGTGGTACGACAGCGCGGCGTCGAGCGGCGTCATCGGGGGGTGCGAGGCCGCCGACGGGCCGGACGCGCCGGACGCGCCGGTGGCCGACGACGACGCCACCGTGGGCGGCGACGCGGCGGTCTCCTGCACGCCGGTCGCCCCCGAGGGCGTGCCCGACGCGGCGGCGGCCGAGGCGCTGGCCCGCGCCCACTTCGAGCAGCTCGGCCTGTCGGCCGACCGCTACGAGCTCGAGGTCTACGCCGACGAGTTCGGCGCCAACGTCCAGGCCGTGGTCCTGCTCGACGGCATCCGGTCGCCGGCGGTGGCCAGCGTGGCCTACGGCGGCCAGGCCGCGATGACCTGGGCCAGCGGGATGCTGGCCGAGCCCGAGCGCGGCCCCGACTACCCCCGCATCGGCACCGAGGCCGGCTTCGAGCGGCTCCAGGCCCAGGCGGAGCGCTGGCGCACCCTCGAGCTGCCGACCACCGGCCCGGCCGAGACCCGACCTGCCGATGCCGTCGCCGAGCGGGGGGCCGGTGAGCCCTTCGAGGTCCGCCTGACCGGGGTGAGGCCCGAGCTGCAGCTGGTGCCCACGGTCGACGGCGAGCTGTGGCTGGTGCCGGCCTACGGCTTCACCAGCGACGACGGCGGCGTGCACACCGTGGCCGCCATCCCCGACGAGTACCTGGTGGAGGAGCCGGTCGACTCGGCCGGGGCCGACGCCGGCGCCACCCGGCCGTCGGGCGGCGAGGTCACCGACGAGCAGGCGGCCCGGCTGGTCGGCCTCACCGAGGACGAGGCGCGGCGCCTCGCCGAGGAGCAGGGCTGGACGGCCCGTGTGGTGGAGCGCGACGGCGAGCAGTTCCCCGTCACCGAGGACCACAACCCGCGGCGGGTGAACCTGGTCGTGCAGGAGGGGACGGTCACCACCGTGACCGTCGGTTGAGCACCGTCGGTTGAGCGCAGTGGTCGGGCGCCCAGCACGCAGAGCGGCGCCCGCCCACTGATCCGGTAGCCTCGGCGGGCGATGGTTCCCTCCGACCGGCGCACCCGCGGCGCAGCGCCGGTCTCGGCGCTCGGCAGGGCGGTCGGACGCCCCGGGCGTACCTGACTGCAAAGGACCGACTGTGCTCTCCACCCTCGTTCCGGGCGCCCTGGCCGCCGGGAGCTCCTCGTCCGAGAAGTTCGCCAGCTTCGACGTGCCGCTGTGGGCCTGGCTCGCCCTGGTGGGCGCGATCTCGGTGATGCTCATCGTCGACCTGCTGCTGGTCCACCGCACCGCGCACGTCATCACCATCAAGGAAGCCGCCATCGAGTCCGCCATCTGGATCTCGATCGGCCTGGCCTTCGGCGTGGTGATGATCGCCTGGCACGGGGGCCAGGCCGGCGGCGAGTACTACGCCGGCTTCCTCATCGAGAAGAGCCTGTCCATCGACAACGTGTTCGTCTGGGCGGTGATCTTCTCGTTCTTCGCCGTGCCGCGCGAGTTCCAGTTCCGCGTCCTCTTCTGGGGGATCTTCGGAGCACTGGTGCTGCGCGCCATCTTCATCTTCGCCGGCGTGTCGCTGATCGAGCGCTTCGAATGGGTGCTCTACATCTTCGGCGCCTTCCTCCTCTACACCGCCGTGAAGATCGCCCGGCACGACGAGGAGAAGCAGGTCGATTACAACAACAACATCGCCATGCGCGTGGTGCGCAAGGTGTTCGCCACCACCAACGAGTACGACGGGCAGAAGCTCTTCACCCGCAAGCACGGCAAGCGCCTGGCCACGCCGCTGTTCGCCGTGCTGGTGCTCATCGAGGCCACCGACGTGGTGTTCGCCGTCGACTCCGTGCCGGCCATCCTGGCCGTCAGCCGCGAGCCGTTCATCGTGTTCGCCTCGAATGCCTTCGCCATCCTCGGCCTGCGCTCGCTGTACTTCCTGTTGGGCGGCATGCAGGGCAAGTTCCGCTACCTGAACGTCGGCCTGGGTGTGATCCTGGCCTTCGTCGGCGTGAAGATGCTCCTGGTGGGTGAGCCCTTCGAGGTGCACATGCCCACCTACGTGTCGCTCAGCGTCATCGGCCTCGTGCTGCTCGTCGCCATCGTGGCCTCGCTCCGGGCCGACGCCCGCGACCGGGCCAACGGGGTCCTCCCGGCCCGGGAGCACGGGGTGCCCGACGCGGCCGACGCCGACGAGCCCGGTGGCGTGGACCCCGACCGGGAGCCGGCCTCCCCGCAGGAGCCCCACCACCGGCACTGACGGCCCGGCCGGCGGGGCCGTCAGGTCTGGAGGGGCAGCACCACCTCGGCGAGCCAGCCGAGCTCGTCGTCCCAGGGGCCCTTGCGGTCGAGGGGGCGGAGCACGAACTTCGACACCCCATGCTCCACGTAGCGGGCCACGAGCGTGCGCAGCGCCTCGGCGCCCACCGGAGCCAGGTCGGCCATCGGCGCGTCGCCCTTCGGGCGTCGGGTCCGCAGGTTGGCCTCCAGGCCGGCCGGCAGGGCGTGGCGGGCGTACCCGATGCTCATGCCGAAGTGCTCCGGGTCGACCTGCCGGCCGGCGCCGGCGGCGGCGTCCTGGATGGCGCGGCGGGCCGCTCCCGCCTCCTCGGGCGTGAGGGTGGCTCCGAGCCACCCGTCGGCCAGGCGGCCGGCCCGCTCGAGGGCGCGGGGGCCGTGGCCGCCCAGCCAGAGCTCGAGCGGCTGCTGGACCGGCGTGGGCTGGATGGCCACCTCACCCGGCCCGGCGGTCTCGCCCGCCCACCACCGTCGCAGGAGGCCCATGACCTCCTCCATCTCGAGGCCGCGGTCGCTGCCCGTGGTGCCGAGCGCCGCCCGTTCGCCGGGCTGCCCGACGCCGGGCACCAGGCTGAGCAGCAGCCGCCCGCCGCTCAGCCGGTCGATCTGGGCCAGGTCCTTGGCCAGCCGAGGCGGGCTGATCCCGAAGGGCACGACGTTGGCGCCGAGCTTCAGCCGCCGCGTGGCTGCGGCCGCGAAGGCCAGACCGACCAGCGGGTCGACGGTGTCGCCCACCGGCAGGTCCGAGAGCCAGACCGTGTCGAAG
>Ga0182742_1002951_pt1 | contig 17608 bp, 15 predicted proteins | sample eDN5th37CBELigMG_FD_128880 | JGI IMG/M metagenome (GOLD analysis project Ga0182742, IMG submission 128880) | Enriched Miracle-Growth compost microbial communities from Emeryville, California, USA - eDNA 5th pass 37_C BE-Lig MG (version 2)... ...
GCAGGTTGCGCGCATTCGGATCCATCGGGCGCGCCGTCTGCTGCGGGTTCTTTCGCATCTCCTCGGCCAGCGCCTGAAGGAACTTGTCGAGTGCGGCGCGCAGATCGTCGGTGAGCTTCTTGATCTCCTCCTCGCTCGCGCCGCGTTCCAGCGCCTGACGCAACGCCTCCTGAGCGGCACGGAGCGCGGCCTCGGCGTCGGAAATGTTGCCGTCCTCGATCCAGGTCGCCATGTCCCACAGGCGGGCAACCACCTCGCGCAGCGAATCGTCGGACTTGGCGCGCGACAATTGCCAGTAGATCGAACGCAGACCGAGATAGACCGATGCTTCGATCTGGAACACTTCCGGCGCCATGGCGAGCGCATCGAGCGCGGTCAGGACGCGCGGCTTCGTTTCCGCGTCGAGGGCGAGAACACGGCGCTGCTCGATCAGCGCGCGCGCCATCGGCTTGGTGAACAGCCGCTCCGGTAACCGCATCTCGAAGGACTCGGACCGTCCTTCGTTGCCGCCCTCATCGCGCGCCAGCAGCGTCAGCACCACGTCGGCGCCGGCCCAGGGATGGCCCGACAGATCGCGCAATGTCTGTCCGGCGCCATTGCGGGTGCGCGCCTGCGGCAGGGTCAGCGGCATATCGGGTGCTTCGAATAGCGGCCGGGGCGGCTTGAACCCGCCCGGCCTGACGCCGAATTCGTCGAATTGCTGCGGCTTCAGCGCAAACAGCGCGCGCGCTTCCGAGACGCCGTAATCGTCTTCGACCCTGTAGTTCAACATCAGCGAGCCGCGCGCCTGCGGCTCCGGATCCTTGGTAAGCGCAATCGTCGGCGGATTATCGGGGACCGCGGCGAAGGTCCATGTCACGGGTGTGCCGATGCCGCGCAAGGTCACTTCGGCGCGGTCGGAAATCAGGTAACGGTGCTCCTCGGTTCCGGGCGCCGCGGGCTGAGCCGCCGCATCGGTCTTGTCGTCGACCTTGATGCCGCCCCGCAGAGCGACGTCGAGCCCGGTCGCGCCGCTGGCGCGGATCACCAGCACCGAATTCGCCGGCACCGTCACCGGTGCGGCGGCGCGCGGCGGCTCGCCCGGCCGCAGGCCCGGCAGGATCACCGGCGGGCGCTGGGTATATTGCGGCGGCGTGACCCATGCATCGACGCGATAGTTCGCGGGCGTGACAACGCCCTGCCAGTCGAAAGCCGCAGCGACGCGGCGGTCCCGATCTCCGCCGGCGGCGAAAAAGGTCGCAACGAACGCCACCATCACCAGCGCACGCAGCGCGATCGGATCGCGCGCCGACAGTTGCGGCATCGGCCAGCCGGCCTTCAGCTTGCGGGTGGCGGCGAGCGCGCGCTCCATATGGACGCGCCACAACGCCTGCGTCATGGCATCGCCGTCATTGGCCGCCAGCCGGTCGGTCAGCGTAACGGCCGGACGATGGGGAAGGCCGCTGCGCTGATCGAGTCGTCGCAGGCCCTCGGAAACCGTTGGTCTGCGCAGCAGCAATAGCGGCGACAGCGCGGCAATCGCGAGCAGGCCGAAAATCGCCACGCCCCCAGCGCGCGCCAGCGGCGGCAGCCAAAGCCACAGGCCGAGCCAGGACAGCACGAAAAACAGGCCGAAAACCGTCAGAAAGGCGGCCAGTGGGGGCCAGACGCGCTCCCAGAGGATCGACCAGCGGGCCCGGGCGATGCCCCGCGCGAGTAGCCGGTCGGCCTGACGCTGCGGCGAAACCGTCGTATCTTCAGCGCCCTGATCAGGCTTGTCGGTCAATGCCGTGGTCCTTCGGGAATCTCTCGCCGGGCGAGAGCTTAACACGCACCGCTTCCCCACATAGTCACGAAACCCGGAACAGCGAAGCCAGGCATCTGCCGCTTCGATACCGGGCGGGTTCTCGCGTCACAGCCAGGGCGGCGTTCGATCAAGGGCGATCAATGCGTCCGCTTCGAGGCGCGGCCGCACCACCGCCCACGCATCGTCCTTCACCAGCACTTCGGGAACCAGCGGCCGTGTGTTGTAGGTTCCCGCCTGCACCGCCCCGTAGGCTCCTGCCGTCATCACGGCAAGTAGATCGCCCGCCTTCGGTTCCGGCAGGTCGCGGTCGAGCGCGAGATAATCGCCGGTCTCGCAGACCGGTCCCACCACGTCGGCGCGGATCCAGGGCGCGCCAGGCTGGGGGCGCACCGGGATGATATCGTGATGCGCCTCGTAGAGCGTCGGCCGGATGAGATCGTTCATTGCGGCATCGACGATCACGAAGGTCTTGGCTTCGCCGCGCTTCACGTAGATCACCCGCATGACCAGGATGCCGGCATTGCCGACGATCAGCCGCCCCGGTTCGAATATCAGCTTGCAGCCGAGCCCGCGTGTCGCCTCCTTGACGACCTTCGCATAGGCGGCCGGATCGGGCGGCGTTTCGTCGCCATCGCGATAGGGAATGCCAAGCCCGCCGCCGAGATCGACATGCGAGATGGTGTGGCCGTCGGCGCGCAGTTCATGCACGAAATCCGACAGCAGCGCGAATGCGTCCGCGAACGGCGACAACTGCGTGATCTGGCTGCCGATATGCATATCGACGCCGGCGACATGCAGGCCGGGCAGGCCTGCCGCACGCCGATAGACATCGCGCGCGCGGCTGATCGGAATGCCGAACTTGTTCTCGGACTTGCCGGTCGCAATCTTGGCATGGGTCTTCGCATCGACGTCCGGATTAACGCGGATCGAAATGGCGACGCTGCGTCCCATGCCGCTCGCGACATGCGACAGGAGTTCAAGTTCCGGCTCGGATTCGACATTGACGCACAGGATGCCGGTTTCGACCGCAAAGGCGAGTTCGGCCGCGGTCTTGCCGATGCCGGAGAACATGATCTTTTGCGGCGCAATGCCGGCGGCCAGAGCGCGCTTGAGTTCGCCGCCCGAGACGACGTCCGCGCCCGCCCCAAGCCGGGCCAGGGTGGCGATCACCGCCTGGTTGGAATTGGCCTTGACCGCGTAGCAGACCAGCGAAGGCACGTCGGCGAAAGCCTCGGCGAAGACGCGGTAATGCCGCTCCAGCGTCGCGGTCGAATAGCAATAGAACGGGGTGCCGACAGCCTCGGCTATGGCGGCAAGGTCTACCGCCTCGGCGTGAAGCCCGCCGCCGCGATAGGCAAAGTGATGCATGGCGGGATCAGTCCAGCAGGACGTCGAGCGGGATGCGCCGGTCGGGACCCCGGATGATCGGCAGGCCGCGTGCGGAGCCGCGCCGGATCACCTCGCCGCCCTCGGCGGTCTCCTCTTCCAGCGATCCGGTCGGGTTGGCCGCGAGCCCGCCGGGCGGCGCGTCAAGCGCGCCCTTGCGGCCGCAGGCCGATACGCCGAGCGCAGCCGCAAGGACGGCCACCACCGCGACGCGGTACAATAGGACAGGCAGGCGACGGATCACAAACGGCTCCCCCGAACGGCGCGGACCATATCAGACCCGTCGAACATGGCGAAATCCCCGATCCTGGGGATGTCCCGCCAAAAAACCCGCGCTGCGGCCAAAAAACCTCACTCCGCGCCCTTTCCCAGCCGCTTGAGCCAGCGCTTGGCCTGCAGCCGCACATTCTTCGGCGCGGTGCCGCCGTAGCTGGTGCGGCTCTGCACCGAGCGGTCGACCGACAGAACCTTGAACACATCCTCGGTGATGCGCGGCTCAACCTTCTGCATGTCTTCCAGCGGAACCCGGTGCAGCGGCATCCCCGCTTTCGCCGCCGCCGCCACGATGCTGCCGGTGATGTGATGCGCCTGCCTGAAGGGGATGTTGAGCGTGCGCACCAGCCAGTCGGCGAGATCGGTCGCGGTGGCGTAGCCCTCGCCCGCCGCTTTCTTCATGCGCGCCGCGTCCGGCTCGATGTCGCGCACCATGCCGGTCATCGCGGCGAGGCAGAGCGACAGCGCACCGAGCGCGTCCATCGCGCCTTCCTTGTCCTCCTGCATGTCCTTCTGATAGGCGAGCGGCAGTCCCTTCATGACAACGACGATCGCCTGGAACGAAGCGGCAATGCGCGCGGCCTTGGCGCGCACCAGTTCGGCGGCGTCGGGATTGCGCTTCTGCGGCATGATCGAGGAGCCGGTGGTGAACTTGTCCGACAGCCGCATCAGGCCGGTGAGCGGCGAGGTCCAGATCACGATTTCCTCGGCAAGCCGCGACAAATGCACCGCGCAGATAGTGGCGGCGGCAAGCGTTTCCATCACGAAGTCGCGGTCGGACACCGCATCGAGCGAATTGGCGGTCGGCCGGTCGAAGCCAAGCGCTTTTGCCGTCATCTCGCGGTCGACCGGAAAAGAGGTGCCTGCCAGCGCCGCCGACCCCAGCGGGCACTCATTCAAACGCTTGCGTGCATCGGCGAGGCGGCCGCGGTCGCGATCCGCCATCTCGACGAAGGCCAGCAGGTGATGGCCGAACGTCACCGGCTGCGCGGTCTGCAAATGGGTCAGGCCCGGCATTACGGTGTCGGCATGTTCGAGCGCCCTCTCCGCAAGCGCGGTCTGATAGTCGGCGAGAGCGGCATCGAGCCCGTCGATCGTGTCGCGCATCCAGAGCCGGAAATCGGTCGCGACCTGGTCGTTGCGCGAGCGCGCGGTATGCAGCCGCCCGGCGGCCGGGCCGATCAGTTCGGCGAGGCGCGATTCGACATTCATGTGCACGTCTTCGAGCGCGCGCTGGAAGTTGAACCGCCCCTGCTCGATCTCTGACAGGATCGTGTCCAGCCCGGACGCGATCCGCGTTGCGTCCTCCGCCGCAATGATGCCTTGCTGGGCCAGCATTGCTGCATGGGCCTTGCTCGCGGCAATGTCCTGGCGATACAGGTGCCGGTCGACGTCGATCGAGGCGTTGATCGCCTCCATGATCGCATCGGGACTGGACGAAAAACGCCCGCCCCACATCTTGTTGCTCATGACCGTGACCTGAGAGTGTTCCGATCCATGCCGCCGCCCCAAGCCCGAGATTTCGCGAAGAAGCGCCTGCTGGTGATGATTCTCGGCGGGCTCGCGGGCGTTGTCGTTGCGCTGGTCGGGATATACGGGATGGGATGGCTGGTGCGCAAATCGGCTGTTCCGGAAGCCTGCCGGCCGGCCGCGCAGCTGGCACAGACGCTCCAGCCGCTCGCCCGCGGCGAGGTCGCCGCGCTCGCCCCCGCCAAGAGCCCGATCCCGCTGACCGAGGTCGCCTTCCGAGATAGCGACGGCAAGGAGCGCACGCTCGCCGACTGGAAGGGCAAAACCGTGCTCCTCAACCTGTGGGCCACCTGGTGCGTGCCCTGCAAGAAGGAGATGCCGGCGCTCGACGAGTTGCAGCAGAAGCTCGGCGGTGCGGATTTCGAAGTGGTCGCGGTCAATATCGACACCCGCAACCCGGAAAAGGCCAAGGCCTGGCTCACCGATACCGGGATCACCGCGCTCGCCTATTACGCCGACAACAATGCGAGGATTTTCCAGGACCTGAAGGAAAAGGGTCGCGCCTTCGGCATGCCGACCACAATCCTGGTCGACCGGAATGGCTGCGAGGTCGCGACCCTCGCAGGTCCGGCGGAATGGGCGAGTCCGGACGCGATCAAGTTCATTGAAGCCGCGCTGGGGCGGTGATGTCGCTTGTGCTTTGAAGCGCAGACCGATTGAAGCGAACCTATCCCGTTCGACCGCGAAAGCGGGGACCAGGAGCCAGAAGCAACGAACAAGCATCTCGGGGTTTGCCGCTTGGCGCGGGAGTGAATGATGGACCGCTCCATGACCTGTCACTGCGAGAAGCGTTAGCAACGAAGCAATCCATTTTTCTCAAGGAGCTGGATTGCTTCGCTGCCTTTCATCGGTCCACGCAAGGCGCGGACCTGTCGGCGCGCAATGACGCTGCTTCAGTCAAACCCGAAATCATCATGCTCTAATCCAAACGCCGGAAGCGGCTGAACTGGAACTGCTGGGTTGCACCCATCGGAGTGCGGTGCGCGTGACCACGGCTTTCGATGAGCGTGAAAGAAGGGCCGAGCACGGCTTGCAGCGACGCGGCGTCATGACGAATGACGGGCAAGCCGCTGCATCGTTCGGGACCGTCCGGGGCAAATGTGCCGATAATGACGTGACCGCCGGGCCGGACGGCTTGTGACACGCGATCTGCATAGGCTGCCCGATCACTCGGGTCCGTCAGGAAGTGAAAGGTCGCGCGATCGTGCCACACGTCATAGGTATCGGGCGGCTGCCAGACCGTCACGTCAGCTGCGATCCATTTTACGCACGCGGCCCGCTCGCCGAGCCGCGTCTTGGCGACCTCAAGCGCCTTCTCGGAAAGATCGAGTACCGTGAGCGACGAAAATCCGGCATTCAAAAGCGCATCGGTCAACCGGGACGCACCGCCACCAATGTCGATGACGGCCGCATCGGGCCGCACCACGGTTGCGCGGATCAGATCGAGCGAGATGACTGGGCTATCCTCAAACCAGCTGACTTCGGTCTCGCCCCTGGTCTGATATACATTTTCCCAGTGCGTGCGCCGGTCCGCGTCGATCATGACGGCTCTCCGCTGCCAGGCCGGAACATGATGTGCGGGGTGTTCAAGCCCAACCCACCAAGGTTCAGGAGCGCGCGTGTCGTTACCACCGATCCTCATGAACAAGAACCCGGATGCGCCTTCGGTGTTCGAGCCCTCCGCTCTGCTGCGCGAAGCGCGCCGTCAGAAAGGGATCGCAGCGGCCGCCGTTCCGCCGATCTGCGTTCTTGATCCGGATGGCGATATCGTCCGGCGCCTGCGAAGTTCCGGCCACGCCAAGCGGTCGGAGGTCTGGCCGTGCTACCACACCGACCTGTTCGACTTTCCACTCGCGGGCGAAACCGCGGGCATCATCGGTTGCGCGGTCGGCGCGCCTTTCGCTGTCCTGGTTGCCGAAGAGCTGTTTGCCAGCGGGTGTCGTTTCCTGATCAGTCTGACTTCCGCCGGACAGATCATGCCCGCCGGGACCCCGCCCTATTTCGTGATTATCGACCGGGCGCTCAGGGACGAAGGAACCAGTTATCACTACGCCGAAGCCGATACGTTTGCCGAAGCCGATCCGCAGATTGTCGCCGGCGCGGCGCGAGCCCTTGAGGCTGCGAATTTGCGAGCCTTTGTCGGCCCAAGCTGGACCACGGATGCACCCTTTCGCGAAACTGCGGAAGCCGTCGAGGCAGCGCGGGCAAAGGGTGTCATGGCGGTCGAGATGGAAGCTGCCGCCCTTTACGCCTTTGCACGCAGAACCGGCAACGCGGTGCTGTGTCTCGCACATGTCACCAATACCATGGGCCGCGCCGATGCGGACTTCGAAAAGGGCGAAGCGGACGGGACGGTCGATGCGCTGAACATTCTCGAGACGCTCGCGCGCACGCTGCGCCGGCCGGCACGATAGACTTGATCGCGTCAATGGAGCGACGATTTTTGCTTGGTTGATGTCGCTGCAAGCGAAGTGAAGCAATCCAGCTTTCAGGGTGAGTTGGATTGCTTCGTCGCCGACGCGCCTCGCAATGACAGACCGCTGATGCAGCCTGGGTCGACGAGGCCTTAGTTCACGCGCCCGCCATTCGCGCCGATTTCGTCCGGCGCGAAATCGTAGGTGCGGTTGCAGAATTCGCAGGTCACGGCAATCTTGCCGTCCTCCACCATGTGATCGCGGTCGTCCTGCGAAAAGCTCTTCAGCATCGCTTCGACATTGTCGCGCGAGCAGGAGCATTGCGCCTCAACATTGGCGGCATCGAACACACGCACGCCGCGCTCGTGGAACAGCCGGTAGACCAGCCGTTCGGTCGAGAGTTCGGGATCGATCAATTCGATATCCTCGACCGTCTCCACGATCGCCTTGCCTTCCACCCAGGCATCGTCCTCCGGCACCGTGTCGAGTGTGACACCCTCCGGCACGTCGCCCGGATCGAGATCGGGCGTGCGCATGCGCTCGGGCGCCTTGGGCAGGAATTGCAGCATGATGCCGCCGGCGCGCCAATGCGTCGCGCCGCTGTCGCCCTTGCGCATTTCCTCGGCGACGGCAAGCCGTACCCGGGTCGGGATCTGTTCCGAGCGCAGGAAATATTCATGCGCGGCGTCTTCCAGCCCACCACCCTCGAGCGCCACCAGACCCTGATAGCGGTTCATGTCTCCGCCCTGGTCGATTGTCATCGCCAGATGTCCGCGGCCCAGCAATTCGCCGGGGGACGCCTTCCCGGCTGCGATCGCCTCCGCGGCGCGCGTTCGATCGAAGCGCGCGCAGGCGCGGATGCGCCCGCCGGTCACGTAATCCACGACCAGCATGCGAACCGGCCCGTCGCTCTGGGTCTGCAGGATGAAACGGCCGTCGAATTTCAGCGAGGAGCCGAACAGCGCCGCCAGCGCGATCGCCTCACCGAGAAGCTTGGAGACCGGCGCCGGATAATCGTGGCGGCTCAGGATTTCATCGATTGCGGGACCGAGCCGCACCACCCGGCCGCGCAGATCCAGCGCCGACACCTCAAAGGGTAGGATGGTGTCGTCGGGCGAGTGAGGCGACGGGCGGCGGCTGGGAATTTCGATATCCATCGGCTCAACGTAAGTTCAGTTTTGCGACGCCCTGTCGCCGGTCACGGCGGCATGTTTTCCAGGGACACCTGCGTTGCACGAAGAAAGACGCGGATGCCCGGCACGGGGCCGGGCATGACAAAGTCCCTCGTGGTCCCTCGTGCGGCGGGCTAACGCGACGTCGCGTTCAGGCACCAAGTAAGAATGCCCTTCTGCGCATGCAAGCGGTTCTCGGCCTCGTCAAAAACCACCGATTGCGGACCATCCATCACCTCGTCGGTGACTTCCTCGCCGCGATGCGCCGGCAGGCAATGCATGAAAATGGCGTCGGGGCGCGCCTTCGCCATCAGCCGGCTGTTGACCTGATACGGCCGCAGCTGGTTGTGCCGGTTGGCCTTGCTGGCCTCGTCGCCCATCGACACCCAGGTATCGGTCACGACGCAGTGAGCCCCGCGCACCGCCTCTTCCGGATCGGACCCGATCTGGATGGCGGCGCCGGACTTGGCAGTCCAGTCGATCAGCCATTGCTGCGGCTTCAGCTCCGGCGGCGTCGCCACATTGAGCCGGAAATCGAAGCGCTCGGCGGCGTGCATCCATGAGGTCAGCACATTGTTGGCGTCCCCGGTCCAGGCCACGGTCTTGTTCTTGATCGGGCCGAGATGCTCCTCGAAGGTCATCACGTCGGCCATCACCTGGCAGGGATGCGACTGCTTGGTTAGCGCGTTGATCACCGGCACGGTGGCGTGCTGCGCCAGCTCGGTGACAAGATCGTGCTCCAGCGTGCGGATCACCACCGCATCGACAAAGCGCGACATCACCCGCGCGGTATCGGGAATGGACTCGCCGCGGCCAAGCTGCATCTCCTGGCCGGTCAGCATGATCACATCGCCGCCGAGCTGGCGCATTGCCACCTCGAACGAGATGCGCGTGCGGGTCGAGGGCTTGTCGAAAATCATCGCCAGCGTCTGCCCGGCGAGCGGCCGCTTGGCGCGGCTCCTGGCTTTTTTCATCGCACGCGCGGAAGCGATGATCGCACGCAGGTCCGCCGACGGGATGTCGATCAGGTCGATGAAATGGCGGATGCTGCGTTTCGCCATCACGATGCCGTCTCGGTCTCGGGCGCGGCTGCGCGCGCGAGCTTCGCGCAGGCCCGGTCGATCATGGCAATGCCGTCGGCGACAGCGGCCTCGTCGATGATGAGCGGCGGCAACAGGCGCACAACATTGTCGCCGGCGGCGATGGCCAGCATCTTTTCGTCGCGGAGCGCCGTGACCATGTCGCCGTTCGGCCCGACGCAGACGAGGCCGAGCAGAAGCCCCTCGCCGCGGATGTCCGCGATCACGGAAGGGTAGCGGTCCTTCAGTTCGGCGAGCCGCTGCTTGAGCAGAAGCGACATCCTGCGGCTGTGGTCGAGAAAGCCCGGCGCCAGCACCACGTCGAGCACGGCATTGCCGACGCGGGTGGCGAGCGGGTTGCCGCCGAAGGTCGAGCCATGGGTGCCGACCGTCATGCCCTTGCCGGCTTCCGCCGTCGCAAGACAGGCGCCGATCGGAAAGCCGCCGCCGAGCGCCTTGGCCAGCGCCATGATGTCGGGGGCGATGCCGCTATGCATATAGCCGAACAGTTCGCCGGTGCGGCCGATGCCGGTCTGCACCTCGTCGAATACCAGCATCAGGCCGTTATCGTCGCACAGCTTGCGCAATTCGCGCAGGAAGGCCGGCGGCACCACCCGCACGCCGCCCTCGCCCTGGATCGGTTCGATCAGGATCGCCGCGGTGGTGTCGGTGATCGCCTTCTTCGTCGCCTCGAGATCGGCGAATGGCAGCTGGATGAAGCCGCCGGCGACCGGGCCGAAGCCTTCGAGATATTTCTTCTGGCCGCCGGCGGCGAGCGTCGCGAGCGTTCGGCCGTGGAACGCGCCCTCATAGGTGATGATGTCGACCCGCTCGGGATGGCCGGATACGGCGTGATACTTGCGCGCGGTCTTGATCGCGCATTCCATCGCCTCGGCGCCCGAATTACAGAAGAACACGAGGTCCGCGAAACTCGCCGCGCACAGCCGCTCGGCAAGCCGCTCCGCATCCGGAATCCGGAACAGGTTGGAGACGTGCCAGACCTTGTGCGCCTGGTCGGTCAGCGCCTCGACCAGCGCGGGATGCGCGTGGCCGAGCACGTTAACCGCAACCCCGGACCCGAAATCGAGATAGCGCTCGCCGCCGGTCGAAATCAGCCAGGCGCCCTCGCCGCGCTCGAAAGCGAGGTCGGCACGGGCATAAGTCGGCAGAAGATTCGAGACCACGGCAGAACATCCGGCAGAGCTGCGACCGACAATGTCAGAGCAAAAATGAAATATGCCGCCCCGGCGGGCGGCACTTCAACGCGCATTGTAGGTACCGACCCGAGGGTGTCAACCGACGCCTGCGGTACGGCGGTGCCGCATGTCCGCCAATAAGACGTGGAAAAGCATCGCAGGAGCGTCACGAGGGTGGGGACGCCTTGGTCCCGGACTCTTGCGGCCGAGTCCAGCAATTGTGTAGTGTCAGGGCCGTCAGATACGACATCTCGTGCGGCGGTCAGACCAAGTCAGGTACATCTGCGTGTATGGCGTCACGCCGGCAGCTTCAGGCTGTCCGGCGACGGGAACGGATTCTGCGGACGGCATGCCGACCGCGGGTAACAGGAGAAACCGATGACGTGGACGGACGAACGGATCGAACAGCTCAAGAAACTCTGGTCCGACGGCCTTTCGGCCTCCCAAATCGCGGCCGAGCTTGGCGGCATCACCCGCAATGCGGTGATCGGCAAGGTCCATCGCCTTGGCCTGTCCGGACGCACCAAAGCGCCCTCCTCGAGCGCGCCGCGGCAGCGAAAGCCGAGGACAAGCCACATGCTCCGGGTGTCGCGCCCGGCGATGCGCGGCAACACCGCGCTGGCGCAGGCTTTCGCCTATGACTACGAGGTCGAGGCCGCCCCGGCCCAGGTCGATAATGTGATCCCGATCGGCCAGCGCCGCACGCTGCTCGAACTCAACGAACAGACCTGCAAATGGCCGATCGGCGACCCGGCCTCGTCCGAATTCTATTTCTGCGGCGGCAACGCCGTCACCAGCCTGCCCTATTGCGCCTATCACTCGCGCATCGCCTACCAGCCGCCGGCGGCGCGACGGGACAGGCGGCCGGCAGGCCGCTGACCGCTCCGGATCGGCCGGACCATCGCTGCGTCCGGCTTGCGCCGGATCAGCGGCGCGCCATTGCGCTTGGCTCCATGCTGCGCACGCATCCGATACGCGATCGCAGCTCCCATTCGAATGTCAAACAGCCACGGCGCATCGTTCTCGCGACGCGAATGCGCCCGAGCTCTTGCAAGGAGAGGGGCGGACGGCGCGCCGACAAGCGCAGGCCGTTCTGAATGCTGCGCGCCATCGCTGGAGCGCAGCCGCCTCTCGGCGCACCGTCCCGGCGGCGTTCTGTGTGCGCGGCTCCAGCCGGACCGCACGATCCCCGGGCCGCGTTTGCGTGCCTTGCATCGATCGGGGACGCAAGGCCGTTCAGCGAGCTCCTCGCGCACGGGTCGTAGTGCCCATAGAGCGGGGTCCCGAGGCCCCCCGGTATCTGCGTGCGAGGCAGACAGCGGGCGCCGCACCTCGCTCCGCCATCAAGAACGCCTCCGGACGGCGCCCCTCAACGAACGAGGTTCTAGGACTATATTCAATATAGGAATATTGTCAAGGGGACGTAGGTGACGATTTGGTCGCGGCGCCGATCAGCACCGGGGCTCTCGCTTGGATCGCTTGCGGAGCCATGAAAGACGTTGCTTCCGGCTCGATGGGCGGGAACGCAGTGTGAACGAAATTCAGCTGAACAACTCGGAACGCCACGGCTACTCAGTAATTCACAGGTAAGGAAAATTCCTTACACTGCCTCTGTCAACCGGCCGTGGGCCGAGGGAGCCTACCATGGTACTTACAGCGCGCATCGATGAATTCGAGGAAATCAGCACAGTAACCGACAAGGGTCAAACGACAGTCCCCAAGTCCATACGGCAGCGCCTCGGCATCAAACCCGGAGACAAGATTGTCTACTGTGTTGGGGAAACTGGCGTGTCATTGCGACGTGCCGCTGGAACTCAAGATGATCCCGTTATTGGATCGTTTTTGTCTTTCCTTGCAAAGGATATGGCTGCCAATCCCACCAACATCCAGTCTCTATCACCCGCTCTCAAACAGAGCATCACCGCCCTTGTTGGCGACGTGGAGATTGACATGGATGCCCCGTTAGAAGGCGACCCTGACCTTTGACGGCCCCGCTTATCATCAATGGGTGGACACTCTACGCCCACCCATTATTTCTTGCGCAGCTGAATAAGCGCATTGATGCTGTGATTGCTGACAAAGCCAAAGACAAATACAGCTATACAAAGAAACCGAACGCAAAAATCCTAAAAGCTATTTCTGAGATTATCTTTAGCCACATCCCCGCCGACCCAACCCTACCACGCTATCGGCAAGGCGACACGCTCGGCGACGACTACAAACACTGGTTCAGAGACAAGTTCTTTCAGCAATTCCGTCTGTTTTTCCGATACGATGGGAATGCGAAGATCATTATCTACGGATGGATAAACGACGAAAAATCTCTCCGCGCCTATGGCTCAAAGACCGACGCTTACGCTGTTTTTTCTGACATGCTCCGAGATAGCAATCCCCCGAACAGTTGGGATGCCCTCGTCACGGCATGCCGAACAGAAGCTGCAAAGGAGGTCTTTGAAGACATAATTGACAAGATAAAAGACACTACAGCTTAGTTTCTGAGCCTCTGGCTTCTTAGCTGGCGCTTTTACCGACCTTCATTTGCTCGTGCGGCTTTGGTTTCACGCGCACGAGTGCGCCCATGAGACGCTTTGCCGATTCTAAACTTGGTTTTTTTCAGACATGTCGAAGCCGCAAACCCGATGCGTCTACTGCGGTGGTGTTCCCGCAGTGAAAGGTCACATCTGGCCCGAGTGGTTCGACAAGTACTTACCGTCGAAAGCAAGCCACCATCTGCAAATAGTCGGTCAGGCACTGGCTTTCGAAACAAAAATCGAAGGCCCAGTTCCACAAACCATTCTTTCACAAGGGCACTCAGGCTCCAGAAAGCTCCGAAACACATGCAACGCTAGCTCTGAACGAGAGGGAAGTCTTTGCACTTCACAAAGCTTGGCCCTCCTCCCTGAGAGCCTGCTGATCTTCTTCGCCGTTCCTCAACAGTGCACTCACTTACTTGACCGGCGTGTCATATTGTCAAGCGACGGCCGATGTCGATGTTGGCAAGCACGCCGCGAAGCGGATCACCCCGCGCGGCCGAAGCGATCGTCGATGGCGTAGCCGGAGCCGCGCACGGTGCGGATCGGATCGCCGTCGCGGCCACGATTGAGCGCCTTGCGCAGCCGCCCGACATGAACGTCGACGGTGCGTTCGTCGATATAGACTTCGCTGCCCCAGACCCCGTCGAGCAGCTGCTCGCGCGTGAACACCCGGCCGGGGCGCTCCATCAGAAATTCCAGCAGACGAAACTCGGTCGGCCCGAGTTCGATATCGCGCCCCGCCCGTGACACCCGCTTCTTGACCCGATCGAGCTCGATTTCGCCGAGCGTCAGCACATCGGCAACACGCTCGGGCCGCGCGCGGCGGAGCAATGCGCGAATGCGCGCCATCAGTTCCGGCACGGAGAAAGGCTTGACGATATAGTCGTCCGCGCCGGTGGCGAGTCCGCGCACGCGCTCGCTTTCCTCACCGCGCGCGGTGAGCATGATGATCGGCAGCTCCTTGGTTTCGGCCCGCGCCCTCAGCCTGCGGCAGAGTTCGATGCCGGACAGGCCGGGCAGCATCCAGTCGAGCACGACGAGATCGGGCGTGCTTTCCCGCAACCGCGTATCGGCCTCGTCGCCGCGCGCGACCGTCTCGACCTCATAGCCTTCGCTTTCGAGGTTGTAGCGCAGCAGGAGCGACAGCGGCTCCTCGTCCTCGACGATCAGAATGCGCGCGCCTTGCCCGCTCATGCCGGTCCTTCCCTCACCCGCGCGCCGCCAGCGGCGCGAAACTCGTGGTGTCCCCCTTCGGCCGCTCCAGCCCGATCGGCTCGCCCTTGATCATGTAATGCACGGTTTCGGCGATGTTGGTGGCGTGATCACCCATGCGCTCGATGTTTTTCGCCGAAAACAACAGGTGGATGCAGAAGGTGATGTTGCGCGGGTCTTCCATCATATAGGTGAGAAGTTCGCGAAACAGCGAGACGCACATGGCGTCGATTTCCTCGTCCCGCTTCCAGACATCCATGGCCTGTTCGACATCGCGGGCGGCATAGGCGTCGAGCACGCGCTTGAGCTGCGCCAGCACCAGGCTGCCCATATGGTCGACGCCGCGGATCAGCTTGAGCGAGGGAAATTCGCCATCGAGGTCGAGGACGCGCTTGCCGATATTCTTGGCGAGGTCGCCGATCCGTTCGATCTCATTGGCGACGCGCAGCGCGCTCACCACTTCGCGCAGGTCGATCGCCATCGGCTGGCGGCGCGCGATCGTCAGGATGGCGCGCTCCTCGATATCGTGCTGCAAGGCGTCGATCTGGGCGTCGGCGGCGATCAGCCGGCGCGCCAGTTCGACGTCGCGTCGCGTTAGGGCCTGCACCGCATCGGCGATCTCCTTCTCGGCAAGGCCGCCCATCTCCGCCACCATGCGGTTGAGCTCCTGCAGGTCGGCGTCGAACGCCTTGGTGATATGGCTGGACATGGATCGGTCCCTCTCTTTTGTCGTGCTCTCGCGGCCGTCCGGTCAGCCGAAGCGGCCGGTGATGTAGTCCTGTGTGCGGCGGTCGCTCGGCGTTGTGAACATGGTTTCGGTCGCTCCCTCCTCGACAAGAATGCCGAGATGGAAGAACGCGGTGCGCTGCGACACGCGCGCCGCCTGCTGCATCGAATGGGTCACGATGATGATCGTGAAATTCCGCCGCAACGCGTCGATCAGTTCCTCGATGCGGGCGGTCGCGATCGGGTCGAGCGCCGAGCACGGTTCGTCCATCAAAATGACTTCAGGTCCCACCGCGATGGCGCGGGCGATGCACAGGCGCTGCTGCTGACCGCCGGACAGACCGGTGCCCGGATCGTTCAGCCGGTCCTTCACCTCCTCCCAAAGCCCGGCGCGCTGCAGGCTGGAGGTGACGATCTCGTCCAGTTCGGATTTCGATCGCGCGATGCCATGAATGCGCGGACCATAGGCGACGTTTTCGTAAATCGATTTCGGAAACGGGTTCGGCTTCTGGAACACCATCCCCACGCGCGCCCGCAGCTGCACGACATCGAGCGCCTTGTCATAGATATCGAGCCCGTCGATCTCGATCCTGCCGCTCACGCGTGCCGCCGGGATGGTGTCGTTCATGCGATTGATGCAGCGCAGGAAGGTCGACTTCCCGCAGCCGGACGGACCGATAAAGGCCATCACCGACCGCTCCGGAATGTCGACGCTGACGTTTTTCAAGGCGTGCTTGTCGCCGTAATGGACGTTGACGTTGCGCGCGACGACCTTGGCCTTGCCCGGCACGGATAACGTGTCGGCACCGCCCGGGGCGGCGGGTTGCACCATTGCATCCATACGCAGCATCTCCCACTCCAAAAATTACCAGCGCCGCTCGAAGCGTTTGCGCAGGATGATCGCGGTCCCGTTCATCAGAAACAGGAAAGCCAGCAGAACCATGATCGCCGCCGCGGTCCGCGCCTGGAAGCCGATTTCGGGCAGATCGGACCACAGGAAAATCTGCACCGGCAACACGGTCGAAGCGTCGGTCACGCTCAACGGCGTCTCGACGATGAAGGCGACCATGCCGATCATCAGGAGCGGCGCGGTCTCGCCGAGCGCATGCGCCATGCCGATGATCGTGCCGGTCATGATGCCCGGCATGGCGAGCGGCAAGACGTGGTGGAAGATCGCCTGCTGGTGCGAGGCGCCGACGCCAAGCGCCGCTTCCTTGATCGAGGGCGGCACCGCCTTGAGCGCGGCGCGGGAGGCGATGATGATGGTCGGCAGCACCAGCAAAGCCAGCACGAGGCCGCCGACCAGCGGCGCCGATCGCGGCAGCCCGAAGAAATTGAGAAACACCGCAAGGCCCAACAGGCCGAACACGATCGACGGCACCGCGGCGAGATTGTTGATGTTGATTTCGATGATTTCGGTGATGCGGTTCTTCGGCGCGAATTCCTCCAGATAGATCGCGCCGGCGACGCCGATCGGCAGGCAGAGCACGAGCGTAACAAGGAGGGTCAGCGCCGAGCCGACCAGCGCGCCGCGGATGCCGGCAAGCTCGGGCTCGCGGCTGTCACCGGCGGTAAAGAAGCGCCAGTTGAATTGCCGCTGCACCTCGCCCTTTTCCTTGAGCCGCTCCAGCCATGTGACGACACGATCGTTCAGGCGCCGGCTGCCCTCGGGCGTGGCATAGGTCACGACCTGCCAGCTATTGGGCGCTGCGGGACTTGCCGAATCGAGCGGCAGATAGACCTCGCCCCTGACCCGATCGGCGCCGACCTGCGTGACCCTCACGACCCCGCCATTGAGGGCGACCAGGAGGCTCGGCATCCGCTCGTTGAGGCTCTCAGGTCCGGCATCGTTCTTGTAGCGGGCCTCGCGTGCGGCAACGCTGTCGAACAATTCCCTGGCGCGGGCGCCGAGCGTCGCTGTCTCTTCGGCCGTCGCCGCGACCTGGTGCTCCAGCGCGGCGACCCTCGCCTCGTCATTGGCGGCGCGCGCCGATGCGAGCGCGGCATCGAGTTCTGTCCTGCGTGCCGCGGCACGGCCGGACAGGGCCTGCAGCCGCTCGGCCTCGCTGCGCTCGGAGCGCGCACGGGCGGTCAACGCTTGCTTGACCAGCGCCAGCGCATTGGCGAAGTCGCCCGCGGTCGAGGTGATCTCGATGTCGCCAGAAACGCCGCTCGGCGTTGCCGTGCCAAGCCCCGATATGCGGACGATGTCGGTGCCGATCGCCTTGAAATACAGGTCGGCATCCGACGACAGCAGCACCGGCACCGCAATCGTCTGTCCGACCAGCGCCGGATCGGCC
>Ga0182742_1002952_pt1 | contig 17607 bp, 16 predicted proteins | sample eDN5th37CBELigMG_FD_128880 | JGI IMG/M metagenome (GOLD analysis project Ga0182742, IMG submission 128880) | Enriched Miracle-Growth compost microbial communities from Emeryville, California, USA - eDNA 5th pass 37_C BE-Lig MG (version 2)... ...
CTCGGCGCGGACGGCTACGGCTGCTCGACCGGCCAGATCCGCACCAACCAGTTCGTCGGCGGCGAGTGGAACCTGCGCGAGTTCCGCCTCGTGAAGGACTGCCGCTGCGGCAAGTGCTTCCTGCTGATCGTGCCCACCACGGTGAAGGACAATCCGTACGGCGAGCTCTTCGACCCGTCCTCGCCCCACCCGGCGGTCTCCGCGCTCCAGGCGGAGGTGCTCGGCGCGGTGGGCAGCCTGGGCACCGGCGGCGTCAACGACGTGCGCTGGACCGTCAACAACAAGCTCAACTCGGGTGAGAGCATCTCCCTCTTCGGCGGGCCCTACGACTACCTCAACCTCTTCGTCACCGGCACGCCGTCCAACCCCACCTTCTGGAACGACATCGACACGCAGATCGGCGCGATCTTCGGGCCCGGCTTCTACACGCCGGAGGAGATCATCACCCGGGCGCAGACGCAGAGCTGCGCCGGCTGCCACCACACCACCAACTTCGCCAACATCGGCAACGGCTTCACGTGGCCCGACTCGATCAAGTTCGTGCACGTGGAGGAGTTCCCCGTCGGCGGCGCCTATCCGATCTCCAACGCGCTGATCAACGAGTTCCTGCCGCACCGGGCGACGCTCCTCGAGAACTTCGTCCTCTCCGGCGGCACGGCGGCGCCCACCAACAACAAGTGCCGGATGCCGCTGCCGCCCGAGCTCGACGTGGACTGCAACTCGAAGGCGGCGGTGGAGGTCGTGCTGCGTCCGTTCAAGCCCTCCGGGCTCGAGGCGCTGGTCCCGCGCGGCACGAAGATCCGCACGCTGGGCGGCGCCCGGGTGCACTGACGAAGAGCCACGAAGCGGTGCGGCGGGCGCTCCCCGCCGCGCCGCGGGCTCAACGAGGGGCGGGGCCCTCGCGCCAGGCGCGGGGCGTCGTCCCGGTCCAACGCCGGAAGGCGCGGAAGAAGGCGGCTGGCTCCGAGTAGCCGAGGAGGAAGGCGATCTCCCCGGTGCCGAGACGCGGATCGCGCAGGAGGAGCTCGGCCCGCTCGCGCCGGATCTCGTCGAGGAGCGCGGAGAAGGAACGCCCCTCCTCGCCCAGGCGCCGCTGCAGCGTCCGCTCGGCGATTCCCATCCGCTTCGCCACGTCCCCGATCGCCGGCTCGCCATGGGCGAGGGCCTGCTCGATGTGGAGCCGGGCCTGCGTGACGATCGAGGTCTCCTGCAGCTCCGCCCGCAGCGCCTCCACCCGCCGCTCCAGGTAGCGGAAGAGGTCGCGATCGGCGCGCGTGAGGGGGAGCTGGAGGATCGCCGCGTCGAAGCGGAGCTCGATCCGCGGGGCGTCCCAGCGGATCGGCGCGCGGAAGAGCGCGCGGTGGCGGCGGTCGTCCGCGGGTGGGCCGTGGGGGAAGGCGACCTCGAGGGGAAGGAGGTCGCGCCCGGTCAGGCGCCGCAGGGTGGAGAGATGCGCCGCGGCCCAGATCTCTGCTGGCTCGCGCAGGGCTGCCAGCGCCGGATGGACGACATGGCAGAAGGCGACGGTGCGCTCGTCCCGCTCGGTGCGCGCGAGCACCCCGTCGAAGACCACGCTGCGGTAGCGCTCCAGCCAGCCGAGGGCGTCACCCAGGGTGGCGCCGTGCTGCATCGCCCAGCCCACCACCCCCATCCCCTCCGTGCCGAGGCGGCTGCCCAGCTCGAGGCCGATCGGCGGCTGCAGGCGCGCGATCGCCGCGATGAGCCGGAGGTGGAGGGCGACGGGGATCCGCCCGTCGGGATCGCCCAGGTCCACCCCGGTGAGGGAGGCTTCGGCGCGGAGGGCGTCGACGTCGGCTCCCACCTCCCTGGCGGCACGGAGAACGGCGGCGGTGAGTGCGGCAAGGATGGTCGGCTCCGCCATGGGCATCTGCATAGCGTGCACGGCGCGCGAAGTCATCGCTCTGGCGCGTCCGGTCATCGTCCGGGCGGCGGGGGCGCCGGTACCTTCCGCGGCGGAGGAAACGATGGAGCTGTACGGAAGGAAGATTGCGGTGGTGGGCGGCGCGACGGGTGGCGCCGCGACGGCGCTGCTCGCCGCCCGGGCGGGGGCACGGGTGACCCTGTTCGAGAAGGTGCCTGCCTTCGGCGCGGTGGGCGCGGGGATCGGCCTGCAGGCCAACGGCCTCGCGGTGCTCCGCGGCCTGGGGCTGGAGGCGACGCTGCGGCACCAGGGCTGCGTGCTGGGCGCGCCGCGGATCGTCGACGTCTCGGGGAGGACGCTCCTCGAGGCCACCCTTCCGGAAGGTGGCTACGTGCTGATGATCCGCCGCAGCGAGCTGCAGGAGGTGCTCCGGCAGGCGCTCGAGGCCACACCGGGGATCGAGATCCGCCTCGGCACGGAGGTGCGGCGCGCGAGCCCGGACGGCACGGTCGAGCTTCCCGGCGGCGAGAGCCGCTTCGACCTGGTGGTGGGCGCGGACGGCGTCCACTCGCGGGTGCGGGAGGGCGGCGATTTCGGCGCGCGGGTGACGTGCACCGGGATCTCCTACATGCGGGGCCTCTCGTCGTACGAAGGGGCGTGGAACGAGGAGGTGTGGACCGCCGCGGGAATCTTCGGGACCTTCCCGGTGCGCGGCGGCACCTACTGGTACTGTTCGATGGGGACGCGCCCGCTGCGGGAGGCGGTGGCGCGGCGCGACGCGGCGGCGCTCCGGCGGATCTGGAACGAGGCCCTGCCCCGCACGGAGCCGATCCTCGCGGAGGTGGACTCCTTCTCCCGGGTGCTGGTCAACGAGGTGATCCGGGTGGACTGCGCGCGCTTCGCCGCGGGGCGGCTGGTGCTGGTGGGCGACGCGGCCCACGCGATGGCCCCCAACCTGGGGCAGGGGGCGAACAGCGCCCTGGTCGACGCGGCGGCGCTGGTGGACGAGCTCCAGCGGGCGGCGACGCTGGAGGAGGGGCTGGCCGCCTACGACAGGCGGCGGCGCCTGGCGGTGCGCTGGGTGCAGAACGCCTCCGCCTCCTCGGGCCGGCTGGCGGAGCAGACCAACGCCGCCGTGCGCTGGATGCGCGACAGGCTGTTGATGCCGCTCGTCGCCCGCGCTGCGGCGCGCCAGGTGTCGCGCACGATGCAGGAGCCGCCCGAACTGCTGGAGCGGATCGCCGCCCGCGCCTGAAGCGGCGTCGCCTCGATCGGGCGGTGGAGCGCCCCCCGCGGAACCCTCGCAGCGGGGGCGTGCCGTGCGTAGCTTGCGACGGGGCCGCGTCCGCACGCAGCCCGCGCGCGGGAGCTACCGGTGGGTCGCAAGCGCTTCAAACTCCGCGGAAAGACCGGACGGTACCTCGCCGTCGCCGCCGGTCTGCTCCTCGTCGTCGGCGCGCTGGCGGCGATCAAGTTCGCGCAGATCGACAGCCTGATGGAGTACGGCGCGCAGGCGGAGGCGATGGGCCCGCAGCCGGAGGCGGTCTCCACCATGCAGGCGGTGGAGCAGACCTGGGAGCGGACGCTGCGGGCGGTGGGCACCATCGCCAGCGTGGAGAGCGTGCAGATCCGCGCCGAGGTGCCCGGCGTGGTGGAGGAGATCCTCTTCGACTCGGGCCGGAAGGTGGAGGCGGGCGCGCCGCTGGTCCGCCTCGACGCCGACGTGGAGAGCTCGCAGCTCGCCGCGGCGCGGGCGCGGCTCGAGAGCACCCGGTCCGACTTCCAGCGCTCGCGCCGGCTCCTCGAGCAGGGTGCCTTCGCCCGCGCGCAGTTCGAGGACGCGAAGGCGGCCTACGAGGTGGCGCGCGGCGAGCTGCAGGCGCTGGAGGCGCAGCTCGGCAAGAAGGTGATCCGCGCTCCCTTCGCCGGCAGGCTCGGGATCCGCACCATCTCCATCGGCCAGCTCCTCGAGGCGGGGGCGCCGATCGCCGTGCTCGACGCGGTGGGCGAGGCCTTCGTCGACTTCACCCTGCCGCAGGAGGAGGTGGGCCAGGTGGGGGTGGGCAACCCGGTCCGGGTCCGGCTCCGGGGGAACGAGGGGGAACGCACCGGCACCATCGTCGCCATCGCCCCCACGGTCGATCCGATCACCCGCAGCCTGGAGCTGCGCGCCCACCTGACCGATCCCGGCGAGGAGCTGCGGCCGGGGATGTTCGTCGACGTGGAGGTGGTGATGCCGGAGAAGCGCACGGTGGTGGCGATTTCCCAGACGGCGCTGGTCCACGCCCCCTACGGCGACTCGGTCTTCGTGGTGGAGCCGAAGCCCCCCGACGCGCCCGGCATGCGCCAGACGCCCGACGGGCGCGAGGTGAAGATCGCGCGACAGCAGTTCGTGCGCGTGGGCGCCAGCAGGGGCGACTTCGTGGAAGTGGTGCAGGGGCTGGAGGTGGGCCAGGAGGTGGTCACCGCCGGCGCCTTCAAGCTGCGCAACCTCTCGCCGGTGGTGATCGGCGAGGACCAGCCGGCGCCCTCCCTGAACCCGCGCCCCGAGAACCGCTGAAGATGCGATTCACCGACGTCTTCGTCCGGCGCCCCGTCCTCGCGCTGGTGGTCAACCTGGTGGTGGTGATCGGCGGCGTGCAGGCGATCCGCACCCTCAACGTCCGCCAGTACCCGGAGGTGCGGCTCTCCACCGTCTCGGTGCGCACCGTCTATCTGGGCGCGAGCGCGGAGCTGGTGCGCGGCTTCATCACCGCGCCGCTGGAGCGCGCCATCGCCGCGGCGGACGGCATCGACTACATCGAGTCGCAGAGCGTGCAGGGGCTCTCGACGATCAACGTGCGCCTCCAGCTCGACGCCGACGCGGCCGACGCCCTCGCGGACATCACCTCCCGCGTCAACCAGGTGCGCGGCGACCTGCCGCCGGAAGCGGAGGTGCCGATCATCCAGATCGAGCCGTCCGACGCGCAGGTCGCGGCGATGTACCTGAGCTTCCGCTCGGACATCCTCGACGACAACCAGGTGACCGACTACCTGATCCGCGTGGTGCAGCCGCGCCTCTCCGCCATCGACGGCGTCCAGCGGGCGGACATCGTCGGGGGCCGCACCTTCGCCCTGCGGGCCTGGCTCGATCCCGAGAAGATGGCGGCGCTGCAGGTGAGCCCCTCGCAGGTGCGGCAGGCGCTGGCGTCGAACAACGCCCTCACCGCGGTGGGAGAGACCAAGGGCGCGCTCGTCCGCGAGAACATCACCGCCACCACCGACCTGCGCGATCCCCGAGCGTTCGAGCGGCTGATCGTCCGGGAGACCGAGGGCTCGGTGGTGCGCCTCGGCGACATCGCCGAGGTGGAGCTGGGAGCGGAGAGCTACGATGACCTGGTGCGCTTCTCCGGCGAGGAGGCGGTCTTCATGGGCGTCTGGGTGCTGCCCACCGCCAACTCCCTCGACGTGATCGCCGCGGTGCGGGAGGAGCTGGAACAGATCCGCGAGCAGCTGCCCGCCGGCATGGAGGCGAGCATCGCCTTCGACTCCACCGACTACATCCAGGACGCGATCGACGAGGTGACCAAGACCCTCGTCGAGACGATCCTGATCGTGGCGGTGGTGATCGTCCTCTTCCTCGGCTCGCTCCGCTCCGCGCTGGTGCCGGTGGTGGCGATCCCGCTCTCGCTCATCGGCGGCGTCTTCCTGATGCAGGTCTTCGGCTTCACCCTCAACCTGCTCACCCTGCTGGCGATCGTCCTCTCCGTGGGCCTGGTGGTGGACGACGCCATCGTGGTGGTGGAGAACGTGGAGCGCCACGTGCGCGAGGGGGAGACACCGATGCGCGCGGCGCTCCGCGGCGCGCGGGAGCTGGTGCGGCCGATCGTGGCGATGACCATCACCCTCGCCGCGGTCTACGCGCCCATCGGCCTCCAGGGCGGGCTCACCGGCGCCCTCTTCCGCGAGTTCGCCTTCACCCTGGCGGGCGCGGTGCTCGTCTCCGGCTTCGTCGCCCTCACCCTCTCGCCGATGATGTCGTCGAAGCTGATCCGCGCCGAGCGCGGGCGGGGCTGGTTCGGCAGGAAGGTGGACGCGGCGTTCGAGTGGCTGCGCGACACCTACGTGCGTCTCCTCGACGTCACCCTCTCGATCCGGCCCGCGGTCTACGCGGTCTGGATCGTCCTCGCGCTCCTCACCATCCCCATGTACATGTTCGCGCCGAAGGAGCTGGCGCCCAACGAGGATCAGGGCGGTCTCTTCAGCGCGATCGAGGCGCCGCCCAACGCCTCCCTGGAGCAGGTGGCCTACTTCACCGCCCAGCTCAACGACATCTGGATGGAGCTGCCGGAGTTCTCCCACAGCTTCCAGGTGACGATGCCCTCCAGCGGCTTCGGCGGCGTGATCCTCAAGCCGTGGACGGAGCGGAAGCGCACGGTCTTCGAGATCGAGGAGGAGCTCGCCCGGAAGCAGGGGGCGATCACCGGGATCCGCGCGCCGATCTTCCTGCCGCCCGCGCTCCCCAGCCCCGGCTTCTTCCCGATCGAGTTCGTGATCGGCTCCACCGCGGATCACCAGGAGCTGGTGGCGATCGCCGATCAACTGGTGCAGGAGGCGATGGCGAGCGGGCAGTTCGCCTTCCCGCCGATCGTCGACGTCCGCATCGACCAGGCCACCACCGAGCTCGTGATCGATCGGGACAAGGCGGCGGCGCTGGGCCTCACCATGCAGCAGGTGGGCGCGGACCTCTCCGCCCTCCTCGCCGGCAACTTCGTCAACCGCTTCAACCTCGAGGGGCGGGCCTACGAGGTGATCCCCCAGCTCCGGCGCACCGCGCGCCTCGACGCGGACCAGCTCACCGACCTCCACATCTCCGGGCCGGAGGGGCAGCTCATCCCCCTCTCCTCCATCGCCACCCTGCGCACCACCGTCGAGCCGCGGACCCTCAACCGCTTCCAGCAGCTCAACGCGGTCAAGCTCTCCGGCGTGCCGACCCGCTCCCTCGACGGCGCGCTGCGGGTGCTCGAGGACGCGGCGGCGCGCATCCTGCCACAGGGCTACCGGGTCGATTACACCGGCGAATCGCGCCAGCTCCGCGAGGAGTCGGGGCGCTTCCTCCCCGCGATGGCGCTCTCGCTGGTGCTGATCTTCCTGGTGCTCGCCGCGCAGTTCAATTCGTTCCGCGATCCATTCGTGATCCTCGCCGGCTCGGTGCCGCTGGCGATGTTCGGCGCGCTGATCTTCGTCTTCCTCCGCTTCGAGGGGCCGCCGGGGCTCGACTTCCCGCTCACCGAGGGGTGGACCACCACGCTCAACATCTACTCGCAGGTGGGGCTGGTGACGCTGGTGGGCCTGATCGCCAAGAACGGCATCCTCCTCGTGGAGTTCGCCAACAACCAGCAGCTCCTCGGCAAGAGCAAGCTCGATGCGGTGCGCGAGGCGGCACGGATCCGCTTCCGGCCGATCCTGATGACCACGGTGGCCACCGTGGCGGGCCACTTCCCGCTCACGCTGGTGAGCGGTCCGGGCGCTGCGGCGCGCAACTCGATCGGCTACGTGCTGGTGGGCGGGATGACCATCGGGACGATCTTCACCCTCTTCGTCGTGCCCTCGGTCTACATGCTGGTGGCGCGCACCCACCACGCCGAGGAGGAGGCGCCGGTGGGCGCGGAGCCGGTCACCGTGTGATCGTCCGCACCGGAAGGCGCTGGACGGGGAGCGCGCGGGCGCGGCATCCTCCCGACGACCGATGGCCGCCGCGCGCGGCCGCCCCGGAGGACCGAGTGGAGCGCGATGCCACCCCGGCAATCGAGGCGATCGGCCTGTCGAAGAGCTACGGAAGCAACCGCGCGGTGGACGGGATCGATCTGGTGGTGCGGCGGGGCGAGGTCTACGGCCTGCTCGGCCCCAACGGCGCGGGCAAGACGACGCTGGTGCGGCTCCTCTCCACCCTCGTCCCGCCCGACGGCGGCACCGCCCGCGTGCTCGGGCACGACCTGCTGCGGGAACCGGGCGAGGTACGGCGTCGCATCGCCATCACCGGCCAGTTCGCCTCGGTGGACGAGGACCTGAGCGGCAGGGAGAACCTGGTCTTCCTCGCGCGCCTCCTCGGCCTGGGGCGCAGGGCGGCGCGGGAACGGGCGGACGAGCTCCTCGACGCCTTCGGGCTCGCGGACGCCGCGGGCAGGCAGGTGAAGGAATACTCCGGCGGGATGCGCCGGCGGCTCGACATCGCCGCCAGCCTGATCCGCACGCCGGAGCTCCTCTTCCTCGACGAGCCGACCACCGGCCTCGATCCCCGCAGCCGCAACCAGGTCTGGGAGATCGTCCGGGCGCTGGCGGCGGGCGGGACCACCATCCTCCTCACCACCCAGTACCTGGAGGAGGCGGACCAGCTCGCCGACAGGATCGCGGTGATCGACAGGGGCAGGGTGATCGCCGAGGGGACGAGCGGGCAGCTCAAGGCTTCGGTGGGGAGCTGCGTCCTCCACGTGCGCCTCGACGATCCGGCGCAGCGCGCGGAGGCAGTGGCGATCCTCGGCGCGGCGCTCGGCGGGGAGGTGCGCGGCGCGGGCGATCCCCGGGCGATCGCGATCACCCTCTCCTCCTCCGCGCACGGGGCGGCGTCCCTGGCGGCGCTGGCGCAGGCGGGGATCGGGCTGCGCGAATTCTCGCTGGGCGGCCCGAGCCTCGACGAGGTCTTCTTCACCCTCACCGGCCACGGGACGGAGCCGCCCACGGCGGAGGAGGCGCCCGTGCGGGATGGGGCGAGGAGCGCGTGATGGCACGGAACGGGGTGGTGCGATCGCCGGAGGTGGTGACGTCGCCGGGGGCGGCGGCCCATGTCCTCGCCTTCGGCTGGCGGGCGCTCCTCAAGATCAAGCACATGCCCGAGCAGCTCTCCGACATGGTGGTGACGCCGGTGATGTTCACCGTGCTCTTCACCTACCTGTTCGGCGGCGCGCTCGCGGGATCGCCGCAGGCCTACCTGCAGTACCTGCTGCCGGGCATCCTCGCCCAGACGGTGCTCTTCACCACGGTCTACACCGCCTACACGCTCAACACCGATCTCTCCCGGGGGATCTACGACCGCTTCCGCTCGATGCCGATCTGGAAACCGGCGCCCCTCGCCGGCGCGCTGGTCGGCGACCTGGTCCGCTTCACCGTCTCGTCGATCGTGGTGGTGGCGATCGGCCTGGTGCTGGGCTACCGGCCGCAGGCGGGCCTGCCCGGCATGGTGGCGGCGGTGGTGCTCCTCGACGTCTTCGCGCTGGGGATCGGCTGGATCTTCGTGGTGGTGGCGCTGGTGGTCCGCGCGCCGGGGACGGTGGCGACGCTGAGCTGGCTGGTGATGATGCCGCTCACCTTCGCCTCGAACGTCTACGTCGATCCGGCGACGATGCCCGCGTGGCTGCAGGCCTTCGTGGCGATCAACCCCGTCTCGCACCTGGTGACGGCGCTGCGGGGGCTGCTGGGAGGGGGCGCGAGCGCGCCGGCGATCGGCTGGGCGCTGCTCGCGCCGGCGGGGATCACGGCGATCTTCGCGCCGGTCGCGCTGCGCCTCTACGACCGGCGCCAGTGAGATCAGCGGCGCTGGAGCCTGGCGAGGAGGCGCAGGATCTCCAGGTAGAGCCAGACCAGCGTCACCATCAGCGCGAAGGCGCCGTACCACTCCATGTACCGGGGCGCGCCGCCCGCCGCGCCGCGCTCGATCAGGTCGAAGTCGAGGACGAGGTTGAGCGCCGCCACGGCGACGATCGCCACGCTGATGAGGATGCCGATCGGGCCCGCGTCGTGGAGGAAGGGCATCTCCACTCCGAAGAGGCGCAGGACGAAGCTCGCCAGGTAGAGGAGGAAGATCGCGCCCGTGGCGGCGACGACCCCGCGGGTGAAGGCGGGCGTGGCGCGGAGGATCCCCGCCTTGTAGAGGGCGAGCATCGCGAAGGCGGTGCCGAAGGTGAGCGCCACGGCCTGGATGGCGATCCCGGGGTAGCGCGCCTCGAAGATGGCGGAGATGGCGCCGAGGAAGACCCCTTCGAGGAGGGCGTAGATCGGCGCGGTGACCGGCGCCCACGCGGGCCGGAGGATGGTGGCGATCGCCATCACCAGTCCGCCGAGCACGCCGGCGGCGATGCCCACACCGACAACGCCGCTGCCCGGCTCGGCGAGGGCGCGGCCCCAGACGGTGGAGGCGCCGGCGACGGCGAGGACGAGGAGGATCAGGGCGCGGGTGACGGTGCCCTGCACGGTCATCACCGCGCCGCGGCCCACCGGTGCGAAGGTGTCTTCCTTGAGGATGGGGTTGCCCGAGCGCATGGGTCGTTCTCCGGGGTTGGGCGCGTCAGCGGCTGCGGCCGTCGAAGTGGACGACGTCGAGGGCGGCGAGGTCCACGTCCTCGAGGCAGCGGACGTTGATCGCCGCCATCTCCCTGCCGTCGGGACCGGTGCCGCGGGCGAAGGAGCGGACGCCGCAGGTGCTGCAGAAGAGGTGGTGGATCACCTTCTGGTTGAACTGGTAGTCGGTCAGCGCCTCCTCGCCCTGGAGGAGGCGGAAGTTCTCCTTCGGGACGAACGCGAGGAGCGTGCCGGTGCGCTGGCAGATCGAGCAGTTGCAGGAGACGACGCTCTTCAGGTCGGCGCGGACCTCGTAGCGCACCTTGCCGCAGTGGCAGGATCCGACGTACGTGCGTTCCATGGGGCTCCCTCGGGGCCGCTGTCCTCCCGTGGAGCAGCGGCGCGAAGTGGCGCGCGGTGGGCGCGGATCGTGGGACGGGAGCCCCCATCCAAGCGCAGCGGCGGCGCGGCGGTCAACGCGGTTCGCGCGCCGGGTCAGCCGTGGTGCGGGTGGTCGTGGGAGAGGCCGGGCCGCAGGTCGTAGGCCGACTCGCCCCGGGCCAGCTCGGCGATCTCGTCGTCGAGATCGCGCAGGTAGCCCGCCCGCTCCTCCGGCGTGAGCTCGACCAGCGCCCGTGGCGCCACCGTGCGGATCACGCCGAGCTGCACCTCGAGGGGAAGCTCGAGGAAGCGATCGATCAGCGCTGCGCCCATGGCGCGGAAGTTTTCTTTCCGTTCGGACATGTCGCGCACCCCTGACGGGGAAGTTGCGCACGGCCGCGGGGGACGGAAGGAGCGACGTCCGGCGCTCGACGCGCGCGGCACGGGTGGGCAGTGGCGGGAACCGGCTGGGCGCGCGGTGGCCCACCGTGGCCGCCGATTTTCCCCGGCGATCGCCTGCTCGCCTGCCCGGCAGGCGGGCAAGCCTCCGGCATGTGGCTCGCAATCCCACACGGCGCGCCCTTCATGCGAGGGCGGAAAGGGGATGGCGATGCGGTTTCCGGCGGTGGTTGGTGGGGCGGTTGCGCTCCTGCTGGGAGGGGTGCTCGCGGTGGGCTGCGGGGGCGAGGACGACTCGTCCCGGGACGGGATGGCGCCCGAGGACGTGGGACCGGGGCGGCCCGGCGACCTGGATGGCGGCCTGATCCCGCGGGGCAGCGCGCCGGACGGCGGCTCGCGCACGGTGTCGACGGATCCGATCGAGGCCTGGGAGAAACGGAAGAACGGGGGCTACGGGGGAACCGGCGGCGCCGGCGGCACGGGGGGCACGGGAGGCACCGGCGGCGGCTACGGCGGCGACGGGGGCAGCGGCGGCCGCAACGGGGGACATGGCGGGCACGGCGGCGACTGCCCGTGGGAGCGGCAGGAGTCCGACACCTGCGACGATCGCCACTGCTTCGACATCGAGACGGAGAAGGACATCAGCTACCTGCTGGTGGACGTCCCCTGCCCCGACGCGATCGAGCGGATCGTGGTGAAGGACCAGTGGGGCAGGAAGGTGGGCTCGCCCGTGAAGGCCAACGCGCGGAGCGCGGCGGTCTGCGAGGAGCGGATCACCGGGTTCAAGATCGAGAACGTCGACCGCCGCCGGGTCGAGCTCTGCATCGAGAGCTCGGAGAAGATCGACTCGGACGCGATCACCATCCAGGTGAAGGCGGGCCTGGTCTGCGCGTTCGAGCAGAGGGGCTATGCGGATTCGTGCGAGTGCAGGGAGGGCGACTGCGTCAAGCCGCCCAAGCATTGAGCACCGGGCGCCGGTGCTCACCTCGCCTGGGGGGCGGAGCGCCGCGATCACCGCTGCAGCATCGCGGTGTACCGGCGCTGCATCTCCTCCGGCGTGACCTCCTCGATCGAGTGGCCGATGAGCCACTCGTGGCCGAAGGGGTCCCGGATCGACCCGGAGCGCTCGCCGTAGAAGTGATCCTGCGGCGCGCGCAGCAGCTCCGCCCCCGCCTCCACCGCCTTGCGGATCTGGGCGTCCGCGTCGTCCACGTGGAGGTGGATCGAGACGGTGGTGGCGCTCCCGGGCCGGGGCGCGTGGATGCCGTACTCGGGGAACTCGTCGGAGAGCATCACGGTCACCTTGCCGAAGACGAGCTCCGCGTGGCCCACGCGCCCGCTCGGCTCCACGAGGCGGAAGCTCTCGGTTGCGCCGAAGACGCGCACGTAGAAGTCGATCGCCGCCTTCGCGTCGGCGACGCGCAGGTAGGGATAGGCGTCGTGGATCTGCATCGCTCGCTCCTTTCGTCGGGGTGCGGGCGGATCGTGCCCTGCCCGCGCCGCGCTGGCTTGGAGGAAATTGACCTTCAGCCGGGAAAGGGGACGTGGGCCGGGTAGCGCGGCCGCTGGCGGCTCCACCCGCCCGGCGTCAGCGAGGCGATCAGGCCGAACTCCCGGATCAGGTGCGACTGGTCGGCGTAGCCCGCCGCGAGGGCGAGCTCCGCCCACTGCATCGCCGGCGAGGCGGTGCGCAGCTGCAGCGCGCGCTGGAGGCGGACCACCCGCGCCCAGGCCTTGGGGTGGAGGCCGACCGCGGCGCGGAAACGGGCGACGAAGTGGCGGTGGCTCCAGCCGGTGGCGGCGGCCACCTCGCCCACCGCCTCGCCCGCCCCGAGGCGGCGGAGCGCGGCGGCGATCGCCGGGTGGAGGGTGGCGCCGGCGCGGAGGCGCGCCACCAGCAGCGCCTCGAAGCGCTCGATCCGGGCCTCGGGCGTCGGCACCGCCGCCAGCTGCTCGCGCGCCTCGGCGGCGAAGCCGCCCCAGAGATCCTCGAGGGGCAGGTGGCGCTCCGCCAGCACGTCCGCGGGGGGCGCGAAGAAGAAGCAGGCGGCGCCCGGATGGAGCTGCGCCCCCACCGTGGGGACGGGTCGCGAGACGTCGCGGAGGTACGCGGCGCTCCGCGCGCCGCCGACGACGGCGGTGGCCACGGAGCTGCCTGTCGCATCGCCCGGCCCGTCGTAGAGGCGCAGCGGCTCGTCCGCCAGGCGCAGCACCAGGTGCATCGCGCCGGTGGGGAGGACCAGTTCGCGGCGGGTGGGCTGGTGTTCCCCCTCGCTCGTCCAGAGTCGGTGGATCAGCGATCGCAGCGCGGGATGGTGCGGGGGGCGGCTCCACATCGGGACAGTCTCGCTCCCGGGGCGCGGAGCGTCTACCCGCCAGGCCGTCCCGGTGCAGCGGCCGTGCTCCGTGCGAAGGCGAGGATCCGGCGGGCGACCTCGTCGGGGCGCTCGTGGTGGACGAAGTGGCTGGTGGGGAGGACGGCGCTGGCGAAGGGGGCGTCGAGCCAGCGCTCCTGGCCCGCGCCCATCTCCACGCCCACCGCCGCGTCGCGACCGCCGGTGAGGTGGAGCGTGGGGACGCGGATCCTGCCAGCGCGGGGCGGGTGGAACCGAAGGGCCCGGTAGTAGGCGAGGGGCGCGGGAAGGCTGGCGCGGAACGTCGCCCGCAGATCGTCCCAATCGGGCGGCAGCCCTCCCGTGGTGGAGCGGAAGACGGCGGCGACGGCGGCAAAGTCGCGGGCGGCGATCATCCGCTCCGGCAGGAGGGGGATCTGGAGGGCGCCGACGTACCAGCTGCGCATCCACTGGAGCGGATGGCGCGCGAAGTTGCGGGTGAAGGCGGAGGGGTGCGGTACGGAGATGGCGACCAGCGCGCCGATCGGCCCGGGGCCCAGCGAGGCGGCGCTCCAGCCGGCGACCGCGCCCCAGTCGTGCCCGATGAGGAGCACCGGCCGATCGGGCGAGAGCGCCCGGGCGAGCTCGAGGGCGTCCGCGCCGAGGCGGCGCGTGTGGAAGGGACCGCTCAGGGCGCTGGGCGCGTAGCCGCGCATCCACGGCGCCGCGACGCGGTAGCCCGCGGCGAGGAGGGGGCCCAGCAGCGGCTCGAAGGTGCGCGGGTGGTCGGGGAAGCCGTGCAGGCAGAGCGCGAGCGGCGCTGCCGCCTCGCCTGCCTGGAGGAAGGCGAAGCGGCCACCGGGCAGATCGACGTGGTGCGCCGTGGGTGGAAAGGAAGCCATCCGGGCGATCGCACCACGGCGGCGCAGGCCCGTCAGGCGCGCGTTCTGGCGCGAACGACCGCAACCGGACAACGGTGCAGGCGCCGCTACTCCCGCAGCACGTGGAAGATGCCGGCGAGATCCTCGGTCTGGGAGATCGGCGTGCCGCTCTTCAGCGAGCGGATCTTCGCCTGGTAGTACATCCCGGGCTGGAGGGGACCGCCGTAGGGCACAGCGGGGTCGCTGCCACTGTGGCCCGGCTCGGTGTGGCGCCACACCTCCTCGCCGAGGGCGTCGTAGACCACCAGCTCGTAGGCGTCCTCGGAGGAGTCGTCCTCCCAGGAGATGGTCGGCGCGGCGGTGACGCCGAGCGGCTCGAGGCCAAGGGGCGGCAGGAAGTCGAGGGCGCCGGTGATTTTGAACGACTCGGCGAGGGTGAGGTTCTGCCCCGGCGCGAGCGTCTGGCGGAGGATCGTCGTGCCGCCGATGGTGGTGTCGGGATCGCGGACGAGGAAGTCGTTCTCGAAAGCGGCGAGCACCACGTAGCTGCCGGCGGGAATGCCGTCGATGGTGAAGGCGCCGGTGACGTCGGGCTCGAGACCGGCGCGGGGCGCGCGCAGCCCGGGCGGCGACTCGCCACGAAGGTTGATCTCGTCGAAGAGCGATTCGACGACGAGGATGATCGAGGTGGCCTTGCCCCTGCCCGGGTTGACGATGGAGACCTTGCCGGAGAGGGAGGCGGTGGCCTCGCCGCCGCGGGCGAGGTCGGCGGTGGTGCTCGCACCGGGATCGTCCGCCACCTCGGCGGTGGTGCGTTCGAAGCTCACGCCGCGGGTGTAGCCGGCGACGGAGTAGGTGCCCGCGGACAGGTTGAAGATGGCGTAGTTGCCGTCGCGATCGGCGATGCCGCTGAAGCCCGCGCCGTCCTTCTCCGCCACCACGAGGACGCCGGGGCGGTCGTCGGGGAGATCGACCCTGCCGACGATGGTGCCGCGGCCCGCGCCCTCGGGGAGCGGAACGAGCCGGACGTGGGTGAGCGCGTTGTCCACGACGAAGCGACCGCCCCGCTCCACCGCGGCGGCGGTGTCGAGGGGGAGCGCCTGGCGGATGCCGGAAGGGAAGGTCTGGAAGCCGGGGGCGTCGACACGCAGGGTGAGGCGGCGGCCGACCGGCGTTCCGTCGTCGTTGCGGGTGTGCGGGATCGGCAGCTCCCAGAGCCCCTCTGCGTCGGTGGTGGTGACGGTGGAGACGGGGGCGCCGTTGACGTCGAGGGCGACGACGCGGGCGTTCTCCACCGGCGCGTCCACGGAGATCGGGAAGACGCTGCCGGTGAGGACCACCGGCGCGGCGCAGAGGCTGCCGCCCGCAGCGGTCGCCTCGCAGACGAGGCCTGCGTCGCAACCGGTGTTGGCGACGGGGTCACAGGGGGGCGCCTCCTCCTTCGCGTCCTCGCCGCAGGCGAGGAGGAAGGCGGAGATCAGGGCAAGGCCGAGCAGGCGGTGGACGGGCATCGCAGGTCCTCTCTGTACTCGTTCGAAATGCAAAAGACGAAAGCGGCTCGGCGGGGTTACTGGGCGCTTGCGGCGCGGCGGTGCGCGCGGAGCCCCTCGGCTCGCCGGAAGCGCGCTGCGGAGCGCGGGTGAAGGGGAACCGCGGTGCCCCGATGCGGTGCCGCTTCGCGTCCATGGCGCGCGCGTGAGCGAGAGCTCCCAGGTGCGGCGCGTCCGCCGGTCGGCCGCCGGTGCGCGATGCAGCCTCGCGTCTGCCGGGTCTGCTGCGCTTCAGACCTCGACGGGCGGCGGCGCGGCAGGCGCGGTGCGCGTGGCGCCGGCGGAGGCGGCGCAGACGCAGAAGACCGCCACCCACTGCCCCGCGTCGAGGCGCTCGCCGAGAAAGGCGTAGCCGACCAGCGCGGCGACCACGGGCTCCAGGCTCATCAGGATGCCGAAGGTGCCGGAGGGGAGCTTGCGGAGCGCCCACATCTCCAGCGTGTAGGGGAGCGCGCTGGAGAGGACGGCCACCGCCAGGCCGAGGAGGAGGAGGCGCGGCGTGGGCGCGGCAGCGGGCGCGGCGGCGAGGGCGAAGGGGAGGATGGAGAGCGCGGCGACCGCCATGCCGAGGGCGACGCCGTGGCCTTCGTGCGGGAGGAGGCGCGAGAGCCGTCCGCCGACGAGGATGTAGACCGCCCAGCAGGCGCCGGCGAGGAGGGCGAGGAGCATGCCGACGGGATCGAGGGAAGCGGCGCCGCCATCCCACGGAGCGAGGAGGAGGATGCCCGCCGCGGCGAGCGCGACCCACGCGAGATCGACGAGGCGCCGGGAGGCGAGGAGCGCGACGCCGAGCGGCCCGACGAACTCGAGGGTCACCGCCAGGCCGAGGGGGATGCGCTCCAGCGCCAGGTAGAAGGTGAGGTTCATCATCCCCAGCGCGATGCCGTAGGGGACGAGGGCCGCCCAGTGGGTGCGGGTCACCGCGCGGAGCGGCGGGCGGAAGAGGAGCAGGAGGAGCGCCGCCGCGAGGACCACGCGCAGGCCAGTGGCGCCCGCGGGGCCGAGGGCGGGGAAGAGCTCCTTCGCCAGGGCGGCGCCCGCCTGGATGCTGATCGCCGAGAAGAGGAGGACGGGGACGGGCGGGATGGTGAGGGAGCGGCTGGGCATCGCGCCCTCCTATAGCGCGGCGGCGGCGGGCACGCTCGCTCCCCGGCGCTTCGGCGGCTCGCCGGGCCGGCGTGCGTGCTGCAGGCGGCCCACTGGCGACATCCCGCCGGGGTGGCGAGCTTTGCGGTCGGAGGTGTGGACTGCATGGACGCCATCGAACTCCTGAAGAAGCAGCACCGGATGGTGGAGGATCTCTTCGAGCAGCTCGAGGAGGCGGAAGGCGAGGAGAAGGCCGACCTCTTCGCCCGGCTCGCCGACAGCTTCCTCGTCCACTGCCGCATCGAGGAGGAGATCTTCTATCCGGCGGTCTACGAGGAGCGGACGGAGGAGGAGCTGCGCGAGGCGGTGGAGGAGCACCTGCAGGCCAAGCGGATCCTCGCCGACATGCTCGACATGGACGAGAGCGACGCCCAGTGGGCGGCGAAGTGCGCGGTGCTCCGGGAGGACATCCAGCACCACGTCAAGGAGGAGGAGAACGAGCTCTTTCCCCAGGTGCAGAAGGATTTCCCCAGGAAGCGGCTGGGCGAGCTGGGCAGGGAGATGAGCGTCCGCGCCGGCGAGATCGAGCAGGAGGGCGAGCCGCGCAACCTCGTCTTCGACGAGACGGAGGCGGCGGTGCTGCCGGTGTGAGGCGGCGCAGGAACGGAGGCGCCGCCCCGGTCGCCCGCGGCGGCGCCTCGCCCGGACCCGCCGCGCGGGCCCGGTGCTCGCGGTCGTTCAGCGCTCGAAGCGGAAGCGCTCCGCCTGCAGGCCGTTGGAGA
>Ga0182742_1002955_pt1 | contig 17597 bp, 16 predicted proteins | sample eDN5th37CBELigMG_FD_128880 | JGI IMG/M metagenome (GOLD analysis project Ga0182742, IMG submission 128880) | Enriched Miracle-Growth compost microbial communities from Emeryville, California, USA - eDNA 5th pass 37_C BE-Lig MG (version 2)... ...
GAGGCGCCGACCGCGGCGACCTCCTCGACCGGCTTGCTCGCGAAGGAGCTGAGTGACATGGCGATACCGCGGGCTGCGGCGGCGCGGGCGACCGCGACCTCGCCGTCGGGGTGGACCGCCTGGACGCCGGTCGGGCTGATGATGACAGGCATCGACAGGTCGGTGCCGAGCACGTGCGTGCCGAGCAATCGCGTCGCGGGTAGGTCGGCGACCCGCGGGGCGAGGCCGAGTTCGCCGAATGCGGCGGTGTTGTCCGCGTACGTCAACCCACGCTCCGACCCGGCGAGCAGTGCGCCGTACACCGACGCCGGCAGGCGCCGCTCGGCTCGCCGCTGTGCCTCGGCGACCGTCTCGAACCAGGCGTTGCCCATTCGTCTCCTACTCTCGGTCGCCGGGCCGCATGAGCTCGGCGACGGGGTTCGCATTGCAGGCGGAGATCGGCGGGGCCGCCGGCCTCCGGCGCTGCAGGGTCACGGGGGTGGCGCGGCGCGCACCACCGCGGGGTGCGGTCCGGTGCGAGCGGTCGACGCTCGGGCGGGGGCGCTCGACGGACGTGCCGAGCTCCTCGAGTGCCGTCTCGCCGAAGCCTCGCACGCATTCTGGGTCCGGGCCGTCGAGTGGCAGGCCGGTGAAGAACTTTGCCGCCATGCAGCCGCCCTTGCAGCTGTTGAAGAAGGCACAGCTCGAGCACGCACCACCCGACTGCGGGCTGCGGAGGCGGCCGAAGAGCTCCGACTCGCGCCACACGTGCCCGAAGCCGTGCTCACGGATGTTGCCAGCGAGGAACTCCTCGTGGATCGCGAACGGGCACGCGTACACGTCGCCGATCGGGTCGATGAGGCACACGACGCGGCCAGCGCCGCAGAGGTTGAGGCCCGGTAGCGTGCCGCCGAGCGCGGAGAGGTGGAAGAACGAGTCGCCGGTCAGCACTTCCTCGCCGTGTGCGACAAGCCAGTCGTAGAGCTCCCGCTGCTGCGCCTGCGTCGGGTGCAGCTCGTGCCAACTGTCGGCACCGCGGCCCGCCGGTCGCAGCCTGGTGAGGCGCAGCTGCGCGCCGAAGCGGTCGGCGATGGCCTTGAAGTCGTCGAGCTGTGGGATGTTCGTCCTCGTGCACACGACGGAGATCTTGAGCCTCGTCATCCCTGCGCCCGAGAGCCGCTCGAGCGCCCGCATCGCGAGGTCGAACGAGCCGGGGCCGCGGATCGCGTCATTGACTTCCGCCGTTGCGCCGTCGAGCGAGATCTGGATGTCCACGTAATCGTTCGCCGCGAGTCGCCGGGCGACCTCGTCGGTGATGCGCACGCCATTCGTCGAGAATTTCACGCCGATATCGTGCGATGTCGCGTAGTCCACGAGCTCCCAGAAGTCGGGGCGGACGGTCGGCTCCCCACCGCCGATGTTGACGTAAAAGACCTGCATGCGCTGCAGCTCGTCGATGACCGCCTTGCACTCCTCGGTCGTCAGCTCGCGCGGGTCGCGGCGACCGGAGGCCGAGAGGCAGTGGATGCACGACAGGTTGCACGCGTAGGTGAGCTCCCAGGTCAGGCAGATCGGAGAGTTGAGTCCGTGCTCGAAGTGGTCGATCAGGCGGCCGGGACGCGCCGGGGCGTCGACGGCGCTCATGTGGCAGCCACGAGCATGTCGGAGTCGCGCAGGGAGCGGAGCGCGGCGAGATAGTCGGGCGTCTCCCGCTCGTCGATGCCGGCGGCCTCGAGCGCTTCACGCACCGAACCGCGTCCGAGGTGCTCGACGACGTGGAGCAGCCGAGTCGACTTCAGGAAGGAGAGACGGCGGGTGCCGAAGTGGTAGAGCAGTGCGCCGAAGGGCTCGGGGCGCACGGACACGCGGGGATGCACGCGCAGCGCGCTGTCGAGGGTGAGCTCGGCCATGCGCTTAGTAGACACCGCACATGCCATCGATGGAGACCTCCTCGACGAGTGACTCGGACTCAACGGCTGCGGTCGATGCCGCAGGTGCGCTCGGTACGGCGGTGTCAGGGGTGTTCGCGCTACGTTCCATGGGACGGCTCTCCTCGTCGAAAGTCGGGACGTGTCGGCCGACCGGCCGGCACGCACAGCATAATGGCATCGAGTGCCAATTGGAAAGGGCAACATGGCGGAATGGACGGAGCCACGTCGCGCCGGACGCGCCCGCGTGACGACGAAGGGCGCCGTCGCCGACGTCGCCCTCAAGCTCTTCATCGCTCGCGGGTACGCGGACGTCACCGTCGATGACATCGCCCGGGGTGCTGGCATCGGGCGTCGGAGCTTCTTTCGCTACTTCCCGTCCAAACCAGACGTCGCCTGGGGCGACTTCGACCGACTCCTCGATGAGTTCCGTGAACGCCTGCAGCGACCGACCGAGCCTTCACTTGTCGCCGCCATCTGGGCCGCGGTTCGCGCCTTCAATGATGTCCCCGCCGATGAGCGCACGCGCCACCGGCACCGCATGCGGCTGCTACTGACGACACCCGAGCTCGTCGCCCACTCGACTACACGCTATGCATCATGGCGGGATGTCATCGCGGGCTTCGTGGCCAGACGACTCGGGGTGCCCGACGGCTCGCCGGTCCCGCAGGCTGTCTCCTGGGCATGTCTCGGTATCAGCCTCGCCGCCTACGAGCGGTGGCTCGACGATGAGGACGCCGAACTGCTGCCGCTCATTGACGAATCATTCGAGGCATTCGGTGCGATCTTCTCTGGCACGCTCCCGCCCCCACCGGACGGTGTGCCGTGACGACCCACCGCATCATCGTCGTCGGCGGGGGTGGTAGCGGCGCGCCGGTCGCCGCTCGGCTCGCGGCACACGAGGGGATCGAGGTAGTGCTGCTTGAGGCTGGCCCGGCCTGGACTGCCCCGCGTCAAGCCCCCGCGACACACGCTGCCGTGCTCGCGGACGCCGCGACGGTACGGGCAGCCCTCCCCGATGGGCCGCTGACCTGGACCTACCCGACCCGGCTGCTCGGCCGCGACCACCGCATTGCGCGTGGGCGAATCCTCGGCGGCAGCACGGCTGTCAACGGTGCCCTCTTCCTCCGCGCCCACCCTGATGACTTCGCGGACTGGGCCGCGGTCGCTGGCCAGGAGTGGTCGTACGATCGGGTCCTTCCCGCCCTGCGCCGACTTGAGCACGACCGTGATCACGCGGATGACCCAGTGCACGGCGACCGCGGACCGATGCCCGTCGAGCGGGCCCCGCAGCAGGGCCGCTTCGCCGACGCGCTCCGAGAGGCCGCGCTCGGTGACCTCGGCCACCACTGGGAGGCAGACAAGAATGCGGGCGGCGCTCCCGGCTTCGGACCGCTGCCGCGTAACACCCGGGATGGGGAGCGCTGGAGCACTGCCCGTGCCTACCTCGACACGACAGTCCTCGGCGGACTCACCATCCGCGGTGGCGCCGTCGTCGAGCGGGTGCTCATCGTCGGCGGCCGGGCGATCGGGGTTGAAGTCCGCGATGGTGCGGGCGGGCTCGAACGCGTGCTCGGCGACGAGGTCATCCTCAGCGCCGGGGCGATCGAGACGCCACGGCTGCTGTACCGATCCGGGATCGGCGGGGCGCCGCGACGTCGGGGCGACACGCCGTGGGTTGCCAGCCTCCCCGGTGTCGGTGCTGGCCTCAGCGACCACCCCATGTTCGTCGTCGACTGGGACCCGGTCGCTGGCAGCATCGACACCACGCCGCCGACGTCGTGGTTCGCAGGGCTGCACTGGTCGGCCCCTGGCGGCACGACCCGCGGGGAGCTCGAGCTGCTCGTCACGGCGCGACCCCGCGCATTCCTCGAAACCGGGGATCCGAGTCCGGGCCCATTCGGCGTGCTCGTCACGTTGCTGCGCCCGCGCGCCCACGGTGTCGTGCACGGCCCTGCCGCCGACGGCCCTGTCATCGACTACGGCTACCTCACCGCCCCCGAGGACGGTGCGCGGCTGCGCGAAGGACTGCGGGAAGCGCTCCGCCTGCTCGCGGCGCCAGCGCTCGCACCCCACATCGCCGGGGTGCGAGCACCAACGCCCGAGCTCCTGCGCGACGACGCCGCGGCCGACGCCTGGATCGCCGCACGGCTCAGCACCGCGCTGCACAGTGCCAGCACAGCCCGGATGGGCGCCGCCGATGACCTCGGCGCCGTCACCGACGCGCACGGCCGTGTCCACGGCGTCGCAGGACTTCGGATCGCCGACACCTCAATCCTGCCGTCCGCCCCCTCCCGCGGCACCGCCGCGACGGCGGTGCTCGTCGGCGAGCGCATCGCGGAGCTGCGTCTCGCCGAGTTCGGCATCCGCGACGGGGCCCGACCCCTGGTCCGGGCGCCGGGCTAGTGTGGGACCACACACATTCGTCGTCGACGATTGGCGCCGACGCCAGACGGAGAGGATCGACATGAGCATCGCAGAACGGGTCGTACAGACCACCTGGACGGGGTCGCTGACCGCCGGAAGTGGGGAGTTCGGGCAGAGCTCGAGCGGCGTCCTGGATGGCCAGGGCGTTACTTGGGGCTCCCGGACGGTCCGGCCGGACGGCAAGACGAGCCCGGAGGAGCTGCTCGCTGCCGCGCATTCCTCCTGCTTCGCCATGGCGCTGAACGTCGTGCTCGGCGAGCTCAGCGTCGAGCCGGAGCAGGTCCGCGTCCGGTCGACCGTCGTCTTTGCCGAGGTTGACGGCGCCCCGACGATCACGACGTCGCAGATTCAGGTGCGCGCCCGCCTGAGCGGACTCGACGACGCGGCGTTCCAGGCGGCGGTTGACAAGGCGTCAGCGCTGTGCCCGGTGTCCCGGCTCTTCGCTGGCGCCGAGATCACCGTCGACGCGGCACTCGAGGGCTGAGTCGCCGTCGAGCCCCACTCGTCCGCCGACGCTGCGGCGTGGGAGGGATGCGCAGGTGCGCCCCGTGAGCGCCTCGCGCTCGCCAGTCCGCGGGAGATCATCCGGAGGCGCACACCGCGCCCGCCGCCGGCATCTCGCCACGCAGCAGGTACGCGATCGCGATGTCGTCGGCGCAGCTCGAGCGACCGTTGAACGTCGCGATGTGGCCGCTGCTCTCGACTGTGACGAGCGTCGCATGGCCGAGCTCGTCGACGAGTTGTTGCGCGCCCGCGAACGGGGTCGCATGGTCGCCAGTGACCCCGAAGACGAGGACCGGATGCTCGCTCGCGTTCGAGAAGCGGAGGTGGTCCTCGCCGCTGTCGGGCAGGGCGTCGCACGCGAGGTCGAGCCACGGCTTCACGCTGTCGTCGGTGATCTCTGGTCCACCGAGGGGCACGGGCAGGCCGTGTCCCTCGATGTACCGATACACCCCGAGCACGTCCGGATCGCGCGGCGAGGACAGGCAGCGCACGATCATGCCGCTCAGCCCGACACGCGAGCCGCCGTCGCGCATCGCGGCGGTGAGGGCGTCGATCGCCGACACCTCACCCGCGACCGCGCGTCCCGCCACGTCGAGCGCGTCCGTGCGTCCGGCCTGCAGCTGGTAGAGCGCCGAGGTGAGGTAGCCGCGGAGCATCGATCCGGTGAGCGCGGTCCCGTCCGAGGCGATGAGCGGCGTGGCGTCGAGCTCGGTGAGGAGCGCGAGCAGGCTCGCCTCGCCCTCGGCCGGGCACCGGTCGACGTGGTACAGCTCGCCGCAGCGCTCGAGCATCTCGACGGTCGAGGCCACAATCGCCTCCTGCTGCTGGTACGTGCCGAGTGGGCTTGACCAATTGCTCGGCCACGCACTGTCGAGCATCACGCGCCCCACGCGCTCGGGGAACAGCGTCACATAGCTCGCGCCGATGACCGTGCCGTAGGAGAAGCCAGTGTAATGGAGCTGCGAATCCCCGACGAGGTGACGCAGCAGGTCCATGTCCCGCGCGACTTGCGCGGAGCCCATCGAGGCCGCGAGCGGGTCCGCCTCCGCGCAGCGCGCGAGATTGAGCTCGAGGATCGAGCTCTCCGCATCGCACTCGATCGGCGTGCTCGCGCTCATGCCGCGCGGGTCAAAGCCGAGCAGGTCGTACCGCTCGTGCACGGTGGCGAAGCTCGGGCTCACCGCCATCCCGATGGTGTACTCAATGCCGCTCGCGCCGGGACCGCCCGGATTGCTGAGCAACGTGCCGATCGGCGCGGCGTCCCCGGTCGCCGGGATGTGGACGATGCCGAGCTTGATGGTCGCCCCGGTCGATGTGTCGGTCCAGTCCAGGGGCGCCGTCACCTGAGCGCACCGCATCCCGTCGATCCGACCGCCTGCGTCGCGCAGCGCGGCCTCGAGTTGTGCGGCCGTCTCCGCGTCCCCGCCGCAGCGGTGCCAGTCGATCGTTTGACCGTAGAGCTCGGGGAACGCCGCCTGCTGGCTCGCGCTCGCCGAGTCGCCATCGTCCGGGACGATCCCGCTGGCGGCTGCGCAGCCGCCGAGGAACAGGGTCAGCGCGGTGAGCGCACCGGCGGTGACGAGGGCCGTCCGGCTCTGGCGTCGAAATGGCACGGGTCGAGGGTACATTCTGGCGAGTCATGCGTTGCACCCCGGGTCGCCACCTGGGGAGGAATGCGCGGCGCGGCCCCGCGGTTGATCCCCCGCATGACCAAGTCCATCGGGTATCTCTCCTTCGGCCATTGGTCGAACTCGCCGCATAGTCAGGCGCGCAGCGCCTCCGACATGCTGCTGCAGGCGATCGAGCTCGCCGAGGCGGCTGAGGAGCTCGGCGTCGACGGTGCCTACTACCGGGTGCATCACTTCGCCCGGCAGCATGGGGCGCCGTACCCGTTGCTCGCGGCGGTCGCGGCGCGGACCTCGAGGATTGAGGTCGGCACGGGGGTCATCGACATGCGGTACGAGAATCCGCTGTACGCGGCAGCGGAGGCCGCGACGACGGACCTCATCAGCGGCGGGCGACTTCAGCTCGGTATCTCTCGTGGCTCGCGCGAGCAGGTGATTGATGGCTACCGATACTTCGGCTACCAGCCCGCGGAGGACGATGCGGAGGGCACCGAGATGGCGCGGAGCAACTTCGATGTCTTCCTCAAAGTCATCTCCGGGGCGCGTTTCGCGGAGCCCAACCCGCACCCGATGTTTCCGAACCCGTACCCGGGTCCGCTCGGCATCGAGCCGATCTCCCCGGGACTGCGCGACCGGATCTGGTGGGGTGCTGGTTCGCAAGCCACTGCTGAATGGGCGGCTGAGCAAGGTGTCAACCTCCAGTCATCGACACTCGTCGTGCACGAGTCGAACGAGCCGTTCCACGTCCAGCAACGCAAGCAGATCGAGGCCTACCGGGAGGCATGGAAGAAGGCCGGGCATGAGCGCGAGCCCCGCGTGTCGGTGAGTCGGAGCATCTTCGCCCTCGTCGACGAGCGCGACTGGCAGTACTTCGGGCATGACCGCGGCAGCGATGATCAGGTCGGCCACATCGCGGGCACCGGCCAGGCGATCTTCGGTCGCTCCTACGCGGGCCCGCCAGACAAGCTGATCGAGGAACTCCGGCGGGACGAGGGGATCGCCGCGGCCGACACGCTGCTGTTGACGATCCCCTCACAGCTTGGCCCGGAGTACAACGCGCACGCACTCGAGTCGATCCTCACGCACGTGGCGCCGGCACTCGGCTGGCGGTAGCTGCTCTCTCGCAGTCTGCGTCGTGGTGAGCAAGGTGCGACGTCGGATGCTGGTGTGCTGCCTGAACGCACTCAGCTGAGCAGCGTCGCGCCCTCGAGTTGCCTCGCGAGCTTGCGGTCGAACGTGACCAGCGGGAGCTGCTGCGTGTCACGTGCCTGAGCACAGAGGAACGTGTCGCTGATCGAGAGCTTCGGATGTGCGAGATAGTCATCGAGGGCAGCTCGCCACACGGCCCGATCCAGCTCGACATTCGCGGCGGCGAAGATGCTCGCGATCGACTCGACGACGGTCCGGCGCGAGAGCCGCAAGACCTTCTCCAGGACGTAGACCGTCTCGATGAGCGCGGCGTCCGGGACAGTGCATCGTGCTCCGGACGCGATGAGTGCATCGGCCGCAGCCGTCTGCTCGGCGATATCGTCGAGCAACCATCGCAGGAGGACGTTCGTATCAAGTGTCGGCACGGTGCTCCTCGGCACGAGCCGACCAACCGTCACCCGCGACGGGGGGCTTGCCCCAGGTGCCCTTCGCGACAGCTTCGGCGCGGATCCGGGCACGAGTGGTGGCGATGTCGCGCGGCGCATCAATCACCAGCGCATCGCCTTCGATCCGGATGCTGACCTTCTGGCCTTTTACCAGACCGAGGGCCCGCCGTGCGTCGACAGGAAGGGTGATTTGTCCTTTCGAGGTGATTGTCGCATACATTTCCGACATGTAAGGAATCTATACAACGCAAGGAGGGTGCGCAATCGGCGAGACCAATATCAACCGCGATTCGAGCTATTCGCTCAACTGTTGTTTGAATTCAACCAGGGTCCAGACGCAGAATCGGGCCATGCACACCACACCAGAGCCCACTGCCACCATCGGTCGTCGCATCGCGACGGCTCGCAAAGCCAAGTCGCTCACCCAGCAGGACCTCGCCGACGAGGTTGGCGTCACCTTCCAGGCCGTCAGCAAATGGGAGACCGACGCCAGCCTCCCCGACGTGGCGCTGCTCGCGCCGATCGCGACGGCGCTCGACCTCGGCCTCGACGAGCTCCTGACCGGGAGGAAGCCCGAGCCCTCACCGGACGCACCGGCCGAGCCCCGAGCGCAGTGGGGTCGGATCATGGGCGAGGTGACGAAGGACATCCACGGCGACGTCGACTCGGTCCTCGGGAACGTCCGCGCGGACATCTATGGCGACGTCAACGGCGATATCGTCGGCGAGGTGCGGAGCGTGTACGGCAACGTGCTCGGCAACATCGTCGGTGAGGTCCACGGCGATGTCACCGGCTACGTCAAGGGCAAGCTCATCGGCATCGTCTATGGGCGCGTCAAGGGCGGCGTGCGCGGGAAGATCTACGGTCCGATCCTCGGCGGTGGCATCAACGTCGATCTCTACGACGACGGCCGCGGGCGCGTCCGGCCAGCCAGGAACAGGCAGAATGGGGGCCGTGATCGAGCATGAGGTCAGGACGTATCCGAGCGCGGAGGCCCTGCCTCGCGACGCACAGCTCGCCTGGAAGATCGCGGCCGTCGCGGCTGACGGCGCCGACCTGGCCCCGACCCCCGAGGTCGAGGACATGGTCATCAACCGGATCATCGACAACGCCGCCGTCGCGACCGCGAGCCTCGGCCGGGCACCGGTCCTCGCCGCTCGCGCGCAGGCGGAAGCCCACCCGGTGTCGACCGGCGGGCGCGGCGCGAGCATCTTCGGTTCCCAGCGTCTGACGAGCCCCGAATGGGCCGCCTGGGTCAACGGCGTCGCAGTGCGGGAGCTCGACTACCACGACACCTTTCTTGCCGCGGACTACTCCCATCCGGCCGACAACATCCCGGCGATCCTCGCCGTCGCGCAGCATCTTGGGCGCACGGGGACGGATCTGCTGCGCGGCATCGTCACCGGCTACGAGATTCAGATCAACCTCGTCAAGGGCATCTCGCTGCACCGGCACAAGATCGACCACGTCGCCCACCTCGGTCCGAGCGCCGCGGCCGGCATCGGCACGCTGCTGGCGCTGCCGACCGAGATCATCTACCAGGCCGTGAGCCAGGGCCTCCACACGACGACCGCGACCAGGCAGTCACGCAAGGGCGAGATCTCCACCTGGAAGGCACACGCCCCCGCATTCGCCGGGAAGATGGCGGTCGAGGCCGTCGACCGGGCGATGCGCGGCCAGACCAGCCCGTCGCCGATCTACGAGGGCGAGGACGGGGTCATCGCCTGGCTGCTCGACGGGCCGGACGGCCGCTACACGGTCCCGCTGCCGGAGGCGGGCGAGGCGCGGGTGGCGATCCTCGACTCGTACACGAAGGAGCACTCCGCCGAGTATCAGGCGCAGGCCTGGATCGACCTCGCCCGACGGCTGGGCCGCGAGCGCCCCGAGCTGCGGGACCCCGCGCGGGTGAAAGCGGTCGTCCTCCACACCAGCCACCACACGCACTATGTGATCGGCTCGGGCTCCGGCGACCCGGAGAAGTACGACCCGGCGGCGAGCCGGGAGACGCTCGACCACTCGATCCCGTATATCTTCGCGGTCGCGCTGCAGGACGGCGCGTGGCATCACGTCGACTCGTACCTGCCGGCGCGCGCGCAGCGCCCGGACACCGTCGAGCTCTGGCAGAAGGTCACGACGCTCGAGGATCCAGAGTGGACCAGGCGATACCACTCGCTGGACCCGACGGAGAAGGCCTTTGGCGGCCGGGTCGAGATCGAGCTGGCGGATGGCGAGCGGATCGTCGAGGAGATCGCCGTCGCCGACGCGCACCCGCTCGGGGCCAGGCCGTTCGCCCGCGTCGACTACGTGCACAAGTTCCGCACCCTCGCCGACGGCATCCTCGCTGAGGCGGAGCAGGACCGCTTCCTTGACCTCGTGCAGCGCCTGCCGGAGTTGACGGCCGACGAGCTCCACGGGCTCACCGTCACCCCGCTCATCGACCCGCTGCCCGCCCACCGACCGACGCCAGGGATCTTCTGATGCTGTACTCGCGCATTCCTGCGGCCGACAAACGGGCCGCCTTCCGTGCCCGCCTCGCCCGGCCGGAGATCGCGGTGCTGCCCGGCGCTTTCACCCCGCTGAGCGCGAAGCTCATCCAGGAGAAGGGCTTCGACGGGGTGTACATCTCCGGCGCCGTGCTGTCCGCGGAGCTCGGACTGCCGGATGTCGGGCTGACGACGCTGAGCGAGGTGGCCCTGCGCGGCGGACAGATCGCCCGGCTCACCGATCTCCCGGCGATCATCGACGCCGACACCGGCTTCGGCGAGGCGATGAACATCGCCCGCACGGTCCAGGAGCTCGAGGACGCGGGGGTCGCGGGCCTGCACCTCGAGGACCAGGTCAACCCGAAGCGGTGCGGCCACCTCGACGGGAAGGCGGTCGTCGACGACACGACGGCGCTGCAGCGCATCACCGCCGCCGCGAACGCGCGCCGTGACCCGAATCTGCTGCTCATCGCCCGCACCGACATCCGGGCGATCTCCGGCCTCGACGCGGCCATCGTCCGCGCCAAGCAACTCGTTGACGCCGGTGCCGACGTCATCTTCCCGGAGGCGATGGTCGACCTGGCGGAGTTCGAGGGGATCAAGCGCGCGATCGGTGACGTCCCGCTGCTCGCGAACATGACCGAGTTCGGCAAGTCCGAGCTGTTCACCCACACCCAGCTCGAGGCCGCCGGGGTCGACCTCGTCATCCACCCGGTCAGCCTGCTGCGCATCGCCTTCGGTGCGATGGAGCGCGGCCTCGACACGCTCCGGGAGGCGGGCACCCTGCAGCCGGAGGTCGCCGCGATGCAGACCCGGGCGCGGCTGTATGAGCTGCTCGATTACGAGGCGTACACCGCATTCGACACGGACGTCTTCAATTTCAGCCTCGAGAAGCACTTCGGCGCGTAGCAGACTGGGCAGTGCCCGCGCACACGAGCGCGGGGACGAATGCGTGGGTGCCGCGACCACGGACCGCGCCGACGAGAGGGAGCACGATGCCCGATCAACTGAACCAGTCCGAGCCTGCGCAGATTCGCAAGGGCCTCGCGGGGGTCATCGCCGACACGACCGCCATCTCCAAGGTCAACCCGGAGACGAACTCGCTCCTCTACCGCGGCTACCCCGTGCAGGAGCTCGCCGCGAACTGCACGTTCGAGGACGTCGCCTATCTCCTGTGGTACGGCGAGCTGCCGTCGCCGGCGCAGCTCGACGCATTCGTCGAACTCGAGCGCACGCACCGCGTACTCGACGACCGCGTCAAGGATGCGATCGACCTGCTCCCGCTCGAGACCCACCCCATGGATGTCGTGCGCACGGCGGTGTCGGTGCTCGGCGCACTCGACGAGACGCTCGGTGCCGATACGACCTGGATCGACCCCGAACTCACCCAGCAGCGGGCGATCCGGCTGTATGCGCAGCTGCCCGCGATCGTCGCGTATACGCAGCGCCGCCGCCGCGATGAGGACCTCGTGCCGCCGCGTGACGACCTCGCGTACTCCGCGAACTTCCTCCACATGACCTTCGGCGAGGTGCCGGAGCTGCCAGTCGTCGAGGCCTTCGACGTGTCGATGATCCTGTACGCGGAGCACTCCTTCAATGCCTCGACGTTCACCGCCCGCGTCGTCGCCTCCACGCTCTCGGACGTGTGGTCGGCGGTCGTCGCCGCGATCGGGGCGCTCAAGGGCCCGCTCCACGGCGGCGCGAACGAGGCCGTCATGCACGCCTTCCGCGAGATCGGCTCCGCGGACCGCGCCGAGGCGTGGCTCGCCGAGGCGCTGGCGGCGAAGCGCAAGATCATGGGGTTCGGCCACCGCGTCTACAAGCACGGCGACTCCCGCGTCCCGACGATGAAAGCCAGCCTCGACCGGCTGGTCGCCTTCACCCACCGGCCCGATGTGCTCGAGCTGTACACCGCGCTCGAGACGGCGATGGACCGGGCGAAGGGCATCAAGCCGAACCTCGACTACCCCTCGGGCCCGGCCTACGACCTCATCGGCTTCGAGACCGAGCTGTTCACGCCGCTGTTCGTCGCCGCCCGGGTGACCGGCTGGACCGCGCACGTCATGGAGCAATACGCCTCGAACTCCCTCATCCGCCCACTGTCCGCCTACAGCGGTCCCGCCGAGCGCCAGGTGCCCGTCCGCTGAACCGGACTGCCTAGGGTGGAGGAATGCGCATCCCCAGCATTCGTCTCAACTCCGGCCACGACATCCCCCCGCTGGGCGTCGGGCTGTTCAAGCTCGAGCAGGACGAGACGCAGCGCATCGTCGAGCAGGCACTCGAGCTTGGCTACCGGCACCTCGATGGCGCGCGGATCTACGGGAACGAGGAGGCGGTCGGCCGCGCCATTCGCGTGAGCGGCATCCCGCGCGAGGAGCTCTTCGTCACGACGAAGCTGTGGCGCGACGAGCAGGGGCGCCAGGCGCCGCTGACCGCCATCGACGACGCGCTCGAGCGCCTCGGCCTCGACTATGTCGACCTGTACCTCATCCACTGGCCGCACCCCTCGATGGGCCTCGCGCTCGACACCTGGCTCGGCCTCGAGGAGGTCGCCGCGACGGGCAAGGCGCGCTCGATCGGTGTCTCGAACTTCCGCCAGGAGGACCTCGCCACGATCGTCGAGGGCTCGTCGACCGTCCCGGCGGTCAACCAGGTGGAGCTGCATCCCCGGTTCCAGCAGCGGGCGCTGCGGGCCTACCAGGAGCCGCTCGGCATCCGCACGGAGGGATGGGGTCCGCTCGGTCAGGGCAAGTACGATCTCGCCGAACTGCCCGCGCTCGGCGAGATCGCGGCGGCCCACGGGGTCAGCATCCAGCAGGTCGTGCTGCGCTGGCACCTGCAGGAGGGCGTGATCGTCTTCCCGAAGTCCTCCCGCCCCGAGCGGCTCCGGGAAAACCTCGACGTGTTCGGTTTCGAGCTCACGGCCGAGGAGCTCGAGCGCATCCGGGGACTCGACGACGGGCTGCGCGTCGGCACCGACCCCGCGACCGGCTGAGGCTCCCCGGCTATCGCCAGCCGGGGAGCCACCAGTGGCTGGCGAGGAAGTCGAAGGGCACCTGCATCCCCGTCCACACCGGCCAGAAATATACGCTGACCGCCGTCACGAGCACGAGCGAGGCGGCGACCGTCCAGATGCCGGCGACGCGTCGCGAGCGTTCGTCCTCCGCGGTGCCGAGGACCGACCGGATCGCGATCGCGAGCGCGAGCAGCAGGAAGGCCTGGAAGGCGATCGTATAGAACTGGTACACCGTCCGCTCGGGGTAGGCGAGCCACGGCAGGTACCCGGCGGCGAAGCCCGTCAGGACGGCGGCGACCTGCCACTCGCGCCGGCGAATGACCCGGACGATGCAGTAGACGATGGCGGCGACGGCGGCCCCCCAGATGAGTGGGTTCGGCACGTCGAGGATGCTCGCGCCGCAGCTCGTCACCGCGCACCCGGGGTCGCCGAGGCTGCTGCTCTCGTACCACATGCTGGTCGGCCGGATGAGGGCCAGCCACGTCCAGGCGGGCGCCATATAGGGGTGCGCCGTCGACTCGCTGACGTGGTAGCCGTAGGTGATCTCGTGGAGGTGGAGCCAGCTCTGCACCGGGAGCGGGACCCACGCCCAGAAGCCGCTCCACGCATTCGTGCCGGTCTCGGCCCAGCCGCGTTGGTAGCCGTCCTCGCCGGCGAACCACGCCGACCAGGTCAGCGTGTAGGTCACGACGGTGATCGGCAGCAGCAGGAGGAGATTGACGCCGGCGCGTTTGACGAGCTCGAGCGCGCGGTCGCGGATGTTCGGGTCGGCGAGCACGGAGACGAGGCCGAAGGCGGCGACGAACCAGATGCCGTTCCACTTGACGGCGAGCGCGGCGCCGAGCGCCACCCCCGCCGCGAGCAGCCACGGCCGCCACCAGAGGGCGCCGGTGCGGGCCGTGTGGGCGCGATCGAGCAGGATGCAGATGAATGCGGTGAGCACGAAGAGCGCGAGGAACCCGTCGAGCAGTGCGACGCGGCTCATGACGATGCCGTTGCCGTCGATCGTGAGCAGGAACCCGGTGATCGTCGTGACCGGGCCCGAGCGGGTGAGCAGCCAGGCCGCGACCATGACGAGCGCGACGAGGGCGATCCCGGCCAACGCGGTGGCGATCCGCCAGCTGGCCGGGTCTGCCGGGCCCGTGGCGGCGAGTCCGAGGCCGATCAGCCACTTGCCGAGCGGCGGGTGGACGGCGAAGGAGGCCATGCCGGTCCAGCCATCGGTGCGCCCCTCGGCCCACTGCTCGTCGGCGTCGGACTGCCACTGTGACTCGTACCCAAGATTCCATAGCGCCCAGGCGTCCTTGACGTAGTACGTCTCGTCGAAGACGAGCTCACCCGGATGGTCGAGGCCGGTGAGCCGGGTCGCGGCGGCGACCGCCATGACCCCGACGACACCGGCCCAGCGGCCACCGGTGCGCAGCCACTCGGGGGTGCGCTCGAGCATGGTGTCGAGGGCTGAGCCGACGCGCCACAGCGGGGTCGCACCGGTCGCGGGAGCTCCAGCGGGGGTGTCCGCGACCGGCTCGGCGGCGGTGATGGTGGGCTGCTCACCGGTGAGCAGGCGGCGGAACTCGTCGTCATCCCGCCCGGTCATGCGAGAAAATCTATCGTGCTCATTCTCGCGGCGACCCCAATCGGCAACCTCGGCGATGCGACGGGACGGCTGCGCGAGGCGCTGCGCACCGCGGCGGTCATCGCCAGTGAGGACACCCGAATGACGCGGCACCTCATGCGCGCGCTCGGCATTGACGCGCAGCCGAGGTTCATCGCGCTGCACGATCACAACGAGCGGGAGCGGGCCGCCGAGCTCATCGAGTTCGCCCGGGACCGCGACGTCCTGCTCGTCAGCGATGCGGGGATGCCGACCGTGAGCGACCCTGGGTTCGCGCTCGTGCGGGCCGCCGCGGAGGCCGGTGTCGCGGTCACGGTGCTTCCCGGGGCGAGCGCGGTGCTGACGGCGCTCGCGCTGTCCGGGCTGCCGACCGACCGGTTCGCGTTCGAGGGCTTCCTGCCACGCAAGGATGGCGAACGGCGGGCACTGCTCGAGGAGCTGGCGACGGAGCGTCGCACGCTCGTCTTCTTCGAGTCACCGCATCGACTTGCCGACTCGCTGGCGGAGCTGGCCACCGCATTCGGCCCGGAGCGACTCGCGGCAGTGGCACGGGAGCTGACGAAACTGCATGAGGAGGTCGTGCGGGACACTCTCGCCGCGCTCGCGGAGCGGTTTGCGGACGGCACCCGGGGGGAGATCGCGATCGTCGTCGCGGGCGCGCCGATGACCACCGCGGATCCGGAGCGGGCGCTGACCGAGGTGCTCGCCCGCGTGGCGGCGGGGGAGTCGCTCAAGGATGCCGCCGCCGACGTCGCCGCGGCCACGGGGCTGTCGCGGAAGGCCCTGTACGACGCGGCCCTCCGGGCTCGGCCGGCGTGATCCGGTGAAACCGAACCGAATAGAATCGGGGGATGCCCGCGGCGAACACGTACTTCCAGACGACGCCGATCTTCTATGTCAATGACGTGCCCCACATCGGGCACGCCTACACGGAGGTCGCCGCGGACGTGCTCGCGCGCTGGCACCGGCAGCGCGGCGAGGACGTCTGGCTGCTGACCGGCACCGACGAGCATGGCCAGAAGATCCAGCGGACCGCGGCGGCCAACGGTGCGACACCGCGGGCCTGGGCGGATCGACTCGTCGAGGAGGCGTGGAAGCCGCTGCTGACGACCCTGAACATCGCCAACGATGACTTCATCCGCACGACCGACCAGCGCCACGTCGAGGCGGTCGGCAAATTCCTGCAGCACCTCTACGACCTCGGCCACATCTACGCGGGCGAGTTCGAGGGCTACTACTGCGTCGGCTGCGAGGAGTACAAGCGGGTCGGCGACCTCGACAGCCCGGAGAGCGGCGAGTTCATCGGGCGACTGCTGTGCCCCATTCATGGCCGCCCGGTCGAGGTGCTCAAGGAGCAGAACTACTTCTTCCGGATGAGCGCCTTCCAGCAGCAACTGCTCGACCTGTACGAATCGCGCCCGGACTTCGTGCAGCCGGCGAGCGTGCGCAATGAGATCGTGCAGTTCGTCCGTCACGGGCTCGAGGACCTGTCGATCTCGCGCAGCTCCTTCGACTGGGGCATCCGAGTGCCCTGGGACGAGTCGCATGTCGTCTATGTGTGGTTTGACGCGCTCCTCAACTACATCTCGGCGATCGGCTACGGCATCGACACCGACGAGGCGCGGGCCGAGTTCGCGCGGCGCTGGCCGGCCGTCCACCTCGTCGGCAAGGACATCGCACGATTCCATGCGGTCATCTGGCCGGCCATGCTGCTCGCGGCGGGGCTCGAGGTGCCGCGGACCGTCTTCGGCCACGGCTGGCTGCTCGTCGGCGGCGAGAAGATGTCGAAGTCGAAGCTGACGGGTATCGCGCCCTCGCAGATCACCGACGTCTTCGGTTCGGACGCCTTCCGCTACTACTTCCTCTCGGCGATCGCCTTCGGGCAGGACGGGTCGTTCTCGTGGGAGGACCTGAGCGCGCGCTATCAGGCCGAGCTCGCGAATGGGCTCGGCAACCTCGCCTCGCGAGTCATCGCGATGGTCGGGAAGTACTTCGACGGGGTCGTGCCGCCGCTTGGCGAGCCGGAGCGCGGCGACGAGTTCATCCTCGACGGTGCCCGGCAGGCGACCGTCGACGCGAACGCCGCGATCGACCGCTTCGAGATCGATGACGCGATCGATGCGACGAAGCGGCTCGTCGTCGCCCTCAACGGCTACATCACGGACGAAGCGCCCTGGGTGCTCGCGAAGGACCCGGCGCAGCGCGAGCGCCTCGGGACTGTCCTCGCGGTCGCGGTGCACGGTCTGGGGACGCTCGCCATTCTGCTCGCCCCCGTGATCCCGCAGGCGGCCGCCCGGCTGTGGACCGCGCTCGGTGGCGCGGGGGAGGTCGCCGACCAGGACATCACGACCGCGTCGACCTGGGTCGGCACCGGCACTACGACGCTCCTGGATCCGCCGCTCTTCCCGCGGGTGGAGTCGCTCGA
>Ga0182742_1002956_pt1 | contig 17595 bp, 21 predicted proteins | sample eDN5th37CBELigMG_FD_128880 | JGI IMG/M metagenome (GOLD analysis project Ga0182742, IMG submission 128880) | Enriched Miracle-Growth compost microbial communities from Emeryville, California, USA - eDNA 5th pass 37_C BE-Lig MG (version 2)... ...
ACTCCAGCTGGTTCACCTCGTCCGCCATGGGCTCCAGTGTTTCCGTCACGGTCGATCCTTCCCGCCAAGCTCGCTGCTCGGCGTGTCAGGCCAACCCGGATCCACCGTTATTCAGACAGTCCCCGCTCGTCTGCAAAACCGCGAGGTTGCCCGTGGCCTCATCGCCAGTACCCGCGTGCAGGCCGCTGGCATGGTCGCGGCAACTGGCCTGCAGATTACTGGCATGCTCAGCCGCGAGGCAGCATTTCAGAGCAATGGCGACCCCAATGTGGCTGCGCGCCTCGATCACATCGTCGATTGCTTTGCCGAGTACGTCGGTGCCGAAGTCGCTCGATTCCGCTTCTGAGCGGGAGGAAGTTCACCATGTCATCGACAGCCCGACTCCCTGGTGTCGCGAGCTCGATTGCGCGTGACGTGCGGGACTGGATAGAAGAGTGGTCGTCGTGACCACCGTTGGCCTCGTGATTGAGTTCTGCGTCCTGTGGCTCGCCGCGTCGGCGATCTGTATTGGGCTCGCCAAGGCGTTCATCGTGCTGATCGTCGACCCGATCGAACAATATGCGGATCGCCGTCAACAAGTGCGCGATCAGAAAGCCCAGACGGCCGCTGCAATTGAACGCATCACGACCGAAGCGGATCGATCGGTCGAGCGCCTCGAAGCTGCCTACGTGCAGGCCCGAGCGGATATGCGCCGCAACACTCGCACACCACGACGCCAGACATGAGCGACTCCGCCCCGAAGTCGTGGATTGACCAGCTGGTCGGCGCCTGCGTCAGCCTGCTGGTCGGCGCCGTCGCCCTCTACTGCGCTGTGCAGGTGCTGCGGGCCGTGCTGCCGTTCGTGGTGACGGCGCTCGGCGTGCTCGCCCTCGGAATGGTCATCGTTGCGGCCGTGCGCCGGTACCGCGGACGCTGGTAATTCCGACCTGAAAATGGCGGACTTTCATCTCCGAAAATGCCGTTCCTATCGCTGTTGTGAAATGCACGCAAATGGTTGACCGTTCAACGAATTGAACGCACACTAGGAACAGAACGATCAACGAATTGAACGCTCTTGGCGGCAATTCACCAAAAAGGAGGTGTACCCATGTCACGAACACGACGAAATGCAAACAATGAAAAAATCCGCCGCGAGCGCCGTATTTCGATCCGCGCCATCCGGCGACAGCCACCCGACCTGCGCAAGCTGAGCCGCGCCGTCATTGCCCAGACCCTGGCAGAAGCCGAAGCCGAGGCAGCCGCCCAGGCCGCAGCTCCTGCCGAACGCCCGCCGGAGGCAGGCACGCCTGCCCGCGAGGTCCGCGATGACGAGTGAGCGATCGGTGTGGCAGGAAGTCATCTGGCCGCCGGTCCTGACCGAAGAGGCTGCCTTCGCGCTCCTGCGCCGACTGGCTGCCGATCGCGCCGCCCCGCCGATCGTGCTGGAGGCCCGCGCCGACCACCGGGGAGTGCGCTACCTGGTGGCTGCGCCCGAGGGCTACCGCGCGGTTCTGCGCCGTCATATCGAGCAGTTAGTACCGGGCGCCCTGGTCATTGACTGGGACGACACGCGGGCGGCAGTCCAGACCGTCCGCCGGATTCGCCTGACGGATCGCGACCGGGCCGTGCAGCCCGCCGACGCGACTGCCACGACCCGCGCCGTCCTCAGTGCCTTGACCGGAGTCCGAGCAGGCGAGCAACTCGTCATTCAGGCCGTGCTCGGGCCGCGCAAGTTCCCGCAAGCCGTGCCGACCGCGCGGCTGGACGCTCGTCAGACTTGGACCGACAAGTTGCGCTTCGGCCTGCTTCCCGAGCGCGATGCCGACCGGCGCGCCGCGATCAAGGCCAAGCGGGGCCAGCACGGCTTCGCCCTGACCTTCCGCCTGGGCGCCGCGGCCGTCACCGCCGATCGTCGGCACACACTGCTGCTCGAACTGCTCGGAGCGCTGGGGACGGCGGAGAGTCCGGGCGTGCAGGTTGCGATCACCGCCGAACATCCGCGTGGCCTGAACGCTGCCCGCATCCCCTGGCGCTGGCCGCTCCACCTCAACATCCGAGAGGTCGGCCAACTACTCGGCTGGCCGATCAGCGACGACGACCGCGAACTGCCCGGCCTGCCTCCCCGTCATCCTCGTCCTGTCCGCCCCCGGCTGCTTGCCGACCCGCATGACCGGATCGTCGCCCAGGCCACCGCTCCCGGCGTCAGCGGCCAGTTGGGCTACAGCGCTACCGATGCGCTGCGGCACACTTGGGTGCTCGGTCCCAACGGCACCGGCAAGTCGACCCTGCTGCTCAACCTGATCGTCAGCGACATGCAAGCCGGCCGGGCCGTGGTCGTCATCGAGCCGAAAGATCTGGTCCGCGACGTATTGACCCGCATTCCGGCCGCGCGCCGCGACGACATCGTGGTGTTCGATCCGCTCGATCAGGCCCCGGTCGGCATCAATCCGCTGATGCGTACGGAGGGTCGGCGGGCCGAACTGGGCGCCGACTCGGTGTTCGGCGTCCTCCATGCCCTCCACGGTGACGCCCTTGGACCGCGCAGTGCCGACATCCTGCAAAACGCCTTGGCGGTGCTGGCGCGCCGGGACGACGCCAGCCTGGTGATGCTGCCCCTGCTACTGACCCATCATGGCTTCCGGCGCGCAGCCACGGCCCACGCCTTGCGCGACGATCCAATTGCGGCCGGTCCGTTCTGGCAGTGGTTCGAGGGGCTGCCCGACGAGGCGCGCACCCAGATCGTGGCCCCACTGCAGAACAAGCTGCGCCCGCTGCTGCAGCCGGGACTGCGCGCCGCGTTGGGACAGCGCCGTCCGCGCTTCAATCTGCGTCAGGTTCTCACCGAGGGCAAGGTCCTGCTGGTGCCGCTCCAGAAGGGCGTCCTGGGCCCCGAGGCAGCGCAGCTGCTGAGCGCCCTGATCTTGGCCGAACTGTGGCAGGCGATTCGCGAACGGGCTGCCGTGCCCGCCCCCCAGCGGCCGCCGGTGATGGTCTACATCGTTGAGGTCCAGGACTACCTGCACCTGCCGACCGACCTGTCGGACGCCCTGGCGACGTCGCGCAGTCTCGGCGCGGGATTCCATCTGGCGCATCAGTACCGTGACCAGCTGTCCCCGGCGATGCGGGCGGCTTTCGAGGCCAATGCCCGGTCGCGGATCTGCTTCCAGTTGAGCCCCGCCGATGCCAAGGCGATGTGTGCCGGGCAGGCCGTGCTCAGCCCGGAGGACTTCACGGCCCTGCCGGCCTACCACGTCTACGCCAGCCTGTTGCGGGATAACGCCGCCCAGCCGTGGGCCTCGGGCGTGACGCTGCCGCCACCGCCGCCAAGCAGCGACCCCGGGGACATCCGCGCCCATTCCCGGGCTCGCTTCGGGCAACCGCGCGCCGCCATTGAAGCCGGCTTCGCCGAATTGCTCCATCTCGACGCGCCACTGGACAAAGCGGCCTTAGGGCGACGCCGCCGGGGGACGTCATGACGGGCCATCGCTCCCCAGGTGAGGGCGTACCGGCCGGCTACCCGGTCGTGTGGTCGACGGGGCAGATATCTTCGCAGGTGGGGGCGAAATCGGGCGCGTCAGGGGTGACGACTCGTGACGATTCGTCTCGTCTCTCCTTATTGACCGGGCGTCGGGTCGGGCGGCGCCGGCTGGCGGTGATTCGCGACGGGCTCTCGGAGCGGGACTGGGCCATTCTCGGCACCGTGGCTGCCCACCGCTTCCTGACTACCAAGCAGGTCCAGGCCTTCCATTTCACCGACCACGCCAGCGACGTGTCCGCCGCCCGCGTTTGCCGGCGCGTATTGGAGCGGCTGCACCGAGATCGCCTGCTCGGCACCCTCCAGCGCCGGGTCGGGGGAGTCCGCGCCGGATCAGCCTCCTTCGTGTGGTACCTCGACACGGTCGGCGACCGACTGCTTCGAGAAAAGTCCAGCGCCGGTCCTCGGCGGCGCAGCTTCGAACCGTCACTGCATTTCCTACAGCACACCCTGGCCGTGGCCGACCTGCACCTGCAACTGCGGAAGGCCGCCTTCACCGGGGCGATCGAACTGCTACGGGTCGAGACCGAACCGGCCTGCCATCGCCGCTATCCGCACCTCGGCGGCGGCTTGAGCACCCTGAAGCCGGACCTGTACGCCGTCACAGCCGCAGGTGACTTCGAGGACAGCTGGTTCTTTGAACTCGACCTCGGCACCGAGAGCCTGCCGCGACTGTTGGGCAAGTGCGCCGAGTACGAGGCCTACCGCCGCAGCAGCCTTGAGCAGCAGGCCAGCGGGGTCTTTCCGCTGGTGGTCTGGCTGATCACTGAGGCGCGCCGGCGTGATGCCCTACGTGCCGCCATCGCCAAGGACCCGGGGCTGCCGGACGAGCTGTTCCGAGTACTCGACCCTCACGACCTGCCCGCCCTCGTGGCCGGAGACACCCCGTGAGCGCCCTACCCCGTAACCAGGTACTGGTCGGCGACGCTCTCACCCGCCTGCGCACCCTGCCGGGCGGCAGCGTCGACATGGTCCTGACCAGCCCGCCGTACTTTCGGCTGCGCGACTACGGCGCTCCCAGGCAACTCGGCCTCGAACCGCACGTCGATGACTGGGTAGCCACCCTGACGTCGGTGGCCCGTGAACTCCGGCGCGTCTTAGTGCCGACCGGCACCGTCTGGCTGAATGTCGGCGACAGCTACCTCGCACACGCCAGTCAAGGCGCGCCCGCCAAGAGCCTGGCCTTGGCGCCAGAACGGCTGGTACTGGCCCTGCAGGCCGAGGGCTGGATCGTGCGCAACAAGGTCGTCTGGGCCAAGACCAACCCGATGCCCACCAGCGTCCGCGACCGGCTGTCCTGCACCTACGAGGTCATCTACGTCCTGGCCCGGGCGCCGCGCTACTTCTTCGACCTCGATGCCGTCCGCGTACCGCACCGCTCCCAACCGGCGAGCCGGTCACGGGCGGCGACGCGGCGGCCGCGTGAGCCCTGGCGCGGTCCCAACGGGGACGACGCCGCTGGCCTCGCCAGGATGAAGGCCGCCGGACGGGTCGGGCACCCGCTCGGCAAGAACCCCGGCGACGTCTGGCAACTGGCCACCAGCAGTTTCCGCAGCCACCACCACGCCACCTATCCGGTTGCTCTGGCGGCCCGCGCCATCCAGGCCGGATGCCCGGAAGCCCGCTGCGTGCGCTGCCGCGCTCCGTGGCGCCGCCGGACCATCCGGGCCCTCGGCGGCACCGCCACACGGGCAGCCTTGGGACCGGCCTGCGCCTGCGGCGCCGAGCGGGAGCCGGGCTTGGTCCTCGACCCCTTCCTCGGCAGCGGCAGCACCGCGGTGGCCGCCGAGCAGCTCGGGCGCGACTGGCTCGGCATCGAACTAAGCGGGGACTTCGCCGCCCTGGCTGAGGCCCGGATCTGCGACGCCCGGGCAGGACCCCGGTGCGCGACCGGATAGTCCGGCGGCCTCGTCGGTGCCCTGCGGCTGAAGTGAATCGTCATCCCGACGTTCACCGGCCGCACCAACACCGAGGAGGTAGCCATGTCCACTCCGGACGAACCGACCAGTAAGAGTGGCGGCGTCAAGACGCTGGCCATCCGGCTGGAACCGGAAATGCACGCCCAGCTGAGCCTGATCGCCCAGCTGCGCGGCAGCACCATCACCGACGAATTCCGGACCGCCCTGGTCGCCCACATCGAGGCCGCCAAGTCCGCTCCGGAGCTCGCCAGCAAGGCCGACACGGCGCTCGCCGACATCGAACGCGAGGCCGCCTTGCGCCGCGATGCCATCGCCGCCCTGTTCACGGCTGGCGCGGTGCCCAAGGGCACGCCGCGAGGCAGTCGCAAGGCAAGTGGCGACAGCGTCGGTTGAGTCCTGATCCTCCAGACGAGAGGTCAGCTCGGTATTCCCCTCTAATCGGGGGAACGGACGGCGGGAGCAGTAGTTCGAGGTTCGCCTCACTACCTGTTCCCGCCGCCCACCCATCAACTACACACGAAAGGAGGTGACGATGTCCCATGAACAACCTTCAACCCACGGCGAGCACGAGGCCAGCTCGGAGCGTCGCTCGACGCCCAGCCCGCGCATCTACGTGGCCTCGCTAGCCGACTACAACGCCGGCCGCCTCCACGGCGTCTGGCTGGATGCCGATCGCGACCCCGCCGAGCTCCAGGCTGACATCCGAGCCATGCTGGCGGCCGCGCCCGAACCCGGTGCCGAGGAGTACGCCATCCATGACTACGAGGGCTTCGGCGAGGCACGCATCGACGAACACGACTCACTGGAACTAGTCAGCCGCATTGCCCGCGGTATCGCGGCGCACGGCCCGGCATTCGCCGCGTGGGCGCACATCCAAGTCGGCGACGAGACGGCCCTTGATCGCTTCGAGGAGGCTTACCTAGGTCACTACGAATCCGAGCAGGCCTACGCTGAGCAGCTCATCGACGACCTCGGCTACCAACAACTCCTCGACAACTCTGTCCCCGACTCGCTGCGCCCGTACGCCCGCATCGACACCGAGGCCCTGGCCCGGGACATGCAGCTGGACGGCGACCTGCACTTCTGTCCTGCCGATGACGGCGGTATCTGGATATTTGACGGGCGGGTATAGCTACATTTGTCGGCGACATGGTCCTCGCCCAGATAATCAGAGATTACAGAGGAACTCCTCGCCTATTGTTCGATTCCGCCGTTGTGGAAATGTCGAAAATCGTTGAATGATTGAACGGGAGAAATATAATAGAAATAGGTATTAGAGAGGAAGAATATGAACCCCGAACAAGCAGCTAAATTGGCACAAACTATACGCACGCGACGCGGCGAGCTCGGCTTGTCGGCCAGCGAAGTCGCGCGCCGCGCCCAGGTCGCCAAGGCAACTGTCACCCGGCTCGAACTAGGCGACATTCCGCAACCCCGACCCGACAATCTGCGCGCCATCGCCGAAGCGCTGGAACTACCGGTCGCCGACCTGTTTGCCGCCGCCGACTGGATTCCCGAAGGCGAACTGCCCACCCTGACCCCGTACCTGCGCACCAAGTACAAAGCCATGCCCGCCGACGCCGTCCGCGAGATTGAGCAACACTTCGCTGTCGTCGCTCAGCGCCACGGCCTCACGCTCGACCACATCACCGGCCCGGCGCCCGGGCAAGACGAATAACAACGATTCACTGTGAAAGGAGACGCCATGACCCACCGCATCACTAACCACTACGAGAACCGCAGCGTCCTGGCCTCCTTGCGCACGGTGATTCCCACCCGTGAGCACATCACCTTCGCCGAAGCGCTTCGCATTGCGGAGCTACACGCCAACCGCCTACTGGAACTGCACCGCATCAACGACGGGCCAACCCCGAGTGACCTGATAACTGAGCTGCCGAAGCTCCACATCGAATACGTCGAGGCACCGGTGTCTGGCGCCAGCTTCTGGAACGGCCACTCCTGGATCATCCAGCTCAACCGCGCCGAGAGCTTCGCCCGCCAGCGCTTCACCCTGGCCCACGAATACAAGCACATCATCGACCACGGCGCCGCTATCCGGCTCTACGCCGGTTCCACTACTACATCCGCGGTTGATCAAGCTGAACAGGCCGCAGACTACTTCGCGGGCTGCCTGCTGGTACCGCGCCGCCTTCTCAAGCGCGCCTGGGGCAACGGCCTACAGCGTCCGCGCGACCTCGCCCGCCACTTCCAGGTATCCGAGCAAGCCATTGTCGTCCGCCTCGCCCAGACCGGCCTGGTCGAGCGCACTGCGCGCTGCCGTCCGCCTCGCCGTTCCTCCGATACCACCACGATCCGCTACTACCGGGCCGCTCCGGCCCTGCAAGGAGCTTGACATGAACCCGTCGCAACGCACTGACCATGCTGAACCGGCGGTAGCTGTGTCCTATATTCGGGTGTCAACCAAGGAGCAGGCGAGCGCGATGGTGATCCGGAGGGCTACTCGATTCCGGCGCAGCGCGAAGCTAACCGCCGCAAGGCCACAGCCATCGGTGCCGTGGTGGTAGAAGAGTTTGTTGACCGAGGTGAATCGGCCCGCTCGGCCGATCGGCCGGAACTACAGAAAATGCTTCGTTTCATCGCGGACCACCCGGTCGACTACGTCCTGGTGCACAAGGTAGATCGCCTGGCGCGCAACCGCGTCGATGACGTCGAAATCAACCTGGCGATTCGCAAGAGCGGCGCCACGCTAGTCTCGGCCACCGAGAACATCGACGAGACCGCCTCGGGCATGCTACTGCACGGCATCATGAGCTCGATTGCCGAGTTCTACTCCCGCAACTTGGCCACCGAGGTACTTACTGACCGTTTCAGAATGATCGCCGCAGTCGCCTCAAACAGATGATGCTGCAGGCGAGTTCGAGCAGGCCTTGGTGTAGGTCGGCTCGTACCTCGGAACGTATTCGCAGACGCTTGAATTGGTGCAACCAAGCGAAGGTCCGTTCGACGACCCAGCGGACCTTGCCGAGCCCGGAGCCATGCACGGCACCGCGGCGGGCGATCATCGGTGTGATTCCTTTCCCGCGAAGCAGGTTCCGGTACTTGTCGTAGTCGTATCCTCGATCGGCGAACAACCGGCGGGGCCGATTCCGCGGCCGGCCCCGACGGCCTCGAATACGTGGGATCGCCTCGACGAGCGGCATCAACTGGGTGACGTCGTGGCGGTTTCCGCCGGTCAGCGACACCGCAAGAGGGGTTCCGTGCCGGTCGACGATCACATGGTGCTTGCTGCCGGTGCGACCGCGGTCGACCGGTGAGGGCCCCGTGTGATCCCCCCTTTGAGGGCCCGCACGTGCGAGCCGTCGATGGCGACGTCGTCCATCTCGAGCGACCCGGCTGCTCGCAGCTCCGCGAGCAGCATCTCGTGCAGCCGCGGCCACACCCCGGCCTCGGTCCACTCCCGCAACCGACGCCAGCAAGTCACTCCGCTGCACCCGATCGTCTCTGCCGGCACATCACGCCATGCCACATTGGTGCGCAGAACGAACATGATGCCGGCCAGGGCGACCCGGTCGTCGACCGGCTTGCGCCCCGGGAATCGGTATCGACGGGCAGATCTGGGCGGAAGCAGCGGAGCTACCCGCTCCCACAGATCGTCAGGAACAAGATCAACAGACACTCTCGACACGGTGCCCGAAACCGCGCTCGAACGCCATCTACCACGCCGAACTCATTCTGAAACGGTCAGTTAAGGGGATGGAACAGAAGGCCAAGACCGGTGGTACACCGGGCAAAGCGCCACTGGGCTACCGCAACGTCGCCGCCTTGAACGCCGAGGGGCGTGAGGTACGCACCGTCGCCATCGATCCAGACCGCGCGCCGCTGATTACCTGGGCGTTCCAGGCCTATGCGACAGGGGACTGGACGCTGCGTCGTCTCGCCGTCGCCTTGGAAGAACGCAGCCTGACCTCGCGCCCGACTACTCGTTCACCGGGTCGCCCGCTGGCGATCAATTCAGTGCACAAGATTCTGCGGGCGCCGTACTACAAGGGTGAGGTGACCTACCGCGGTGTCCAGTACCCGGGCCGGCATCAGCCGCTGATCGACGAAGCTACCTGGGCACGCGTACAGGAGGTGCTCGACGCCCGGGCTACCGGCGAGCGCTCCCGCGAGCACCCGCACTACCTCAAGTCGAGTGTTTTCTGCGGCGGCTGCGGCAGCCGCCTGATCGTGACGATGTCCAAGAACCGCTACGGCACGGTCTACCCCTACTTCATCTGTTTGGGGCGCCACAGCAAAGGCAACGGCTGCACCCGCAAAGCGGTGCTCATCTCGGTCGTCGAAGAGTTGGTCGAGGATGCCTATCGGACGATCCAGCTCGATCCGGAGGCGCGATGTCAGATCGAAGCTCGGTTACGGGCCGAGATCGCGTCGACTCGTGCGGGCATCGACGCCGAAGTATGGGACTTCACAACTCAGAAAGAGCGGCTCCTAACTGAACGCACCCGGCTACTCCAGGCCCATTACGCCGGGGCCGTGCCGCTTGACCTCCTCAAGAGCGAGCAGGACCGCATCGCGCGCCAACTGGGCGCCATCGAGGAGCGACTGTCAGCAGCCAACGTGGCGATCGACGACGTCGAAGCCAACCTGCAACGGGCGCTTGACTACGCCACTAACTGTTACCGCGGCTACTTGGCGGCTGGGCCACACGTACGTCGGCTCTTCAATCAAGCCTTCTTCGAAAAGATCTACGTCGAGGACGACGACGTGCGCGTCGCGCTGCACGAGCCGTTCAAGACGCTCACCGATCCTGCGACACCAAGCTATGTCAGGGAGGAGGCGACAGCGTCCTACAAGCCGGACGTACCTCCGTTGACGGAGGTACTAAGCAAAAACAACAAACCTTCGTCCTGGGACGAAGGTTTGAATGAAACAATTCTGGTGCCCCCGGCAGGATTCGAACCTGCGACCTAGAGATTAGAAGGCTCTTGCTCTATCCACCTGAGCTACGGAGGCGCGAGGAGCATCGTAGCTGCTCTGCCCGTGATCGGGAATTTCGGGCAGGCGGCGAGTCGTCGATCCGGTCGGAATCGCCCGATTCTCCTGCAGGATCCCGGCGCGAGGATACACTGCGCATGTAACCGGATGTGAGGTGTTTCACATGCAGGTACCAGGGCCATTCGAGTACGAACGCGCGACCGGCGTCGACCACGCGATCGCGCTGCTGGACAAACTGGGGGACGAGGCGAGGGTCATCGCCGGTGGTCACAGCCTCCTGCCGATGATGAAGTTGCGGCTGGCGAACCCCGAGTTCTTGATCGACATCAACGACCTCGCCGGCGAGCTCGGCTATATCGACGTCGGGGACGGCGTCGTGCGGATCGGCGCGATGGTCCGCCACCGCGAACTGCTCGAGTCCGACGACCTCGCGGCGGTGTTCCCGATCTTCCGGGACGCGGAGAAGGTCATCGCCGACCCGGTCGTCCGCAATCGCGGCACCCTCGGCGGATCGCTGTGCCAGGCCGATCCCGCCGAGGACCTGTCGACCGTGTGCACCGTGCTCGACGCCACGTGCGTGTTGCGCGGACCGTCCGGAACGCGGGAACTCTCGCTCGCCGATTTCCAGCTCGGCCCCTACGAGACCGCCGCCGCGAGCAACGAGCTCCTTGTCGAAGTGCGGTTGCCGCGGCACGGCAACGGATCCAGCGCGTACGCGAAGGTCGAACGGCGCGCGGGGGACTGGGCCATCGCTGCCGCCGGAGCGGCAGTGTGGATGAACGGGAAGATGATCGAGCAGGCGCGGGTCGCGCTCACCGCGGTGCGTCCCGATCCCGGCGCGCTCGCCGAACTCGGAGAATTCCTGCGCGGTGCCGAACCTTCCGAAGAACTGTTCCGCGAGGCCGGCGCGAGAGCCGCGGCCGCGTGCAACCCCGACGCCGATCAGCGCGGAACAGCAGACTACAAGCGTCATCTCGCGTCGGAACTGACCGTACGCACGCTGCGCCGCTCCGTCGAACGGCTCGCAGTTGCCGAAAGGGGCTGAACTCATGCAGGTTTCGATGACGGTGAACGGGCAGCCCGTGACCGCGGAGATCGAACCGCGAACGCTGCTCGTGCACTTCCTGCGAGACCACCTGGGGCTCAACGGAACCCACTGGGGATGCGACACCAGCAACTGCGGCACCTGCGTCGTCGCCGTCGACGGTGAACCCGTCAAGTCCTGCACGATGCTCGCCGCTATGGCGAGCGGGCACGCCGTCCTCACCGTCGAAGGACTGGAGAAGGACGGTGTGCTGGACCCGGTCCAGGAAGGGTTCATGCGGTGTCACGGCCTGCAGTGCGGGTTCTGCACGCCGGGCATGATGATCACCGCGCGAGCCCTGCTCGACCGCGATCCCGACCCCGACGAAGCCACCATCCGCGAGGCGATCTCCGGCCAGATCTGCCGCTGCACCGGCTACACGACCATCGTGCGTTCGGTGCGCTGGGCCGCCGAGCACGCCTCCACCGAACAGCTCACCGAATCCGAGGGAGCAGTGTCATGACCGCCGTCGAACCCGACCGGCAGGATCCCGAGACCGTCGACAACGACCGCACGCCGTGCGGGCACGGCCGGATGCTCCGCAAGGAGGATCCCCGCTTCATTCGTGGCCGCGGCAACTACGTCGACGACGTCCAGTTGCCCGGGATGCTGCACCTCGCGATCCTGCGCGCCCCCGTCGCGCACGCGAAACTCGTCAGCATCGACACCACCGCCGCGCAGGCGCATCCCAAGGTCAAAGCCGTTGTCACCGGCGCCGACCTCGCCGCAAAGGGCCTGGCGTGGATGCCGACGCTCTCCAACGATGTGCAGGCCGTCCTCGTCACCGACAAGGTGCGGTTCTTCGGGCAGGAGGTCGCGTTCGTCGTCGCCGAGGACCGCTACTCCGCCCGCGACGCACTCGAGCTCATCGACGTCGAATACGAGCAGCTCGACCCGGTGATCGATGTCCGCCGCGCACTCGCCGAGGACGCGCCGGTGATCCGCGACGACCTCGACGGCAAGACCGACAACCACTGCTTCGACTGGGAGACCGGCGACGCCGCCGCCACCGACGCCGCGTTTGCGAAGGCCGACGTGGTGAGCCGCCAGGAGATCGTCTACCCGCGCGTGCACCCGGCACCGATGGAGACCTGCGGCGCCGTCGCCGACCTGGACCGCGTCACCGGCAAGCTGACCTTGTGGTCCACGAGCCAGGCCCCACACGCGCACCGCACCCTGTACGCGCTGGTCGCCGGTCTGCCCGAACACAAGATCCGGGTGATCTCCCCGGACATCGGCGGCGGCTTCGGCAACAAGGTGGCCATCTACCCGGGCTACGTGTGCGCGATCGTGGCATCCCTGCTGACCGGCAAACCGGTCAAATGGATGGAGGACCGCAGCGAGAATCTGACCAGCACGAGCTTCGCGCGCGACTACGTGATGGTCGGGGAGATCGCCGCCACCAAGGACGGCAAGATCCTGGCGATCCGCTCGCAGGTCCTCGCCGACCACGGCGCCTTCAACGGCACCGCGGCCCCGGTGAAGTACCCGGCCGGATTCTTCGGCGTGTTCACCGGCAGCTACGACATCGAAGCCGCCTACTGCCACATGACCGCCGTCTACACCAACAAGGCGCCCGGCGGCGTCGCGTACGCGTGTTCGTTCCGCATCACCGAAGCCGTGTACTTCGTCGAACGGCTCGTCGACTGCCTCGCCTACGACCTCGACATGGACCCGGCGCAGCTGCGGCTGAAGAATCTGCTGCGCCCCGACCAGTTCCCGTACATGAGCAAGACCGGATGGAAGTACGACTCCGGCGACTACGCGACGACGATGCGCAAGGCCATGGAGATGATCGGCTACGACGAGCTGCGCCGCGAACAGGCGGAGCGGCGCGGGCGCGGCGAACTCATGGGCATCGGCATGGCGTTCTTCACCGAGGCCGTCGGGGCCGGGCCGCGCAAGGACATGGACATCCTCGGCCTGGGCATGGCCGACGGCTGCGAGCTGCGAGTGCACCCGACCGGCAAGGCCGTGGTGCGGCTGTCGGTGCAGTCACAGGGGCAGGGCCACGAGACGACGTTCGCGCAGATCGTCGCCGAGGAACTGGGCATTCCACCCCAGGACATCGACGTCGTGCACGGCGACACCGACAACACCCCGTTCGGGCTCGGCACCTACGGCAGCCGCTCGACCCCGGTCTCGGGCGCGGCGGCCGCGCTGGTCGCCCGCAAGGTCCGCGACAAGGCGAAGATCATCGCGTCCGGGATGCTCGAGGTGTCCGTCGCCGACCTGGAATGGGAGAAGGGGCGCTTCCACGTGGCGGGCGACCCCGACGCGGCCGTCACGATCCAGGACATCGCCATGCGCTCGTACGGCGCCGGCGACCTTCCGGAAGGGATCGAAGGTGGGCTCGAGGCCCAGATCTGTTACAACCCCGAGAATCTCACCTACCCGTACGGTGCGTACTTCTGCGTCGTCGACGTCGATCCCGGTACCGCACAGGTGAAAGTGCGGCGGTTCCTCGCCGTCGACGACTGCGGCACCCGCATCAACCCGATGATCATCGAAGGCCAGGTGCACGGCGGCATCGTCGACGGCATCGGGATGGCGCTGATGGAGATGATCGAATTCGACGAGAACGGAACGTGTCTCAGCGGATCCTTCATGGATTACCTGATCCCGACCGCGCTCGAGGTGCCGCACCTCGAGACCGGTTTCACCGTCACCCCGTCGCCGCACCACCCGATCGGCGCGAAGGGTATCGGGGAGTCCGCGACCGTCGGGTCCCCGCCCGCCGTCGTCAACGCCATCGTCGACGCACTGAAACCGTTCGGGGTGCGGCACGCCGACATGCCGCTGACACCGTCGCGGGTGTGGGAGGCGATGCAGGGCCGCGCGACACCGCCGATCTGACGGGAGGGTGGAGAGAACCATGGACCTCACCGCGCGGGCCGCGCAGCTTTCCGCCGAACGCCGGCCGTTCGTGCGCGCCACGGTGGTGCGGGCGCAGAAGCCGACGTCCGCGAGATCCGGGGACTGCGCGCTCGTGCTCGGCGACGGCACCATCGAGGGCTTTGTCGGCGGGCAGTGCACCGAGAATTCCGTGCGCGTCGCCGCCCGCGAGGCGCTCGACACCGGCGAGAGTGTGCTGCTGCGGGTGCTGCCGGGCGACGCGGGCGTCTTTCCCGAGGCGCCCGGCGCGACCGTCGCGGTCAATCCCTGCCAATCCGGAGGCGCCATGGAGATCTTCCTGGAACCGCAACTGCCGGCGCCGATCCTCGCAATCTCCGGGACGTCACCGATCGCCGACGTGGTCGCGGCGTTCGGCGAGCTCCTCGACCTCGCCGTGGTCCGGCTGCCCGGCACCCACGTGCCGAACGGAGCGACCGCCGTGATCGTCGCGAGCCTCGGCGGGGAGGAGGCCGCGGTGATCCGCTCGGGCCTCGACGCCGGCGCCGCGTACATCGGTCTGGTCGCGAGCCGCAAGCGCGGGCCCGAGGTCCTCGAGCAGCTCGACGCCACCGCCGCCGAACTCGCCCGCATCCACACCCCGGCCGGCCTGGACATCGGAGCCCGCACCGCCGCGGAGATCGGCCTGTCCATCGTCGCGGACGTGGTGCGCACGATCCGCAGCAGCAAGGTGGCACCGCCCGTGTCCGCGCCGCAGCCGGTCACCGCCGTCGACCCGGTGTGCGGCATGACCGTGACCGTCACCGACTCCACCCCGCACCTGAACTTCGACGGCACCGATGTGTGGTTCTGCTGCCCCGGCTGCCGCCGTGCCTACGAGAAGGAGCACGCGGCGTGACGGTGCCCGACCCGGCCCCGACGTTCACCGACGTCGACGACGTGATCCGCCGGTTCGACGCGCACGACTACCTGCTCGACGAGGGGACCGCCACGGCGTTGTTTCTCGCCGTCGAACTCGGCCGGCCGCTGCTGCTCGAAGGCGAACCGGGAGTGGGGAAGACCACCGCGGCCAAGGCGCTCGCCCTGGCACTCGACGCGCCGCTCATCCGGCTGCAGTGCTACGAGGGGCTCACCGCGAGCGAAGCCCTCTACGACTGGAACCATCAGCGGCAACTGCTCGCCATCCGCCTCGCCGAGTCCCGCGGCGACACCCTGCACGAGGCCGATCTGTACTCGGAGGAATTCCTCCTCGAACGGCCCGTCCTGCAGTGCGTGCGACACCGCGGCCCCACCGCGCCGGTGCTGCTCGTCGACGAAATCGACCGTGCCGACGACGAATTCGAGGCATTGTTGCTCGAATTTCTCGGCGAGTTCGCCGTCACCGTGCCGGAACTGGGCACCCTGACCGCGACCCGGCGGCCGGTGGTGGTGCTCACCTCCAACCGCAGCCGCGACCTGCACGACGCGCTGCGCCGCCGCTGCCTGTACCACTGGATCGACTATCCCGACCGGGAGCGGGCGGTCGCGATCCTGCGCCGCACCGTGCCCGTCGCCAATGCGGCGCTGATCGCCCGCGCCGCGGAGTTCGTCGCGACCGTGCGCACCCTCGACCTGGACAAGGCCCCCGGGATCGCCGAGACCATCGACTGGGTGTCCGCGCTCGCCGCGCTCGGCGTCACCGATCTCGTGCGGTCCGACGCGACCGGGCTGGCCGCCCTCGCCAAGACCCCCGACGACCTCGACACGATCCGCGGCGCCTACGGGGAGTTCGCGGGAACCCCGTGATGCCGCAGGAGCCCGACGACGGAGGCGTGCTGCGCGGTGTCGACCGTGCCGCATTCGCGGTCGCGCTCGTCGACCGGTTGCGTGCCGGGGGTGTCACCGTACCCGCCGACGCGTCCGCGACCCTCAGCCGCGCGCTGCACCTGCACCCGCCGCGCACCCGCAGCCGCCTGTACTGGGTGGCGCGGCTGTCGCTCGTCGACCGCTACGACAACCTCGCCGGATTCGACGCCGCGTTCACCGCCGTGTTCGATCACGCCGCGCTGCAACTGGATCCGCACGCGCGGCGCACCGGGCCCGACGACACGGCCCGGCACGGTGCCGATCCGATCGGGAAGCCGAACGTCGCGGACGCCCGCGCCTCCACCTCCCACGCCGCGGCTCCCGTTCCGTGGGTCACCCGTGCCGCGGTAACGCACACCCGCGACGACACCCGGCCGGGGGAGCAGCGGGCCTCCGCGCTCGCGGGGTCCGCGGACCAGCGGTTCGGGGACATGGATCCGGCGGCGCTGCGGGATCTCGGCGCCCGGCTGGAGCAACTCGCGGTGCGGTGGCCGACCCGCCGGTCCCGCCGTCGTGAACAGCGCACCAGCGGACGCATCGACCTACGCGCGAGCATCGCGAGGTCCCGGCACACCGGATACGAACTCGTCCGACTGGTGCATTCGCAGCCGCGCAGGCGCCGTCGCCGCATCGTGGTGCTGTGCGACGTCAGCCGGTCCATGCGCGGCTACGCCGAGATCTACCTGCACCTGATGCGGGCGGCGGTCCGGTCCGGTGATGCGGAGGTGTTCGCGTTCGCGACCGCACCGACCCGCCTGACCGCGACCCTGGCGCACCGTTCCGTGGAGCGAGCCGTCGACGAAGCGAACGCGAAGGTCGCCGATCGGTTCGGCGGCACCCGTATCGCGGGCAGTCTCGCCGAGATCCTCGGTTCGCACCGCGGGCACGTGTTGCGCGGCGCGATCGTCGTGATCGCCTCGGACGGCTGGGACAGCGACGACCCGGCCGAGTTGGCGCGCACGATGGCGCGGATCCGCCGTCGTGCGCACCGCGTCGTGTGGCTCAATCCCCGCGCCGGAAGCCCAGGTTTCACGCCGAGTACCGGTGCGATGGCCGCGGCGTTACCGTACTGCGACGCGCTGCTGCCCGCCGACACGTTCGGCGCCCTGCACGATGTGCTCGAAACCGTCGTCGCTGCGCGATGACCCGGTGCCGGAGGTGAGGTCCGTGCCGAACACGAACACCGGCACATCGAGTCCGGTCCGGATCGAGCGTGCCGGTCCGGCGGACCTCACCGTGCTCGCGACCGACCGTGGACCGGTACCGATGAACATTGGTGCGATCCTCGAGTTCGACGCAGCGCCCGGGCCCGATCTGTCGACGCTGAGAACACATCTCGCAGAACGGATTCCTGCGATTCCGCGGCTGCGACAGCGACTGCAGCGAGTGCCGTTCGGCTGTGGCCGTCCGGTGTGGGTCGACGA
>Ga0182742_1002958_pt1 | contig 17580 bp, 17 predicted proteins | sample eDN5th37CBELigMG_FD_128880 | JGI IMG/M metagenome (GOLD analysis project Ga0182742, IMG submission 128880) | Enriched Miracle-Growth compost microbial communities from Emeryville, California, USA - eDNA 5th pass 37_C BE-Lig MG (version 2)... ...
ATAACGCGTTAAACTGGGCAACCTCACCCTCTGCATTGAGGATTCTTGATTTTTTCACAGCCTCCGCGTTTTCCAGCAATGCCTGTGCTTCCCCTCTTGCCTTCGGCAGCACATCGTTGACATATTTTTGCGCTTGGTTGATCTTCGTGTTCTTCTCCTCGCGCGCATTCGTGACGTCCCGGAACGCGGCTTGCACTTCGCCTTCCGGCGGTTCAATGTCTTGGAACTTCAAATCGATAATCTGAATGCCTGTATTGTACTGCTGCTGGAGCTCCTCCAGTCTTTCTCGGGCTTCGGCTTGAATGACGGTCTTGCCCTCTGTAATGGCATAGTCAAGCTTCGTCGAACCAATGACGGAACGGATTGAAGAGATGGCCGTATTCCGCAGAAATTGTTCCGGATCGTCAATATTGAATAAGAAATTTCTAAGATCGGAAACTCTCCATTCTACGACCGCATCCGCTGAGACGATATTTTCGTCGCCGGTGATCATCAGCGCCTCTTCTTCCACAACCGTAATCGTTCCGTTCGGGCCTTCCCGGTACCCGATCTGAATTTGCTGTGTTAACTTCGCCGGATACACGATGACGTCTTGGAACGGATAAGGCAGCTTAAAATGCAATCCTGCCCTCTCTTCGGTATGCGAATATTTGCCGAAGGTGAGAATCGCCGCTTGCTCTTGCTCCTGAACGGTGTAAAAGCTCGACCAGGCTGCGGAAACTGCGATGATAACTACGATGCCGATCAGCACATTGCGAAACGCGTTCTTCGGAAACTGAAACACGTGTCTCGTCTTCCCGTCCTTGCCTCCTTGGAAAACCTCCATACGTTTCGTTCTCCTCTCCTCTACTTGTTGACTCATCTATATTAGGGTATTACGGTTAATGACTCAACCGCGTTTCAAGTTAGAGGTTCGGGAGGCAAACATTATGATTGGGGAAGATACACCCTCGGGACCCGCTCCGAGATGAGAGAAAGCACCTGCTGCGGGATGCTGCCAATATGCGACGCCGCTTCATCCAACGTGATCGACTGCTCCAGCTGCGAGCCAATCAATGTGACCTTCGTTCCGACGGGCATGTAATACGGGAGCCGAATCATCGTCTGATTCATGCAAATATTTCCTGCGATCCCGACCTTGATCCCATCCGCGAGCACCTGAAGACCAGAGTATCCCCGAAACCAGCCGTCGGCGTATCCGATCGGCAGCGTAGCGATCCATTCATCTTCTTGCGCGACGTAGGAGGAGTCGTAGCTGACGGCCTCTCCTCGGGAAACCATCTTGATATGGGAGATGGTCGTGTGAAGCGCTAGAGTAGGCAGAAGACGGATCGGCCTGTGGAGAACGACCCCTTCATCGAAGGGAAGGATGCCAAACATAGAAGCGCCGACGCGAACCATATCCAATGCATATTCAGGAAAGCGGATCGCTGCGGCGCTGTTGGCGCAATGGGCGATCGCTCCGCGAAAACCCGCTTCCTCCACCCAAGCCCGCATCGTTTCGAATCTCCGGAATTGCTCCTCGCATCGCGTACGATCCGGTTGGTTTGCCGTTGCGAAATGCGTGTACACTCCAACTACGTGGAAGTCATCCGCCTGAAGCCATGAGACCATCTGATCCCATTCTGCGCGGTCCCGCACTCCCCATCGTCCCATGCCGGTGTCCATTTTGATATGAAGTCTGACCGGTTTTGTGGATGTTTTAAAGGTTTTGACAGCTTTCAGCCAATCCGCCTGAAATACCGTTATATCTACATTGTGTTCTGCCGCTGTGTCGATCTGTTCCGGCGCAATCGGTGCAAGGATTAAGAGCGGCACCGTAAGCCCCGCTCTCCGCAGCTTTACTGCTTCATCGACTGCACTTACCGCCAGCGCATCCGCGCCGGATGTAACCGCTGCTTGCGCAACCTGCACCGTTCCATGGCCGTAGCCGTTCGCTTTGACGACGGCCATAAACTTTACGCGGGGATTCAACCCTGACCGGATTTCCGCGATATTGTGAGCTATACGATCCAGATGAACTTCCGCCCATGTTGGATAAGTAACCTTCTCCGCAATCGCCTTCATCATGCTTCTGCCACCGCCGATTGTCTGAGCTCCTCAACCACCTTTTCTAATTCTAACGTTCGCGAACCTTTCACGAGCAATAAGCAATTCGATCGAATGGTTTGCTTCAAGCGCCCCAACAGTTCTTGCTGATCCGAGCAATGAATGATCCGGTCCGGCATAAAGCGCTGTCTCGCGGAGTCGGCAATTTCCCGAGCTATCGTTCCAATCGTAAACACATAATCCAGCTGCTCCGGCTGTAAGCCTTCGCCGATCTCCCGGTGAAACGCGGCCGATTCGTCGCCCAGCTCCACCATCTCACCGAGCACGGCAATCTTCTGTTCGAACGGTTGTAAAGAATACAAGAGATCTAACGCAGCGCGAACGCTGGAAGGATTGGATTTATAGGTATCGTTCATGATGGACAGCCCTCCGGCCGTGATCCATTCATTCCTCATACCGGTCAGCTGGACTTGAGACAGTCCTTCACGAATGTCATCGGTTGTGAGCCCTGCTAAGCGAGCCACCGCAACCGCGGCGAGCGCATTGATCGCCTGATGTTTGCCTAATACGGGAATTCCGAAACGTTCTCCTTCGGTATTAAATTGAACTCCATGCCGGGATACTTCAATCCTCTCCGCGATCACGTCGTTCTGAACTCCCTCTCCGAATGCGATTGTGTTGCAACGGAGCTTTAACTCCTGCACGGCTTGCCGCAGCGGAGAATGATCCCCGAAGTAGATGAGTGCGTCTTGTTCCGTCAACGCTTCGGTTATTTCAAGCTTTGCTTGGAGGATCCGCTCCCTCGTGTGCAGATCTCCCAGATGAACCTCACTGACATTCGTGATGACGGCGATATTCGGCTTAGCCAGGGAAGCAAGGAATCGAATCTCCCCGAGATCGGACATCCCCATCTCCACTACGGCATATTCCGTATCCTCCTCCAGCGACAGCAGTGTCAAAGGCACACCCAGATGGTTATTTAAGTTGCCTGCTGTTTTCTGCGTCTTGTAGGCCGTACTCAATACGGAAGCAACCAAGTCCTTCGTCGAAGTTTTGCCGTTGCTGCCGGTCACGCCTACAACGGTTAACTTGCTAAGCTGTCTGCGGTAAGCCGCCGCCAGCGTCTGCAGCGCCTTCTCCGTATCTTCAACCGCAATGATCGGGAAATGTTCCGGCGGATTCGCTTGTCCCCGGCGCCACAGCATCGCGGCTGCCCCTTGTTCGATCGCTTTCGCGGCAAAGGCGTGACCGTCAAACCGCTCCCCGACGATCGGAATGTACAGATTGCCCGGCTTTAACGTCCGCGTATCAATGGAAACCCCATTCACAACCAACTCGTTCCATACGGAATCAGGTGTCTCTGCGCCTATCATTCGGGCAATTTCGCCAATGGTTCTTCTCATTATGCCCGTCTCCTCCCTTGCTCTGTAAGTTCCGCTTCCAGCTCATAGTGCAATAATTGCTTCTGCGCATGGCGTTCGAGCGCAAGGCGGATCAACCGCTGCACCAGCTGCGGATATGTAAGCCCCGACGTGCGGTTCCATAACACCGGATACATACTGTTCTGTGTAAATCCCGGAAGCGTATTTACTTCATTGAAATAAACCTCGTCGCGGTCCGTTACGAAAAAATCCACGCGCATTAACCCGGAGCCGCACAGCGCTTGGAACGCCCGCACCGCATATTTATGGATTTGGTCGTACACCGCATTCGAAACTTTCGCAGGGATTTGCTGCACGAGATTGCCTTGTAAATATTTCTGAGCATAATGGAAGAAGGTCGGTTCCCGCACAAACTCCCCTGCGATGCTGACAATCGGTTCCTCGTTGCCTAACACGGCGACTTGCACCTCGCGGCCGGGGATTTCTTGCTCGATGACAACCTTGTGATCGTAGCGGAACGCTTGCTCCACAGCTTCCTCCCATTCCGCCCGGTTTCCGCAGCGCCTGATCCCAATGCTTGACCCCATATTGGCCGGCTTCACATAGCAAGGGTATCCGACTTGCCGCTCCGTTGCCTCACAGCATAATGCGGACTGCCGCTCCCATTCATACGAGGTGAAGGTGACGTAAGGGGCTTGCGGGATGCCTGCTTCCTTCATCACCCGCTTCGTCATCTCCTTGTCCATCCCCGCCGCAGACGCCAGTACGCCGTTGCCGACGTAAGGCACATTGAGCATTTCCAACAAACCTTGCAGCGTGCCGTCCTCGCCGTTCGGGCCGTGCATGACGGGGAATACGACCTTCTTCTCCGCTATGCCAAAGATTTCCGCAAGTACATTTCCTATAGAAGACGAGACGTTGCCGTTCGCCGGTTGTCCCATCAGTTGTTCGACATTCGCAATGGGTTCTCTAATCACTCCAAGGTTGTGCCATGCCCCTTCGCGGGTAATATAAATGCCGACCACCTGAAAATAGGTTCGGTCCATCGCATTGATCACCGTCATTGCGGATTTTAGCGAAACTTCATGCTCGGCGGATTTGCCTCCAAATATAACAATCACTTGGGTTAACATTCTTTGATTTCCTCCTTTTTTTTCCGACACCATCACTATAGCCTGCAGCCTTTAAGCCGGTTGAAAGGAAACCTAAAGAAAGTCTTAAGAATTGCTCAAGAAAGATAAACAAGCACATTGACACGAAAATGAAATGAACTTAGAGTATTGAAATATTGAACACAATCATTAAAGGAGCAGATGTATAACATGGGGGAAGCAAAGATCGCGCCCAGAAGCGCAACTAAAGAGTTTAAACCGAAAGATGCCGTCTTGGTGTTTTCCGTTTTTTCCCTGGTTTGCCTTGCTGCCATTTTTGGTTTTATCGTTAAGGATCTATTTACCATTCAGCATTTCTTATCGTTCGCAAATCCCATCTACATGCTTTTGCTCACGATCTTCGCTTCCATCGGGTTACTATTCGTTGGCGCACTATTAACATATCTCGTTCCATCGAAATACATAGACAATACCAACCAAGAGATGCCGAACTATTCGATTACCGTTACTTGCAGCCTAATGTTTGCAGGAGCGCTGTTTGAGGAACTGCTCTTCAGAGGAATCATACAAAACTTAATTTATCTGTTTACCGACAGCAGGTGGATTGCAATCATTGCAGCCACACTCTTGTTTGTTTGTTTTCATGTTCGTTACTTTAAGAAACCTGTCATGCTGCTCAACATCACCTTACCAGGGTTGGTATTCGGGTGGGTCTATTATGAGACTAGCAATCTGTTGGTTCCGCTTATGGTTCATTTTGCAACCAACGTCATGATGACGTTGCTGCTCAAGTACAATGTACTGCGTGTGAAACAATAAAACGAGCGATCGTTCGGTTCCAACACCGAATGATCGCTCTCTGGTTACTCTTTCCTTCATCTTTGGCTACTCAGTATTTCCCTCAATGTTTTCATAAACATATCGTTTTCCTCCGGTGTACCTATCGTTACCCGCACATGTTTAGGGAGCCCCCACGTTCCTCCGTACCGGACGATCACACCTTTAGCCATGAACTCCTGATAAAGCTTGCTTGCATCCGTGCCGAGCTCCAGCAAAATAAAATTGCTCGAGCTTTCAATATAACGCAAACCTAATTCTTGAAAAACTCCATACAGTCTTTGACGCTCTTGTTTGACGAGTTGAGCGGATCGCGTCACATGATCGTCATCCTCAATCGCCGCAGCCGCCGCAATCTGAGCTAACGCATTCACGTTAAACGGTTCCTTCACCTTTAGGATACTATTCACAATCTCCTGCGAAGCGACTCCGTATCCGACCCGAATTCCGGCAAGCCCGTACACTTTGGAAAAGGTTTTAAGCATGATCAGCGGATAACCCGCTTTCACGAATTCGACTCCATCCGTATATTCACTTGACGACACATAGTCACTGTACGCCGTGTCCAACACCACTAGCGTATGTTTCGGAAGAAAATCCAGGATTTGTTGAAGCTGACTACGAGACAGAATCGTGCCTGTTGGATTGTTCGGAGAACACAAATATAGTATCTTAGTACGTTCCGTCACAGCGCGAAGGAGTGCTTCGACCTCGTATTCGTAATTTTCTTTCAAAGGTACTGATATCACGGCAGCCCCCATGAGATTTCCGCCGAATTCATATTCACCGAACGTAGGCTCCGGTACCACGACTTCATCGCCTGGTTCCAAGAACGTTTCGGAAATCAGCTTGATGAGCTCATCTCCCCCGTTGGTGACGATGATTTGCTCCGGCAACACTTGGAGTTTATTCGCAATTTTGCTTCGTAAATCAATCGCTTGCGCATCGGGATACCGATGAAGTTCCGGCAACGCTTCACGGATTGCTTCCAGAGCTCTGGGGGAAGGACCAAGCGGATTTTCATTGGATGCTAATTTGACGACTGTTCGCAATCCGAATTCCCGCTGCACCTCCCAGATCGGTTTCCCCGGAGAATACGGCTTTATCTTCTCTAATGCGCCGCGTGATTGAATCTTCTGCTTTGTCATGAAACCACCTGCTTTTGTATTGTTGTTTATTGCAGTACAACAATAATACACTAATGCGTTAAGGTGGTAAAGTATTTCTTCAAAAAAATCTCGTCCCCAAGAGCTAATGTCTTAGGGACGAGACGACGACTTAACACTTAATCATTTAATCCCTTACCATTGAGGATGTGCGGAATGTATTTCTCAATCCTGGACTCTCGGGTTTTGGATTGCTTCGGTGTTGAGAAATGCAGAAGGTATGCCCGTTGGCGTCCCGGCGTTAGTGATTCAAAGGCTGTTTTTAAATCAGGGATTTCAACGAATTTATTTTCCAGCTCTTCGGGTATGGTGTATTCCGTGTGCTTTTTAAAATTTACTTGCAAACCGGCTTTCTCGACCTGTATCGCTTCATCAATATAATCTTTCAGAATCAGCTGCATTTCTTCAATCTCTTGAACATTCGTGAACCGAATTTGCCGGGCTGCCTGGACATTCTCCGTTTGCTGGATGAGGATCCCATGGGGATCTTTTAACAAAGCGCCTTTGTGAAACAGAAGCGCGCAGTACTCCTTAAAACCGTGGATCAAAACAATGTTTTTCCCTTGATAGGTGTAACAAGGGTGCATCCACTTGAAATCCTCCTTCAACTCACAGTCAAGAACGATTTCCCTTAGCAGCACGAATTCATCCTTCCACTTCTCCAGCTTATTGAAATATGGATCAATTTTAGGATTTCGTTCACCTTTCATCACCAAGCCTCCTTGTAATTAAGCCAACACCTTTTCCAGCTCGCCGCACCATTTGCTCCAGCCGTATTTCGCGCCATTGAGTGCAGGAGCGCTTGAGATTCCGGTTTGTTCCAAGTGTAGATTGACCGTTCCGTTGCCTAAGTCTTGCAGCGTCCAAGTGACCGTGTGCTTCTCACCGCTTTCCCAAGTGTAAGATAACCGGTGTGGTTCCTCCACGATCAGCACTTCACCTTCAATGATTCCATTCCAATATTCCGTCGGTTGCGTGCGGAATTGGAAACGATAACCAACCACCGGTTGAAAATTGTTCTCCATCGGTTCACCGGTTTGGATGTTAGCCACCCACTTGGCAAGCTTGCTTGAATCGGTTAATGCGGACCAGAGCTTCTCCACCGATGTTTTGTACTGAAAATCCAAAGTCAAAGTTAAACTCATCAATCTTCCTCCTCAATGAATTGTTTCAATCGCAACAGATTCGCGTTCCAGAACTTACTGTAGAACGCCACCCAATCGTGAATTTCTTTGAGCGGGGAAGCGTTTAATCGAAACCGCGTTTCACGCCCAACCTTTCGGTCAACGACCAATCCGGCCTCTTTCAGAATGTTCAGATGTTTGGATACCGCCGTACGGCCCATTTGAAAATGTACCGTTAACTCATGCAGCGGCAGTTCCTCAGCCTCTGACAACAATTGAATCAGACGGCGCCTCGTCGGATCGGCAATCGCGTCAAACACATCCCTTGACTGACTGTTCTCGCTCACAACACCCTCTCCTAAGTATCTCGTTCCTCGAAAAAGGACACCATTCGGTGATGTTTTTATTATATGACACCTTTTGGTGTCATGTCAACTTAAAAACAGTTCCTTTCCTTAAAGGAAGGAATAAGGACGAAAAAGCCCAACACTTGTCTATATCTACAAACATAGTATATTTAAACTCTTTCTCACGTGACCGATAGTTTTTTGACTTATATGAATTAAAGGAGGCGGTGTCATGGGGAAATACGAAAACTACAAATGGTTTTATGAAAATACCTTGATTAGGCCCTATTTACCGGATACAGCCCTATGTGATGAGGACACACTAACCTCCTACCTTGCTCAATATCATATGGTTTACTTGAAGCCTGAAGATGGGGGGCAGGGCATCGGTATTGTAAAAGCATGGAGGGAAGATGGCAGATATGGATATATCATTGAACGCGGCGATCCCGAATATTGCGCTGCACCGTCGGAATTGTACAATAGGCTGTTTGCTAATGCTGTTCCTTTCACTTGGAAGCCGGTAACGAACACTACGTACGATACTCCATACATTGTCCAAAGAGGTATCCACCTTGCTCAAATTCGCGGCAGACCGTTCGACATTCGTCTCATGATGATGAGAGATGCAGCCGAGAAATGGAACTACGCCGGTATGCTGGCTAAGGTGGCTAGAGAAAAAAGTATTGTAACGAATATATCGAAAGGCGGGTATGTCCTCTCCGTCGATGATGCGCTATATAGATCTTTGGGGATAAGTGGGGAAAAGGCCATACGCATGAAAAATGAAATCATTCGTCTCGGATTCATGTGCAATGAAGTGTATAGCCGCCATATGTATCTGCCGGAAATTGGCTATGACATCGCGATTGATCAATCAGGTAAAATTTGGATCATTGAAGCAAACATCGGTCCGGGACGCAAGATATTTACTTTACTCAAAGATAAAACCATGTATAGGAAAATTGTTAAGCTGTATCACGAATACAGAAATAGAAAAAGGTCCGGTCCAAGTAAGGTTTGATTATGCTGCGGCTCGACGAAGGTGCAAACATGTACTTAGTTCGGAAGGAATCGAGAAAATTGGCCAAAGCCCCCGAAACTAAGTACATGCTTTGTACTTGGTAAAACCATCCCCGGCTCCTAAGCTGAACTAGGTACACGAAATGTACTTCGTTTGGTAGGCAGCCGAAGCGTCATCTTTCTCTTCCGTTGTTGTACCAGGATCCGTAGGTTCATCGGGCCCTTCTACAGGTTCTGTCAGATCGCTCGGTTCATTCGGAACGACTCCGCGATGGGCAAACGAACCTCGAAGCAGGTTCTTCCCTCATCGCTCGCGGCCGTGATCGTGCCATGATGCAGCTCCACAATGCTGCGGACGATGGCTAATCCCAAACCGGATCCTCCGTATTCCTCAGAACGCGATGCATCCGAGCGGTAGAACCGCTCAAAGATAAAAGGCAAATCCGCAGCGGGAATCGGCAACCCGTAGTTGATCACTTCCACGATCGCCATGCCGCCCTTGCAGTAGACTTGCACGTCAACTTTCCTGCCTTCCCGGCCGTATCGGATCGCATTTGACAACAGGTTCTCGAACACGCGCATCATGTTATCTCCATCCGCGAAAATCATGACGGGTTCCGATGGTCCATCCAGCCTCATCGACATCCCCGATTGCTGTAAAGAAAGCTGAAAATCCGCAGCCAACTGGCTTAGCAGCTCCATCACATTAATGTGAGCCTGGTTCAGCGGCATCTGGCCGTAGGCCATTCGAGTGTAGTCGAATAAATCGTTGACCAACCGATTGAGCCTTTGCGCTTTCTGATGAGCAACATCCACATAGTAACGCAGTTCCGTCTCATCCTTATACCGATCCTCCTGCATATATTGCAGATATCCCATTATCGATGTAAGCGGGGTACGCAAGTCGTGGGATACATTCGTGATCAGCTCTTGTTTGCTCTTTACCGCCGACCGTTCTTGCTCGATAGAGTCCTTCAGCTGCTGGGCCATATGGTTGATATGAGCCGCCAACTGCCCCATCTCATCCCGGCTGCGCACGGCGATTCTATGATCCAACTCACCGGAAGCGATTCGTTGTACCGCCCTCTGAATTTCTACCATATAGCGAATATTACTGTAACTTAACAGGATGACAAACATGACGAATAAAATGAGGCCCGCAACGACAGCTACCGGAAAAATGCCAAAGGATCTTTCTAAGTAGCGGAAGAAGCCTGCCAATGGCAGCCAATCTCTGTTATGCAAAAATTGACCGATCACGACCAACGTCAGACTGGTAAGAACGGAAAGCCCTGCACTGAGAAAAAACAGCCAAACAATTTTCCAGCGGATGCTATACATCGATCTTATACCCCACACCCCATACGGTCTGAATGATTTTGTAGCCCATCTGCTTCTCGAGCTTGTCCCGCAGGTTGCTGATATGCACCATTACCGTATTGTTCGACGCGTAATATTTTTCCTTCCAGACAAGCTGGAAAATTTCCTCCGTGCTGAATACTTGTCCCGGATGGCCGGCCAATAAAGAAAGAATAGAAAATTCCCGGTTCGTCAGCACGATCTCTTGGCCCTCGAAGGTGACTTTATGGGAGGAGCGGTGAATTTGCAGCCCGCCAACGGAAAGCACATCCTTGGACTGGCTGCTCTGTTCCGCGTTGTACTGGAACGTTCGGCGAAGCAGCGATTTCACACGCGCCACCATTTCCAACGGGTTAAAGGGCTTCATCATATAATCATCTGCGCCGGACATCAGCCCCATAATTTTGTCCATATCCTCCGACTTCGCGCTTACCATCAGAATTGGCACTGTATTCCGAAGCTCCCTTACTCTGCGGCATACCGAGATCCCGTCCAGCTCCGGCATCATGACGTCCAGCACCAGCAGGTTGATGTCCTCCTCTTCCAGCGCTTGAAGAGCCTCTTGCCCGTTATGGCGCAAGATCGTTCGAAACCCTTCATTCTCCAAATATAGCGAAGATAACTTCGCGATTTCCTTATCATCATCTACGACCAGTATCGTTCTCATTCGATTGCTTTCTCCTGACCTATTATGGATCTTTTTATATGCTGTACGGAAAATGGATTTTCACCTGAACCCCCTGCTTCGGCGCGGAATGAAACTCCACCGTTCCCCCTAAGCTGAATACCCTCTTCTCAATTCCTGCCAAACCCATATGCTGAAACGATCCATCAAGGGCGGATAAATCCATTCCCACCCCGTCATCCGTATATCCGAAATTGATTCCTTGGCCTGCATCCGAGAGCCGGATGGTCACCTTGGCGGCTTGAGAGTGCTTGTTGGCATTGTTTAACAGTTCCTGAACGATGCGGTACATGCCAAGCACTAGATCTTCATCCAAGGCAGCAGGAAGCGGTTCCGCCGAGAAATCAATCTCGTAATTCGCGAACATTCGCGTGTATTCGAATAAGCTTTTTAACGATTCTACTAAGCCCATCTTCAACAGGAACGGAGGACGCAGCTCATTGCACGTAATCCGGATTTGATGAATGGCATCTAACAGGCCGTCTTCAATCTGCTTCAGTTCCCGCTTCGTTCTTTCATCGAAGGTATGAAGTGTACGATACGACTCCAGCTTCCGATACCATATGATCAAATCCTGCAGCACCGTATCGTGCAGATCGCTCGAAAGGGTGAATCTCTCCTTCTCGGACAGACGAAACAACAGCCTGAGCATCCATTGAGGCGTATCGTTCGCGCCAACGGATTCCTCAATCCGTTTCATTAAATCCTCAATCAACTGTAAGTTATCATATAATATCGTTGCGTAATGAACAGCCGTCTCCAGCCATTCTTCCTCAATTCTCGATAAGGTATGATCCAAGGCAATACGCAGATAGACCGGGTGGCGTTTCTCGCCGATTTGAATCCAAGTCTCCCTGTCGTTTCTGCGTTCCTGCCCCCTCGGAACCTCCTCGATCGATACATCCTCCAATTGCAGTACTGACCTTACCTCTTCCACAACTCTGCTTTCCAATTCGGAAACCTTCATGACGTTAGCAAGATCGTTAGAATACCGGTTCAGGCTTTGCTGAAGTGCTTTATAACGCCGTTCGCTCTCGATTAGCTCTCTCTCTTCCCGCTTCCGCTGTGTAATATCCTTCAAAATTCCGTGGATCCCATACAGCGATCCGGCGAGGTAGATCGGAACGAAGGTGATGCTGGCAATCTTCGCCTCTTGCTGCAAGCCCGTCCGGACCGCCAGCCGGCATTCCACATCCCGCGGCTTTCCTTGCTTCAACACATCAAAAAACACTTCAAACACCCGGTCATGATCTTCATCGTGAACCATGCCAATGAAACAACGATTCGCGAGAGACGTGATTGGGATGCCGGTAATCGCTTCGAACGCCGGGTTCGCGTTCATCAGCCGGTACCCTTTCATGAGCTCAATGGAGAACACCCCGTCCAAATTGTTCTCGAATAAAGACTTATACCGCTGCTCGCTCGCCTCCAGCATTTCTTGGCCGGGTCTTTCCGTAATATCCATTGTAATGGCGTCGATTCTTTCAATTTCCCCACGATCGTTAATGTAAGGTTGTATCAGCATCTGGCCCATGTGCACGTTACCGTCTACATGAAAGTACCGGAACGTCTGGCTAACCGGCAGCCCCGCGTCCAAGCTTCTCTTCACTTCCAACATTAACGCCGCGTTATCATCCGGGTGAATATGATCATGAATTCGGATCGGCTGATGCCACAGCTCCTCCCTCGAAACCCCAATCCATTCGTTCATACGTCCAGCGAGATATTTGTAAGAGGAGAAATCAGCCTCAATGGAATAAATACTAACCTTCGTATTGTCTAATATACTTTCCAGCAGCTGCTCTGAACGTTTGCGTTCCGTGATGTCCCTTATCGACATCACCACATGATTCACATGGCCGGCTTCATCCGCCACCGGCTGCATTCTCGCCTCCACGTCAATGAAGCGGCCCTCTCGATGGACCAGACGGTATTCTGCTGTCACTTGCTTCTTCATTCGAACTGCTTGCTCAAATAGCGTTTGATAGCGAGCCTGATCCTCCGGATGGACCGTGTCGACGTCGTTCCATCCTTCGCGGCTCTGTACATGGTATCCGGATAGGGATTCATACGACGGTGTAGCATACCGAGCAATCCCTTGGTTATCCAACAAGACCATCGCTTCAGGCGAATGTTCTGCAAGGATGCGGAACCATTCGGAACGGTTCCCGTCGTTATTTCTCTCCGTGGGGAGCATTGTCCTTCACCTACTTGAAGATTTTCCCCATAATATCACATATTCGAACCATTGACGCGCAAAAAATGTGCGGTCGCCCGCAATCTTTACACAAGCACCTTGACATATAATATTCGGCATTATACGATAATAACATACCACATGGTATGTTATTATAACATTATATTAATCGAAATCGGCGGTGAACCCATGAGTGTTCAGGATAAGGTAATTGCAGCCGCAGAGAGGCTGATTCTTGTAAAACCATACGATCAAATTACCTATGCAGAGATTGCGAAGGAAGCCGGTGTCCATTGGACCGCGGTCAAGCGGCATTTGGGCGATAAGCAACTCATGAGAGCGTGGCTTGCGGGTATGCAAGCGGATCTTCCAGATCATGATCTCGCAGATACAAGGACAAGGATCATTGAAGCCGGCGTGAACATGTTCTCGGAGCTCGGCTTTACCCAAGCGTCTCTTGATCTGGTCGCGTCAAGGGCGGGAGTAACGAAGGGGGCTGTTTATTGGCATTTTGCCAATAAACAGGATTTATTTCTCGCCGTGCTTGATCGGCACTTCACCCTTCAGCTTGACCAATTGCCGAACGAAATCGATCAAATCCTAAGCGTCAGCGACCCTAGAGCGGCGATCGCGCGTTGGTTTGAAGAGCAACTTGCTTTATTGGCAAATGGCGGCGTCAACCCGATGCTGTTTCTGGAATTTGTGACTTCGAGCAGGGAACCGGATATTCGCACAATGCTGCAAACCGTACACGGCAAAATCCTTGACGGAACGGCCGCGCTGCTTAAGGGCATGCAACAAAGGGGAATGATTCATGGCGCTGTCGATCCTCAGGCGCTAAGCACGATCATTGACGCGCTGCTTAAAGGCCTGGCTGTAGAATGGATTATTGATCCGGAACGATGCGAATCCCGTTCCCGTGCGCTTCCCCAAATCCTTGCAAGCATGTTATGGGCGGTGTTGTCCCCATGAAGAGTGAGTTTGTTACGGTGGAAGGGTTGAAACTGCATTACATCAGTCAAGGAACCGGCCGGCCTGTCGTATTCCTGCATGGCGGTGTACTTACCTGCAATGACTTCAAGGATGTGATTTCATTCGCGGCGAAGCAAGGTTTTCGGGCCATCGCCTTCGACCGGCCGGGATACGGATCAAGCGAGCGACCGAAGAACGAGAAGGTGACCCCGTTCGTACAGGCGAGGCTTCTCCACGGCGCGTTGAGGACGCTAGGTATTGAGAAGCCAATCATCGCCGGCCATTCCTGGAGCGGAATAATGATTCTTGCTTACGCACTTATGTATCCTAATGAAGTTTCCGGAGTCGTCACGATCGCCGGCGCGATGTATAAGGAAGGCTACCCCGCGGAACATGGCGATCTGTTGTCCAAGCTTGTAACCATGCCGGTTATCGGCGATCTATTGGTAAAGGTACTGCTTAAAAGCCCTATCGCAACGGCACTCGCTAACAATATGGTCACGCAAACCTTCGCCCCGGAATCGGTTCCCGAAGGCTACCGCGAAGCGACTCTTGCTTACTGGCTGCGACCAGAGCAGTTTCGAGCGAATCGTGAGGATGTCTTAGCGTTCCCGCCCGCAGCCTTCGAAGCGAGCAAAAGATATAAAGACATTCGATGCCCGGTAGTAATCCTCGTCGGCGAAGAAGATCCCTTCGGCACGAAGGAACAAGCCCTCCGTTTAAAAAGAGATCTCCCCCATGCGCAACTAAGGATCATCCCGAACGTCGCCCATATGATCCCGCAAAACCATCCACGGCTGGTGGTTGAAACCCTCTTTGCAATGGAAGAATAAGGGGAAGATAAGGGGGGGTTACAAAGTGGATTTCTACATTTACTTCATATTGACAGTGGTATACGCGGGAATGCTGATCCGGGGATGGTTCATAACGAGGAAACAGCCAACACCTCTCTATGCCGTACTGCTGTTGCTGGTAACGTTGGCGTTGTTGTATGATAACGCGGTTCTAGCCCTCGGCAAGACCATCGGCGAGGGAGAAACTCTTATCAATCTAAACGCAGTGCGGTACTGGCTCCATGCGTTCTGCACACCGCTGCTGATTCCGGTAGGCTATTATATCTTGCGCAAAGAGCGGTTCCGCTTGGCACAGAAAGGTTGGGCGGCGGCAACGGCATGGCTTATTACGTTGGCCCTGGTTGTGTACCAAAGCATATTCGCTGTGAAGGAAACACAGCATTTGAAGGCTGTGACGGAATACGGCGTGCTGCACTACACCCCAACTGGTGCGAACGGCTCGGGAGTCATGATCATCACCGTTACAGCCATCTTGTTCGCCGTCAGCCTTGCGCTGCTCTTCCGCAGGCGATGGTGGCGGCTCGCCGTCAGCATCGTGGTGACAGCCGGAGGGATGGCTGCGTCCTCCTTACTTGATAGCAAAGCCATCTTGAACGTGTTTGAGTGGGTGTTCATGGGCGGCCTATGGCTCACCTTAAACCGCCGCCGCCCACAAAAACCTTACTGAATTCGTTCAATATGCGCTTCCGGCGCTTTCAGCGGGATGACTAACTCGTTCTCCATGCTGCCGTCCTTCGCGCTGTGCACGTACAAGATCAGCATCATGTTCTCTTGCGTTGCTTTATCATAGTTCACTTCAAATTCGAAGCGTCCCCATTCCGGCGCACCGGCGTCCGCCATTTCATGGCCTTCCGCCAGAATGTCATGCCCGTCCTCAAGCGTCCAACTGAACGCCGCTTCGAACACGCGGGCTTCACCGGATACCGTGAACGTTGGCCCTGCTTCCGATTCAGGCTTCGGCGAGAACACACGGAATACATCATTCTCCGCGACAATAACCATTCCGGTTGCAGCGTCCACCTTCACCATCGTCGGCTCTTCGATCGTCTCGTACTTTACCATCTCTACATTCCAAACCCCCGCATCCGCATCGAATGCCGCATCCTTCACAGCCCATGCCATCGAGGGTTCCGTCCACTCCTTCAACGCTGCTTGTACAGCCTCGGACCGCCCGTTCTCGTCATCGGCAAGGATGACTTTCGCCGCCGTCGTTTGGGCCGGATAAGACTCCGCAATCGCGCCTGTATACCATACTTCCACCTGCGAACCTATCTTGAAATCGTGCGATGCTGCGGCTCCGCCGGAACCTTTTTCCAAAATCGTCTGATCATTCACTGTGATCATATACGCGGCAATGTGCGGATTTCCGTCGCCGGACTTCTCATAAGCCGTGACAAGCCAACGGTTTCCTTCCTTGCTGATGAGATCCGCTTGCTTTAACAGCAGATACGCATCTTCTTGCTCCTGACCCGCTCCGGTTGTCGGATTTGGTGGTATTGCGGGATCGTCTGCACTGAGTCCTTGACTGCACCCAGCCAAGAATAATATGAGGAATAGCAACATGTTCATCTTGCGCATCACTCTTCAACTCCTTTCTACCCTTAGACGACACGTACAGCGGAATGGTTTCACCTGTCCGCCCTATTATATAATAGAAGCAATTTGAGGCAGAAAGGCGGTTCCTCCATGAACTTTAGCGAGCTTCAATCCATTGTGAACGGCAGCGGCAATATTGTGTTTTTCGGAGGGGCAGGGACATCAACGGAAAGCGGCATCCCGGATTTCCGGTCCGCGGACGGTTTATATGAAACCGGGAAGGGCGGCAAAGTTCCGCCTGAGGTAATGCTGAGCAGAGACTTCTTCCTGGAGCATACCGAAGAGTTTTATGAATTCTATAAGTCGAGAATGATCCACCGCCACGCAAAACCGAATCCGGCCCATTACGCTCTTGCGGATCTGGAGCATCGGGGACAGCTGCAGGCTGTGATCACGCAAAATATCGACGGGCTGCACACTGCGGCGGGAAGCAAGAACGTGCTGGAGCTGCACGGCTCTGTGCACCGGAATTATTGCATGGATTGCCGCAAAGTATATACATTGGAGCAGATTTTGGAGAGTGAAGGAGTGGTTCCGTACTGCACGGCATGCGGCGGCGTGATCAAGCCGGATGTGGTGCTGTATCAAGAATTTTTAGATATCAATCTGTTGGAGCGAGCGACCACGTACATTGCAAACGCGGATGTGCTGATCGTTGCGGGCACCTCCCTCACCGTTCAGCCGGCCGCGAGTTTGGTGCGGTACTTTCAAGGGGAACATTTTATTTTAATTAACAAAACGCCAACCCCTTACTACGGAGCCGCTAACTACGTGATCCATGACAGTATCGCGAAAGTGATGCAGGAGCTTGTGAAGTAATGGGATTTATTTTTACACGATGATGTCATTCTCACAATCGCCTGCATATAATGTCTTG
>Ga0182742_1002960_pt1 | contig 17558 bp, 21 predicted proteins | sample eDN5th37CBELigMG_FD_128880 | JGI IMG/M metagenome (GOLD analysis project Ga0182742, IMG submission 128880) | Enriched Miracle-Growth compost microbial communities from Emeryville, California, USA - eDNA 5th pass 37_C BE-Lig MG (version 2)... ...
CGGATACGAAGGACAGCTGGTAACTCGTTAATGTTGGGAATAATATTTTCAGCCAATCGATAGTATCCAGAATGCGTCCGCCGAAAGGCGAATAGCCGGCTGACGTAAGGGCACGCTGCAGGAAAGCGAGATCAAAAGCGGCTTGATGCGCCACCAAGACGGAGTCCGCTAACAGCGGTACAATCTCGTTGACGACATCATCCATTGTCGGCGCGTCCGCAACCGTCTCGTCGGAAATTCCGGTTAGATGATGAATAAATGCCGGGATCGGAACTCCCGGGTTGACGAATGATGAATATATATGTTCAATTTGGAAGTCGTTAACGATGACAAGACCGACTTGGATGATCTCGTCCCGGTCCTTTCGGTCTCCGGTCGTCTCCAAATCCAATATAGCGAATTTCATGGGGATAATCCTTTCCGCGGTTTGGATGCATCTTTTTTTAGAATACCAAACCGCCGTCTGAAAGGGAAATGACTTGGAAGAAAAAAAGAGGCTTCAGCTCATGGCGACCCCGAGCTGAAGCACTCCCGTGTTCGTTCTGCATGCCTCCAAATTATACACCGGATCTTTAAAATTTGGATCATAGGAATGGGAAACTTGGAAGCTTTCACAAGCTTTCTCCTTATTTCCGAGAATGGCATGGATGCATCCGATCGCATTATAAGCGACGGCTTTTAGTTTCGCGTCTTCCGTGAGCTGTGTAAGAATCTGAAGATGACGGTACGCTTCTGTCACTTCTTCCGTCTGGATAAAGCATAATGCCAAATACAATCTCGCGTGAAGATGCTCCGGCTGTGAAGTGAGCACCGTCTCGAACTCCTTCGCCGCTTGTTGAAACATGAAAAGCTTAAAGTAACCTTCGCCGCGTTGATACGGCATCGTGAAAGGCGGGTAATCCGACAAGTTGTCATCCGGTTCGTGCATCAAAGCTTCATGCGAAGTTGCCGCTGCAGGGATCAGCGAAGGCTGCTGACGTAACTCCGCCAGCTTTTCCTCGAACAACAGCCATTCCTCAATCACGAGATCGCTAATATCCCTAAGCTGCTTCAGCTGTCCGAGCAACGCATGCTTCTCGGCGCCATACGCGGTCGGCAACGCATGAATAATACCGTCGAGCTGTTCGTTCATCGCTTGAAACAATTGCTTGAACATGCAGTCTCCCCACCTTTGCGGTTGGATTGACGAATGCGAGGTACCCTCATTGTTTGCCCTGAGAAGGATTTTCATACTGGCAAAACCTTTTACACGATGGAAGCGTGCTTTTCCTCCGGGAGTGTTCCGGCGATCTTGTTATCCCCTTCGATTAATACAACCTTCGGTTTATAATTTCTGGCTTCCTCTTCCGACATAACCCCGTATGAAATGATAATCACGACATCGCCTGGCTGGACGAGGCGAGCGGCCGCACCGTTTAAGCAGATAGTCCCCTGTCCCCTAGGGCCGGGAATTACATATGTCTCTAAACGGGCGCCGTTCGAGTTATTCACCACTTGCACCTTTTCGTTCGGCCAAATGTCTGCCGCGTCCATTAAATCTTCGTCAATGGTAATGCTGCCTACATAATTTAAATTGGCTTCCGTCACTACGGCGCGGTGAATTTTGGACTTCATCATTGTACGGAACATCTCAGACTCACCCCCGTCAAGTGTTATTATTCCGCAAACAACCGATTGTCGATTAATCGGGCCTTGCTGAATTTTACCGCCAGCGCGACGATAAACGGTTTCGCCTTCTGTAACGCCCCTGAGATCGGCGCTAAATCCGGATACGACAACACTTCGGCATAATCGATGGTACCGGCGGGAGCGGATGCCTCCAGGAAGTCTCTCAATTCCTTGGCCAGCTCGCCCGCATTCAGACCGGGCCGCTCGGCTAATAGACGCCCGGCGGTTTCTAACGCGTGATACAAAGCCGGCGCCTGACGGCGCTCCGCTTCCGTCAAGTACACATTTCGCGAACTCATGGCAAGGCCGTCTTCTTCCCGAAGCGTCGGGCAGCGCACGATGGACACCGGCACGTTCAAATCCAACACCATGCGTTCGATGACAGCTACCTGCTGGGCATCCTTCATGCCGAAATACGCCTTGTCCGGCGAGACAAGATGGAACAGCTTCAAGACGACCGTCGCGGCTCCGTCGAAATGTCCGGGGCGGGACGCGCCGCACAACGGCTCGGTAATCCCCGACACGGTTACGGTTGCCAGCGGCTTTCCATGAGGGTACATCTCTTGAACCGAGGGCAAGAACACCGCGTCAACTCCTGCGTCCCTCAACAGCGCCAAATCCCTCTCTTCGTCCCTTGGATACCGGTCATAATCTTCGTTCGGGCCGAATTGGAGAGGATTGACGAAAATGCTTACGACGACCGTTTCATTCTCCTCCTTGGCGCGCTTTACCAAAGAAAGATGGCCCTTATGCAAATATCCCATCGTCGGAACGAAACCGATGCTGCCGCCTTGCCCGCGGGTTTCTTTCGAAAAAGCTGCTATGTCTTTTACCGTTCGAATGATCTGCATCGTATTTACTCCTTGCTTCCGTATAACTGCTGTGCTACGGATTCTTCCATATGGAATGCGTGCTTCTCTTCCGGGAAAGCGCGGTCTTTCACATCTTGTACATAAGCTTGTACCGCATCGCGGATGACGGAACCGACATTCGCGTACGGCTTCACGAATTTCTTCGCCCTCGGTTGAAGCTCATATTGCAAAATATCGTGGAACACAAGCACTTGGCCGTCGCAGCGCGGCCCGGCACCGATGCCGATCGTCGGGATAGAAAGTTTTTCCGTCACCATTGCGGCCAGCTCATCCGTTACCAATTCCAGCACTACCGCAAATGCGCCAGCCTCCTCCAACCGTAACGCGTCATCCAACAATCTCTTCGCGGAAGCCGATTCCTTCCCTTGAACTTTGTAACCGCCGATGGCGTGAACGGATTGGGGGGTGAGGCCCAGGTGACCCATCACCGGGATCCCCGCGCTGACAGCTGCCTTTACCGCAGGCAGAATCTCTTCTCCGCCTTCCAGCTTTACCCCTTTGGCGCCACCTTCACGCATAACCCGCGAAATGTTCGCGATGGAACGGTCCACACTGCCGTGGTACGTCGCAAAAGGCAAGTCCGCCACAACGAACGGGACCGTTACGGCCCGCGAAACCATCTCCGCATGATACACAATGTGGTCTAACGTCACAGATAGCGTTGTCTCCCGTCCTTGGACGACATTGCCTAAGGAATCTCCGACGAGCAGCACATCCGCGCCTCCCGCTTCAGCCAATTGTGCGGAAGGATAATCGTAAGCGGTGAGCACTGCAATCGGCTCTCCTCTGGATTTCATGGCGCGGAGACGGCTTGTCGTAACCGGTTTCCGCGTATTGCCCGCATCGTTCATTCGGGATCTACCTCCTTAAGTTTTCGGCCGGATTGGTCTAAGGAAATAAAAAAAGACCTCGTTGGCCTGAAACCAAAAGGGTCCTCAGAAAAGAGATCTCACGGAAAAATCGCGTGCGAGTCCGTTTTCTGTCTCGGTCCGTTTCGGCTCAGAGCAGAAAAAATCCGATAAATAGAGAATAAGTCCGGTACAGTTCCTTCCGGATACTGTCCGCATCTCGTTCCCTTAAAGTATAACAATCTCAAACGTATAACAAAAGAGGATTATTCGTTCATTTTCAGATCGCCGGAATACAACAGATGGAGTTCTCCATTGTCATCCCTTACATAGAGTGCCCCATCCGCGGTTATTTCCTCCGCCTTCCCTCGAATGACACCCTGAGGCGTAGTCACGGTCACTTGGCCTCCCAACGTTGAGGTAAGCGCAATCCATAAGCTTCGGATCGGGGCAAACCCGTCCTTCTTGTAAAGCTCGTATAAAGCGGAAAACTGTTCAAAATATTCTGCGATTAAGGCCTCCCGCGAGACCGACCGCCCGGTAGAAAGCAAGATAGAAGTGGCTAGATCCCTAAGCTCCTCAGGAAAATCATCCTGTCCGAAGTTCACGGAGATTCCGATCCCGGCAATCATCGTTTTCACACGGTCGGCTTCCGCGAACGTTTCTACCAAGATGCCGCATACCTTCGCGCCATTAATTAAAATATCGTTAGGCCATTTGATCGTCGCGTTCACTTGGGCAACCTTGCGAATGCTGCGGCAGAGCGCAACAGACAGCAGAATCGTCATATGGGAGGCTTGCTGCAACGGCAGGTTCGGTTGCAGCAGAAAACTCATATAGATGCCCTTCCCTTTCGGGGAATGCCAAGCTCTTCCGAATCTGCCCCTTCCGCCGGTCTGATTTTCCGCAAGGATCAGCGTGCCTTCCCCAGCTCCGAGGAGCAGCGCCTCATGTGCGGCATCTTGAGTCGATCGGATCGACTCATACCATCGAATATCCGAGGCATAGGGGTTGTCCTTCAGAAGCCCGGTCAACTTCACTAGATCCAGCCGTTCGGGGATGCCTATCAGCCTGTACCCAAGGCGCGGCGAAGAATCGAAAATATAACCTTCTTCCTCTAAGCGTTTGATTCGTTTCCAGACCGCTGTCCGGCTGACGCCAAGCATCCGGCTCAGCTGCTCCCCTGACACATACTCCCCTGATGCATCGTGAAAACATTGCAACAGCTTTTCATTCATCTGCTTCTTATCCTTTCCTGTCTTGAGCGGATAAGAACGCCGCCCGTTCCAAGAGCAGCGCCCGTTCATTCGGAAGCTCGCCTAGCGCGGCTTCCAGAAGAAGCCGATTCAGCACCGCGCTCAACCACGGACCGCCCTTCCGTCCCGCAGCGGCGATAATGTCATTCCCGCGGATCGCCAAATCCTTCAGCTCATATACGGCCATTTGGTCAAGCCAGCCGTAACCGTTGTCCGCGTACGGTCCCATCCACGCATATTCGTCTTCGTCCCGGTAAGTCTCCGCGAGCTCCATCCACCTTATTGCCGTATCGCGCCCATACCGGAGCACTCCTTCGATCCATGCTTTTCGCGCATCCTTGGACGGTGTCCCTTCCAGTGAGCGATGCAAACGGATCCCGTTCAAGACGGATTCCATGAAGGCATTCGGCGTCTTGAGCGCACGGCAAGCAAGCTCACCGTCTTCCGGAAGAAGCTCCATGCGGAGAAACCAGAACGTCCACCTGCCTATAACATCCGAAATCTGTCCGAGCCGCTCCAACGGTTCGGAATAGCATTCTTCGCCGGAACGTCCAAGGCCGAGCGAACGCGGAAACCGCAGCCTTTCCTTGCACCAATGCAGCAGTTCGCTCTCCTGCAGCAGCTTCAGCGCGCGGTACGGATCCGCGCCGGACATCATTCGGGTGAGCTCCGCAAATACCCGTTCCATGGCGATTCTGCGCAAGCCCGGAGCGCTTAATAACACTTCGCGCCAAGTTTCCTCTTCCACCGTAAAACCGTATTCGGAAGCAAACCGGACGCAGCGCAGCATCCGCAGCGCATCCTCATCAAACCGGTCCGCCGCCTTCCCGACCGCTCTGAGTATTCGGCGTTCCAAGTCTTCTCGCCCGTGGAACGGGTCAACCAGCTTGCCGTCAATTCCGACAGCCATCGCGTTCACCGTAAAGTCCCGCCGCTCAAGATCTCCTTCGATCTCATGAAGAAACAAGACTTCATCCGGATGCCTGCCGTCGGAGTATCCGGTTTCCGCGCGAAACGTTGTCACTTCGAAGTGCCAGCCATCGGTTGGGACGGTGACAGTACCGTGCTGCAGGCCCGTCGGAATCGCTTCCGGAAACAGCGCCAGCACCTCCTCCGGCGTTGCGGACGTAGCGATATCCATATCTTTAATCGCTCTCCCAAGCAGCGCGTCCCGCACACAGCCCCCTACAAAATAAGCGGCATACCCCGCTTCTGCCAATCGTTGCAGAAGCAACATGCCGCTTCGACCCATTTCATTATGGAATGCAAGCCAATCGCTCATTCGACTGTACATACCCGTTCCCTTTCGGCATCATTTTTCACGTCATAACCCAACACTCTATAATAAATAGATTCGTATTGTTCCAGAATGCGTTCATTGCAGAACACCGTTCTAGACCGTTCTACGCATTGGGCGGCCATCGCCGCGTACAATCCGTCATCGGATAACAGCTTTATACAACCGGCTGCCATCTCGTCCGTGTCGCCTACGTCCGCAAGATAACCGGTTTCTCCATGCACGACGACCTCGGGAATCCCGCCGGCGTTGGATCCGACGGTCGGCACTCCGCAAGCCATCGCCTCAAGCGCGACAAGTCCGAAGCTTTCCTTCTCGGATGGCAGCAGCAGCACGTCGGCGACCGATATTAAATCAGCGACAATTTCCTGCTTGCCGAGGAACAATACTTTCTCCTCCAAGTTCAATTCCTTGACCCTGGACACGATCTTTGCCATCTCGGGCCCTTCCCCGATAAATACGAGCCGGGAAGGAACCGTCTCGTTCACCTTGCGGAAAATTTCGACCACATCGGTAATACGCTTCACCGGGCGGAAATTGGAAATATGCATGAGAATCTTCTCGCCGTTCGGCGCAAAATCGTTCCGATAACGGGTGGCGTCCTTCGGCATGTAGATTCTCTTATCAACAAAATTATAGGTTAGGTCGATCTCCTTCGTAATTTGAAGACGGGTTTGCGTCTCGCGGATCAAGTCGTTCGAGACGGCGGTCACCGCATCGCTGCCGTTGATGCCAAGACGAACAAGATCGGCCATACTCTCATCATGAGTGAGTATCGTAATATCCGTCCCGTGCAGTGTCGTAACGACCTTCAGCGGGCGGTTCACCATGCCCTTCGCCAAATACGCGCATACCGCGTGAGGGATCGCGTAATGAACGTGAAGCACGTCTAATTCCTGCAAGTTTGCGACCTGCGCCATCTTAGCGGCTAGCGATAAATCGTAAGGAGGATATTTGAACACATGATAATCCGGAACGTCAACCTCATGGTAGTATATATTTTTATGATAACCGGTTAGCCGGAAGGGCATTCCATGTGTGATAAAATGAATCCGGTGACCCCGTTCGGCCAGCTGCTTTCCGAGCTCTGTCGCAATGACGCCGGAACCGCCAAGAGACGGATAACAGGTGATCCCGATATTTAATGCCTTCTCCATGGAGTGCACCCCCAGATTTCGCTAGAATGTGTTCTATCGCGCTACTCCATAATTACGCGATTAGATCGAAAAGTAGGTTATCAATTGCGGATTTTTTGTAACGAACCCTTCCGCGTAACCGACGCCTAACGTCCCGCCAAGCAGCGCGTCGCGCTGCTCTACGCGGCGGATGTACCCTTGGTTCAGCGGAGTGGCGACCGCATCGTTAGAATCCATCACAAATTGACTGCGATAGGAACTAAGCGCAGCCAGCTTTCGATCATACACATCCGTTACATCGACGGCCACTTTAGCCTCGTCCAAATCATTAATAAAGTAGTAATAAAGTCGATCTACCGTCCAAGCCGGAATTTCCGGCATCCATCTGCGCAGTTTGGCGTTAAATACAGCCTCTGTAACGATATGGCTGCAGGCGACATGATCCGGATGGCGATCCTTCCAATACGGAGCGAACACGATCCGCGGTCGGAGCTTGCGGATTTCCGCCGCAATGCTCCGCAACGCTTCCTCCGTTGGATGCAGCCCGCGATCGGGAAGCCCTAAGCAGGACCGGTAAGACAAGCCGAGCACCTTCGATGCGGCATCCGCTTCCTCGGCTCTCAGCTCCGGGTTCCCGTTGGAGGACAGCTCCGCTCTCGTCAAATCGCAAATTCCGATACGCCGCCCATCCCTTGCATGCTTCGCAATCGTGCCGGCCATGCCGATCTCCGCGTCGTCGGGATGCGCGCCGAATATTAAGATGTCCAAGGGTTCTACTGAAACGATATCAGTCATGAATAACCTCTCGCCATGCAAGATCTCCGCGCTCCAGCGCTTTCACCAAGATCTCCGCCGTCCCGAAATTTGTAGCCAGCGGAATGTTATGTACATCGCACAAGCGAATCAACGCATTGATATCCGGCTCGTGAGGCTGAGCCATTAACGGATCGCGCAGGAAAATAATCATGTCCATCTCATCCTGGGCGATCATCGCGCCGATCTGTTGGTCTCCGCCAAGCGGACCGGACAAGAAACGATGCACGGTAAGCTTTGTGTTTTCCATGATCCGTTGTCCGGTTGTCCCCGTCGCAAACAGACGATGCTTCGCAAAGACATGCTCGTAAGCAATCGCAAAATCTACCATCTCGTCCTTCTTCCGGTCATGCGCAATGAGTGAAATGTTCATCGAATGTGATTCCTCCGTCAATCCATGATGTGTTCGAAACCGTAAGTAAGTCCGTTCATCACCATCACCTTGCGAACGGCAGCGGCGACTCCGGCCATATATCCTGCTCTGTCGTAGGAATCGTGACGAATGCGCAGCGTCTGTCCGAATGCCCCGAATACAACCTCCTGCTGCGCAAAAACCCCTGGAAGCCGTACGCTATGTATGCGGAAACCGTTATAGTACCCGCCGCGCGAGCCTTCCAACGTCTCATGCTCGTTCGGATTTCCCTGCTTGAGCTCACGGCGCGTCTCTGAGATCAGCTCCGCCGTCTTCATTGCGGTTCCGGATGGAGCATCCAGCTTCTGGTCACCGTGGTACTCAATAATTTCAAGATGCGGAAAATACTTTGCGGCTTCCTGGGCAAATTTCATCATGAGAATCGCCCCAATCGAGAAGTTCGGCGCGATCAAGCCGCCGATCCCGCGTTCGCGGCACAGCTCGTCCAGCTCGCGGATGTCGTCAGGGGTAAACCCCGTCGTGCCCATGACCGGGCGGACGCCGTGTTCAATCGCCAGCCGTGTGTGGCGGACTGCCAAATCAGGCTTCGTAAAGTCTACCAATACGTCAGCCTTCGTCTTCTGTAACGTCTCCGCTAAATCCGCGTCCACCGTAACCCCGCAGGCAGGAGCGCCGACTAGCTCGCCGGCGTCCTTGCCTTGAGCCGAGGGGGACACCGCACCCGCTAATTCCAAATCCGGTTCATTGAATACTGTCTTTACTACTTCGCGGCCCATACGCCCTCCGGCGCCGGCTACGATGACTCGGATGATTCGTTCTGCCATATGTTTTCCTCCATATATTCCTTCATTCGTTGGGTGACCCGGGTCAGCATGATGCGCGCGTCCGGTTGCTCGGGATCCATAATCAGCAGCTCCCTCAGCGACGCAATCGCATCCTTATATTCCTCTAACGATTCATATGCCGCAGCTAATACCAAGTAACTCTTCTCGTGCAGAGGATCCAGCTTCTGCGCTTCCTTCAGCAGTTGAACCGCAAGCAAGGTGTCCGAACGCCGTTTGTTCGCAAGCAGCGCTTCCGCTTCCCGGCATAACTGCTTTGAACGTATTGAGCGGATTTGAATCGTAAATTCGAATCTTTCCGGATCCAGTTCCTGAGCCTTGAGTGCTTGTTCCAACGCTTCTTCCAGCCTTCCGTTCCGGGCATATGTGATCGAAAGTTTATAATAATAATTCGGATTTTGCGGATCTTGCTCAATCGCTTTCTGAAACCATTCGACCGCTTCCTCAAAATGCTGCGCCAAAATCGACTCGTAAGCCTTCTGTACTTCAATCTCGCCGTGCATTCTCCCACCTTCCTTTGCTTCGGAAACCTCCCTGCAAGGATGATGGTATAACATATTCGGCGTTTTACCCTTCGGTGTCCAATTTGGTCCAGCGATCTTTGTCGCGGGTACGAAACTTATTCATCACTCGGGCATGAGCTTGTTCCAAATCTACGCCTAATGAATTCGCGAAGCAGACGAGGACGAACATAATATCGCCAAGCTCATTTTCCACTGAATTTTCCGCTTCCTCCGCTTTCTTCGGCTTCTCGCCGTATGTATGGTTGACTTCCCGCGCCAGCTCCCCTACTTCTTCGGAAAGCCGCGCCAGCATGGCGAGAGGACTGAAGTACCCTTCTTTATATTGTGAAATATAGGCGTCAACCTCTTGCTGCATCCCTTTCACTGTAAGCTCTGACAACAAATCACCACTCCCGATTGACTCCAAACTTTATTCCTAATGTTAGCGCAAACTCCCGCAATGTACAAGAACGTTAACGAACCTAAAAATCTGAAGCATGGTTCATGAGACAGCTGTGTACTATAATGATGTTGGAAAATGGATGGAAGCGGTGATCACCTTGAGTTGGCGGGGAAATCGATTCGGAAACTTGCTGATGATCGTATTGGGGACGGCCATATACGCTTTCGGCATACACTTCTTTATTATGCCTAACGCATTAATGGAAGGCGGGGTAACGGGAATCTCTATCCTGCTTTATTACACCTTCGGCTGGCAGCTTTCCTATGTCACCTTGCTGATCAATATTCCTCTCTTTCTCCTCGGTTGGAAGCTGCTGACCCGAAGAGATATGATCCTAACGATCTTTGGAACTGTATCGCTATCTTTCTTTTTATATGTGATGGAAAAAATGCTGCGCATGGGGTGGATCGTGCCGTTCGCCACGGAGGATGATCTCATTCTTGCCGCGTTGTACGCTGGCGTTACGGCGGGAATCGGACTTGGCATTGTATTTCGTTACGGGGGGACCACCGGAGGCTCCGACATTATTGCTCGTCTCATAAACCGTTGGAAAGGAATCAGCATCGGCCAGTTCTATTTATTTTTCGACGCCGCAGTCATTGGAATGTCGCTGTTTTATATTTCGATGGAACGGGTTTTATACACATTAGTAGTCGTCTTTATTACCGCGAAGATCATTGATGTCATCCAACAAGGAGAATATGCGTCAAGAGCGTTTACGATTATTACAAATCATACGGAGGAAATCGCCAATCTCATCATGAAGGAACTCGACAGGGGCGTGACCATTATCCCCGCGAAGGGAGCATTCACAGGGGATGCCAAAGAAGTGCTGTACTGCGTTGTATACCGGCACGAAACCCGCCTGCTCGTAAACCTCGTGAGGCGGGTTGATCCTCGCGCCTTTATGATTGTCAATGAAGTACAAGATGTACTGGGGGAAGGCTTTAAGTCTGACTGAGATCCTTCTCCTTCTTCACCCTCGACACCCCTTGCTCGGCTTCATATTTTCTCCATGCGACATAAGCGAGCACACAAGTAATGATCGCGCCTATGACTAGAGACCAAATCACAGGATGAGGCGGTTCCGCTGTCGGAATCAGAGGGCTAGAGGTTTGCCTGTCACCAGATGAGAAAATTTCCTCTAACGCTTGGCGGAGTGCGGGAACGGCTTCCTTCAACGCCGCCCAATCTTGGTTGCGAGCCGAGCCTTCCAGAAATGATGTCATAGAATCCAGCTCCGTCGCCTTCACGGAGTCCCTAGAAATGATAACGGCAGGCCGTATGGCTGAAACTCGGGCCTTCCATCGCCGCATCGCCGCATTGGCCAGCTGCGCGTCATGCTGATCCGCCGCTTCCCCCATTAGCTCCAAATCCTCCATAAGCGGACTCTTAAATTCGTGCCACATCGGCTGTTCTTTGTGCGCGAGCGCATCCACCGCCAGCCGCGTCTCAGCGATATGCTTCGCAATTTGAGCGGCGTCCGGCGAAACGGCATTTAACGAATGCATCGAGCCGGTGACGGATGTGGATAGCGCCTGAATGCCTTCTATCGTTGTGATGCCTTCATAATGCAGCTTGGCGGTCAGAACGGATAACTGAGCGATTTTCTCCCGCGTGGCGTTTAAGTCCCCTGATTGAACGCTTTGGTACGCTTGCTCCGCGGTCTCATCCATCCGCTTCAACACTTGACGCTGCTCTTCGGTTATTTTGGTTTCCGTCTCCGCCACCGCCGACAGCCTGTCCGAACCGCAGCCTGAGGCGATTGTTATGATAACGGCTCCGAGTACGGCTAGGGCAAGACGGGAAAGCCGGTTTTTCATAAACATAAGGACATCCCCTCCTTATCTTCATGATATGGGGGGATGTCCTACTTTAGACTCTATATTTTCGCGCTGCAAATACGCCAAGCAACGCGCAAACAATGCCAAATACGCTTAAGGAAGAAGTAAACAGCTGAACGTGCGGCAAGTCATCATACAACGGTGCGGGCAAATATGGGAAAACACCGAAGCTGTAGTCGATTAAGTCGTTCATCAATGTCCATGCGGCGCCGATCAGGACGGCGAGGACGGTAAACCGGTAGAACCGCATGTACAACAAAGCTTCAATTGCCATCGCGGTATGGGAGCAAACGAGCATCCACTCCATCCAATGGATCGGATCCCCTTGAGACGCCCCCCAAAATATAATGGCGGTTGCCCAAATGCCGTACTTCACCTGCGTTATGACGGCCAGCGCTTCCCATACCCCTCTCCAGGAGAGAGCCGGAACGTCCTGATGCAGCGCCTTCGGCGTGTTTCCCGCTTGTTCCCGCCGGCTGTCGCGCAGCAAGTATAATAAAGTAATGCTAAAAAAGAGACTAGCCGTCGGGCTGTCCGGTACGAAGATGACGAGCCAAGGGCTGTAATCGTTCCAAGTGTTAATCAATTGATACCGATACCATTCATACCCGTAGAGCGTCCCAAGCGCGTTCACCCAAAATAAAGACCATAAGAACGGCCGGGAAAGCAAAAACGATCGGCTCCATAACATAGACAATTTGAACATACCATCACCTCCCACCAAATTTCCAGAAAAGTGGGAATGGGATCAAAGAACACGGATCCCATTCCCCAACAAAGAAGACCTGACCGTACTTAAACCGGTCAGGTCTTCGAGTTCAAGCTTTAGTTTCCTGCAGCTTGGTTTTCATACGTTTGTTTCGCAAGCCAACTGACTAATGAGCCAACCTGTTCTTCCGTAAAGCCCATCTGTACAAGAGTGTCATATTGCGGCATCATAGCACCCTTGCCATCGTGAATGATTGCGGCAATTTCTTCTTCCGTGTACCTGTCTCCGACACCGATCAGACCCGGTACTGCGCCGGCACCTCGCAGATCAGTACCATGACATTGTACGCAGCTTGCCTTCTGGTACACTTCCGTGTTTGCGGGATCATCCGCGAATACAACCTTCGTAGCTTCAGGAGGAGCTTCAACGCCCGCTTCCTGTTTCTTCTTCTCCTCAAGCATCTTCTCGTAGCGCTCAATGTGCTCCGGCACTACGCCGTTGACTTCCAATTCGTGCTGGTAGTGCGTCCAAGCGACATTCGTCAAATAGATGCAAGCAACCACGAACGTCAACATAAGAGCGGAAGTGACCGGACGTTTGTAGAAGCGCCGCTCCTTGCTGTTGTCCAGGAACGGAGCCAACAGAAGGGCGCCGAATGCAAGACCCGGAATAATTACCGTACCAAATACGATGAACGTCTCCGAGACATACGGATATTTCAGGAATTGATACAGGAACAAGAAATACCAGTCAGGCATCGGAATGAACGCCGAGTTTGTCGGGTCCGCCGGGTAGCCCAGCGGCGACGGGTGAGACAGTACTAATACCCAAATTCCAACCAAACATACGACGCCAACCATCCATTCCTTCAACAAGAAGTTTGGAATGAAGGCTTCGGACTTCCCAGGGAAAGCGGAATAATCCGGTTGTTCATACTTCTTCGTCGGCTTCGGTACCCGTGAGTCGCCGACGTATATAATCTTTTCCTTATCGTTACCGTTATGTTGCGAACCGGCCATCGTTTTGCCCCCCCTTTATCACAACGGCCCGGAAATGCCCTGCTTCCGAATCAAGAAGAAATGGACGGCGAGTAACGCCAGCAGAACAGCCGGTAGGAAGAATACGTGCAGCGCGAAGAAACGCGCGATCGTCTGAGCGCCGACGATGTCGCCGCCCTGCAGAAGCGTCTGCAGCGACTCGCCGATAAACGGCACGGACGCGGCAATCTTAATGCCGACTTGAGTCGCAAAGTAAGCTTTGTTATCCCAAGGCAATAAGTAACCTGTAAATCCGAGACCCAGCATGACAGCGAAGATTAATACGCCGATAACCCAGTTCATCTCCCGCGGATGCTTATACGATCCTGTGAAGAAGACGCGAAGGGTATGCAAGAACATCATTACGATGACTAAGCTGGCTCCCCAGTGGTGCATCCCGCGGACAATGACGCCGAATGCCACCTTATGTTGCAAATAATCGACCGACGCATATGCGTTCACGATATCCGGCACGTAATACATCGTCAAAAACATACCGGATAAAATTTGGATGACGGTAATAAAAAACGTCAATCCGCCGAAGCAGTACACGAAAGCGGAAAAGTGGTGAGCCGGGTTTACGTGCTCAGGCACTTCGTGGTCCGCCACATCCCTCCAGATCGGCGTAATATCGAGACGTTCGTCGATCCAATTGTAAATTGCTTTTAACATGTGATCTTACGCCTCCTATTACACTCGTTCGTTCGGTTTGATCGGCCCTAAGTATACGTAGCCTTCTTGAATCTGAACGTCGTACTCGTCCAACGGCGCTGTCGCAATAGCCAATTGCTGCCCGTCCTTGGTATAATGCGCACCGTGGCATGGACAGAAGTACTGGCCTGGATATTGCGGATTGGTGTTCCAGTTGACAGTACATCCTAAGTGCTTGCACACAGGAGATAATGCGAAAATTTTTCCGTCTTCTCCTCTGGCAACCCATGCGACCAACTGCGGATCGCTCTCATACCACCCGTCTACTTGGTGGACTTGGAAGCGAATTTCCGTCGGCTCTTCAGTAACCTTGCTTTCCTCGACGACTCTCACGTATGTTCCTTCGCCCTTAGCTTGCAATACCGGGTCGACCGCAAATCTTAACATTGGAATGACAACGCCTGCTGCCATAAACGCTGTAGCGCCGCCCAAGGTATAGGAAAGAAACTGCCGGCGGCTCATCTCGCGCCGCTGTTTGGTCTCTTTATGCTCGGACTCGTGGTTTTCGTGTCGTTGCTGTTCGCTCATATTTCGTTAACCCCCCTTGCCGAAACGCTGTGAAAAATCCCCATAAAACCTGTACATGCAAAGTCATACATAATAATATCTCACGGCATATGACCCGTCAAGAAAGCATCCATCGGGATGAAGGCCGTTTGGCGCCGCGGAGCCGAAAATGTTGCGAATTTGTCACAACTGCGTGTCCAAGTCGTGAATTATGCCGCTATGTACGCCAGAGGTTTTCTACCGTCCGCCTTGCCCGTTCCGCATAGGCTCCCGGTCTCTTCAGGTCTTCCTCGCAATCCGGACCGATCACTGCGGAGGCCTGATGAAAGGGCAGCCCCGTAAGCCGCTCGTCGCCGGCGACGATGATGCAATGCGCGAAACCCGCTTCGTAAAGCCTCTTGCATATCTCGTCAGCGAGCTGCGCGAGCGCATTGTCATCCTCTGCGTAATGCAGCGCGGGATATGTGACAACGCGCCCCTTGAAGGCCGATTCCAGCGGATCCAGCGCGTCCCTTACTTTCTCCAACGCCTCAACCGCCTCCCACGGCTGCTCCCCGCCCGTCAACCCGCTGAGCGGCAAGAGTACGGTGTCTAGGTATGGCTTCAACGCATCCCATTCATCCCGTCCGATTTCGCTAAATTTCATTTCCCCCCACCCTTCCGCCTTTGACTATTGTTCCATATATTACGGATTTTCTTGCACCGTTAACCAATCTACCACAAGAAAACAACAAAGAGAAGTTGCCGGTTTTCCCCGCCAACTTCTCTTTCATCCGATTCTCTTATGTTACGCAATGCTAAGCAAAGACCTAAGCTCGTTAGTCAGCGTCAGGAACGCCGCTTCATCCCCTTGCTCCAATGCCATATCGATTTCGCGGTAGAGCTCTTTTTCCCTGTATTCGCGTATGGCCTTGTCAAGGATCAGTTCCGCCATAAGATGCCGCAGCGCTTCGTTAGCCGGAACTATTTTGTCCATACGTAACCCTCCATCCTTACTGCCAGACTATTACAAGAATCGACCGCGCCAACGGATTTTAAACCTTTCTCGATCACGGAGCGTTTGTCATATCATATTCGCCATGCAAGCATCCGCTTTAGTGCGAACGCCCCGCATGACCAGGAATATACAATCGCCTAAATGCCGATCTCAGGCAGGCGCCTTGGCGGATCCTGATCGGGAAGCTTGATTTTATCCTCTTCAGGAACGTAGATGCCTTTAATGATGCTGCTGCCGATCTTCGTCATTCGGATCACAGTACCCGCTTCTTCATGCTCGCCGATTCGGAGCAGCCCTTGGTGCATCATCATGGCGACAATCCGATTGCGCAGAATCGAATCCGGATCATCGTAATAGTAAGGTTTGATCAGTTTTGTTAACACATCGGATAAGGCGTCGAGGGAAATCCACTTATCCGCCAGACGGTCGATCCAATGCACGATAGATTGAATATTATGAATTGGATTTCTATATAGTTTCAGCCAAAACTGATAAACCGAGCTAGGGTCCTTCACGATGCCTTTACTTACGAGCTGCTCTCCCGCAGGGGTGAGCGTTAATTCACGCTCCGCCTCTTCAATAAGGCCGTTGTAAAAGCAATAATCATAAATAAGCGAGAATCGGTTCGGATAATCCTTAATCTTGCGGCCGTATCCGAATCTCCATCCGCCTTTGCCGACCGGCTCCTCCTTCACATGGAAGGTTTCAAAAAGCTGCTGCTGGGTCTTCTTATACATGACCCCGTCCGTATTCAACTCGGCGCTCCGATGGTACAGAAATTTTAAAAATCTCCCGATATCCTCGACAAGCAACCGCTCTTCGTCCCGGTAAACCGACGGCTCATCGACCATCCGAAGCTGTCTCTTAAATGATCTTAGCAACGTTTCGCCGAATCTCCGTTTCAAATCCGCAGGTACTTGGTATAAATATTTGGTATGGTGGGAATACCCGTTAAACAGCCAGCCTTGCTGCGCAAATTTGAGAACCATCTCTCTGGGAGACCAAGGCTTCTGTTCCGAATTTTCTTGTTTCTTTGGCTTCCTGCGCGACCTTGACGACTGCTTTACCGGCTCGGGCTTCAACTGCATCGTAACCGCCGAGAGCAGCTCATGGTTTACCTCAGATGTCCCAAGGCGCGAAAGCTCCGGCTTAGCTGAATCGAAACGGCTTACTTGCGCCCGCGCCAGCAGCTCCTCGAGTGAAAACGCATCCCTTTGATCAAACACGAGAGAGTTTAAAAAGCGGATTTCCTCAACCGTTAATTGCGCAATATATTCCTCGAACACTTCCGTCCGATTCATCTTGTCAAGGATGGACTGAATCAGCTCGCGCTTGGAATTGGTGCTGCATTCACAGGCGTAATATTTCGCGATCCGGTTAAGCTGGTGAATGTCCGCAAAGCTTAGCATTTCGGCTAAATTCATTGATCGACACCTCCCCAATCGTTGATCCAATGCATGTGTTACCCATTATTGGATAAATACGGGAAAGTATTCGTTGGGAAGGAATAAAAATCCAACATGAAAAAGAGCAGTTACGCTAGGCAAGGATATTGCCTAATGATATGCTCCCCTTACGGTAGACAGGTAAAAAAATAAAACCTGTTACTGTAAGGGGAGCTTTTTCATGGCAAGGGGAAAATATACTGCGTTAGAGAAGTTCAAAATCATTGAAGAAGTTTC
>Ga0182742_1002962_pt1 | contig 17554 bp, 13 predicted proteins | sample eDN5th37CBELigMG_FD_128880 | JGI IMG/M metagenome (GOLD analysis project Ga0182742, IMG submission 128880) | Enriched Miracle-Growth compost microbial communities from Emeryville, California, USA - eDNA 5th pass 37_C BE-Lig MG (version 2)... ...
CCGCCCCGGCGAGCAGCGCGACCGCGGTCGTGGCGTGCGTGTCGCGCGCGTCGGCGATCAGCGCGTTCCAGCCGGCGTGCAGGACCGCCGAGCCGAGGACGAGCGCGAGCGCCGCGAGGGTCACGCGCGGCGCCCGCGCGCCTCGCCGCGCGCCGCGGGCGGGGCGCCGCCGCCGAGCCCGCGCGCTTCGCCGCGCGCCGCTGGCGGGGCGCCACCGCTCCGGCGGCGCACCTCGCCGCGCGCGCCGCGCCGGCGCGGCCCGCCGCGCCCGCGCGCGGCGCGCCTCATCCCGCCAGCTCGGCGAACCGGGCGGCGCTCACGTTCCCGCCCGAGATCGTGACGCCGACCCGCAGGCCCGCCGCGTCGACCTTGCCGGCCAGCAGGGCGGCGAACGCGCTCGCGCCGCTCGGCTCGGCGACGGTCTTGGCGCGCTCGAACAGCAGGCGCATGGCGTCGACGATCTCGGCGTCGGAGACGGTCACGACCTCGTCGACGAGGCGCTGGATCACGGGGAAGGTGAGCTCGCCGGGGATCGGGAGCTGCTGGCCGTCGGCGATCGTGCGCGGGACGTCGATGCGGACGCGCTCGCCGGCGGCCAGCGAGCGGACGAAGTCGTCGCCGGCCTCGGGCTCGACGCCGACCACGCGCGTGCCGGGCGAGAGCGCCTTGACCGCGGTCGCGCAGCCCGAGAGCAGGCCGCCGCCGCCGAGGCAGACGAGCAGCAGGTCAAGCGGGCCGGCGTCCTCGAGCAGCTCGAGCGCGACGGTGCCCTGGCCCGCCATCACCGACGGGTTGTCGTAGGGATGCACGGGCGTGACGCCGCGCTCGGCCACCAGTGCCTCGAGCAGCTCCTCGCGGTCGGAGGCGTAGCGGTCGAACAGCACCACCTCGGCGCCGTAGCCGCGGGTGGCGGCGAGCTTGTTGGGCGGCGCGTCCTCGGGCATCAGGATCACCGCCGGCACCTCGTGCAGCCGGGCGGCGAGCGCGAGCGCCTGCGCGTGGTTGCCCGAGGAGACGGTCGCCACGCCCGCCGCGCGCTCGGACGGCTCCAGGGCGGCGACGGCGTTGAACGCGCCGCGGAACTTGAAGGCGCCCGCGCGCTGGAGGTTCTCGGCCTTCAGCAGCACGCGCGCGGCGCCCGTGGCCTCGTCGAGGCTGCGGCCGGTGATGACCGGCGTCCGGTGCGCGACTCCCTCGAGCCGCCCCGCCGCGGCCCGCACGTCATCGATCGTGATCACGCGGGCGAGTGTAAGAGCTCGACGGCGGCCCAGCCGTCGCCCTCGCGGCGGCTCGCCTCGCGCAGCCCGTGGCGCGCGAACGCGGCCAGCACCTCGTCGACCTCGTCGAGCGTGAGCCCTGAGACGACGAGCCGCTCGGGCACCGGGTCGAGCACCTCCGCGACCTGCAGCAGCAGCGGCCGGATCAGGTTGGCCAGCACGGTCGGCGCGAACGGCCCGCCCTGGCGCACGTCGCAGCGCGAGACCTCGACGCGCACCCCGTTGGCCGCCGCGCCCGTGCGCGTGGCCTCGACGGACTCGGGCTGGACGTCGCAGGCCAGCACGGGCGACCAGCCCAGCTTCGCCGCCGCGATCGCCAGGATCCCGCTCCCACAGCCCCAGTCGGCCAAGGCGCCCGCCGGCTCGAGCGAGGCCAGCAGCTCGAGCGTCAACCGCGTCGACGGGTGCAGGCCCGTTCCGAACGCCTGCCCCGGGTCGATCACCACGTCCAGGGCACCCTCGAGCGGCTCCTCCCACGGCGGCCGCACGCGCAGGCCGGGCACGTCGAGCGGCCGGTGGAACGCGCGCCAGTCCTGCCCCCAGTCGTCCGGCAGCTCGGCCGCGGAGACGTCGACCAGCAGCCCGCCCACGGCCGCGCGCACGTCGCCCAGCGAGGGCAGCTCGCCCTCGGCGCCGTAGAGCACGTACTCGACGTCGTCGCCGACGTCGCGCTCCTCCAGCCCGCCGGGCGCGAACGCCAGCAGCTCGGCCAACACGAGCTCGGCGTGCTCGCGCGGCACGCGCACCGCGAGCCGGATCACGCGCGCTCCAGCACGATCGCCGCCCACCCGTCGAGCTCGCGCCGCTCCCGCTCGGCGAACCCCGGGACCGCGAACGGCTCGCGCGCCAGCAGCCCCGACGCGACCAGCACCCGCACCCCGGCCGGGACGCGCAGCGCGCGCAGCAGCGGCAGCGTGAGGTTGGCCACGACCGTCTCCGCCGCGGGCGGATCCACGGTCACGTCCCCCACGAGCACCTCGACGTCCACGCCGTTGCGGGCCGCGTTGCGCCGCGCCACGTGCGCCGCGGCCGCGTCCAGCTCGACCGCCACCACGGGCGCGAACCCCAGCCGCGCGCCCGCGATCGCCAGCACGCCGCTGCCGCAGCCCCAGTCCGCCAGCCCCGTCCGCCCCAGCTCGCCCAGCAGCTCCAGGCACAACCGCGTCGTCGGGTGCGACGCCGCCCCGAACGACGGCCCCGGGTCGATCACCAGGTCGTCCGGCCCGCCCTCCAGCCACGGCGGCCGGATCGTGAAGGCGCCCGCCGCCACCGGCGTCAGGTGCGCCTGCCAGGCCCGCGCCCAGCCCGAGTCGACCGGGGAGCGCACGACCTCCACGAGCGCGTCGCCCGCCAGCGCGGCGACCTCCGCGTCCGACGGCGGCGCCTCGCCGTAGACGGCGAACTCGACCACGTCGCCGTGCGCGACCTCCTCGGCGCCCGCGGCCAGCAGCGGCTCGAGCCGCGCGTACGCGAGCTCGGCGTCCTCGGCGCGCACCCGGATCCCGAGCCGGATCAACCGGCGAGCGCGCGCTTGAGCTTGGCGAGCATGCCCTCTTCCTCGCGCAGGTTGTCCTCCTCCAGCGAGTCGGCGAACTTCTCCAGGAGGTCGCGCTGCTTGCGGTTCAGCCGGCGCGGGACGACGACGTTGATGACGACCCGCAGGTCGCCCGTGCGCCCCCGCCCGAGCGGCGGCATGCCGCGCCCGGCCATCACGATCGTCTCGCCCGGCTGCGTGCCCGCCGGGACCTCGAGCGGCACCTCGCCGTCGAGCGTCGGCACGCGGATCGTCGTCCCCAGCGCGGCGTCCGCCGCCGACACGTCGACGACGGTCACGAGGTCCTCGCGGTCGCGCAGGAAGCGCTCGTCCTCCTTGACGCGCACGACCACGTAGAGATCGCCGGGCGGGCCGCCGCGCTCGCCCGCGTGGCCGCGGCCCGTGATCCGCAGGCGCTGGCCGTCCTCGATGCCGGCCGGGATGTCGACCTTCACGCGCCGCTGCTTGGCCACCATGCCGCGGCCGTCGCAGGTGTGGCACGGGGTCTCGGCGATCCGCCCGTCGCCGCCGCACTTGTCGCACAGCGCGGTCCGCACCATCTGGCCGAAGCGCGTGCGCTGGACGGCCTGGATCTGCCCCGCGCCGCGGCAGCGGTCGCAGGTGACGATCGGGGTCCCGGGCTCGGCGCCGTTGCCGCGGCAGGTCTCGCACACCGACGTGGCGTCGTAGGTGACCTCGACCGAGGTCCCGCGCGCGGCCTCGGCGAGCGTGATCGACGCCGCCAGCGCGACGTCGCCGCCCTGCACGGCCCCGCCGCGCATGCGCGTGCCGCCGAAGGCGGCGTCGAAGCCGCCGCCCTGCCCGAAGAACGCGCTGAAGAGGTCGCTGATCGACCCGAAGCCCTCGAAGTTCGGGGCGAACCCGCCCGACTTCAGGCCGTCGTGGCCGTAGGCGTCGTAGGTGCGCCGGCGGTCCGGGTCCGAGAGCACCTCGTAGGCCTCGGCGGCCTCCTTGAACTTCTCCTCGGCGTCCGGGTCGTGCGCGTTGACGTCCGGGTGCAGCTCGCGTGCGAGCCGCCGGAACGACTTCTTGATCGTGGCTTCGTCGGCGTCCCGGGAGACGCCCAACACCTCGTAGTAGTCCCGCGGCACCTAGTACAGCTCCTCGATGAAGCGCGACAGCTCATGCGCCGCGTCGCGCACGGACTGGATCGCCCGCGCATAGTCCATCCGCGTCGGCCCGATCACCGACACGGTCCCAAGATTGCGCTGCGGCAGCCCGTAGTTGGCGGCCACCAGCGACAGCGAGCGCAGCGCGGGCTCCGGGTTCTCGACCCCGATCCGCACGTACGAGTTGCGGTAGTCGAGCGCCGCGGAGAGCACCTCGAGCATCGACACGCGGCGCTCGAGCATCTCCATCAGCGCGTTGAGCTGGGAGACGTCCTGGAAGCGGTACTCCGACAGCAGCCGGTGCGCGCCGTCGACGTACAGCGAGTCCTCCGCGGTCTCGGCCAGCTCGGTGAAGACGGGCGCCAGCCCCATGATGAAGGTGCGCTCGCGCTCGCTCAGCGACGGGTCGTTGAGCTTGGAGTGCAGCATCCGCGCGCCCAGGCCCATGCCGACCAGGCGCTCGTTGAGGTACGAGCCCGCCCAGTCCGCGAGCCCCGGGTCCACCGGCCCGTCGAACGTGAAGACCTTCTTCGACACGCCGCCGGTGGAGGTGATCACGACCACCATCAGCACCTGCGGCTGCAGCAGCAGCACCTCGATGTGGCGGATCGTGGTGGTGTTCAGCGGCGGCGCGGTGACGATCGCCAGCAGGTTGGTGACCTGCGAGAGCGCCTCGGTCGTGACCCGCATCGCCTCGTCGACCTCGCGCCGCACGAGCGACAGGTGCAGCTGGTGCGACGGCGCCTCCGGCAGCAGCCGGTCGACGTAGTAGCGGTAGCCCGCGTCCGTCGGGATCCGGCCCGCGGACGTGTGCGGGTGCGCGAGCAGGCCGGCTTCCTCGAGCACGGCCAGGTCGTTGCGGATCGTGGAGGGCCCGGCCGACACCTCGGGGTCGGCCGCCAGCGTCTTCGAGCCGACCGGCTGGCCGGTCTCGGCGAAGCCGTCGACCACCTTTCCGAGCAGCAGGGCCTGGCGGGGCGTCAGCACCCCTCAGAGTTTAAGAACCGCGCGCCCGCGCCGTACGAGCTTGTTGGAGTCCTGGACCGCCTCGCAGTCGAACTCGCCGTCCCCACGCGGTTTGAAGGTGATCTCGATCTCCTTCTCGGGCACGCCGATGCCGCGGAACTGGACCGACAGCGACTTCAGCGCGAGCGGGTCGTCCGAGGCCGTGCGGGCGACCTGCGCCATCGTCCACAGGCCGTGCAGGATCTTGCCGGGCAACTCGACCGAGCGCGCGAACTCGTCGTCGAGGTGGATCGGGTTGAAGTCCCCGGACGCGCCCGCGTAGCGGTACGTCACATAGCGGTCGGGCGTGACCTTCACCGAACGAGGTTCGTCCATGTCCCCTCGCAGACGAGCTCCCCGCGCTGGTTGTGCGAGCGCGAGCTGAACCGGTAGACCATGATGTCGGCGCGCTTGGCCTGGTCGAGGAACGCCGCCTCGGTCGTGATCTCGTCGCCGGCCACGACGGGCTCGCCCCAGGTGAACTCCTGCCCCCCGTGCACGAGCCGCGCGAAGTTGATCCCGAGCTCGGGGTCGAGCACGACGGGCTCCAGCGCCCGCCACGAGTAGACCGCGGCGAACATCGGCGGCGCGACGAGGTCGGCGAAGCCCGCGGCGCGCGCGGCCTCGACGTCGTGGCAGATCGGCGCGGTCTCGCCGATCGCGGTGGCGTACTCGCGGATCTTCTCCCGCCCCACGAGGTAGGTGTCGTGACCGCGCGCCAAGGTCGGATGATCGGGGTGGGGCGGTGGGGATGTCATGCCTTGTCTATCGATCATCGCCCAACTCCAGCACGGCCAGGAACGCCTCCTGCGGGACCTCGATGCGCCCCACCTGCTTCATCCGCCGCTTGCCCTCCTTCTGCTTCTCGAGCAGCTTGCGCTTCCGGGAGATGTCGCCGCCGTAGCACTTGGCGGTGACGTCCTTGCGGTAGGCCTTGACGGTCTCGCGGGCGATGATCTTCGCCCCCACCGCGGCCTGGATAGGCACGTCGTACTGCTGGCGCGGGATCCGCTTGCGCAGGCGCTCGGTGAGCTCGCGGCCCTGCTCGTAGGCCTTGTCGCGGTGCACGACCATGCTCAGCGCGTCGACCGGGTCGCCGCCGAGCAGGACGTCGAGCTTGACCAGGTTCGACGGGCGCAGGCCGATCGGCTCGTAGTCCAGCGACGCGTAGCCGCGCGTGCGGGTCTTGAGCTGGTCGAAGAAGTCGAGCACGATCTCGGCCAGCGGCAGGTCGTAGGTCAGCTGCACGCGCTCGGCGCTCAGGTAGTGCATGCCGGCGTGGTTGCCGCGGCGCTCCTGGCAGAGCTCCATGATCTGCCCGATGTACTCCTTCGGCGTCAGGATCGACGCCCGGATGTAGGGCTCGCGGACCTCGGCGATGCGCGCCGGGTCGGGCATGTCGGTGGGGTTGTGGACCGGGATCACGCTGCCGTCGGTGAGCGTGATCTCGAACTCCACCGACGGCATCGTGGCCATCAGCTCGAGGTCGTACTCGCGCTCCAGGCGCTCGCGCACGATGTCCATGTGCAGCAGGCCGAGGAACCCGCAGCGGAAGCCGAACCCGAGCGCGTCCGAGGTCTCGGGCTCCCAGGACAGCGCGGCATCGTTGAGCGTCAGCTTCTCGAGCGCGTCGCGCAGCTCCGGGTAGTCGTCGTTGTTCATCGGGAACAGCCCGCAGAACACCATCGGCTTGACGTCGCGGTAGCCGGGCAGCGGCTCGCTCGCCGGCTCGCGCTTGGTCGTCAGCGTGTCGCCGACCCGCAGGCGGGTGACGTCCTTGACGCCGGTGATCAGGTAGCCCACCTCGCCCGCGGAGAGCTCCTCGGCGGGCAGCTGCGCGGGCGTGAAGAAGCCGATGTCGTCGATCTCGGCCTCGGTGCCGGTGGCCATCGCCCGGATCGCCTCGCCCTTCTTGAACGTGCCGTCGACGACCCGGATGTAGGCGATCACGCCGCGGTACTGGTCGAACTCGGAGTCGAAGATCAGCGCCCGCGCCGGCGCGTCCGGGTCGCCGCTGGGCGGCGGCACGCGCTGGACGATCTGCTCGAGCAGGTCGTTGACGCCCTCGCCGGTCTTGGCCGAGATCCGCCGCACGTCGTCGGGGTCCTCGCCGATCAGCTCGGCGATCTCCTCCCCCACGCGCTCGGGCTCGGCGCCCGGCAGGTCGACCTTGTTCATGCACGGGATCAGCTCCAGCCCGGAGTCGATCGCCAGGTAGGTGTTGGCGACGGTCTGCGCCTCCACGCCCTGCGAGGCGTCGACGACCAGCAGCGCGCCCTCGCACGCGGCCAGCGAGCGGCTGACCTCGTACGTGAAGTCCACGTGGCCGGGCGTGTCGATCAGGTGCAGCTGGTAGGTCTCGCCGTCCTGGGCGGTGTAGAAGACGCGCACGGCCTGCGCCTTGATCGTGATCCCGCGCTCGCGCTCGAGGTCCATGCTGTCCAGCAGCTGGGCGCGCATCGACCGCGGGTCGACGGTGTGGGTGAGCTCCAGGATCCGGTCGGCCAGCGTCGACTTGCCGTGGTCGATGTGGGCGATGATCGAGAAGTTGCGGATGTGCTGCTGGTCGGCCAAAGCACCCTTAGGTTACGAGCGCCGCAGCCGGCGGGCGAAAAGATCGAGGATCTGCCGCGCCTCGGGGATCCGCAGGCCGAGCACGACGCCGGCGTAGGCGGCGCTGGCGAGCACGAGCGCCGCGCCCAGGCTGACGATCTGCGCGGGCAGCGAGCGGCCCAGCAGGTCGTCGAGCGCCCACCACGCGCCGTAGGCGACGGCGGCCAGCACGGCCGCGCCGATCAGCATCTGCGCGACCGCCTTCAATGTCCGCCGCGTCTCGAAGCCGCCGAGCGCCCGCCGCAGCAGCAGGGCCTCCGCGAGCACGAGCGCGGCGTTGGAGAGCGCGGTGCCGATCACGATGCCGGAGATCCCGAACGGCTTGGACAGCAGGTAGGAGCCGACCGCGTTGATCGCCAGCGAGCCGACCGCGAGCGTCGTCGGCACCCACGGGCGCTGCAAGGAGAAGAACCCGCGCGTGAGCATCAGCACCCAGCCGCTGAACGGCAGGCTGAACGCGAACCAGAACAGCGCGTCGGACGTCAGCGCGGTCGACTCCGCGGTCCACTCGCCGCCCTCGTAGAGCAGCCGCACCATCGGCTCCGACAGCGCCAGCATCGCCGCGCCGGCCGGGATCAGCAGCAGCCCGATCTGCCGCAGCCCGACGCCGATCACGGCCTGCAGCCCGGCGCGGTCGTTGCGCGCCGCCAGCCGCGCCAGCTGCGGGAACAGCACGGTGGCCACCGCGACGCTGAACATGCCCTGCGGGAGCATGTAGATCCGGAACGCGGCGTCGATCGCGCGCGGCACCGCCTCGGAGACCGTGACGCCGATCACCGAGTTGAGGATCAGGTTGATGTTGATCAGCCCGAGCCCGATCGAGACCGGCAGCATCAGCAGCAGCACGCGCTTGACGCGCTCGTCGCCGCGCCGCGGGAGCGCGATCCGGATCGGGTAGCCGATCCGGCGCAGCGCCGGAAACATCATCAGCAGCTGCACGAGCGTGCCCGCCACGACGCCGATCGCGTACGCGTACAGGCGGTCGTCGCCCTCGAACAGCGGCGTCAGGGCGACCATCCCGGCGATGATCACCACGTTCCAGACCAGCGGGGCGATCGCGGGGATCGTGAAGTGGTCGTGGACGTTGAGCACGCCGACCGCCAGGCCGGTCAGCCCGAGCAGGACCACGATCGGGAACAGCACCTGGCTCAGGCCGACCGCCAGCGCGTCCAGCGCGGGCGTGAACCCGTCGCCGGTGAACAGCGGGATCAACGCCGGCGCGGCGAGGATGAACAGCAGCGTGACGACGGTCAGGGCGATCAGCAGCAGGCCCGCGAGCGCGGCTGCGAGCTGGTAGGCCTCGCGCCGGCGCTTGTTCTCCAGCAGCTCGCTGAAGACGGGCACGAACGCGCTGCTGAGCGCCGCGTCGGCCACCAGCGCGCGGATCAGGTTCGGGATCTGGAACGCGAGCGTGAACGCCGAAGCGGCGCCGGAGGTGCCGAAGTAGCGCGCCGCCACGATCTCGCGGATCAGGCCAGCGACCCGCGACAGGCCCGTCGCGACCGAGAAGATCAGCGTGTTGACGGCGGTGCGGCCCAAACGGCGCGCTATAGTACGCGCCCGCCGCGGCCCGGCCGCGGTCTCTTCACCATGGCCAACATCAAGTCACAGATCAAGCGGAACAACCGCTCCCAGCGCGAGCGCTACGAGAACCGCCACTACACGTCGCAGATCAAGACGTACTTCCGGCGTCTCGAGGCCGCCGTGACCGAGGGTGACGACGACCGGATCACGGCCGAGCACCGCAAGCTCGTGTCCCTGATCGACAAGGCCGTCAAGCGCGGCGCGCTGCACCGCAACACGGGCGGCCGCAAGAAGGCGCGCGCCGAGCGCATCCGGCGCCGCGTCCCCGTCGCCTAGCGCCCCACCCCGGGCGCGACGAACAATCGTCGGACGACGATTGTTCGTCACCCCCTGCGGTGCTAGAGCGCCTGCGGCGGCGAGAGCCGGCTCTCGACCGGGTTCTGCGCCGACAGCGGCTGGATCCCCGCCGCGAGCTTCTCGTCCGCGCGGATCACGTGCATGACGGCGTTGATCAGCGCCAGGTGCGTGAACGCCTGCGGGAAGTTGCCCAGGTGCCGGCCGCTGCGCGGGTCGATCTCCTCCGCGTACAGGTGCAGCGGCGACGCGTACCCGAGCAGCTTCTGGCACAGGTCGCGCGCCAGTGAGTGCTCGCCGATCTCGCTCAGCGCGCTCACGAGCCAGAACGAGCAGATCGTGAACGTGCCCTCGTCGCCGACGAGGCCGTCGTCGGTCTCCTCGACCTTGTAGCGCAGCACGAGCCCGTCGACGGTCAGGTTGTCGGCGATCGCCATCACGGTCTTGCGCACGCGCTCGTCCTCGGGCGGGAGGAAGCGCACGAGCGGGATCAGCAGCGCGCTCGCGTCCAGCGCCTCGGTCTCGTAGTGCTGCGTGAAGACGCCGTTCTTGCAGCCGTGCTCGAGGATGTCGGCCTTGATCTCGTCCGCGTGCGCCTGCCAGCGGCGGGCGTGGTCGTGCGCCTCGCGCAGGCGCGCGAGCCGCGCGCCGCGGTCGCAGGCGACCCAGCACATGACCTTCGAGGAGACGAAGTGCTTGTCGCCGCCGCGGACCTCCCAGATGCCCTTGTCCGGCAGCCGCCAGTTCTCGATCGCGGCCTCGACCAGGCGCTCGATCAGCGGCCAGCGGCGCTCGGGCAGGTGATCGCGCGACTTGGCGTGCAGGAAGATCGAGTCCAGCATCGTGCCCCACACGTCGTGCTGGCGCTGGTTGTAGGCGGCGTTGCCGATCCGCACGGGGCGCGCGTTGTCGTAGCCCGACAGGTGGTCGAGCGTGTCCTCGATCAGCTCGCGCTCGCCCTGGATGCCGTACATCACCTGCAGGTCGTCCTGCTGGGCGGCGTCCTGCATGAAGTAGAAGTAGTCGTTGGCCTCCCACTCGAAGCCGAGCGAGTGCAGGCCCCAGAGCATGAACGTGCTGTCGCGCACCCAGGAGTAGCGGTAGTCCCAGTTGCGCTCGCCGCCCGGGGTCTCCGGCAGCGAGGTCGTCGCGGCCGCGATCATCGCGCCCGTCGGCGAGTACGTCAGGCCCTTGAGCGTGAGCGCCGAGCGCTGCAGGTACTGGCGCCACGGGTGGTCCGGGAACGTGCCGTGCCCGAGCCACTCGTGCCAGTAGTCCGCGGTGCGCACGAGCCGCTCGTAGGCCTCCTCGTAGGTCTTCGGCCCCGGGTGGTCGGAGAACGCCAGGGCGACGAACGCCGTGTCGCCGTCGCGCAGCGTGGAGACGGCGCGCACGCGGCTGCCCTCGAAGCCGACCCGGAGGTCGGTCGTCAGCGTCAGCTTGGTCGGCCAGCCGTCGGCGGTCGCGACCGCCTCGCTGTAGCCCGAGCCCACGTACTCCCAGTGCGCGTAGCGGCGGCCGTAGTCGAAGATCGGGTCGCACTCGAGCTGGACCTCGACGCTGCCGTTGACGCAGCGGACCGTGCGCAGCAGCACGTGGTCGGCGTCATAGTCGGTGGGCGCGCGCCGGTGCGTGGTCGAGCGCTCCTCGGTGTCGTGCCACGGGCCGATCAGCAGCACGTCGCGCACGATCAGCCAGCCGCGGCTCGTGCCCCACGAGGTTTCGAGGATCATCGTGCCCGGCAGGTAGCGGCGGGCGGCCGGCACCATCGTGTCGGCCGGGCCGAGGCGGAACGTGCCCGCATCGCGGTCCAGCAGCGCGCCGAACACGCTCGGCCCGTCATAGCGCGGCAGGCACATCCACTCGATCGCGCCGCTGGGGGCGACGAGCGCGCAGGTCTCGCAGTCCGACAAAAAGCCGTAGTCCGCGATCGGCGGAAACGGCGATACGAGCGGGGGATCAGGGGTCTCGAGCGTCATTGCCGATCGCAATCGTGGCAGACGGCCCTACCGGCGCGTGGCGATGAGCACGGCCTTGACCGCCTCGGTGTCCTCGCTGAGCTCCCCGCCGCGGCTGTTGGTCTCGAGGTCGGCCATGGCCGAAAGCGCCTTCCTGAGCGCTTCCACGTCGCGCGACTGCACGTCCTTGAGGAACTTGTCGGCGGCCCGCGGCGGCATCCGCAAGGTTTTTTTCACCTGCGCCGCGGACTGGCCGGCCTGCAGCGCCTCGGCGATCGTGACCGCGTCGCGCAGCCGGCGGACCATGTTGTAGATCAGGCCCGTGACGCGCTCGCCCTGCTGGCGGAGCTCGAGCAGGATCGCCACGCTCGTCCTGCGGTCGCCGGCGACCAGCGCATCGGCCAGCGTCCAGACCTTGCGCTCGGCCGAGGTCGCGCACGACTCGTCGACCTCGTAGGCGCCGATGCTCGCGCCCGGCCCGTACTCGAGCGCGAGCTTCTCCAGCTCGCGCAGCAGCCGCTGCTGGCGCTCGCCGACCTGCGCGACGAGTGCCTTGGCGCCCTCGCGGTCGAGCTCGAGCTGCAGCTGGGCGGCCTGCTCGATCAGCCACTTCGGCAGGTCCCAGACCTTGACGTTCATCTCCGCCGCGATCTGGCCGCCCGCCTTCTCGACGGCCTGCACGAGCTTGGCGGGGGTCTTGTACCGGCCCTCCTCGCGCGCGAAGAACGCGACCGTCAGGCTCTCGGGGTCGGCGGCCTGCAGCGCCTGCGCGACGGGCTCGACCTCGGCGTCCTTCCAGCGCTCGACGCCGTCGGCGATCACGAACCGGCGGCCCATCGCGAACGTCATCGCGCTCAGCGCGCCCGCGACGGTCTCGGGCGTGCACTGGTCGCCCTCGTAGACCTCCACCCCGGCCGTGCCCGCGGCGGACTCGGCCATCGTGCGCAGCTTCGCGCGGCGCTCGGCGATCCGGCCGTGGTCGTCGCCGTGGATCAGGTAGGCGGTCTTGAAGCTCGGCACGCGGCCACGGAGGCTAGCGGCCGGGGGCGATGGCACCCCCGGCCGCCTGAGTTCATGGCGTCGTCGTCGACAGCGTGAACGTGAGCGTCTTCTGGTAGGTGCCCGTGCGCAGACCCTCGGAGGCGTCGATCGTCTGCTTGAAGCCGAGCGCGACGCTGGCGTGGCCGACGGGGCCGTCCCAGCTCAGCAGCGTCAGCGGGCCGTTGTCGGCGCGCAGCGGCGCGAACGCGCCGTCACCCGCCCTGACCTGCAGCGGCTGCTGGAGCGCGTGCTCGCCGTTGACGAGCCGCCCGGTGGCCGTGTTGCTCGCGTCGAGCACGCTCAGCGCCGCGTCCGCCCCGGTCGAGGTGACCTGCGCCGTCATCGTGCCCGTGTAGTCGGCGGTCACGCCCGGGACGAACGTGCCCAGGCCGGCGGGCGCCCCGAGCGTCAGCGCGAGCGTGGCCGGGACGTTGCCGCTGACGTCGCCGGGCCGGCTGACGCTGGCGCCGGGCGCGATCGTGAACGTCGCCAGCGGCGGGTCGTGGTCGGAGATCCCGGTGCCGTCGGTCGGGACGCGCTCGAACACGTCGTTGTCGAAGTGCACGTAGCGGAAGTCGTGCAGCCGCGACTTCAGCCCGGCGGTGACGAGGATGTGGTCGAGCGTCTGCAGGTGGCCGTTGAACTTGTACGAGTAGGCCTCGCCGGCGGGCGCGTCGTACCAGAGGTTGCTCAGCAGGCCGCTCTGGGTGAGCGTGGCCAGCGGCGTCGAGAACTCGAAGTCGTTGAGGTCGCCCGCGACGAGCACGTTGCGGCCCTGCTCCTGCAGCTGCGCGGTCTGCGTGTGCACGTACGCCGCCTCGTCGGTGCGGCACTTCGTCTGGTGCGACTGCGACGCCCAGTGGTTGCTGAGCGCGGTGAACGACAGGTCGCCCTTGGTGACGTCGATGGCGTACGGGGCGCGGTCGAACAGCGGGCCCGGGTAGAGGTCGCACTCGTCGTCGTCGGCCCACGGGCCGGGGACGTCCTTGCCCAGCAGGCGGCCGTTGGCCGCGGTCACGCCGTCCTTGACCAGGAAGCCCGTCGCGATCCCGCGCTCGTCGTTGTTGGGGGCGATGTAGCCCGTGTAGTTGCCGAGCGCCGCGGCCAGGCCGGTGAGGGCGTTCGCCCCGTCGGGGAACACCGCGACCTCCTGGACGGCGATCACGTCGGGCTCACGCAGCCGGTGGCGGATCGCCTGCACGAGCGCGTGGACGCGCTCGTCGTACTCGGCCTGGGTGATCACGCGGCCGTCGTTGACCTTGCCGACGGGGAACAGGTTCTCGACGTTGAAGCTCGCGACCCGGATCGCGTTCGCGGGCGGCTCGGGCGCCGTCGGCGGGCCGGCGGCGAAGATCGGGCCGCGCTCGATACCCGGCTGCTCGCCGTCGTTGATGCCCGGCACCGGCAGCTGCGGCATCACCTTGTAGAAGCTGAAGCTGTACGTGAGCGGGCCGACGACGTTGCGGACGACGTCGAAGAGGTCGAGGTCGACCTGGGTCTGCGAGCGCCACGGGATGCGCGGGTCGGCCGGGTTGCCCGCGCCGCCGTCGGGCGAGATGCCGAGCTCGGCGGGCGCGTCCGACCACGGCGTGGTCTCGGCCGCGGGCTCGTTCTTGCGGAACAGGCGCTGCGCGGTCGTGCCCGGCTCGACGAAGACGTCGCGGAACTTGGTCGTGCCGCCGCCGGTCGCGATGGCCTCCTGGAGGCGCACGCGCATGCCCTGAAGCGAGCGGTAGTACGTGCGGTTCACGCCTTGGTTGGTGGCCTGCGCCGGGTCGATCGTGATCGCGGGCGGCAGCGGGTTGCCGGTCGAGTTGATCGTCGCCACCTCGGTCAGGTCGACCTCCTGCGCGTTCTGGTTGGTCGTCCCGACGCCGGGCGGGACGAGCTGCACGAGGCCGAACTTGGTCTCGATCCGGCCCGTGATCGTGATGTCCGAGCCGATCACGGCCGCGGGGTTCGCGGCGTTGCGGCGGACGCCGGCGATGAAGATCGCGCTCGACGTGGTGGCGGCCGGGTCGCGCTGGGCCTCCTGCACCCACAGGCCGGAGTCCGAGCGGAAGATGTTGTCGAAGTTCGAGCCGTAGAGGTCGTCGATGCCCGTGACGATGCCGCGGATCTTGATGTTCAGCTGGTTGTTGCACTCCGGGCTCGCGGTGGCGCCGAGCGACTGGATGTCGGTGATCTTCGTGAAGCCGTCCGCGTCCTTCGGGCAGCTCGGCGGTTGCGTGCTCGGGCCGTCGAAGTCGTTCTCGTTGACGTCGGTGTCCTGCGTCCCGTCCTGCTTGCGGGTGAAGGCGTTGTCGCCGTTGGCGGTGGGGAACGTGAGCCCGGCGCCTTCGCGGAACGCGGTGCCGTTGCCGGTCAGCTCGGTGCTCCCGACCGCGTCGATCACCGCTTCCGGGTCGGCGCTCGAGCGCAGCTGGACGCCGCCGTTGTCGGCGATGCCCGTGCTGTAGGTCTGGTTGCCGCCGGTCTGCGAGCCCTGGCTGTTCGTGAGCCGGTAGACCGCGCCGGGCGCGAGCGTCGTGCCGGCCGTGATCGTCGCGCGTGCGTTCGCGCTGCCGGTCTGGCTGCTCCCCCAGACCTGCCAGCCGCCGATGGCGACGGGCTCGCTCGACTTGTTCTTGAGCTCGATGAACTCGTCGTTGCCGCCGGCCGGGCCGCGCAGCATCAGCTTCGAGATGACGATCGTCGTCGAGGGATCCTCGGCGGCGGCCTGCGCGGTTGGGGCGGCGGCGATCGCCGTCGCGGCCCATACGGCCGCTCCGAGCGCCACCAAACGTCGCGTGGTCACGGTTGAGAAGTCCTTTCCGCCGAGGGAATCCGTGGGAACCGTACCGGCGCATGCGGAGGCGGCGTGACGGTTCGGTGACGGCCCCGCGCGTGCCCCGGGCCCGTCCCGCGCCCACCCCCGCGCGAAGTGTCCGCGCACGGACATCACTCCACCCAGATCCGGTCGCCGTGTGCTCTGAGCCGGATCGTGCCGTCTTGATCCGTGCGCACCGTTCTCGGGACGGCGCGTTTCAGCGCCGCGATCGTCGAGGGCGTCGGGTGGCCGTAGTCGTTCTCGCCCGTCAGGACCGCGGCCACGCGTGGCTTGAGGCGCTGGAGCAACGCCGGCAGGCCGGGGTCGGCGCTGCCGTGGTGGGCGACCTTGAGCACGTCCACGGGCTCGAGCGGGAGCGTGCTCGTGACGTGGCTCTCGGCGTCGGCGGACAGCAGCATCGAGAACGCGCCCGCCTCCAGGCGGGCGACCAGCGCCAGGTCGTTGGGGTCGCCGGCGGGCTTGCGGCCCGGCGGCGGCCACAGCACCTCGAAGCGCAGCCGGCCGATCGTGATCGTCTGGCCGGCCTCGGGGAGCACGCGCTGCGCTCCGATCGCCGTCGTCGCTCGGGGCAGTTTGCGCTGGACGGGCGACGGCCAGCCCATGCCGGCGTCGGCGATCAGCCGCGGTCTGTACCGCTCGATCACCGCCGGCGCCTCGCCCTCGTGGTCGGCCTCGGCGTGGGTGAGCAGGAGGGCGTCGAGGCGTTTGACGCCGGCCTGCTCGAGGCGGTCGAGGATCTGGCCGCCGGGCGGGCCGGTGTCCACGAGGACCGTGGTGCCGTCGCGCTCGATCAGGGTGGCGTCGCCCTGGCCGACGTCGAGGAAGGTGATGCGCAGCTCGCCGGGGCGGGGCGGCGGCGCGTGTTCGCCTCCCACTGTGCCCGCCAGCGCGAGGGTCGCCGCGACGGCGATCGCGAGGGTGGCCGCGGCCCGGCGCGTGCGCCGGCGCCGGCGACGCCGCCACCGTTGTGCGGCGAGCGCGACCGCCACCGGGATGGCCAGCGTGGCGAGGGCGATCTCGAGCGGCGACGCGCTGACGTGCAGGACCGACAGCGACGTGCTGCCGGTGATGTGCGCGACGGCCTGGATGTAGACGAGCAGCGGCCCGGTCAGCGCCGACAGCGGCACGGCCAGCGGCGCCGCCAGTTGGGCCGCCGCGGCGGCGAGCACCCCGAGCCACATCACGGGCGCGATCGCCGGCGCGGCCAGCAGGTTGGCCGGCAGCGCTGCCAGCGAAACGGCTCCGAAGTGCAGCGCCATCAACGGTGCCGTGCCGATGGTCGCCGCGATCGTGATCGCGGCGACGTCGGCAACGGGCTTCGGGATCTTTCGGCCGAGCGCGTTGCTGAGCGGCGCGGCGCCGACCAGCAGCGCGGCGACGGCGGCGAACGACAGCTGCCACCCGGGCTCCCCGGCCGCGCGCGGGTTGAGCGCCAGCGTGCCCGCCGCGGCCAGCAGCAGCGCGTACCAGCGCCGCGTCGGGCGGCCCGCGAGGGCGGCGATCAGCCCCGCGACGCCCATCACCCCGGCGCGCTGGATCGACGGCCCTCCCCCGGCCAGCGGGACGTAGATGACGACCAGCACCGCGGCGAGCACGATCCGCGCCCGCAGCGGCACTCCGACCAGCGCGCACAACGCGAGCGTCAGGACGATCAGCAGCATCACGTTCTGCCCGCTGACCGCGAGGATGTGCGCCAGCCCCGACGCCTGGAACTCCTCGCGGACCCGCTGCGTCAGCCGCTCGTCCTCCCCCAGCACCATCCCGCGCAGCAGCGCCGCCTCGCGCTCCCCCAGCCCGCTCTCGAGCGCCCGCTCGGCCGTGCGCCGGACGCCGTCGAGCGCGCCCTGCACCCCGTTGCGCCTGGTGCCGGTCGGGACCACGCGAGTCGCCTTGATCGCCGCGTGCGCGCTGCGGCGGGCCTGGTAGGCGTCGTAGGTCCCGAGCGGCTCGATCGTCCCGCGCACGAGGACGACGTCGCCCACTTCGGGCCAGCCGCGCGACGGTGCCCGGGTGTCTGTCGATGCCGGTTCATAGCCGCGGCGCGGCGCGGCCTCGGGCTCGCCATCGCCGCGCCGCGGCGCCGCCGGCGTGCCATCTCCCCGCCGCGGCGTCGCCGAGGCGCCGTCGTCCGGCCCCGGCGCGCCAAGCGCCCCGCCGAGCTCGTCGTCCGGCGACCACAGGCGGCCGGCGTACGCGCTCGGGCGCACGCGCAGCACGGCCTGCTCGCCCGCGCCGAGCCCTTCGAGCAACCGGATCCGCGCGACCGCCGGCCCGGCGGCGCGCTCCCG
>Ga0182742_1002963_pt1 | contig 17524 bp, 11 predicted proteins | sample eDN5th37CBELigMG_FD_128880 | JGI IMG/M metagenome (GOLD analysis project Ga0182742, IMG submission 128880) | Enriched Miracle-Growth compost microbial communities from Emeryville, California, USA - eDNA 5th pass 37_C BE-Lig MG (version 2)... ...
GGCCGGCGTGCCGCAGGGGGGCGCGGTGCCGCTGCCGCCTCCGCCGCAGGCGGGCGCGATGCCGTTCCCGCCACCGCCGGCCGGCGTGCCGCAGGGTGGCGCGGTGCCGCTGCCGCCTCCGCCGCAGGCGGGCGCGATGCCCTTCCCGCCGCCGCCGGCCGGTGCGACGCCTGCCGCGCCGCAGGGTGGCGCGGTGCCGCTGCCGCCGCCGCCCCAGGGCGCGATGCCCGTCCCGCCGGGCGGCGCCGTGCCCCTGCCGCCGCCGCCGGCGGGCCCCGGCCCGGGCGATCTCTTCGATCTCCCCGTCGACGAGGCGTTCGACGACCAGCGCACCCGCCCGATGGTGCGGCCGCCCGCGGCGCCGACCTTCGATCCCTTCGCCGACGTGGACGGCGCGGCGCCGGCGCCCGATCCCGCCTTCGACTTCGGCGCCGTGGACTTCGGCACGCCGCCGCCCCCGCCGGGCGCCCAGCCGCCGCCTCCGCCCCGGGAGACCGCGGCGATCGACTTCTCCGACCTGGGCTTCGACCTGCCGCCGCCGCCCCCCGGCGGCGCGCCGGCGCCGGTGCAGGACGACGGCGAGTTCGACCCCACCGCCTTTCCGCCGCCGGGCGGCACCGACGACGCGATCAAGGCCTTCCTCGGCGCGGGCGCCGAGGAGGAGGCGGACGCCGCCCAGGCGTTCCAGGTGCGCCGCAGGAGCGGCAAGACCTTCGGCCCGTTCACGGTCGAGGCGCTGCAGCGGATGCTCGCCGAGGGGCAGCTCGACGGCGACGAGGAGGTCTCCGCCGACGGCTCCACCTGGGCGCCGATCGCCACCGTCACCGGCGGGAGGGCCCCCTCCTCCCCCGGCTTCGCGCCGCCGGTGCTGGGTGCCGAAGCGGTCCCCGCCCCCTCCCTCTCGGAGGTACTGCGGATCAAGCCGCCCACCGCGGCGGAGCGCGCCCGCGAGCTCGCGTCGCGCCTGCGCGGCAGCCTGAACCGCAAGGTGATCGCCGCCGCCTCGGCGGTGGCGCTCCTCGGCGTCGGCGTGGTCCAGGAGCTGGCGACGCCCTACGGCTTCTGGTTCCGCAAGCCGCTCCTCGGCTACGACGGACCGCAGGAGGGCACGCCCCTCGCGCGCAACCTCGACACCGCCCGCGCCGAGCTGCGCCGCGACAACTTCGCCGCCTTCCAGCGCGCCATTTCCGCGGCGGAGGCGGGGCTCGCCGAGGAGCCGGAGGACGTCCACGCCCGCGCCCTCTTCGCGCGCGCCGCCTTCTTCCTCCACCACGGCTTCGGCGTCGGCACCTGGCTGCCCCAGGCGCAGAGCCACCTCGACGCCCTCGTCGCCACCTCCCGGGACGAGCCCGAGGTGCGCAAGACCCGCGCCGCCGACGCGCTCCGCCGCGGCGACTTCGCGGCGATGACGCGCGCCCTCGAGCCCCTCGTCGCGGGGCAGGACGCGGAGGCGCTCGGCCTCGCCGCCGCCGCCCACCTGGGCGCGGGCCAGCCCGCGGAGGCGGCGCCGCTGGTGGAGCGGGCGCTCGCCGCGGCGCCCGGCGCCCCGGGCCTCCTCCACCTGCGCGGCATGATCCAGGAGGCGCGCGGCGACCTCGCCGCAGCGAAGGAGAGCTACGCGGCGGCGTTCGCCGCCGACCGGCAGCACGCCGCCTCCGCGGTGGCCCTCGCCCGGCTCGCTTTCGCCGCAGGCGACGCCGCCGCCGCCCGCGGTCACCTCGACGCCGCCCTGGCGAAGGAGTCGGTCCCCGGTCTCGGTGGCGTCGCCCTGGCCAGGGCCCACGCCCTGCGGGGCGCGGCCCTCGCGCGCCTCCGCCAACCCACCGACGCGGTCGCCGCTTTCGACGCGGCGATCGCCGCGGGCGGCAACGACGTGGAGCCGCGGGTGCGCTACGGCCGCTTCCTCCTCGACCGCGACCAGGCCGCGAAGGCGGTGGAGGTCCTCGAGCCGATCCGCGCCAGGGCAGAGACCGACGCGGAGGTGGCGGAGCTCCTCGTCCGCGCCTGGGCCGACGCGGGCAAGATGCTCCAGGCGGACAAGCTGGTGCAGTCGCTGCGGGAGAAGCGCCCCGACGACGCCCGCCTCCTCTACCTGCAGGGGCTGGTGCAGCGGCGCAACGGCAAGCTGGACGACGCGCTCGCCTCGTTCCGCGAGGCGCTCGAGAAGAACCCCGCGGAGCTCGACGCCCACGTGATGCACGCCCGCGTGCTCCTCGAGCAGGGCAGCGCGGGTCAGGCGCTCGCCGCCCTCGGCGCGGCGGGCGAGGGTGCGGCGAAGAGCGCGGCGGTCCACGTCACCGAGGGGGAGATCCTCCTCGCCAGGGCCGATGCGGAGGGCGCCCTGCGCGCCTTCGAGGCGGCGCTGCGGATCGACGGCGAATCGATCGCCGCCCACCGCGGCAAGGCCCAGGCGCTGGAACAGCAGGGCGATCTCGCCGCTGCGGTCGCCGCCTGGGAGACGCTCCTCGCGGTCGACGACGCCAACCCCGAGCACCACCTGCGCTACGGCACCGCCCTCTGGAAGCGGAAGGAGATGGACCGCGCCATCGATGCGCTCCAGGCCGCGCGGAAGCTCGCGCCGGAGAACGGCGCGATCCTCTCCCGCCTCGGCGCCGTCCAGTTCGACGCGGGGAGGATCGACGAGGCGATCCGCACCATCGAGGAGGCGCTCAAGCTCGACAACACCAACCCCGAGACCTACCTCTACCTCGCCCGCTTCCAGTTCGCCGGCGGCGACAACGGCGCTGCGCTCCACGCGATCCGCCGCGCCATCGCCCTCGATGGCCGCAACGCCGCCTATCCCTACCAGATGGGGTTGATCCACGAGGCGTTGAACAACCCCTCCGACGCCCTCGAGGCCTTCCGCGAAGCGGTGCGGCTCGACCCCGGCCACGCCGACGCCCTCGAGCACCAGGGGCGGATCCTCATCTCCCTCAACGCGGGCGCGAAGGCGGTGCAGGCCTTCGAGCAGGCGCTGGAGCGCGACCCCGCGCGGACGCGGCTCCTCCTCGACATCGCCGACACCCACCTCCAGTCCAACCGCTGGGACGCGGCGATCGCCGCGCTGGGCCGCGCCCGCGAGGCGGGGCTCGAGGGTGTCTCCTTCCGCCTCGGCATCGCCTACCAGGAGAAGGGCGACACCACCCAGGCGATCCGCTGGTTCCAGCAGGCGACGAAGGACGACCCCTCGAACGCCGTCACCTGGCGGCAGCTCGGCTACGCCTACAAGGCGCGCAACCGGATCGGCGACGCGGTCAACGCCTTCAAGCGCTACCTCGAGCGGAAGCCCGACGCCGCCGACAAGGGGGAGATCGAAGACGAGATCGCCACGCTGCGTCTTTGATCGAAGCGCCGGGCCGATCTTGCTATACCTTCGCCTTCCCCGGCGGGCGGCTCCGTGCCGCTCGTTTCCAGTGTGAACACCAGCCGTGTGTGAAGGCGGAGGAGCGATCCATGGGGCTGAAGGAGCGTCGGGCCGACGCCGAGGCAGCGCTGCGCAGCGCACAGGAGGCCGCTTCGAGCGGCGCGCCGCTTCCGGAGCGGACCCTCGCTGCGGAGGGTTACGCCTTCCTGCTTGCCGGACTCGACCTGCACCTCTCCATCCTGGGACAACCGATCGCCCCCCTCGACTTCACCATGCCGGAGCTGCGCGGAAAGCTGCAGGCGCTGGCCGGACCGCCGCCCTACCGCACGGAAGCGCTGGCGGAGGCCTTCACCTGGCCGCTGCTCATCCGCGGCCCGGAGGGTGACGTCACCGAGGCCTACGTCTACCAGGGGGCCGAGGGCCCCATGCTCGGGGGCGACGAGGCGAAGCGGCCCGACTGGGAGCAGGTGGTGCGCGCGCTCCATGCTGCGCTCGAGCCGGTGCGCCCTGCGGATTTCGAGGACAAGGTCTACGATCCCGACGCCTCCGCCTGGATCTACTACGGCGTCCGCCGCGGCGAGCCGTGGGAGGACATGGTGGAAGGCGAGGACCCTCCCGAGTGGGCGGAGTGAATCGATGCTCGATCTGAAATACGTCCTGTCCAACTTCGACGAGGTGGCCGCCCGCCTCGGGCGCCGCGGCGGCGGCATCGACCTCGAGCCGATCCGCCGGCTCGGCGAGGAGCGCCGCGCGCTCCTGCAGGAGACCGAGAGCCTGCGGCAGCAGCAGAACGCCGCCAACGAGCAGATGAAGGCGCTCGCGAAGCAGGGCGGAGAGGCGCTCGCCGCCGCCCGCTCCGAGCTCAAGGAGCTCTCGGGCCGGATCAAGGCGCAGGACGAGAAGCTCAAGGCGATCGAGGGTGAGCTCCAGAAGGCGCTCCTCTACCTCCCCAACCTGCCCGCCGACAGCACGCCGGACGGCAGGAGCGAAGAGGACAACGTGGTGGTGCGCACGTGGGGCGAGAAGCCGTCCCTCGACTTCGCGCCGAAGACCCACGACGAGATCGGCACCGCCCTCGGAATCTTCGACTTCGATCGGGCGGCCAAGATCTCCGGCGCCCGTTTCGCGGTGCTGCGCGGCCTCGGCGCGCGCCTCGAGCGCGCGCTCGCGGCCTTCATGCTCGACGTCCACACCAGCCGCGGCTACGTGGAGGTGCTGCCGCCCTACCTGGTCAACCGCGAGTCGATGACCGGCACCGGCCAGCTCCCCAAGTTCGAGGAGGACGCCTTCAAGACCCGCGAGGAGGAGGAGAAGGACGAGAAGTTCCTCATCCCCACCGCGGAGGTGCCGGTCACCAACCTCCACCGCGACGAGATCATCGAGGAGCCGCTGCCCATCCGCTACACCGCCTGGACGCCCTGTTTCCGGCGCGAGGCGGGGAGCTACGGCCGCGACACCAGGGGGCTGATCCGCCAGCACCAGTTCCACAAGGTGGAGCTGGTCAAGTTCGTCACCCCGGAGAGCTCCTACGACGAGCTGGAGTCGCTCACCCGCGACGCGGAGGAGATCCTGCAGCGGCTCGGCCTCCACTACCGCGTGGTGGCGCTCTGCGCGGGCGACCTGGGCTTCGGCGCGGCCAAGACCTACGACCTCGAGGTCTGGCTGCCCGGGCAGGGGGCGTACCGCGAGATCTCGAGCTGCTCCAACTTCGAGGACTTCCAGGCGCGCCGCGCCCAGATCCGCTACCGGCCCGCGAAGGGGGAGAAGCCCCGCCTGGTCCACACGCTCAACGGTTCGGGCCTCGCCATCGGCCGCACGGTGGTGGCGATCCTCGAGCAGTACCAGCGCGCGGACGGCAGCGTGGCGGTGCCCGAGGCGCTCCAGCCCTACCTGGGCGGCGTGAAGGAGCTCCGCTGAATTTTTTTGTGAGCGCGTGCAGATCGCGCTTGCCAGCGCTCCGAAGCGTTTGCTAATAAGCCCGCCCACGTCGCGAGGGAAACACGGCGCGGCGGGCGGAGGCTACGGAGGAGTGGCCGAGCGGTTTATGGCGGCGGTCTTGAAAACCGCTGGGCGCTGGAAGGCGTCCCGAAGGTTCGAATCCTTCCTCCTCCGCCAGAACAAGTGAATACCGGGAATCGCGGTAGTGCCGGCCGCCGTTCTCGCTGGAGTTTCTCTTCGGGAGAGATGGCCGAGAGGCCGAAGGCACCGGTTTGCTAAACCGGCATACGGGTAACACCGTATCGAGGGTTCGAATCCCTCTCTCTCCGCCATTTGAAGTACGAAAAGGGCCCTTAGCTCAGTTGGATAGAGCGTCGGACTACGAATCCGAAGGCCGCAGGTTCGAATCCTGCAGGGCCCGCCACTTTTCGATGCACCCCACCGACGAAGCCTTTCTCGAACTGGCGCTGCAGGAAGCGAGAAGGGCCGCCGCGGAGGACGAGGTTCCGGTCGGAGCCATCGCGGTCTTCCAGGGCGAGGTGGTCGGCACGGGGCGCAACGCCAGGGAACGCAGGGCGGACCCGCTGGCGCATGCCGAGCTCGACGCGATCCGGGAAGCGTCGCGAAACCTGGGCCGGTGGCGTCTCACGGGGGTCACCCTCTACGTAACCCTGGAGCCCTGCGCGATGTGCGCGGGCGCGATGGTCAACGCCCGGGTCGATCGCCTGGTCTACGGGGCGAGCGATCCCAAGGCAGGCGCGGTGCGGAGCCTCTACGAGATCTGCACCGACACCCGGCTCAACCACCGCATCGAGGTGGTGAGCGGCATCCGGGCAGAGGAGGCCGGCGCGCTCCTCACCGACTTCTTCCGCAGCAAGCGCGCTGCGGCAAAGGCACCCCGGATGGTTTGAGTTTTGGAGAGCTGGCCGAGCTGGTCGAAGGCGCCTGACTCGAAATCAGGTGTACCCGCAAGGGTACCGGGGGTTCGAATCCCTCGCTCTCCGCCACAATCGAATAAGCCAGTGCGGAATGCTCCGCGCTGGCGCATTGGTTTGGAGAGGTGACCGAGCGGTTGAAGGTGCACGCCTGGAACGCGTGTGTACCCGCAAGGGTACCCAGGGTTCGAATCCCTGCCTCTCCGCCAGAATTGCGATAGCCGGGTCCGGGTAACGCGGGGACGTGAACCCCGCCAGGCCCGGAAGGGAGCAACGGTAGCGATCCTTCGCGTGTACTCGGGTTGCCCGGCTATCACTCTCTTCGAAGCGGCGATTCCTCCGGGAATCGCCGCTTCTTTTTTGCCCCGTTCGACTATCGTTGCCGCTTTCGGGTCGTAACCGGCGGGGTCGAACGTGCGCCTCCTTCCCATCCTCGTCCTCTTCCTCGCCGCGGGCTGCGCGGGCTTCCGCCCGGTCGCGCCGGATCCGGTGCAGGTCTACGCGGGCGAGACCACGCGGATCGATCTCCCCGTGCCGCTGCCTGCGGGCGAGCGGGTGCGCTGGCATCCGGGCGAGGGGAGCGCGCCGGTGGAGGGGCCCAGCCTCGTCCACGCCTGGCAGCGCCCCGGCCTCCACACCGTGGTGGTGGAGGGCGGGGGCGGCAGCGCCGCCTTCGAGGTGGAGGTGCTTCCCCGTCCGGTGCTCCGGATCATCCCCGACGGCGTCCGCTTCGCGGTGGCGCTCCCCGGCGTCTGGTCGAGCTGGCCGCGCCTCGCCGCCTTCGCAAAGCGCTTCTCGCCGGACGGCGCGGTGGGGAGCTTCGTCGATCGCCTGCGCGAGCGGCTCGGCGCCGACCCGGGCGATCCCACGCAGCTCGCCGCCCGGGGGATCGATCCCGCGGAGGACCTCGCCTTCGTCGTCTTCGACTTCGATCCCTCGTCCGCCTGGGTCCTCCTCGGCGTCCTCGACGACGAGAAGGCGGAGGCGCTGGGCAGGCGCATCCTCGAGATCGAGGCGGCAGAGCCGGTGGAGGTGGAGGGCGGAAGGCTCTGGGTGGGGCTCCTCCCCACCGGCGAGATGCGGGTCTTCGCCGTGGTCGGCGGCTACCTCGCGATGCGCGCCAGCGACGAGGCGGGCGCGATCGAGGAGGCGGTGCGCGTGCTCGCCGCCACCCGCGGCGGCCTCGCCGCCTTCGAGCCCTTCCAGCAGGCGCGGGCCCTCGCCCCGGGGGAGGACGCGATCTTCTTCACCCAGCTCCCGGAGGAGGGTGGGGGCTGGATGCGCCTCGTGGTGGGGCTCGAGCTGGCGGAGTCCGCGGCGGTGGCCCGCTTCGGCATGCCGCTCGATCCCCGCGCCGCGGCGGAGGCGGCGGTGGCCATCGGGAGGAGCCCCGGGCGCAGCGAGGCGCTGGATCGCTTCCCCGCCGGTGCGGTGGGCCACCTCTCCCTGTCGCTGGAGCCGCAGGCGCTCTTCGAGCTCGCCTTTCCCGAGCCGATGCGCCGCGCCTTCTTCGAGGCGATGGTGCGCGAGCGGACCGGCGTCCCCCTCACCCGCCTCCTCCGCGATCTCACCGGCAAGGCCAGCGCGGCGATCTACTTCGACGCACAGGCCTTCACCGAGCTGGTGGCGGCGCTGGTGGCGGGGGCCGACGACGGCCGCCTCGACACCTGGCCGCCGCTCCTCGCGCGGGTGGAGCTCCGCGGCGAGGGGGCGGGCGAGGACCTGCTCGCCGTGCTCCGCAAGACTGCCCTCTTCGCAGGCGACGGCTGGTGGCAGCGCGGCCCCCTCTTCTTCCGGGTGGAGAAGGGGGTGCTGCAGGTGGCCACGATGCGGGCGCGCCACATGCGCCGCGCAGAGGGCACGGCCGATCTGCGCGAGGTCTTCCCGCCCGGCGTCCTCGACCGGCAGGGGGTGCAGGCGCTCCATCTCGACGTGGGGGCGATCTTCGGCGCGTTGCGCTCGCTCGAGGCCCGGAGCGCGGAGGCGGCGGTGGTGCGCACGCTCCTCCTCGAGGAGGCGGCATTTCTCGCCCCGGTGCAGCGCGCGCTCCTCTTCGGCACGGTGGTCCCGGAGGGCGTGCAGGGCGAGCTGCGCCTCGAGCTGGCCCCGGTCGCGGAGTGAGGAGGGGCGGCCGTTTGTTGGCGTTGCCCGGAGGCTTTTCCTCGCGGGGAGGAACGGCTAAACCACCAGTCCCAACGCACCGCGGGAGACGTCGATGAGCTATCTCGTCCTGGCCAGGAAGTACCGCCCGCAGGCGTTCGACGACGTCACCGGACAGGAGCACGTGGTCCAGACGCTGGCGAACGCCATCGCGCAGGATCGCGTGGCGCACGCCTTCCTCCTGTGCGGCCCCCGCGGCGTGGGCAAGACCACCACCGCGCGGCTCCTCGCCCGCGCGCTCAACTGCGCGGAGGGGCCCACCGCCACCCCCTGCGGCACCTGCCAGCCGTGCAGGGAGATCGTGGCGGGCTCCTCGGTGGACGTGGTGGAGATCGACGGCGCCTCCAACAACGGCGTCGACAACGTGCGCGAGCTGCGCGAGGCGGCGCGCTACATGCCGCAGCGCGACCGGCACAAGATCTTCATCATCGACGAGGTCCACATGCTCTCGGTGGCGGCGTTCAACGCGCTGCTCAAGACGCTCGAGGAGCCGCCGCCGCACGTGAAGTTCATCTTCGCCACCACCGATCCCCAGAAGCTGCCGGACACCATCCTCTCCCGCTGCCAGCGCCACAACTTCCGGCGCGTCCCGGCGGAGAAGATGGTGGAGCGTCTCCGCTTCATCTGCGAGGCCGAAGGGATCTCCATCTCCGACCGCGCGCTGCGCCTGGTGGCGCGGCAGGCGGACGGCGGCATGCGCGACGCGCTCTCGCTCCTCGATCAGCTCCTCTCCTCCGCGGGGACGGAGATCGCCGACGGGGCGGTGGAGGAGGCGCTGGGGCTGGTGGACCGCACGGTGGTCCACGAGATCGCCGACGCGCTCCTCGACCGCGACGGCAGGCGGGTGGTGGAGGCGATCGCCTCGGTCTACGACAGGGGCGTGGACGCCAGGCGCCTCTGCGAGGAGCTGGCACAGCACCTGCGCGATCTCGTCTACGTGAAGGCGATCGGCGCGGCGCCCGGCGATCGCGGCGACGTGGAGCAGCAGCTCCTGGTCGAGCAGGCGAAGAAGGCGGACGCGGCGCAGATCACCCGGCTCTTCGACCTGGTCCACCACGCGATCCGGGAGCTCTCCTACGCGGCGCAGCCACGGCTGGCGCTCGAGGTGGCGCTCCTGTCCGCGGTCCACCTGGCGCCGGCGCAGGGGCTGGCGGATCTCGCCGCGCGGCTCGAGGCGGTGGCGGGGGCGCTCACCGGCGGGGCGGCCGTGCCCGCCGCCGCGCCGCGGGGCGCGCCCGCGCAGCAGATGCGGCCGCCCGCGCCGCCGGCCGCGCCGCAGCGCCAGCCGGCGCAGATGCCCACCAACGATCTGCTCAAGCAGGTCGAGGCGCTCACCCGCGGCCGCGGGGCGCCGCGGCAGGCGGGCGGCAGGCCGCCGGGGCGGGGCACGCCGGGGGCGGGTGGCAGCGACGAAGAGCCCCATGGTGCCCGGGGGCCGGTAGGCCGCGCGGCGCCACCGAGCGCGCCATCGCGCTTCGCGCCGCCGGGCACGCCGGCGCCGCGCCAGATGCAGCGCCCGATGCCTGCGGAGCGGCGCCCGGTGGAAGCGCGCCCGTCCGCGCCGCCGCCCCCGTGGGACGAAGACGAGCCGCCCCCGCCCGGCGACGACGACGCGCCCGGCTGGAGCGACGAGGATCCCTTCGCCGGCATGGACGTGCGCCCGGTGGAGGTGGACACCTCGCCCGGCGGCTGCGCCACCAACGAGTGCCGCGACGACGCGCCCGCTCCCCCCGCGGACGGCCGCCGCGCGGGCGGCGACGCCTTCGACGTGCTGCGCGCCGCGCTCACCGGCCGCGCGCCTTCCCCGGCACCGCCGAACCGCGCCGCGCCCGCGCCGGCTTCCGCGCCCACTGCACCGCGCGCCGCGCCCGCGCCGGGCCCCGCTCTCGCGCGCGGCGACGATCCCACCGCCGAGGTCCACGTCCGCTGGCGCGACGCGGTGGAGGCGCTGCGCCGCGAGAATCCGATCATCGGCTCCTGCCTCTCCGAGGGGCGGCTCCTCTGGCTGCGGCCCGGTCAGGTCGCCCTCGGCTACACGCCCTCCAACCACTTCCACCGCGCCCAGCTCGAGACCACCTTCGCCAGGCAGGTGGAGGAGATGCTCTCCCGCTGGTTCGGCGCGCCGACGAAACTCCACCTGCAGGAGGCGGCGGCGGACGCGCCCGCCTCGGTGGCGGAGGAACAGCGCAAGGCCCGGGAGGAGCGCCGCAACCGCCTGCGCGCCGAGGCGCGCGAGCACCCCGCCGTCCTCGCGGTCCAAACGATCCTCGGCGGCGAAATCGACGACATCGAAGTGTTGGAGGAGCGGTAGACTGCCGCCCGTTTTCTCTCAACGGAGTCACGAGCAATGCCCGGTTTCGATTTCAACACGCTGATGCGCCAGGTTCGGAAGATGCAGGAGGAGGCCAACAAGAAGAAGGCCGAGCTCGCCGAGACCGTGCGCGTCGAGGGCAAGGCTGCGGACGGTCTCGTCACCGCCACCGTCAACGGCGTGCGCGAGGTGGTCGCCCTCAAGATCGACCCCAAGGCGGTCGACACCAGCGATCTCTCCATGCTCGAGGATCTCATCGTCGCCGCGGTCAACCAGGCGCTCGCCCAGGCCAAGGTCAAGGAAGAGGCCGAGATGGGCAAGCTGACCGGCGGGATCAAGATCCCCGGCCTGACGATGTGAGGAAGTCTTGACCCCCGATCCGATCCAGCGCCTCACCGCCGAGCTCGCGAAGCTCCCGGGCATCGGTGAGAAGACGGCGCAGCGCCTCGCCTTCCACATCCTGCGCGCCAAGCCGGGCTACGCCCGCGACCTCGCGGGAGCGATCGTCGACGTGGTGGAGAAGGTGCGGCTCTGCTCCGTCTGCTGCACGCTCACCGAGAACGACCCGTGCGCCCTGTGCACCGACGAGAAGCGCGACGATCGGATCCTGTGCGTGGTCGAGAACGTCCCCGATCTGCTGGCGGTGGAGCGCACCCGCGAGTTCCGCGGGCGCTACCACGTCCTCCACGGCGCGCTTTCGCCCCTCGACGGCATCGGCCCCGACCAGCTCCGGGTCAAGGAGCTGGTGCGGCGGCTGGGAACGCCGCCCGAGGGGCGCGAGCGGATCGAAGAGGTGATCGTGGCCACCAACCCCGACGTGGAGGGGGAGGCGACCGCGCTCTACCTCACCCGCCTCCTCCGGCCGCTCGGCGTACGCGTCACCCGCATCGCCCAGGGCGTGCCCATGGGCGGCGACCTGGAGTACGCCGACCAGGTGACCCTCGCCCGCGCGCTCGCCGGACGCCGGGAGATCTGATGCGCGTCTACCTGGTCCGCCACGGTGTCGCCGCGAGTGGCGGCTACGACCTCGACGAGCACCGGCCCCTCACCGAGGAGGGGCGGCGGCGCTTCCGCGCGAGTGCCGCCGTCTGGACGGAGCAGGGTGCCTCGCCCACCCGCTGGCTCGTCTCGCCCCTGGTGCGCGCGGTCCAGACCGCGGAGATCGCCCTCGCCGCGTTCGGCGCGGAGGGGCCTGTCGAGATCCGCGGCGAGCTCGTCCCCGAGGGGCGCATCTCCGCGGCGGCGCAGCTCGTCGACGATCACTTCGGCGAGACGCTCGCCATCGTCGGCCACCAGCCGATGATCGGTGCCCTCGCCGCCTTCCTCCTCGGCCTGGGCTCGGTCCCCGCCGGCGTGGAGCCGGGCGCGATCCTCGCGCTCGACCTGCCCGAGGGCGGGGACGACCGGGGCCCGCGGATCGCCTGGCACCTTCGCCCCGGCGAGCCGCCGCGCCTCCTCGTCCCGCCCGGCTGAAGGGCTGACACCCCTGTCGCGGTTCCGGCGGATCCGCGCGCCTCCGGCAGCGAACGGAACCGCATTCCCCCGTCTTCACGGGCGTTCCTGCACGCGCACGCACCTTGCACCCGGCGTGCTCCCGACGGAGACGCCGCGAAACGGCGGCTCGCTCCGCCCGACCACCCGCAACCCGGAGTCTGCATGCGAACGCTGTCCGCCGCCCTCGCCCTCCTCGCCGCCGCCTGCGGCGACGAGGACGAATCCGGGAAGTTGACCTGCGCCTGGCTCCTGGACGAGGGCAACTGCTGGCGCCAGACGGTCCGCGCCGCGGAGCGCTGCCTCCCCGCCGAGGACGAGGTGGGGACCTTCTCGCCGGATCGTTCCTCGTGCAGCTACGAAGACGGCGTGCGCGTGTCGTTCGCCCGGCCGTTCACCGATCGGACGGTCGGGCATGGCGAGCTCGTATGGGACTTCACGGTCGAGCGCGACGGCGCGACCTGCGTCGACTTCGTCGAGCACGGGGACGCAGGGATCACCCTCACCACGCCGGGCGGCACCCTCCGCGTCGAGAAGCTGCTGGCCGGGATGGCGGTGGTCTGCCCGGACGGGAGCCGCTACGCGGGAGGGACGGAGCTCCTCGAGTGTGCGTTCGACACGCTCCCCGGCACGGCCCGCTACACGACCAGCGGCAGCGCCGCCTTCAGCGCGGTCGGCCTCGGCGACGGCAGCGGCGTGCTCGGCGACGGGGGCTCGCAGATCTTCGACTGCGAGGACGCGTCGCTTCAGGCGCCGTAGATCCACACGCACGACGGTCGCAGCTCGAGGGGGGTCGTGCCTCCCTCGAGCCGGGCGGGCGCAGTGCTCCCCGCGCCGCCGAAGCGCTCGTCGGCGCTGTCGAGCACGAGCTGCCAGCTCGCCTCCGGCAGCCGGACGTCGGTGCGCGAGAGCATCGAGTCGTACGAGAAGATCGCGAGAAGCCGCTCCCCGCTCCCCGCCCACCGCTCCATCCACATCGCCTTCATCGTCTCGTTGATCGAGGTGGCGATCCGCGTCTGCCGCTCCACGCCGCGCAGGGCGGGATGGCTGCGCCGCAGCGCGAGCAGCGCCCGGTAGAAGGCGAGCACGCCGCGGTGGGGCTCGCGCTCCCGATCGGCGAAGCGGAGCACCGCCGACGCGAACGTCGCCTCCGCCTGCGGGTCGGGCACCTCCCCCTGCCACGAGAAGGAAGCGAACTCGCGCCTGCGCCCCTCGGTCACCGCCCGGGCCAGCGCCGGATCGGAGTGGGAGGTGAAGTAGGGGAAGGGCTGCTCCGCCGCCCACTCCTCGCCCATGAACAGCAGCGGGATCCCCGGCGCGAGGAGGACCGTGGCCGCCGCCACCTTCTGGGCCTCGATCCCCGCGATCTGCCCGATCCGATCCCCGCGAGCGCGGTTACCCACCTGGTCGTGGTTCTGGATGCAGACCACGTGGCGCTCGCCGGGGATCCCCGTGGCCGGCTTGCCGTGGAAGGCGCCGCCCCGGAAGTACGAGGGCCTGCTGCCGTCGAGGACGAAGCCCTGGCGCAGCGCCCGCTCCACGTCGGCGACGCCGTCGTAGTCCTGGTAGTAGCCATTGCGCTCGCCGGTCACCAGCGCGTGGAGCGCGTGGTGGAGATCGTCGCTCCACTGCGCGTCGCATCCCCAGCCGTCCGGCCTGCCGAGCACGGTGACCGGATCGTTCATGTCGCTCTCGGCGATCACGAAACCGCCCACCGCCTGGACCGCCGCCGCCACCTCCGCCACCACGTGGCGCGGGCTCTCGTCGACGATGGCGTGGACCGCGTCGAGGCGCAGCCCGTCGATCCGGTAGTCGCGCACCCACTGCAGCGCGTTGTCGATGACGAAGGAGCGGACGAAGGGCGCACCCTCGTCGTCGTAGTTGACGGCCTCGCCCCACGGCGTCTGGTGCTTCGCGGTGAAGTAGGGAGCGAAGTCCCGCAGGTAGTTCCCCTCGGGACCGAGGTGGTTGTAGACCACGTCGAGGATGACGGCGAGCCCCGCCTCGTGCGCCGCGCGCACCAGCCGCGCCAGCCCCTGCGGGCCGCCGTAGCTCTCCTGCACCGAGAAGAGGTGGACGCCGTCGTAGCCCCAGTTGCGCGTGCCGGGAAACGAGGCGACGGGCATCAGCTCGATGGCCGTGACGCCGAGCTCGTCGCGCAGGTACGGCAGCCGCTCGATCACGCCGTCGAACGTCCCCGCCGGGGTGAAGGTGCCGACGTGGAGCTCGTAGATCACGTGATCGCACACCGGCGTCGCCGGCCCGTCGCGCGGCGGGGAGAAGCCCAGCTTCGCGAAGTCGACCACCGCGCTCGGCCCATGCACCCCCTCCGGCTGGCGGCGCGAGCGGGGATCGGGCCTGCGCCTGCCGTCGGGGAAGACGAAGTGGTAGCGGTCGCCGTCGAGCACGTCGTCCACCACCGCGCCCAACACGTCGCCGTGGGGCTCGAGGTCGATCAGGCGGCTCGCCGCGCCACCCTCCCGCGGGAGGATCTCCAGCCGCAGCCCCGGCGCGCGCGGCGCCCACACCTTGAACGAGCACCGGTCGCCGGGGAGCGGGTGGGCGCCCAATCCGTAGGTCAGCCAGGGCTTGTCGGCGGACATGCGCAGGACTCCTCTCGCGGGGCGAACGCCCGAAGGTGGGGCCCGGCGGGCGGCGCTGCAAGCCTCCGCGCCGCCGGGCCGTTCGCCCGCTGACTCACGCCCCCGCCGACGGGGCGCCCGCCGCGGCCACCTCCGCCTGCGCGAACTGGAGCGCGGTCTCGTTCCCGGTGCGCAGTGCCCACGCGGCGGCGAGGACGGGCCAGGCCGCCCACAGCTCCGCCGCGTGGTCGAGGATGCGCGGCCAGGTGCGTCCGCCCGCCCGTTCGATCCGCTCCACCAGGCGCCGGAGCGCCTCGGGGCCGAAGTGGCCGTGGAACATGGCGAGGTCCACCGCGGGATCGGTGAGCTTCGCCTCGGTCCAGTCGAGGATGCCGACCAGCGTGCCGTGGCGATCGAGGAGCATGTGGCCGGCGTGGACATCGCCGTGGGCGAGGGCGAGGTGATCCGGCCAGCAGCGGTCGTCGTCCAGCCACCTGCGCCACCGCGCGCGGAGCTGCCGCGGCGCCCGCAGGAGATCGGCGGTGGCGTCGATGGCCATGAAGAGCTCCGTGCGCAGCATCTCCGTGGTGCGGACCGGCACGCCCGCCTCCCGCGCCATCTCCGCGGGGATCGACTGGAGCGCCGCCAGGGTGCGCGCCATCGAGTCGAGGAAGACGTCGGGCAGGGCGGCGGGATCGATCACGTTCCAGGCGTGGCCCGCCACGTGATCGACCGTCACCGCGGGCATGCCGGGCAGCTTCGGGTAGGCGATCACCTCCGGCGCATGGATCCTCCAGTCGGGCACCGCCACCGGCAGGTGCGGGCGGATCAGCTCCAGCACCCGCGCCTCCACGAGCGAGGCGGCGTAGACGTCGTCCCGCCGTGGCGTGCGCACCACCCAGGGCACGCCCGCCTCGTCCTCCGCGTGGGCGACGAGGAAGTCGAGGCCGGTGGTGTCGAAGGTGCGCGACGTCGCCCGCAGCGAGGCGCCGTGGCGCCGCGCCGCCGCGAGGAGGTCCTCGACGGTCTCGATGGAGGGGCGCGCGGGCGCGAGGTGGCGCCAGCGATCCACGTCGGCGGGGAGCGCCCGCACCGCGAGGAGCACGCCCTCCTCGCCGTACGACTCCGCCACCACGCGGGCGCGGCTCCGCACCTCGGCGAGGGTGCGCCCCTCCGCGAAGGGGACGGCCAGGATCCCGCCGGCCAGCTCCCTGTCGAAGGCGGCGACGATCGCCCCGTGGAGCCAGCGCACGCTCTCCGGATCGAGCGCGCTCACCTGCAGCGCGCCGGGGAGCTCCTCCGCCAGGGCGGCGCGCGCCGCCGCGTCGAGCCGGTCGACCTTGTTGAGCACCACCAGCTCGCGCACCTCGCTCGCGCCCACCGCGGCGAGGCTCGACCGGGTGACGCGCATCTGTTCGCGCCACTCGGGATCGGAGGCGTCCACCACGTGGAGGAGCAGCCCCGCCTCGCGCGCCTCGGCGAGCGTGCTGCGGAACGAGGCCACCAGCTCGTGGGGCAGGTGGCGGATGAAGCCGACGGTGTCGGAGACGAGGATCGGCGGCGACGCGGGCGGCGCGAGCGGCCGCACCGTCGAACCGAGGGTGGCGAAGAGCTTGTCCTCCACCAGCACGTCGGCGCCGGTGAGGGCGCGCATGAGCGAGGACTTGCCGGCGTTGGTGTAGCCGACCAGCGCCACCACCAGGGCGTCGCGCCGGGAGCGGCGCTTCTCCTCCCCCTCGGCGAGCTGGGCGAGCTTGCGGCGCAGCGTTGCGATCCGCGCGCGGATCCGCTGCCGCTCCAGCTCGGCGTTGGTGTGGCCGCGCTCGCCGCGTCCGCCGCCGCCCTCGCGATCGTCCGACGCCGCCTCGTCGCGCACCCGCGGCAGCTCGTACTGCAGCCGCGCGAGCTCGATCTCCGCGTACGCGAGCGGCGTGCTCGCCCGCTGCTCGAAGATGCGCAGCACGACCGCGGTGCGATCGAGCACCGGCACCTCCAGCGCCGCCTCGAGCTGGTGCTGCTGGCCCGGGCGCAGCTCTCCGTCCACGGCGACGATCACCGGCGCGTCTCCCTGCGCGGCGATCGCCTCCTTCATCTCGTCGAGCTTGCCCGCGCCGACGAAGCCGCTGGTGGGCCTGCGTCGCTGGACGACGCGCGCCACGGTCTCGATGCCGAGGCCGCGGAGGAGGTGTTCCAGTTCGGCGAGCGACGCCTCCGCGTCGTGCTCGCTGGTCTCTGCGTGGCGCCGCGTCAGGAGCACGGCGACGGTGGGGCGATCCCGGGTGGGGCGAGACATGGGGTCTCTCCTTTCGCGCACGGGGCGCTGGGGGAGGACCGGATCGCGCGGTGTGATCGATCCCGCGTCAGCGCGGATCGATGGGCCTGCAGGAGGTTCGCGGGTTTCGCGTGGGTGATTCCACTCGCAAGCGACACACCCCGCGCCCGGGCCTCCACGATGGGTGGAAGCGATCAGGGGCATCGGGGGAAGTCGGCAGCCTGCACGGACGCGCCGCGCGTTGGCGGCGACGGAGGCTGCCGGGCTTCAGCGCAAGCGGCAGGAATCAATCATGCGCCAAAGGTTGCACGGAATGGCCCGAGGTTGCAAGTCACCCCGGGTGCGGCGCCAGACTCGATCCGAAGTTCTGAGCGCGAACCTCGGTGCTGGCCCCGGCTCGGGGCTCTCGGGACTGGGAGCCCCCGAGCAGGCATGAGTAGGCCGTCGGCACGACGGCCGGTCGGACTTTCA